>Ga0070741_10002973_pt1 | contig 43489 bp, 34 predicted proteins | sample Coa_R1_4_FD_66440 | JGI IMG/M metagenome (GOLD analysis project Ga0070741, IMG submission 66440) | Surface soil microbial communities from Centralia Pennsylvania, which are recovering from an underground coalmine fire - Coalmine... | ecosystem: Environmental > Terrestrial > Soil > Unclassified ... | reverse complement strand
CGAATTGCGGGTCTTGAATGCGTCGCGAGTAAAACAAATTGATGGGTGTTTGAAAGAAGTCGCTGTTTTCGAGAAAGAAGGGCCGTCGTTCCGGGAAAAAAACCTCAAATCGCTGATCCACAGTATCGCGAGGATCGTCGGATTCCACCTGGCTGAAATCAGGATTCAGGGTGAGATCAAAGGTCCATGCATTGCGCATGGCTATCTTAGCGTCGAGTCCGCCGCGCACTTGACGATCAGATAAATAAAGCGGCCGGGTAGGATCATCCGTGTTCAAGTTGCGCGCCGCAGAAAAAAGGCCATACGGGATAAGCTGAATGTTTCGTCCCGGAGAAACGGTCTGCAGCCCTTCCAATTTAGCAAGCTGCGGGGTTAGGCCTTCGAGGCGGTCCGTGATGTAAGGGGCAAAGGCTTCTTCATTGGTCCTGACAACGGTGCGGCCCAACGCGATACCCCAGGACTGCACATCGCTTCTTGAAAAGCGGAGGCTCTTGAAAGGAATCGCTATCCAGACCAGGTAACCGTCGCGCGTGAGCAGTCCGCGAGAATACCAGAGAGTATCGAATGTGAGGTCGAGGTTCGTATCTCCCTGCTGGTCGTCTTCATCGCCCGAATTCGGCGCCTCATCACGAAAGATTCCGTCAGTCTGAATGCCAAGCGGATTTACCGCAAAGTAGTAGGCCCGACGGTGATCGTCGAAAGTATCAAGATATACCGAGACCTGGTCGTCGCCTTCCGTGTTATCCCGCTTGGAGAGATGCGCCCAGACCTTACCGGAATCCTCTTTACAGACGAATACAATATAGAGGTTCGTTTCGTCGTATGAAAGATAGGCTGTCGTCTCCTGGCTGACGGGCACGCCGTCGCCCGGCTCGCGTTGACGAAACCCATTGACTTTCGCTTCGGCTTCACGCGGTATGTCATTCAGAAAATCCTCAAGTTTTGGCGCGCGGGAAACCCTGGGGATCTGAAAAACTCGTAACGGTTCCTGCGCCGCACAAGTGGAAAGATACAGCGACACGATGAAAACGAACGCGATTATCGCTTTCGAAGCCAGGAGCAACTCCCATCTTTGTAACGTTAAGAGCTACGTTTTTTGAAAAACCTGATGTCCCCAAAGCCACTCATCCTGCCAAACCTCATGCATGCCCAGGTCTTTCATTCTCTCGAACATGGGAGCAAAATCTTTGACGATGTGCTGGGGTTTATTGTCGTCTTCTTCTACGCCGAATCGTCCAAATAGAAAGCCACCTGGCTTGAGCGTAGTCCAGAGCATTTCGGCGGTTTCAACCGGATCGAACAAATGCTCAAAGACATCCATTGCTGTTATAAAGTCGAAAGAATTTTTAGGGAGCTCCATTGAGCTGGTGTCGAAAACGCGTGCCGGGAGATTCCGGAATTGGAAGCGCCAGCGGTCGAAACGAAGCAGGGAAGGGCTTATATCCGCGACGGCGACATCGAATCCATGACGGGCAAACAGAATTCCACCCGATCCGATGCCAGAGCCGAAGTCGAGGTATGCAAGACCGGGGTGCTGTTGAGCAAACTCCAATGCCACGACGTAAGCGAGGGGAGAAGCATCCGATTCCAGGGTATGCCACCAGACCAGTTCATCCATCATGCCCTGGCTGTCGTCGTAAAATTTCTCGACCGCTTTTCGTTTACTTGCGTCTACGCTGTGTTCCCATTCATCCTTCATGCTCAACGTGGCATGGCAGCACCGTTGCCAGAGCTGCGCGCTGTCGGGCACGCCGAGATATTCACCCAGCTCCCAGACCAGGCTTTCTTTCAAATCAGAATGCCCAGGCAATATCAAGGCTTCTGTCCAGAGCTGGCGGTATCGATCCAGACGGCGCTCCTGTTCGTAGTAAAACTGCTCTCCAGTGAACTCCTTTTCGTCCACTGTCTGCCAAAGCTCTTTCAATTCATCGGGCAATAATTTTTGCATGGTGCTTCCTTTCATCCTGCGATTGCTTTTTCATAGGTTGTGGGCGGAATCGCTTGTTTTGTGCTCGGATGGTTGCGGCGACTACGGCCCAGGTTGTGGTACGACCGAAGTTCAATTCCCATGGCGGCGATGGCGGAGCGAACCCGTGGATCGCAAAGTGTCTTGACTTCAATTTCCCGCTCATTCAGATACATAGAGTCGAGGTCGCGGCCCAGACCAGGATGGCATCCCAGTTCTGTCCACCCTGCACGAAGCCTGGCAAGAACTTTTACCAGCGCCTCGACACTGATGAACTCCGGCAAGGGCCAGCCCTCTTCGTTTTGTCCATAAAAATCACCTCGATAACGTATGACTCTGCTGCAACTACGAAGCGGAACGCCGAGCTGCCGCGAAAGTTTTCCTAAAACAGAACGGGCAGGTCCGGACATGTGCATGTGTTGATGTGAGTCAATATGGGTTGGATCGCGGCCAACTAACTTTCGGAATGCATCGAGCTGAAGAGCCGCCTGTTCAAAAACCGCCAGCGAATCATTCTCGTCTGCCACGCGATAGAGCTGGATCCATTCGCCATTGGGACGGCAGGCCCATTCCCCCAAATCGAAATGAAGACCGACGCTCAATGTGGGATGCGAGCGAGCGTATTCGCAGGCTTGTCTGGCGGCCGGCCAGCGAACCATGAGGCTGGCGCTGGTAACGATCCCTTGCTCGTGCGCCCTGATAATGCCGCGATTGATGCCTGGGCTGCGGCCGAAGTCATCAGCATTCACGATCAGGAATTTCTTGCGATTAGAACTTTTCACGTGATTTCCTTGCGTTTCTTTGCATTGCGAATCAAGCCGCCCCACTGTGCCACCAACTGGGATAACCTTTCGCCTGCACATTGTCTCGAATAAGAAGAATTCGTTGCGCGATCTCTTCCGCTTTTTCCTCGCCGAGCGCGGTATAAACCGGCGGATTTAAGATTCGCTGGCAGATCCACTCCGTATTTCGCAAATCTCCGGTGCGACACTCGCGATACAGCTTCTGGCGATGCAGCGGCGGATCAAAATATTTGCGTGTCTGCACATTCTCTTTTTCCAGGGCGGCGCGCAAGAAGTCACGGGAGACTCCAAATTCTTTTTCATCAAACAGTATGCCCAGGTCTTTTCTGCTGCTGCGATAACCAGGCCGAACCCGCTGGAAGGAGACGCCCGGTTCGCTGCCCAGCGTGGATACATATGCATTGGCAATGAGCTCTCGCTTCGCCGACCTTTCCTCAATGCCCTTGACGCCCGCCATGCCCAGGACAGCCTGGAACTCGGTCATGCGAGCATTCAACCCCATCACCTCGCAATCGTAGCTTCCGCCATCGCCGTAGTTGCGCGCCAAACGAAGTCTTTGCGCCAACTCGATATTGTTCGTCGCTACGATGCCGCCTTCACCGGCCACCAGCAGTTTTGTAGGACTCAGACTGAACACTTCCGCGTCTCCGCTGCCGCCAACCGGTTTCCCATGAATAGCGGCCCCAAAACCATGGGCAGCGTCAAAGATCAATTTGATGCCGTGTTGCTTTGCGATCGCCTCTAATTCTTCCGCAGCGGCAGGATTGCCGAAAATATGGACCGCGAGAATGGCCACGGTTTCGCGCGTAATTGCTTCCCGTACTTTTTGCGGGTCCAGGTTAAAGGTATCTCGCTCGCAATCAACCAGAACCGGTGTCAATCCGTTCCACACGGCGGCGTGACCAGAAGCAAAGAAGGTGAAGCTGGGCAGGATCACTTCTCCTTCCTGAAGCCCCAGACAGCGCAGGGTCAGCATCAATCCTGCGGTGCAGTTGGAAACCGCGACACATTCAGCAACGCCAAGTCTTTCAGCGGCAATCTCTTCAAAAAGCTGCACCGAGCGTCCATTTGTCAGCAGGCCGGAGCCCAGCACGTCTAAGAATTGTCGCGAACAATCTTCATGACATTCTGGAGGCACCTCCGGCCGAACGATGGGCACATATGCATCGAAAAGCGGACTCCCTCCGAAAATACCCAATTGATGTTGCGCGACTTTATGTTGCGCAACTGCGGTGAAGGATTTTGTCATTTTCTACTCCTGTCTCTAGCTGGTTGAGGAACTGGGTTAAGACGGTCTCGCCGCGAAAGTACTCTTCGGCGATAGCACGAGCCGCCCGGCTATGTTTGTTGTAATCGCCTTTAATCGCCTCAAAAGCGGCCACAATTTCTTCCATGGTGTTAAACGAAAACAGGCCTTCGCCAGTGGGAAAGATGTTGCCAAAAGCCGTATCTTGCGTGATGACCGGCTTACCGGCTGCCAGGTAAGACGCGCTGCGATCACTGAACCAGCCGGTACGGAGCCGGATATTCTGGTCCTTGGCTACGGTGAACTCTCCGTCGGAGCCAAGCACGTAATCACGATATGGAAAGATGTCAGTGGTCAAAGGGCACGCCGGCACAACATGCCAGCCGTGTGAGCGCAACATGGCAATGTCTTGTTCGGTAATCGAAGCAAGCGCCAGTTCAACCGGCTGGCCGATATGCTTGGGGAGATCAATGAATTTTAGAAATTCGAGATGCTTGCTCCAGGCATAGCGTTCGCCGTTCCATTCGATATCCCATCCGCTTTGACTCCAATTCCCGACTGTAGTGAACCGCAACGGCTTGTGCGGACCGGGGCCATCAGACGAATTGTTTCCCAGCGGTGTGAACCATTCAAGAATGATGGGATTGCGCGTGGGGTGGTATTTCACAGGCTGCGGAGGAAGTCCGCAATCGGGCGCCCCGATGTTTTCCGCGAAAATAAAGTGATGCGTGTGGTCCTGCAGCATCTTGAGTGTGTTGGGATCCCCCATGGCTGCCTGGATTTCACCTGAGCCAGGGTCAGTCTGAAGGTAGACGCGGATGGGCACCTGCATATGTTCTTCGCGCAGCCAAGTTGTGCCCGCAAGATTGATTACAATATCGGCGGTACGAAAGAGTTCCGCGAATTGTGCCTTTGAGAGGCCGTAGATGCGATCTTGTTGCGCAATGGTTCGATAGGCCCAGCGACCAGGCATGCCGCACCATTCCATCATGCGTCCAATGTATTCTGCGGTGGTTGAACAAGCCTGCTCCGGCGTCGTTTGCTCGTCAGGGAAATATGGCCACTCGCCATTGTCCTCAACGTAATAAATGTCATGCCCCAGACGCCGGAAACCCTCAAGATAGTAGAGTGCCTCCCATACCATTCCCGCAAAGGGAATCCGTCCAAAACCTCCTAGAAGAACGATTCGCATAGCTTTTGGTGTCCTTTCATCCTGCATCACCTGCCGGTCCGTTAGGGTTGTAAGCGAGTTTCGTAAGCGAATTTCCTGGTTGCGATTGTGGCAGCCTCTGGTGTCACTCCCGCTGGAGGCCCGTGATTCACCCTTAACAACAAATCGCAGTGGTCCAGCGCGGCGGCGCGATGGCTGATCAAGAAACATGTGCGGCCGCGCATCAGGCGCTCCATGGCCTCGATGATCTCCGCTTCTGTTTTCACGTCAACCGCGCTGGTGGGCTCATCCAAGACCAGGATCGGCGCACCTTTCAGAAAAGCTCGAGCCAAAGCAATACGCTGGCGTTCGCCTCCGGAGAGCATGGCGCCACGTTCTCCAACCTGGGTTTTGTATCCTTCCGGCAAAGAAGTGATGAAGTCGTGTGCATTGGCGGCCTTGGCAGCTGCCAGGATTTCCTGCTCGGTCGCGTGAGGACGGGCATAGGCAATGTTTTCGGCAATGCTGGTCGAAAAGAGCACGGATTCCTGGAAGACCATGCCGAATTGGGCCCGCAATTCAGCGAGCCGATAGTCCCGTAAATCTGTTCCGTCGAGGAGAATACGTCCCGAGGTGGGGTCGTAAAAGCGCGCCATCAAGCTGATCAACGTTGTCTTTCCAGCGCCCGTTCTGCCAAAAATTCCCACACGGGTCCCGGCGGAAACAGTAAATGACACATCGCGCAAAACTTCATGTCCATCGCCATAACCAAAGCCGACATTGCAAAATTCGATCTTTCCCGACGCGCGCTTCAAGGGGCGCGGATGAGAAGTCTCTGGAACTTCAGAAATCTGATCCAGCAGTTCGAAGACCCGGTGGGCGCTGGCCACATAAGATTGCATGCTGGCGGCCTGCTGGCTGATGGTTTCCAGCGGACCATACAATTGCGTGAGATAGGCGAGCACCACCAGCAAGTTCCCCAATGTCACTCTGCCCGCCTCGACATCGCGGATACCGACATACAGCACCAAGCCGGTCCCGGCGGCAATCGTTACATTGACAATCAAGCCGAAAGCGCCTTCTGCAAAGGCCAACCGCACACGAGCCCGCAATCCATTCGCTGAACGGCGGAGAAAACGATCCTGCTCAGCATCTTCGCGACCAAAGGCCTTCACCACGCGAAGCGCTGAAAGAGTCTCTTGCACAACTTGCAGTCCGGAACTCTCCATTTCTTTTACGGTGTGATAGCGGCCGCCCACGCGCTTGTCATAAATCCGGGCGTACCAGAACAGGAACGGAGAAACCGCAAGAGCAACCAAGGCGAGTTGCCAATCAATGCGCACGGTAACGTAGAACATCGTCACCAGCATCGTTAGGTCGGATATAAAAGGCAGGAAACCATAGATCATGGTCCATTGAATACAAGGAGCATCGTCTTGAATGCGATAAATGGAGTCCGCGGTTCCTTTTTTGTCGTGAAAAGAAAGCGAGAGGCGTTGAAGATGATGAAAAATCCGCGTTCTGAAATCCAGCGTCAGCTTCTCCCCAATCTGCGTGCGGAACCAATACGAGAGCAGATAGTGCATCTGGACTACAAAAATGATCAGCACTTCCAGGGTGGCTGCCATCAGCAGCAGCCTCATTCTTGAACTTTTGATGGAAACAGGAAGCAAAGCGTTAAGCACTTTGGGCAACGCGGAGGAGCCAACTACGTTGTCTACCGCTATCTTGAGGGGAAACGGTTTAAGCAGAGCAAGCGGCGTCGCCAGCAGGTCGAGGAGAAAAATTCCAGCAATGTGTAGCCAGTAGGGCCGCGCCTGCAGCCAAAGCCGCTTGTAGATGCGCATTGTCCTTTGCCCGCCGTTCCGCATTACGCGCTCCTCACAACGTTTGCCAGGGGCTCCAATACAAAGAGAGGCGCTTCTTCAGCCACATTGTCGCTTTCTGCGCCGCTCCACATGGCCGTAGGCGCGTACTCGGGAACAAGTTTTTTCATGTGAGCGACTACCGCCAGTGCGTCATTGCGTGTGATGAGAGTCTTAAGTTCTGTAATCCAGGCTGCAATTACCTCAGGATTTACGTGCGGGCCTTGAAAGATTTTGATTTTTTCATGACGCGTGGGCAGGTAATCTTCTGTTGCTGTCGTGAACTCCTCAAAGAGTTTTTCTCCCGGCCGCAGACCAACGTATTGGATTTCTATATCCTTGTCTGGATCGAACCCCACCAGACGGATCATATTGCGCGCCAAATCAACAATCCGTATCTGTTCGCCCATATCCAGCACGAAGATTTCAGAACCCTGGCCCATGGTTGAAGCCTGCAGAACCAGTTGGACAGCCTCTCGAACCGTCATGAAATAGCGCCGTGCGTCGGGATGGGTGACCGTGACCGGGCCGCCGGCGGCGATCTGTTTCTGGAAAATGGGCACAACGCTGCCGTTACTGCCCAGAACATTGCCGAACCGCACAGAAACGAACCTGGTCCGGCTTCCCGTTTCAGCACCCGGCATTCCAGAGACGATGATTTCGGCAATCCGCTTGGTCGCCCCCATCACACTGCCTGGATTAACGGCTTTGTCTGATGAGATCATCAGGAAACTCGAAACGCGGTTCCGAAATGATGCCTGGACTACATTCCATGTCCCCAGGATGTTGTTCTTGGCGGCTTCCAAAACATGGAATTCCATCATGGGGACATGTTTATAGGCTGCCGCATGAAAAACCGAATCCACGGAATTCCGGCGAAAAACGTCTTCAACACGGCGTCCATCCTGAATATCGCCTATTTCAATGACGACATCCAGAGCGGGAAATTTTTCGCGAAGTTCAAGGTCAATTTTGAAAAGATCGCTTTCCGCCTGGTCCAGAGCGACCAATTTGCGCGGTCTAAACCGGGCGACCTGGAGGCAGATTTCCGATCCAATTGAGCCCGCTGCTCCAGTCACCAGGACAACGCGGTCAGCAATGGCGGTGCGAATGCGGCTTTCATCGAGGTGCACCGGTTCCCGGCCCAGCAAATCGTTCAGCGAAATTGAACGAATCTGCGAACTCAGGAACTTGCTGTTCAGGAGTTCGCCGAGAGTCGGAATGGTCTTGCACGATATGCCGGCGGAGCGGCAATGGGTGAGAACATCCTGCATTTGGCGCCCCGTGGCCGAGGGCGCCGCGATAATCACCTCTTCAATCCATTGCTGGCGTTTTTTATACTCTTCAACGATGCTCGCGGCATCCGATCCCTTGCCCAGGACAGGCACTCCAAGAAGGTGTGCTCCTGTTTTTTGAGGATCGTCATCCAAAAATCCGGCAACGTGATATCCAAGCCGGGGATTTCCCCGGATTTCACGCAGCAGCATCATGCCTGCTTCGCCAGCGCCATAGATCAGAATTCTCGTACACCCGCGCTTGGACTGCCCGTTGACAAGTCCCTCCTTATACATACGTCCGGAAAACCGAATACCGGCAGTCAGGACAAAGCAGAGCAGGAAATCAATACAATAGATGGACCAGGGGAAGCCAGGCGAGCCCAACAACTGATTGAGAACAACAAAGATCAGCGAACCGACAGCGTTAGCAATCAACAATCGGTTGAGATCAACCCAATCCACAAGTTCCCACCACCAACGCCAATGCAGCCGCGTTAAAGTAAAAACCAGCATTTTCACCGGCAAAGCCACCAGGAGCGCGCGCCAGAAAAGAGATACCTCTTTTCCTGTCCATGCAAAATCGAACTGCAGAAGATCTGCAATGCCCAGCGAGACCGTAATCGCGGTCAGGTGCAACAACCCGTTCTGTAAACGCTGATCTCTTAAAAAAACTTTCCTCATACACCAATTCCTGGTTCGCTTATGGAAACAAAAGATGAAATGTTTTGATTCATGAGGCTTCCTTGTTTTCCCACAACGTTCCTATGAATGCAGGGTCGAGTTCGCCTGCAGACGCGCCAGCCACTTTTGTTTCGGGCTGCAGGCCGTTATCAGGCGGCACATTTGCTTCTTTTTCCAGGGGTACATTGCGAAGAAGAGTTTCGGCTAATTGTGACTTTTTCCGCTCAAGGGTCCGCAGGAATGCGGCAGTTGCGACAGCGCATTCGCGGAAAAGACGGACAGCCAGCAACAAAGCGATTCCACCCAGCAGGGCAGAAGCTATCCATGCCTTGTCGAGAGCTGCTGCGCTGCAGAGCGCAGCGAATAGGGTGGAAATTCCAACACCGAAAGGCGGACACCAGGGCCACAGACGGAAGCGGACCATCTGTTTGCCAGCTCCATGTTCTTCAATCACCATGCGCGTGCGAGTAGCACCAAGCAATCCTCCCTTGATTTCCAGGTCCCAGCGGTCGTAGTCACCTCCACGAACGACAACCGCCCCTTCCGCCAGGAGAGAAGTCTCAAGCGATTCCAACCATACCTCGGCCGGTTGCCACTCCTCGCTCCACAAACTCAAGGTGCGCCAGCGGGGAAGCGCGAGATTGGATCCACGCTTGCGCCACGGAGTAAGGCCATTATTCAAACGGCCGCGCAAGCGGGCCAAAGGCTGAAGCAAATGAAGGATGGTTGTGAGCGCACGCAGTTTGAATCGCTCAAACCAGGAAGTTGACGTGTTTGTAAAAGAAGCCTGTGCTGCGCTCATAACCGCTTCGCTGACTGGAGCAGCAGTGGCCAGCAGCAGTAATGGAAAGGCAAGGAACAGCGGTTTCCAAAGAAATCCGATCGCTGCGATTGCGGCGAGGGCTGCCACAATCAGATACCACTCTGGCATCAAAGGCAGGGAGGCAAGCAGCCCGGCGGCGGGCGGATAAATGGATTGATAGGGCGCAGTTCCCCATGTGCCCTGGTAAATCCGGCTGCGATGCCAGCCTGGTCCGGAAATTAACCCGCGGTTTCCATAAACGCGTCCGCCCCAGTTGACATGGCCGGCAGCGTTGTATTTTCCCGGCCATTTGCGCTCCAGGTACGCCTCTGCTTTGCCATAACCCTTCTGCTGCCTCCAATATGCACGGATCGAATTGCGGCGGTGATGAAAGACCGCAGCAGCAGGCACAAATCCCAATTTGGCTCCCTGGTGTTGCAACCGCCAGCAGAGGTCTACATCATCACCGGCCACGCGAAACTTGGCATCGAACCCGCCCACGGCCTGCAGCGCAGCTTTACGAAATGCCATATTGCAGCCCGGAATATGTTCAGCCTCGCGGTCAGAAAGCAAAACGTGAATTGGCCCGCCTGGCGAATTGGAAACGCAATCCGCAATCAAGCCATCGCCGGGCGGGGGAATGTTGGGGCCGCCTAGTCCCGCAAACTTAGTGCTGCGAAATGTGGCCGCATAGTAGGTAAGCCAGTGGGGATCGGGATAGGCATCATCGTCTACATAGGCAACAATTTCCCCGGTGGCTGCTTCCATACCGGTATTGCGGGCGGAACTGAGGCCGCGATTCGGTGTACTGATGACTCGAACCCCATATTCTCGCGCGATGTCGCCGGCGCCATCGGTTGAGCCATCATCCACCACGATTACCTCGAAATTCGGATAATCAAGTTTGCTCACGGCTTCCATGCACTCACGAATGGTGCGGCTGCCGTTGTATGTGCACACTACTACCGAGATGCGAGGCCATGGCAGATCAGGAGCCAGGGGAATCTCGGCATATGCCTTGGCCACAGCCTGCAATGCTTTTTTGGGACGCCGCCTGCGATCGGTCAGGCCGAAGTCCCAATCCATGATGTCGTAACCTCCGCGATGCCACTGATCGGTCCAGGCGAATACAAAAGTGCCGGCACAGCCGCCGGCAAAGGTGGTACGGATAAGCCAATCGAGCGACTGGGCCTGGGCATCCTCTCCATTTCGGCGGCTATCGAGGCCGATCTCGGTCATGATCACCGGCCGGTCGCCCGCAAGGTTGTGAAGACGCGCAAGGTAAGCGTCATATCGCTCTTGCGATTCCAGATAGACGTTGAAACAAACAAGATCCAGAAATGGAAGGTGCAGATATTCAGTAGAAGGATAGTTTACGTAAGTAAACAGAGCCTGTGGGTCCTCAGCTTTGGCTGCCCGTAGAAGCCGTTGAAGATAACGCTCGATGCGGCGAGTTCCATGCCAACGCACGACGGGAGCCGGAATCTCGTTGCCGATCGTGTAGCAAAGCAGAGCTGGATGGTGGGCGCAGGCGCGGACTCCAGCCCGCACGCGCTCTTCAATAGCATGGGGAAGTTTGTGAGTATCCAGAAAAGTGACGTGCTGTTCCCAAGGCAGCCCCGCCATGACACGGAGGCCATTTCTCAATGCCGCGTCGAGGAGCCAAAGAGGCGGCACTGTATAAGTCCGGACGGCATTCATCCCGTTTGCAGATATCTGGGCGAAGTCACGCTCGACCGAGTCTGGATCGCCGTACTGGTTTCCGCTTTTATCGGGCCGAAAAGGCCCATACGTCACGCCTTTGACATAAAATTTCTCGTCACCAAGAAAAAGAAATTTGCCTTTTACCGAAGGACGATCGAATGTCGTGGCCTTTTCTGAAACAGGGTAGACTTCAAGCGTGCTCATTCATGAACCCCGATTGCAAGAATTCCGTGTACGACTGCAGAGTTTGGTTTTCTCTGCTTGATTTAACGCGATTCTATAAACCGGGAAATTCTGAAGACAACTGTACTGTTCAATAAAGGGAGAGTACCTTCCTGTCCGTTCTGTACAGCAAACAAAAAACAAACAGATTGTAAAGACAAACCACTTTGGGAAATCATGCCCCGCAATGAGTGGAGCATTGACTCATCGCAAAATGACATTGAAAAAATGACTATGTAGTTTCAACTTGCTAGGGGAGCATTGGAAAGCACGGCTCAAGAATGGCCTAACGCGGTCCTTACGATTTATTTCACCCCTGCCGGTAGCGCGATTCGCAGACTATTGGCCCAACCTGTTATCTCATTACAAGTCAAGCCGACCGGCGGTAGGAATATGAATGTTGCGCTGGCGTCCTGTCTTGAGCGAATGCGGAAAACTCGCCGGCCGGTGATCCGGCTGAATTTGACGCAGGCGCAAATGGCAACATTGCATCGGCGAGTTCTTCCAGCGACAGTAATTCTCTCCGGCTCTGGACCTTTAGCTTTCGCATGATATTGGAAACATGAAATTTTACCGTGCGTTCTGAAATTGCAAGCGTCTTCCCAATCTGCTTATTGGGGAACCCCCGTGCCAGGAATTGCAGAATATGTTCTTCGCGTGCTGTAAGTTGGCGACCGTGAAAGGAGAGCTTGCTGAAGGCGGCATTGGTGCGTTTAACATATTCGTTCAGGGCATTGCGGCTGATCCATAGCTTACCTTTATGGACGGTGCGGATCGCTTTAGGCAGATCTTCCGTTAAATTCGCCGACATGCTGACAATACCGTGGGCCCCCAAAAAAAGTCCCTTGAGTTCCTCACTGCTGTTTTTAATTTCATCGGGAACCAGGACAATCGTACGGCATTCGCATGATCGCAACTGTAAAAGAGATTCTCGCCATCGCCTTACGGAATGAGTATCAAGAATAAAGATAGGGGGGATGGGCGATGGCGGTCGAAGCATCACGCTGGATGGCGATTTGGCCGTATAACGGACCGCGCAGTGGAGGCCAGGATCAGAAGCTACGGCCTGCTGAATCAACTGAAACACAAGAGGATGATAGCTATGAACGATAACGACAAGTGAACCTTGTTGCGCCTTACGATTTCTTGTCACTTTACCTCCGAATATGCAGTTCTGCTGTGAACAAGCTCCACGATGATTTCAGTTCGGTCTGGGATGACCCGGTTCGTGCAGTCCGTTCACCATGGTTGTTAATGCCCTACCTGCTTTCGCATTTATTTTCGCTAAATTGGTCGGTCCATCTCCTTAGCAAGAGAAATACCCGCATTTCCTACAGCTATCTCCTACATCTCCGAGGGTTCCTAAGTCGGTGTGAAAATGATGAGATGGTTTCCAGAATTTATGAGATGGCTAAGAGGGAACTTGCTTTTACCTCCTACGTCCTTTCATTCGTAACCGTGCGGATCAGCGGCGGATTTTTATTTATAAGCCGGTTCAGAGCAGGCGTGCGGGGACCTGCTACGTGCTTATGTCCTAGTGCATTGCGATCGAGAAGAGCTGTTCCCGATTTAACAAAACAAGTACATAATGACAGGGCCTGGCAAGCTTATCCATTCAAACTTAGAAAAGAAATCATTTAAAAAATTTAAATGACCTTAGGTCAGCCGATGGCTTCGCCATTGCCTTCTAACGAAAAGCTATGCTGAAATCGGCGCCACAGGTCCAGCTCGGAATGCGAAAAAAACATTTCATCGTCATTTTTATAGTTTGTTCGGTCGGGGCATGCCCTGCTTTTTCCCAGAAAACAAATAAAAACTTTTTTCATATTGAAAGCCATGGTGAGGTTTCCTGGTTCATGGATCCTGAAGGCAGGGAGTTCTTTTCCACCGGCATAGACGTGGTGGCACCTACGGATAGAGGAGGGACTGGCGGGCCAAGCTACTCCGGGCTACGCAGGAACGGGGGCAGTATTCAAAAGTGGAGCGCGGAAGCCATATCGCGACTTAAGGCCTGGAACGTGAATACTATTGGCGCCTGGAGCACACTCCGCGGAGAGCCCTATGTCGTCGAGTTTCCGCTCAGCGGAAAGTACATGGACGTTTTTGATGATCAATTCGAAGCGAGTCTGCGGATGGCTGCTCAAGACGCGCTCTCGCGTTATCATTTCGGCATTAGCTTTCGGAAACTTGATACCGATCCACTCCTGATAGGTTATTTTACGGATAACGAATTGGCCTGGGGTTGGGGTTACCGCTGGTCCGGTAAAGAGAATGAGTATTCTTTATTTGAATACTACGCATCTCTCACTTCAGACAAGGGCAAAACAGTCTGGGTTGATTACCTGGCGCGAACGTATGCTCATGATTGGCGGCATTTCTGCCAGGTATGGAATGTCTCGGTGAAAGGACGCCAGGATTTATTTAAGATCACAAAGATTGCACCGCGCGGCTCTGCGCAGATGGAAGAAGCGCAACGGGTAGCTGACGGCTTTTTGCGCATGGTGGCGGAACGATATTTCTCTCTCACAAGTGCGCTCATGCGCCGCTATTTGCCACATCACCTGAACCTCGGTCCGCGTTTTGCCGAAGGAGTACCCGATGTGGTCACTGAGGTAGCGGCAAAATATGTTGATGTCGTGTCGCTCAATATCTATACACGGGACCTGGCGCATTTCCGGAATGAAGTGGAACGTGTGTGGAGCGCGGGCAAAAAACCAATTCTCATTACGGAGTTTTCGTTTCCGGCGAAAGTAAATCGGAGTGGGAACCTGAATCAGGGCTATCTTCACGCCCAAGTGGAAGACCAGTATGAACGCGGGATTTATTACGCGCGCTGCACCGAGATGTTGAGCAAACTGCCGTTCATCGTCGGCTATCACTGGTTTCAATACTTCGATGAGCCGACAAACGGCCGTGGTGACGGAGAGAGCGGCAATTTCGGCTTTGTAGATCTCGACAATCGCATTTATGAACCTTTGGCTGAGCGGGCCTCGCGTGCTAATGCTCAAGCAGCGGAATGGCATCGCTCTGGCACTGCTCACATTCTAAGCAGAGAATTATCACAATTTCATCACAACTAGATTGTCGAGACTGCCGCGTCGAGAAACTTCACGTAATCCAGGAAAGCAGTTCACGGATATCGATTTCGCTGTTTGAGTTCGTACCGCGCGGCACCGACGGTCCAATCGCCACGGCATCGCTGTGACCTTCAAACCAGACAAGGAATGAAGAACGTTCGGCTCCCGCCAGCCGTTGCTGGTTTAACCAGTTGTAATAGGCGCCCATATCTGCATCTATCAGTGAACCAATCAAATCAAGTTCAGTCTGGTCCTGGCTTCCGGATAACAGTTCGTTCATTGGTTTTTGCCGTTGCCGCGGAGCGAAGCGAACCACCAATGTGAGCGGCTGCGCGCGGCGAAGGACTTCGCGCGCCGTCCATTGCACGAAAGTTGTGCTGAAAACCTGTGTGCCCGAACCTTCCGTCAGCATCTTGACCTTGAAGCGATCAAGCACGGCGTCTTCCACGTTGCCCAACCCGAGATCTGCGGGACGCATTTGCGCAAGAGAGGTGCGCAGCGCTTCAGGGCCCATACCAGGGCGCTCGATTTCTGCCCGTATCTTGCGCAACAGAGCTGCTCTTGCAGGTTCCAGTGAGCTGTAGGAGATGCAGGTGAGGGAAGCATCGCGATCGTGATCTGCTTCGTGCCCTCCATCGATGTACCAATGGCCGTACGGTGTGGGATTGGCTTTGGCTCTTGCGGCCGCCACATCTAACAGAAGTCTCAGCCCATTCTCCGCCTTGATGCGGTTGAAACAGGCGCCATGCGCCCGCAGTTTGCGAAACAGAGGACCGTCATACGAAATTATTCCCTGACCTATGATTGTGATTCCGAGCCTGGGGATTGAAGGAGGTTCCGACGGCGCGGCCTTCTGCAAGCGATCAGCATAAGCCGTTGCCGCCATTCGAAAAGCATCGAGCTGATGCGTTGTCCAAAGATATGCTGAAAGTCGTTCCACAAATTGTGCCGGTGCGTTTGGCCAATCTGAGTGTTCAAGCTCAGGTGAGATCTGGATTTGCGCAAACCTGGCAAACCAATCTTCCCGTTGCGGCGGCGATAGAGATGCTAAGACCGCCAGCTCTTTTTCAAGCGCCCTGCGCTCAACTGGGAATTTGAAGTCGCAATCGGCCACCTCTCGCAGCAAACTTGGCAAGAAGCTCAGCGGCAGCGATCGGAGGGTTCCAAGATACTGGATTGCCAGCTTCCTGGCTTCTGCAGCGTAGCCGCTGAAGTGCTCCGGTTTAAGGTCGTGTGGCAACATTGAAACTTGATGGCTACCGGCTTTTTACTCTGAGCTTCTAGCTCCTAGCTGTTTTTGAACGTGGATGATCCCGGGCAATCTTCAACGCCCAAAAACAGCTAGGAACTGGTGCTAAGAAGCCTTGTTCTACACCAACTCTGGTATTGGCTTTCCCTTTGCCAATGCCGCTGAAAATCCTAAGATCGATCCTAGCGTTGGAGTGAGATCGGTGGTGTCCACTGGCCGGTCGAAAACAACTCCTTCACGCACACCGGCGCCCAAGGCCATCATCCAGGTAGTCCTGGAAAGCGCGTCGCCGGTGCGATGATGCTGGAATCCGTTGCCCCCGGAATCGTCATCCGCGTCACGGCCGAAGTCGGGCAGAATAAACAAAGTCGTTTTGCCGGCATATTCCGGCTCACTCTGAATCGCCTGCCATATCTCTTTGCACAGACGGTCGGTGCGCTGGATGCCCTCGATGTAAAGCGAGTAAGCCCCGGCGTGGGCAATATCGATATCGTGCATCGTGATCCACAGCAGGCTGGGAGCCAATTGCCGCATGAGCTGGCGTGCAATATACACAGAAAGCTCGTCTGGACTTGATAACGTTCGCGCGTGCGTTTTGAAGTCACTGACCGAAAGCTTCAAGATCATCTCCAATTGCTGCAACTGGAATTCATTGCCTGCCAGCTCCGGCGCGTAGAATGGCAGCTCGTAATTGTCCCGCAATAGATGTTCATAATCGGTATTGCCGCCGGAGAGTGCTGCGGTCAATAAATGTTTTGGCAAAATCACCCGCGCTCCCCGGCCGGCGCCATAGGAGCGATGGCTGCTCTCGCCAATGCGATTGAAGCCATTGCTAGGCGCGATCACCCAGGTATCGGAGGCGGGGCGCTTCAGATCTCTGCGGAAGTACTCGAACACGGTGGGCGATTCAGGCGGAAGCGATGCAAAGTTGTTGATGGTTTCGTATACGCCAGTGGCTAGGCTTGCGGTGGCTACGTAATGCCCCAGAATTCCACGATTCACTACCTGAGTAAAGAAGCTCGACTGCGGAATTAGCTCGCGCATCAGGTGTGGGATATTTTCCTGGCCTTCGGGAGCAAAGGTTTCCTGATCTCTTGCCCCACCACCGAAGGTAATGACAACAACTTTTTTCTTTTTTGGAACCACAGCTGCACGAGCCCAGGGACTTGCATGTAGCAGCGCGCTCCCGAGTGATAGTTGCGCGGCGGTCCGCAAAAACTCGCGGCGGCTGGAAGAAAGAAGCTGGGCGGCTCCTTGAGGAGTGGATCCTTTCTCAAGGGCGGTTACATGGCGGCTCTTTTGCGTCATCCAAATTACCGTTGTGCGGAAGGCGCTTAAAGGCGTCTTCCGCACAGAATGGCTCAGTAGTATAACTTCAAAGCGAATTGAATTTGCCGGGGATCGTAAGGAGCGTCGCGCGTAGACGCAATCCTGCCAAAAGCGTTTGGAACCGTGAAGTTGAGCGAATTGGGGGCCGCGACTATGTTGCTACCGCCGAATCCGGGGGCATTGAAGTTGGGATGGTTGAGAATGTTGAAGAACTCGGCGCGGAACTGGAGGTGAACCTGTTCCTTGATCGGGAAATCCTTAAAGGTCGAGAAGTCGACTCTGTGGAATCCTGGTCCCTCAAGCTGTGTGGGATGGCCGCCGAGAGCAGCGGCGCCTGTGAAGGGGACACACCCCGCAGGTGAGGCGGTTGGAACGCCGCCGGCTCCCAAGGTGCAGGGCTGAGTAAATGCGGCCGGATTAAAGAACTGGAAGGCGTTATGCGGTCCGGCATAGGGGTCCTGCCCGGCAATGACGAACGCATTACACGTCGTTCCGGCAGCGGTGTTGTTGGGACAAGGTATGTTCACTGGCTGCCCGCCCTGCAATGTGCTGCTCCAGATGATGCTCCAGCCACCAACGACCGCGTTGGTCACTCCTTCAGCAGAAGACATGAAGTGCTTGCCCTTGCCGAAGGGCAGCTCATACGATCCGCTCAAATGTACAACATTGCGAATGTCGAACGGCGCGTTGCTGTAGTCGGGTTTGATGCCGATGATGCCGGCGGCCCGGTAATTGGTGCCGCTCACGCTGCCCTGATTCAGCAAATCAATGGCATCGCTTCGTACCTTGGAGTAGGTGTATGTCGCCAGAAAACTCAGGCCATTCGAAAATCGCTTTTCCGCCTTGGTCTGAAGTCCATGGTAGTAACTGCTGCCTGCCGTGGCCGTCAGATTACCCTGACGCGCGAAATCGGGGAATGGAACCACACTTTGTGCGTTCCCGTTCGCGGGCAGGATTTGCAGGACGTTGTTGTCCTGAGGGAATACCTCCAAATGGCGTGCAAGTGTTGTTACGTAGCCAGCCTGGACCGTCAGCGACGGAGTGATGGCATACTGCAGAGTAAAGTTACCCTCCATGGTATAGGGTGTGTGGTAGTTGAATTGAATGCCCTGAAGGGCCAGTCCCTTTGCGTTTACAGTGAGCGGATCGGTTGAAGTGCAGGAAAAGCCTGTTTCGAAGATTGCGGACCCGCCAGGACCTGCCGTGGGGCAGACGCCTCCCGTCGGACTCGAGAATATGAGCGGTTTACTGTCGTTGGGCGGATTAAACTGGAACTTGAAAATGAAGGGATAGTTCAAACCTTCGTTCGGCGAAAATCCGCGGTTCTCGAATCCGTTAAAAAAGATTCCGAATCCGCCCCTGGCCACGAGGTTAGGAGTGACCTGATAAGCGAAGCCGAAGCGTGGGGCAAAGTTCGTAAACTGTGAATTTCCCAGACCGTCACCGTACCTGTTGGTAGTTTGGAGTGCGATGCCGTCCGTCGCCAGCAGACTGGTAAAGGAGTTGGCGAAACCGCTGGAAAGGTTGTGGGACGCCGGTGTATCCGGGAGAATATACACGGGACCGCCGGGAGGGCCGCTGGGCACGAAGTTGGCCTGGTGCCCGTTCTTCTCACCAACCAGTCCGAAAAAGTCCCAGCGCAAACCCAGATTCAGGGTCAATTTTTGCGTCACCTTCCAGTCATCCTGAATATAAGGACCGAAATACTGCTTTTTGTCGTGAATGACCGCGATGTTGCTGAAGCGCACCTGCGAGGAACCACCGACAAAATTGATGCCAGCGGGCACGGTTGCTGTGGTTGGCAACAGCAGGAACTCGGCAGTGCCCACGCCACTGTTTGATATCCCCGGGATGTTGACAAAAGAACCCTGGTAATCATATTCACTGCGGCCGCGAGGCGGTTGTAATGTGGTGAAGTTTACGTCCTGATATTCGACGCCGGTATGGATGGTGTGCTTACCGACAATCTTGGTCAAGTCATCCGTGAACTGGACGGTAGCGCTGATTTCTTTTGACGGCAAGAATGTGCTCGTACCAAGGACGCCGAGATTATTGAAGGTGAAATTCGGCAGCCCGCCATTTCCCAGGCCATCTACCGTGATCTGTGGAATAGCTTGAATGCCAAACTGGGCCGGAATGTTGCTCAGGTCATTGCTGGCCGGTGATCTGCGCGTGGTATTGAGATAGGTCAGTCCGCCACGGGCTACATTGACAAGTGTGGGCGAGAAAACATGCGTCTCAGCCAGCGCGCCCTGCTCGGAGAGGGCGGTCTGGGTTCCACTTGCAAAACCGCCGCCATCGGCGATTCCGCCGAATGGGCCCGGAATTAATTGCGGGTCGTTTCCCAAACTGAATCGGAAGAACATCTGGTCTTTCTGGGTAAAGTCGGCGTCAATTCGAGTATCGAACGAGTCGCGATCTTCTGTCAGCAGGGGCGAACTGATGAAATTGTTGGTAAGGCCCCCGGCGGTTGGCGACGGAAAAAGATTCAACAGCTTGATAGCGTTCGGATCCAGCCGGCCGGCCGGAAGCAGGTTCAGGCCACACGCGGCCAGTGTAAAGTTCAGCGTGCTCGGCGCACAGGTGCCAAACGGATCGCGTGCAAAACCTGTCGAAGCCGCAACCAGGCCCGAGACGGGATCGACCGCTCCAGCCGTTACAGGCCGTGTGGTCGCCGGGTCCAAAATGGTTCCAACCGGTATGGAGCGGCCCAAAGCATCTTTCCTGGGGTTTCCGGTCGAAAGTGCGATTATGTCTTGAAGGTTGGTGTAGCCGCTGTTCCGCTCAGCCTGAGTAGGCACGGACGTCTGGAAGATTGTGCCTTGCCTTCTGCGGAAACCTTCATAATCTGCAAAAAAGAAAAGTTTGTCACGGCCGTTAAATACCTTCGGGATCACAACCGGTCCACCGGCCGAAAGTCCGAACTGGTTTTGGCGCAGCTTACCTTTGTGGGTCTGAAACAGCCCGGTCGTCGGATCCTGCTGGCGTTCAAAGAAATCTGCGGCATCGAGCTTGTCGTTGCGGAAGAACTCCCACAGCGTGCCATGCAGATTGTTGGTGCCGGACTTGACCGTAGCGTTGAGCACAGCGGCCCCCGAGCGGCCGTATTCGGCGCTGAAATCCGAGGTCAGGACTTTGAATTCCTGAATGGCGTCAACCGGAGGCAAAACTACGAAATTGGTGCCGTTCAAGAAGTCAACGTTATCTGAATTGTTGTCGATGCCGTCGAGCAGGTAATTGTTCTGCGCAGGCCGGAGACCATTGGCGGAAAAGGCGCCGCTCGCCGCATTGCCGCGCACATCTGCCTGGGGAGTATTCACTCCGGCGGAAAGCTGAGCAAGAAAGGTAAAGTTCCGGCCATTCAGCGGAAGACTGTCAACATCGTGCCTGTCAACCACCTGACCCACCGAAGAGCTTTGGGTTTCCAGCGCCGGAGGAGTGGCTGTTACGTCGATAACTTCAGAGGTGCTGCCGGTTTTAAGTTGAAAATTTGCGACGACGTTCGCACCGACATCAACCCCGATCTCTTTCTGGCTCGCTGTCTGGAACCCTTGGGCAGAAACGTCGAGCTTATAGGTGCCAATTCTAACGGGCGAGAACCTGTAGCCGCCATCCGGTCCTGAGGTGGTTGAGAGCGCAGAATTTGTGCCCATGTTGGTCAGCGTGACCTTGGCGTTGCTGATCACTGCTCCCGAAGAATCGCTGACAGTTCCCAAAATGGTTCCGGTGTCAACCTGTGCATGCAGAGATGTAAGGCTGAATGACACAATGCCAATGACTATCGTCCATTGGACCAAAGCAACAGTCTTTCGAGTCATGATTTTCCCTCGTCGGCTTCTGCGAGCACGCGCGCGTCCGATTCGGCATCTATCGTTGTGGTTTCAACTACAGCCAGACAACGCGAAATGGGATTACCGGCGTGCTGTGGGTGTTGACTACATATTTTGGGCCGTAGAACTAAATAGCCCCGCCTGAAGATTCGCGCAATGTTAAGCCCGAACGCATTGAGCGTCAAGTTAAAAAATCAAAACATTGTTTATAGAAATTTCAAAGTATCTGGAGGACTACAAGAGGGAGACATTTGTTTTTTAATGCATACACAGGTTCATCTGCATACAGCCGTTACCAATACGAAACAGCAAAAACCGTTCATTCATTTATACTCTGCCGAGTGGTGACTGGGAGCATTTGACAACATACAGGGGATTCCTCCTTATCATCATAAGGACCAACCACATCCAAATATTTCTTGATTCATGACCCTGATTATTCGGAAGAGTTTTTATGCGATCCCATTAAATGGGTTGGACATTATTGATTTTTAAAAGTAACAGGATAGTGACCAGAGACGGAATCGAACCGCCACCAACCTTTTTTTAGACGTAGTTAACAACCTCATCAGACGTAGCTAGCAACCACCCTGGGATTGTGCAGGAACCGCTGCATGGTTTTCTATGGATCAGCATATTGGGGTTTGAACTGGATCCATAGGGCAGCACGAGACGATTCAAGATTTCGTCTGCTACAATTCAAATACAGAGCATGGACAGATGCTTTGGGTGCGGTTTCTGTTTGGTGTCCATTTGGTTCTTCATCCCCCGGAATCTGCTATATAGGTGGACGGAGATGACACAGACGAAACAGTGGACAGTATAAGGAGCAGGTTTCCCGCTAACCCAGTGAAGTAAAGGGGGACGTAGTTCAGTTGGTTAGAACGCTGCCCTGTCACGGCAGAGGTCGCGAGTTCGAGTCTCGTCGTCCCCGCCACATTCTAAAGCACTTATCGGATTCGAGGGTTGGACGCAACTGTCCAAAACTGTCCGATAAGCCGCAGCACTTTCCGCTTTCTTAGGAAGGATGATACTTGCCACCCGGCCTTGCGCTTGACGCTTGGCCGGCGAGAGCGCCTGGGTGTAGACATCCATCGTGATCTTGCTGTTGGCGTGACGCAACAGTTCCTGCACGACTTTCACATCTTCACCATTAGCGCGCAGCAGCGTGGAATACGTGTGGCGGAACGTGTGCCATCCCAACCTCTTCGTGATTCCGACCCGCTTCGCCACTGGTTGAATCCAGTGCTTGAGGAGACTATCCGGCCACAGTGGCTGCTTGCCCTTGGTCCAGGGACTGGCGAACACCCAATCCTCGGGACGGTTATAAGGCGAGCTTTGCTTCCACAGCCAAAGATCCTCGGCGACCGTGGCCTCCAGCGGAACCGGTTTCTGCGATGCCTCAGTCTTGCAGTTCCCAACCACCTGATGCACCACCGACCGTGTGACATTGATTTGCAGATTTTCAAAATCAATGTCCATCCACTTAAGACCAATCAACTCGCCGCGACGCAGCCCGGTAATCCCATCGAGGGCCACCAGCGTCCTCTCGCGAAGAGAAAGCTCCTGCAGCAAGGCCTGGAACTCGGAAACCTCAAGCACATCGGGGATGCGCTCCCGCTTGGCGCTCTGCCGGACTTTGCTGATGGGATTCGCATTCTGCGAAAGCCACTCATACCGAATCGCGTGATTGAACAGAGCGTGCATGATGTTCCTGATCTTTGCCTTCGTCCCTCTCGCCATCCTGCGCTTATCTGGAAGCGTCAGCGTCTTCAGCCAACCCTCAACCGCCACGGTTCGGACATCCTTAATTCCCAGTTTGCCCCAGCGTGGCCGTATCCAGTTCTCCAGATAAATCCGATAGCCCTGCTTGGTTGAATGGGCCTTCTCGTGTTCCTCTGGATCAGCGCAGTCAAGATTGAGTTCTTTCTCTTCGTAGTGGGTTATGAGGTCCCCGACCGATACAGGCTTCCAAACGGCCCTGGGTGCCTCGACGTTAATTTCTAGACGCAATGCAGCGGCAGCCGCCTGTGCTGCCGATTCTGTTGGATACTCCTCAACAGTTCCGATTGCGCGATACTGGCGCTTGCGTTTTCCATCCGGCGTGTTTTCATACCAGCGGAAGACCCAAACCTCCGGCCCCTTCTTGCGCCGTTCGCGCTGAAGAGAGCCTTGCTGAAATCGTGTCCGTCCAAACATTCAAAAGTCCTCCATGTTTGAAACGGCACGAACTGGTGTTCCTATTTCAACTCTGTTCGCGCCGTAAAACAAGGGGTATCGAGCGATTTAGCTCGCTATTTTTTTCAGCCATTCATCGAGAGCCGAAGCGCGAAAGCGCCACAGCTTGCCGATGTGAATCGCGGTCACTTCGCCCTGGCGCGCCAGTTTCTGCAGCGTCCTGGGATGGATCTTCAGGAGCGCAGCCGCCTCCTCGCTGTCGAGCAGTGGCTCGAATTCGTCCTCGCGGACAGCCGGAGCCGGAGCTTGCTGCGTCGCGGAATGACTCTGGTTTCCATTGTGATTGTTATTGGAGTGCTTCATTGGAATGCCTCATCTTCACGGAAATAAGTGATCGCGAGGCCGAGCGGATTCACCTGAATCAAATCGTTCGGCACCGAATCACGGAAAAGGAAAACGAAATGCGCGGTGTACAGCGTCCGCTTGGTCTCGACATGCTCGACCGGCGAATAGGCGATCTCGTAGAAATCAACCGTGGCTTTATAGGGAGCCGAGCGCAAGTCTTCAATCGAGACCTTCTGGACCTCAATGTCGATATCCGGCCCACTCGAATCCTGGAGATAGTTCTCTATCGTGTGGTTCTTGCGGTACGCCTCGGCCACGCTGTTAGCGAGCTGCGCCTCCATGAACAGCAGTGACTTTTTGAAATTGTCGCGAACCGTGTAATGGTTCCGGCTGTAATACATCCGGCAGAAGTCGCTGAGGAAATACTTGATCTCCGCGTCCTGAGGCTTGTAGCCAAGCGTGTCGTACTTGACCGCCTCCGCTCGACCAATGTCATTGATGCGGATCACCAGCGGCTTGAAATTCTGGAACATGCGGACAGCCTTGATGTTGCTATAGATCAGACCGACGGCGACCAAGGCCATGACAAGCAACGCGATTTTCAAATATGTGTTCGTAACAATGGCATCGCCAAACTGCTCAGCATAGAGCTGCTTCGCGGCATTGAACGTGACATCCTGTTTTGCTTCGGTTGCCATAACTCAACCTCGACTCACATAAGCGATCATCGCCGCAGCCAGGCCAGAGTCTGCCCCCGCTGCTCCGCTGAAAAGGTGGTTGGTCAAAGTCGGAATCTTCAGCAGCCCGTAAATTGCGATGAGCAGAAAGATCAGCATCGCCGGGAATGCCGTCATCCATTGATCCACCGACATGCCGCCGGTATCGACAGCGAAGAAGGCCAGCAGGAGCTTGGCGAAGATGTAAACGAAGGCGCTGGCAATGACCTGATAGAACGAGTATTGAAGAAATGCCTTGAACCAGCCCCAGAACAGCCAATCCATCTTCGGCACAATGAAGAACGGAATGAAGATCGGCCCGACCAGCAGGAGCACCGCCTGTGCGATCAACCCGAATCCGATGATCATGAGAACCACAGCTTGGATAGTAGCCAGGATCACGTACAGCACTACGAAGGTCAGAGTCTCGTGAAAACTGAAAGAGCTTGGCTGCTCCATTCCTTGTTCGACTTCAATGACTTTTGTCTCGACTAGGCGTCCCTGCTCCATGCCGATGCTGTTAGAGAGCGACGAAGCCTCCTGCATCACTAAATCCGGGAAGCTCTGGCCGATCCCAGGAATCGGAGAGCTGTAGTACTTCACCATCGCGAAACAGAAGGCAATCACCAGAAGTAACCGCGTGAAGCGGGTGAAGTTGAATCCCTCGCCGCCTTCGGCGCTCGACAGCGCCGACTGGATGCCAAACCAGACAATGAGAATGGTTGCAAACCCACGAAACAGGTTCAGGCCCATGGCCACAAACAGGTCGAGCTTCGATGTCATCAAGGCACGAATGCCGTCTTCAATCGAAGTGAGCGGATCTTGAGCTGGGACAAACATGACATCCTCACATCTTCTATTTGCCCGTAGGCGTTTGCAGCCGCGTAGGCATGGCACTGGTGAAACTCATGACCTCACCAAAATGCTGCTGACGGTAGAGTTCTGCATTGATGCTGCCCACGTTCGATGTGCGATTGCGCTCCGTCGTAACGAGCTGCTGTTCCAGCAGCGCAACCAACAGCTTGTTTGTGTCTTGCATGGTGCGTACCAGCAGGACATTAGCGGCATTGATCTTGTTCAATACGGCAATCTGAGTATTCAGATCCGGCGCAGACGAGAGCGAATCGTCTTCGAGCTGTTTGATATGCAGTTCAAGCTGCTGCGCGTTGCGCCGCATCTGGCCAATCGTAGCCATGCCGTTGATGGTGGAACCGTCTGACAGTTCTTCCAATCCGTAAGCCTGTTTCAAACTGTCATAGGTGTTGACGCCCGCAGGACTGCCCAATGGCCGGTTAACTTGGCCATAGCCCTGCCTCGCCGTGCCATAATCGCCGTTGTTGATGCCGTTCAGCCAGAAGCGCCCTGATCTGGCGAAGGTGGTCAATCTGGAGGTGGATGAAAAGAGTTACTGGCTCTATACCAGCGACCCGAACGAGAGCTTCCGGCGCGAACAGGCATTCCGTGAGCATGGCTTCGAAAAAGGTTTGGAAATTCTAGCAAGGAGTCCGCTATGAGAAAAACAATTGCCATAGTCTTTCTTGCGGTCCTGGAGGCGGTCTCGGCTGCCGCTCAGAGCCGTGAGGCCCGCACTATCAAGTATGCAGCTAAGGACATTGTTCTTATTAAGGCCAAGCTGCGTTACACAACCCTGATCGTTCTGCCTCAGAACGAGAAGATCCTCGACTTCGTCACCGGTGACAAAGACTTTTGGGTGGTCGAGGGCACACAAAATTTCTGCTACATAAAGCCAGCGAAGCAAGGAAGCAATACCGATGTCACGCTGATCACAGCAGCGGGCAACGTGTATTCGTTCCTTGTGAAAGAGGTCGGGGAGAGCGATGAACCTGACCTCAAGGTCTTCATTGAGCCTAAGGATCAATCGATCCTCCAGTCGCTGAACGCTCCGCCTAAGTTTGTACCTGCAAGCGAGGTGGAAGGGCTGCGGATGCAAGCCGCTCTTGCAACAGCCCAAGCGGATAAGGACAAACAGGCATTCCAGGCAGATTACCCGGTCAAAAGCCTGAAATTCGACTACGGGTTTGACAAGGACAAGAAACCCTTTCTGGTCGCAGCCATCTACCACGATGACAAGTTTACGTACATTCGCTCCTCGGCTCAGGAAAAGCCAACGCTGTACGAGGTAAAGGATGGGTCGCCGAACCTCGTCAACTTTGATCTGAAAGACGGCGTGTACGTGGTGCCCAAGATTCTTGATTCCGGGTATCTGGTGATCGGCAAGCACAGGATGGATTTCAAGAGGCAGGAGTAACGCCATGTCGCAAGCCAATGAGAATCAGAACACGGCGCCCAATGTCCAGGACAAGCGCAAGCCTGCTCCCGGAGTGCTGCCGAAAAATGCTCAAACGTGGGTAGTGATCGGGCTGACGACGGTGATCATGCTGATGCTGTGGGTGTCTGGGCCGGCAAAAGGCGCGAAGTCGCCGCAAAAGACTGATGTCCCAAAGACAGAGACTGTCGCGGGACTCAGCCCTGCAGAAATCTCCGCGCGGCTGGAACAGCAACGGCGTGAGCAGCAAATGCCTCTCGTCCCTCCGCAACATCCGCTGAGTCAGCAATCGGGGAGCAGGGACCTTGCGCCTCCCACTGGCAACCAAGAGGCCGCCATGCCGGTTGAGGAAGACCCGATAAAGCAGGACATGCGCAGGCGTGAGTACACGTCGCGGTTTTCGTCCAGCGTGTCTCTCAGCTATCGGCCTCAGCAGACGGGGGAGTCCGCAGGGGCTACCGCAGACCCTTCGGCACAATTGCCGATGGGCTTTCCGGCTCTGGAGATTCCGAACCTGCCTGCTGGTCTTGGGAATGGGACAGTCCCTGCGGCGCAATCATCGCCTTCCCCGGTCGAGACGCAACGCAAAAAGAGTAATCCGAATTTCAATCAGGCAAGCGGCAAGGATTATGTCGTCTTTGAAGGAACAGTTCTTGAGACCGTGCTCGTCACTCGCTTGAATGGGGACTTCTCCGGGCCGGTCATCTGCATGTTGACCAACAACATTTATTCCCACGATGGCCAGCGTCTGCTCATTCCTGCCGGCACGAAAGTTCTGGGAGAAACGAAGCGGGTCGAGGGCTTTGGCCAGACTCGCCTGGCTGTTGCCTTTCATCGGCTCATCATGCCGGACGGGTACTCGGTAGATCTCGATCAGTTTCACGGGCTGAACCAGATCGGCGAGACCGGCCTGAAGGATCAGGTCAATCATCATTATCTGCAGATCTTTGGCGCGTCCATCGCGGTCGGCGCGATAGGCGGGCTGGCCGAAGTGGGCACGAATACCAGCAGTCTCGGCCTGCCACAGACCCCGACGGATGCTTATCGTCAGGGCGTAGCTACGAGCCTTGCACAGTCGTCAACGCACATTCTGGACAGGTTCTTGAACCTGCTCCCAACCATAACCATTCGAGAGGGCCATCGTGTGAAGGTTTACCTGATGCAGGACCTGATGGTGCCGGATTACGCACAGCACGAGATGCCCTCGAATCTTTAGGAGTATTTATGAAACACCGAATCGCACTCATATCGTTATTGCTGGCGTTCGCGGTCAGCCCGGCATTTGCTCAACTTGGAAGCGGGGTTGTCTTCGATCCGACGAACTATAAGAACGCAGTCTTGCGCTATCTGCAATTGCAGCAGCAATTACAACAACTCCGGCAGTCGTACAGCCTCTACATGCAGCAATACCAGTTCATTCAGGGGCATTCCTGACGAAGAACGCATTCTGTTGATTGAAGACACCGCTGAATTGAATATCCGCAAGAGCAATCTGGTTCGATTCGAAACGAGGCGTGAGCAGTCCGGGATACCGGCAGTAACACTCCGCGATCTCCTAAAGGCCGCTCTCCGGCATAGGCCAGATCGGATTATCGTTGGAGAGGTACGTGGAGGTGAAGCCTTCGACTTGCTGCAGGCACTGAATACCGGCCATTCAGGAAGTCTCTGCACACTGCACGCAAATTCCGCAAGACAGGCCATCGCTCGCTTTGCAGACTGCGTCCTGCAGAGCGGCGTAGAACTGCCGCATAGAGCTGTCAGAAGCAACATCGCGAATGCCGTCGACCTGCTGCTTCACGTTGCTCGGGTCCGGGGAAGGAGGATGCTTGTTGAAGTCCTCGAAATCGCGTCCTATGATCGTGAAGGTGACGAGTACAGATTCAATGCCTTCCGTGAACAATGAAGCTGCAATCCGTCGGCGACGCAACGCCCCATCGTCATTGGGCTATTAATTGTCCTTGAAAATCCTTCACCGTTCATGAATTTCTTTCACCTAAAGATGGTTTGTATGAATTTTGATCACGAAATGACATCTATCATGAAATGCATTCACCAGGTCGGGTTGTACTGGCATGTCCACCACGACCTTCGAAAGGCGGATATCAAGTTTTTTTGCTGAAAAACTTGACATCATTGGTCTACTGATTAGAAACGAATTGCCCCAGAAACCGAGCTGACAGGGGCGCAGCCAGTCTCATTTGTAAGAAGTTTGATACATTTTTCTTACAAATTTTCCTTGCATCCAATATTTGTAAGAAGTATGATACAAAGTTCTTTCAAATATGGGGATTTTATGCGCGGACCTGGGCTTCACCTCAAATCGGCAATTTTGGACCGTATCACAAGCCACTCGCCTTCTCGCATTTGGACAGCGGTCGATTTCATGGATCTCGGACCGCGTGGTGCAGTCGATCTAGCTCTCTATCGCCTTGTTGCTTCAAAGGATATCCGCCGGATTACTCGGGGTCTCTATGACAGACCAACCACAAATCAGCTTACGGCGAAACCCACCTATCCCGATTATCGCAGCGTCATTGACGCCCTCTCCAGGAGGGATCAGGTACGCATGGTCGTCGACGGCATCACCGCCGCTAATGACTTGGGTCTTACCGATGCTGTGCCGGCGCGCGCGGTAGTCCTCACGGATGCCCGGTTACAGCCAATCAAGTTGGGGAATCTGACAATTCAGTTCCAGCATGCTGCGCCAAGCCGTCTCTATTGGGCTGGCCATCCGGCGATGCGTGTGGTTCAGGCACTCTACTGGCTACGAGATATGCTGCCAAGGGACAAAGACCGGATTTTTAAACGTCTAATGACAGTCCTCCATGATCCCCAGCATGGGAAAGCGATCCGCGACGACCTGCGCGATGGTCTTCCGACTCTTCCCGAGTGGATGCAAGCTATCGTCCGCGACCTCCTACGAAAAGCAAATGGTTCGGCTCAGATCCAGAATGATGATTTGAGCGGTCAAATTAAAATGCCGTCACTTCCCGATGTTAAGCGTCGGGCGACCAAACTCGCGCCCAAAGGTATGGAGAAACGATGATCGCGGGCTTTAAGACCGTTCTTGCTGCCTCTGAAAAAGACCGCCGTGACCTATTCGTGGGCACCGGTGTTCGACTCGGAACAGTTGAGCAAAACATCGAAAAGGATTTCTGGGTCTGCTGGACGCTCGATGCCCTTTTCAATGGACTTCAAGCAGGTGGACCGCGACTGCTGTTCAAAGGTGGTACGTCTCTTTCCAAAAGCTACGGGTTGATAGCTCGCTTCTCCGAAGACATCGACATCACGGTGTTTCGCCAGGACATCGGCCAAGCGGCAACCGTCGAAGAACTGGAAGCCCTGAGCGGGAAAAAGCGCACGGCCCGTCTCGACTCTATCAAGACTGCTTGCCAAGCCTTTATCAATGGCCCACTGCGTGAACAGCTTGCGGCATTGCTTCGAGCGGCGCTGGAGGGTGCCAATCTTCGACCTGACAGTGGTCGCATTCAACACGACCCGGACGACCCCGATCAGCAAAGTTTGCTATTTTGGTATCCCACGGTCACCGCCGAGGGCGCTGGCTATATCCGACGTGCGGTAAAGATTGAAGCTGGCGCAAAATCAGCGCTTGATCCACATTCTCCGGTGACTGTGAAACCTTACGTATCAGATGACCTTCCGAATACTGTTCTTGAAGTGCCCAACATAACAACGGTCGAGCCAGGGCGTACTTTTTGGGACAAGGCCGTCATCCTCCATGGACTTCGTCGTTGGTGGGAGCGACGTGGCGAACTGAAGGGAGGAGGACAGCGCGTCTCCCGGCATTACTACGATGTCCACCGTTTGTTATCGTCTCGTGAAGGCGATACCTTCGCACGGGACGCGGCCATGGCCACAGATTGTGTCAGGCATGCCCGCATGTTTTTCAACAGACCGGACTTTGATCTAGCAACAGCCGCGCCTGGCACTTTTGCATTGCTACCGCACGATGAAATGCTTGGAAGTCTCAAAACAGATTACGAGGCCATGACTGGAATGATATTCGGGGAAGTGCCGAAATTCGACGACATTATTCAATCAATCACCGACCTCGAAAACCGGATAAATACAAAACAACCGCTCTAGCTGCTTCGGAGGACGGTGCGAGGCAAGGAGCAAGGACGGTTTATTTGAAACACAAAACTTATGAAAAACATAAATTTTGATGATCAGGGAATACCACTCGCCGAGAGACACTCTTTAAACGCAGAAAAGTATGGGCTTTCGCACTGGATAGAAACATCGGATATTGTGAGTATATTCCGATATTTATATCCATGCCGGCGCGTCCCAGTTTTCGATTGAGAACGCTCATGCTTAACGGGCGAGCATGGCCCTCGTTCCACATTTCCAGTTTTGTTCACGGAACAAGATGCAATTCTGAACAAATCGCCACAAATTTCGGCTTATTTCCATAGCCCCAAAAATCTCCTGGTAGCCCTTGACTTCTTCCCAAACTATCAGCAACACTTGTTGTCGGAATGAAAATTCTTTCAACGCGAGAAGCAGCCAAGAGGCTCGGTATCAATGCCGGGACTCTCAGTCGTTACATCGCCAGGAAGAAAGTGCCTGCACCCAAGACCGTCCGATTGGGCAATCTGAAGGTGCATGCGTGGAGCGAGAAAGACATCGAAGCGGTGCGGAAGCTCCTGCCGAAGATCGAGAACGGCAGGCATACCCGATACAAAAAACAGAGAAAGAAAAACACGAAGTAGCAAACATCAAGCGGGCAGCGCCCGGTGCGTAAACACCGAGCGTGCCCTAACCACATCCCGCCTGCCATAGGACAGGCAAATATGGCTGATACTGAAGTTAAAGCCTCCCCGTCTCCGGGCGCAAATGAGCCGCCCTCGCCTTCATCCCCAGCTGCACCCGCCAGCCCGTTGCCGGATGCCCCCATGCGAGTCAACCACGTCCAACCCCTGCCCACGCCTTCCAGCGCCTATCGAGCCATTGCAAACCTACTTCGTGGATTCGAGCAGGACAGGCGCAATCTTGCAGCCCTACAGGAGTTCAATTTTTTTCCTGAAAAAAACCTGCTGGTCTGGGGGAACATGCTCGGCAGACTTCAAGCGGACGCTAGTTTGCGGCTGCAGGAACGCCACTTCAGAATTCCCTCCTGGAACTCTTTGGCTTGGTCAGTTTCATAGACGAACACGCGTTTGGCGATCTCAAGAGTTTTCGAGAGCAGTTTGCGAACCTTGCGCAGGATGAAGTGTTCCAGACTCTCAAAGACAGGCTTAAACCGATATGCTGTCGAACACTGCGCAGGCAAGTTACCGCCTACATTCCATTTACAAAGCGTTTCCCGCTAGTCGAAGAATTTACGCCAGAGGAGAGTGAGGACCGGCTCTACGATGCCGTTTCCGAATATCTCCGACGAGATAATCTCCAGGCGCTGCCAGCCAGCCAACGTTCGTTGATGACATTGGTGCTGCGCAAGCTCCTCGCATCCTCGACATTTGCGATAGCTGGTGCTCTCGAAACACTTTCAAATCGTCTTAAGGCAAAACTTAAGAAACACGCCCCGCAACCTCCCTTAGAAGAAGAGCTTGGCCAAGAATACGAAGCGTTGAACGAAACCGTCGATGAATGGTCCGAAGATGACGCTGAGCAGCCTCTAGCCGATGATGCACGCGCCGCTCTTGAGAGAGAGATTGCTGATCTCGATTCGTTTACGCAGCTTGCGCAATCGATTAACTACAACGCCAAAGGTCGGGCGCTACTCAAGGCCAGCATTGACACGTTGGTTAAGAGTCTGGAAGCGGGACACAGTGACGTACTCTCTTCCTATTTAACCGCAATGGCGCAATTTCACAATTACAGCTTTCAGAACATTCTTTTGATTGCCAGCCAGCGGCCCACCGCAACGAAAGTTGCAGGCATTCGGACATGGAACGAATTAGGCCGGAGAGTGAGACGCGGGGAAAAGGGCATCATGATTTTTGCTCCGCTGATTGGGTACAAGCGCAACGCAAATGAACCGGACGCAAGGACAGACAAGCCGGAACCGCGTTTAGTGGGGTTTCGTTCAGTGTATGTTTTTGATGTTGAGCAGACCGAGGGCGAGGAACTGCCAGAACTCGGCAACACAGTTACCGGCGAAGTAGGGGACAAGCTGGACAGGTTGATTGGGTTTACCGAAGCCCAGACAATCAAGCTGGAATTTTCAGATGCAATTGCACCGGCAAGGGGCATGTCTTACGGCGGTTTGATTCGCATTCTGCCAGAGTTGGAAGAATCGGAAACCTTTGCAACTCTTATCCATGAACTCGCACATGAGATGTTGCACAAGGCAGAGCGCCGCACGATGACGACCCCAGCAGTGCGGGAAACAGAAGCCGAAGCGGTTGCTTTTGTGGTCTGCCATGCTCTGGGACTTGAGACCGGAACGGGTTCGAGTGATTACATTCAGCTTTACCACGGTGATGCAAACCTGCTTAAAGAGAGCTTGGAGGTAGTACAGCGCACTTCCAATGTCATTCTTGGAGCAATCAGCCCCGAAGTGACGAACAGACAGAAATCAGATGCGGAGGTGCGGTAATGACCGCTCTAACGAACAGTGTTTTGCAGGGCGATTGCGTGCAGGTGCTTTCAGAGCTTCCGAGCGCAAGTATTGACATGGTTCTGACTGATCCGCCGTATATTGCAAGGTATGTATCACGCGACGGACAGAGAATCGCAAACGATGATAGAGCAGACTGGCTCCAGCCGGCTTTTGCTCAGATTTTCAGAGTGTTGAAGCGGGATTCCTTCTGTATCAGCTTTTATGGCTGGCATCAGGTGGACAAATTCATGCAGGCATGGCGGCTTGCTGGATTCAGACCTGTAGGGCATCTGGTTTTCCAGAAGTCCTATTCATCGAAGAATGTTTTTCTCTCTTATAGGCATGAACAAGCGTACTTGCTGGCAAAGGGCAATCCTGCTTTGCCGGAAAAAGTAATCAGCGACGTTCAACAATGGAAGTACAGCGGAAACAAGCTGCATCCCACACAGAAGCCGGTTTCCAATCTGATTCCCTTGATTGAAGCCTTTTCCAAGCCGGGGAGCATAGTCCTTGACCCCTTCTGCGGCTCTGGCAGCACACTGGTAGCAGCCGGATTATCTGGGCGCCGGTTTGTAGGGATTGAGCTTTCAAGTGATTACTGCGAAACAGCCAGGAGGCGCACCGAACAGGTGCGCCGTCCCGCGCTGGACGCGGCAGCAGCGGCATAATCCCGTCAACAGAAATTTTGGCGACAGGGCACAAGTGTGTACCCTGTCGCCAAAATTTTTTCGAGGGGCGCTCAGGCCGCCCCCTCGTGCTCCCCCGGCCATGAACACAAACGAAGAATTCCAAAACCCCGATTCCGGCAACTGTCCACAACTGTCCAAAGTTTTATGATGAATTTTATGCGTCCGCTGCGGCAGAGGTCATTGCCCCCTTCAGAACGCGATTTCTCCACTGCCGATCTGCGGCAGCGGTTTCGGTCAAGGGTTTGACCTTACCAGTTCCGGCTAGATCGTCCAAGCTGCACCGGTCTGCACTCCATCCGGTGCATTTTTCTCAACCGTCCAATCACTGTCCGATACGCGTGTTTCAGGGCCTCAAAACCGATTTCTGATACCAGTCCGTGCCGTTATTTTCAATCAGTTACCGGTTTCTATCCCGACTGTCACGGCAGAGGTCGCGAGTTCGAGTCTCGTCGTCCCCGCCAGCTTTTTCAATAAGATACAGGCATTCCACCAAGACCCAATCAGAAATTTGGGTCCGTTTGGGTCCAATAAGAAATCCAGCCCTCCCGACCGACACATTTCCCTGCAATCTGCGGCTTGAACCGTTCCAACGATATTACGTAACATGTGCCAGCCACGACGACGACTCCGAAAACGCAGGTTTGATCTTCCACTTCAACACGGAGTCTAGGTCCCGAATCCCAAGGACAAAGCATTCTAAATTTCCATTTTTTCGGTCTTTTTTAAGTGGCTGCCAGCCTCCACGTATGTCTGCGTCCTCCGTGGTCGGATTCTTGAATTCGCCACCTGAGATTGAGTTTGTCGGCAAACCGGAAGTCACGAAAGGCCTTTTGAATGAAACCCTGCAAAATAGAAAACAAACGATGCAAGGAGGCAATTCTCACGGCGCAGCGACGAAGCACGAAAGTGTGATCTTAGTCACATGCAGATAAGATACCTGCATATGACAATAGAGTCTTGGAACGGCTCATGAACCCTAACCCCAGATGCTCCAACATATTGCAGTTGATCCTTGGCACAGGGGCGTTCGCCCTGTGCTTTGCCGTTTTTGGCTCGGTTTCCGCCATGATGCCCGTGCTCAAAAAGCAATTTCACCTCGCTCCGGTACAGGTCAGTATCGCCATGGCGATCCCGGTGTTGCTGGGTAGCCTGGGACGCATCCCGCTGGGCCTCCTTACCGATCGTTTGGGTGGCCGAAAAGTTTTCACCTGGACCATGGCCATTTCCGTCGTTGCGGCGTTGTTGATGGGTAAGGTGGAAACTTATCATCAACTGCTTTTGTTCGGTTTCTTCACCGGAATCGCGCTTGCCAGCTTCTCCATAGGAGTGGCGTTCGTAAGCGGATGGTACTCAGCAGAGAAACAGGGATTTGCGCTCGGGGTATATGGCGCAGGCAATGTGGGGCAATCTTTGGCTGCATTCGGCGCGCCATTTTTGTTTGCTCATATTGGGTTCCGCAACACCTTCTGGAGCTTCGCTGGGCTGCTGGCTGTGTGGACGATAGTCTTTTTTTCTTTCGCCAAAGATGCGCCGCGAACTGTGCCGCCGAAATCACTTGCACAGATGATTCGTCCTTTAAGTGAAAAGATGAGTTGGGTACTCAGCTTCTTCTATTTCCTCACTTTTGGTGGTTTTGTGGCAATGAGCATTTACCTTCCGATGTTCCTCACGGAGCTTTTCAAGCTGACGCCACAGGATGCAGGCTTAAGGACTGCCGGGTTCGTGCTGCTGGCAACTGCCATGAGGCCCGTGGGCGGCTGGCTCTCTGACAGAGTTGGCGGCTTGACTATTTTGTTTTGGACCTTTCCTTTCATTACAGCGATGGCGATGTTGCTGACGTTGCAGACCATGGTTCCGTTCACGATTGGCGCTCTGGGCATGGCTGCCGCAATTGGCTTGGGAAACGGAGCCGTGTTCAAACTGGTGCCTCAGTATTTCCCGCAATCAGTGGGAGCGGTCACGGGATTGGTTGGTGCCATGGGCGGCTTGGGCGGCTTCTTTCCTCCCCTGGCGCTCGGCATCATCAAACAGCAGACTGGGTCATTCCTCTGGGGTTTTGCCTTGCTGGCCCTTTTTGCTTTGCTCTGTATGTTGATCGCAAGGTTAACCACCCAAGGCCGTTTTCAAAAGCAGGTATTAGCGACTACTTAGGCACGACTCAGAAATTTGACCATCGGGAAACCATATATACTTTTCGTGTTTGAAGCTTGGTGGACGGGGCGTTAGGAGATAGGAGTTCCATCTGATCCGAAGTGACGTAAGTGGACGCGATGTTACTCACGCCACAGTGTGGGGACTGAGCGTAGCTGGTGCATTACTGCTGGCTATCTTTGTCGGTAGCAACGCGCTGAAACATTACGATGCTGCGCTTGTGCCCTATACCGGCGCCTGCGTGTTTTCCGCCTTCGGCATTGGATACCGTTTTGCCATGTGGCTTCGGCGTCCGCCAACGCGCCTATATTGGGTCCAGGGTTGGAGAATATTCTTCCTTCCGACTCAGTTGCCCGGCAACATCGTTCACTTGGCGAAGGTGTTCTTCTCGGATTTCTTTGCCCAACGATTTATTGAAAAACGCTCGCACCTGCGGTGGGCCGCTCACTGGTTCATCGCCTGGGGGTGCCTACTCGCCGCGGCTGTAACGTTCCCGTTGTCGTTTGGATGGGTGCACTTTGAGAGTGCCCGCGACAATCAGGAGATTTATCGTGCATTCGTCTTCGGTCATCATGTTTCAACATTCCACTTGGGCACTCTTCCAGCCGCAATTACATTCAACATTCTCAACATCTCGGCAATCATGGTGCTAACTGGCGTCGCCCTTGCGCTTTTTCGCCGTGCCCGCGATCGGGGCGCAATCTCTGTTCAACAGTTTGCCCAGGACATGATGCCGCTGCTGATGCTGTTCGCCATCTCCATCACCGGCCTTTTCCTCACGGCATCCACGCACTTGCTGCACGGATTGAACTACGGCTTCCTTTCCATGCTTCACGCCGTCACGGTGATCTTCACCCTGCTCTATCTTCCTTTTGGAAAGTTCTTTCACATCTTTCAGCGACCTGCGCAGATCGGTGTGCAATTTTACAAACAAGAAGGCGCTCGCACCGCCCAAGCCACCTGCCTCCGATGCGGAGAGCCTTTTGCATCGCGAATGCACGTCGAGGATCTGAAACATGTCCAAAAGGCGCTGGGCATTCATTACGAACTGCCAAATGGCGCGCATTATCAGGATGTGTGTCCCGCCTGCCGTCGCAAATCGCTGGCGATGGCCCAGGACAACAAGTGGCGCGACCGGGGCACACGCTTAGCTGCGGCTTCAGAAACAGCCGGAGGCATATGGCCAAACCACCAGTAACAATTCCCGAGTTGGTTGCGCAGTTTGGGCCGACGCTACATCGAATTCCCGCCACGGGATGGAATGCGCATGTTGAGCCGGATCGTATCGTCAAGACTCACTGTTGCTTCTGCGGCCAGCAATGCGGCATTCAGCTCAAGGTGAAAGCGAACCGAGTCATCGGTTTTGAACCATGGGAAGATTTCCCTTTCAACCAGGGTCGCCTCTGCCCCAAGGGTATTAAGCGCTACATGCAGGATGAGCATCCGGATCGTCTGCAAGCGCCGTTGATGCGCAAAGATGGCGCGGGTTTTGTGCCTGCGAGCTGGGATGAAGCCCTGGACAAAGTTGTCAGGGAGATCCGACGCATCCAGCAAACGTATGGTCCTGACGCCTTTGCGCTGTTGGGCGGAGCTTCACTCACAAATGAAAAGGCCTACCTCATGGGCAAGTTTGCCCGAGTCGCCTTGAAAACGGCCAATATCGATTACAACGGGCGATTGTGCATGGTCTCGGCTGCGGCGGCCTCGAAGAAAATCTTTGGCATTGATCGCGCAGCTAATCCATGGAGCGATATACCCCTCGCCAAAGCCATTCTGATTGCGGGAGCCAACGTGGCTGAGTGCGCGCCGATCACAACGAACTATTTATGGCAGGCGCGTGAGAATGGCGCCAAGCTAATTGTGATGGATCCCCGCATGACTCCCATCGCGCGACATGCTGATTTGTACATTCCGGTGCGATGTGGGGGAGACATCGGCGTGTTCAATGGCATTCTGCACATAATGATCGAACGCGGCTGGATCAATCGCGAATTTATTGCAGAACACACCACGGGATGGGAGCACGTAGAAGAGGTGGTCCGAAAGTACACTCCTGAATACGCTTCGAAGATTGCCGGCGTGCCCGCCAGCATGATCGTGCGAGCGGCGGAGATCTGGGGACCAGCTTCCACGAGCTTCCTTCTGCATGCACGTGGCATCGAGCACCACACTAAAGGTGTGCAAAACTGTATGGCGGCCATCAACCTCGTGGTGGCTACGGGACGCATTGGCCGTGAAGGATGCGGCTATGCCATGATTACCGGCCAAGGCAATGGCCAGGGTGGACGCGAGCAAGGGCAAAAATGCGACCAACTGCCTGGTGGACGTGACATCGAAACCCTCGATCACCGCCAATATATTGCAGAGGTCTGGGGTGTTCCCGAAGAGAGCATTCCGCACAAAGGACTTTCGATCGTGCCCATTCTTGAAGCCATCCATGAGGGCAAGATCAAAGGCTTGCTGGGTATTTCCTGCAACCCCATGGTCTCTTTGCCCAACAACTCTTACATCCGTGAGGCATATGAGAAGTTGGAGTTCAGTTGCCAGATCGATTTCTTTCTGTCAGAGACTGCAAGATATGCAGATGTTGTTTTGGCCGGTTCTCTGATGGAAGAAGACGAAGGCACTACCACCAATGTGGAAGGCCGGGTCATCCACCATCAGAAGGTTGTCGATCCGCCTGGCAATGCGCGAGAGGATTGGAAGATCATCTGTGATCTTGCCGCTCGTCTCGGTGTAGCCGACAAATTCAAGTACGACTCACCCAAGGAAATATTTGACGAACTACGCGTCGCCTCCAAAGGTGGCATCTGTGACTATTACGGCATCACCTGGGATCGTATCGATCGAGAGAGTGGTGTTTTCTGGCCTTGTTCTTCGCCGGAGCATCCGGGCACACCCCGGCTTTATGAAGGTAGCAAGTTCAATCATCCTGACGGCAAAGCCCACTTCCAGCCCGTTGAGTGGCAGCCCGCTGCTGAGGAGACCGACAGCGAATATCCCATCATTCTTACCACGGGGCGCGTGGTCTCGCAGTATCTTTCCGGGACGCAGACACGAAGGATTGGCGCTCTGGTTGACCAGTATCCCCAGCCCTTGTGCGAGATTCACCCCCTGCTAGCAGGCAAGCTGGGCATAACCGAGGGTGATTTCGTCAAGGTTGAGAGCCGACGCGGCTCCGTTACGGTGCGGGCAAGCGTTGTGAAGACCATTCGTCCGGATACCGTCTTTGTTCCCTATCACTGGCCGCTCGATCGCTCTGCCAACAATATGACCGTGCGGGCGATTGACCCGATCTCGAACATCCCCGAGTACAAGATCTGCGCTGTCCGCGTGAGCAAGGTGGCCGTGCCGCATGATGCCATCGCTGATTTGGAAATGGAAGCCGGGGGAGTGCGATGAGCGGTGCCGATACCATGGAGTTTTTCATTGATCACTCGCGCTGCATTGGCTGCAAGGCATGCATGCAGGCATGCGAAGAATGTGACACGCATCGCGGCGTCTCCTTGATCCATCTGGAAACCATCATGCGTGCCGATAGTGTACAGACGGCGCCCCAGGTATGCATGCATTGCGACGACCCCATCTGCGCTCAGGTCTGTCCAGCGGATGCCATTAAGAAGACTGAGGACGGAGTCGTGCAAAGTTCGCTCAAACCCCGCTGCATTGGTTGTTCGAACTGCGTTCTGGCCTGCCCCTTCGGAGTTCCTAAATACAGGGCCGAGATTAACCAGATGATGAAGTGCGACATGTGCTACGACCGCACCAGCATCGGCAAGAGACCCATGTGTGCAACCGTCTGTCCTTCCGGCGCGCTCACGTTCACAACGCGGGAAAACATCGAGCGCACTCGGCAGGGAATGGCCATCCGTCAGTGGCAATTTGGTGGAGAGACGGTGCGGACCAAGGTCAATGTGCTAGTGCCGCGCAATGTGCAAAGAATTGATGTGTCAATCGAGCAGCTTGGAATGACGAGAACCGATGAATACGACGTTGCCAAGCTTCTCATGGGAGATTGAGATGGCTGAAGACAAAAAGGAAGAAAAGATACAAAGGAAAGACGGATGTGTTGAGTGCAAAAAGAAAAACGCACAATGGCGCGAGGATTTTCCCGTAGGCTGGGAAAGTGATAACTATGTCACCCGCCGCGAGATGGTGAAGTTTCTCGCTCTAGGGTCGCTTACCATCGCGGGCGCCAATGCCGTTGTTGCTGGGATTCCTCACGTGGTCAAAGCATCGGAAATGCCCAGGGCAAAGGTTGCGTCGTCATCTTCCATTCCGGTTGGCGGTTCCAAGCTGTTCGCGTACCCCACCGAAGAAGACCCCTGCATTCTTGTGCGTCAAAACAACGGTGACCTGGTGGCGTACTCTCAGGTTTGTACGCATCTTTCCTGTGCGGTAATTCACGATGCGAAGGAGAACGCCTTATTCTGTCCCTGCCATCATGGCTATTTCACCGTAGAAGAAGGTCGTCCGTATGCCGGTCCGCCCACGCGTCCGCTGCCACGTATCAAGTTGGAGCAGCAAGGAGACGAGATTTTTGCGGTCGGAGTCGAGGTCTGATGAGCAGCCGCCAATCACAAGGAACAATACTGTTTACGGCACTGCTGGCGCTGATTGGCATCGGTGTCGTGGTGCAACTCTGGCTACTGGCTGCTTCTGTCGATGCACTCTTTCGACACGAAGCTGGAACCCCTATTCACGCGGCGATAGGCTCAGCGGTTGTATTCGTCATCAATGGCTTGCTGGTTTTGTATGTCTTCAATTTTGACCGTAAGATCAAGCGGCGCTAACTACTTTGATCTCATGCGCGGGGGCCTGTTTGAAGGTGAGCAGTAGGTTTGCTGAAAAAACCGTCACCCCCGCAAGTTCGCAAATGGCGGACCACGGCAGCGCATTCCAGGCAGGTAACCAGTATCCTTCGTAAGCCAGAATTTCACTGCTCACGCGTAATATGCATCCTACGTTGAGTAACAGCAGACAGGTCAGCATCAATCTCGGGCTGTAGAGCACGCGCATTCCTGCAAATGCAGGCAGCACACGCTGGCCGATGGCAAAAACCATCGCAGCGATGAACCCTACCGTGAGGGAATGCCGGGAAGCACCAATCCAACCGTTGGCGTGGTCAAGATATGCCGCACAGATGCCTAACGCGGCAGCAATCAAAAGCCAGATGTAGGCGATTCGGACAAAAACAGGAAATGAAGCGTGTACGCCCGCCGTCTTGGCTGGTCGCTCAGCTCGCTCGAAAAGATGAAACGCTCCGACGGATGCGGCCGCTGCAATGGCAATGACCCACGACGCAATATGGAAGAGTCCGGCTTCTGCCAGTGCTACTCCAATGATGCTGAGCAGAAGGGCGCAACCAAGCGCCGCCTCATTCACAGCTTTGAGACCCAGGAATACGGGAAGCCATCGTGCGCTAAAACCCCAAACAGTTGGAACAAGGAACGCGTACGCCAGGAGCGTGAGGAGCCGTGACTCGAAGTTCGCAGGAAATGCCGGACCTGTTGCAGTCATGCTGACATATGCCGCCGCGAGAAGGTTCATCACGAGGCCAATGCCAAAACCGGCACTGCTAATCAGCACTGCAATGATCCAGACAGGCTTGTGCCCGCTCGAGGTCTTCGAATCAGCCATCCGATGGTTTCGCACGGAAGCAAGAAAGATGAGGAATGCGCATAACTCCAGCAGCGCCGAAAATGGCAGCGACACACGCCAATACAAGTGATAAAAACCTGCTGCCCAGCGCAGCAGAACTCCCAATGTCCAGAGCAGCCAAGCTGCCCAACCACGCGCTATCGGTTGTGCCGTCCGGCTAGTCGTCTTGGGTATCGAGTAGAAGCCGATGCCCAAGATGAAGGTCCCGATCCATCCGAAAATCTGGGCATGGCCGTGGGCTTGAATCCAACTCGCTGAGATCGCGGCGCCATGACGGCTACTGATCGAAATCAGGTTCCATACACCTAGAAAGGTGCCCGGCAAGACCATGAAGAATAGGCCTGTAAGTGCGTAGGCCATCATCAATCGCTGAGCGCTCACTTCATGAACTTTGAGCAGTATGGCAGGTGTTTCCTGTTGCCGGGGCTCCTCGATATTAAGCGTTTGGCTCATCACAGACTCCTGGACGCTTTACCTTCCAACTTGATAGCACGGGGAAAGAGGATGTTGTTTTCCAGGTGAACGTGCTGGTGCAAATCCATCTCAAATTCCTTCAGAGCTGCATATAAGGTCTTGTAGCTGAAGCAGCCATCTTCCGGAGCCGTGTAATTCGCGCTGAGAGTCGAGATCTCCTTGAAGGCCGCACCCGCAGAATCGTGCTCCAGTTCCATCATGTGCACAGGGTTGCTCACGGTGCCGAAGACGGGCCTGGGTTGGGGTTGGCCATGGGTGACAGCTTCTTCCAGAGCCACGATGTGTGGGAACAGAATGTGTTCTTCCTTCATCATGTGCGAGATGAGTTCGGCGGACATGCCCTGGAATGTCTGCTGTATCTGACTCAACTCTGGATGATTTTTCCCGTGCACTGACGCCACTTTGTTCAAGAGTTGATGAAGGCGGGGTAGTTCCTGCTTCACGTAGACGTGGTGCGTGGTGAGGATATGTTCGATCAGATCGGCGAGCGTTCCCGTAGTGAAGTCCGGCAGGTTGGTTTCCGGCGTCTGCTCAAAGTGGCCGCCCTGCTCCAGAGCGCGCAACACATCTTCTACCGCCACATGAGCATGCACGCACGCATCACGCAACGATTTTGATCCACCGCAACAATAATCGATGCCAAGCCTTTCAAAGGCGCGGGTTGCATTGGGGATTTCCATGGCCAATTCTCTAACGGTTCTGGTGACATCGAGATTCATTGGTTTCTCTCCTCGACAGACTTCGGTGAGCCGAAGTCTCAAATGAAAGTGTAGGAGAGTGCGCGGTTTGCGCATGTGACTTTTATCACAGCTGCCGTGAATGGTTATTCCGCTTCTTTGAGCTGGAGTTCCAGACGGGCAAGATCGGGGATGATGACCTTCTTCCCATCCATGGTGATCAACTCCTCTGCCTGCAGGCGGCTCAGGTTGCGCGATACCAGCTCTCGCACCGTCCCAATCTGAGAAGCTAGCTCCTGATTGCTGGGAGGTAGCTGAATTTCGATTCCGGCCGCTGTTTTCCTTCCTGCTTTGGCGAAACGAATCAATATCGAAATGAGGCGGGCGCGGACGGTGGTGAAAGAAAGCTCTTCAATAATCCCGACTAATTTACGTAACCGAGTGCCGACCACCTTGAGGACCTTGAGGGGAACTTGAGGATGGACCAAACAGAGAGAATGGAAATCCTGCTTGCTGATGAAATAGATCCGCGCATCATCTGC
>Ga0070741_10002972_pt1 | contig 43496 bp, 61 predicted proteins | sample Coa_R1_4_FD_66440 | JGI IMG/M metagenome (GOLD analysis project Ga0070741, IMG submission 66440) | Surface soil microbial communities from Centralia Pennsylvania, which are recovering from an underground coalmine fire - Coalmine... | ecosystem: Environmental > Terrestrial > Soil > Unclassified ... | reverse complement strand
CGGCTCGCCGCCCATCTGATCGGGTATCCGATGGTCATAGCGGAAGCGGCCCGGCATCAGCAGGGCGCCACAGCCTTCGGCCTCACAGCGTCCTTTCGCGCGCTGGAAGGCGGCGAGCTTCACCTTGGGGGGGAAATCGCGCCTCATGCGGCCTCCGCATTGGCGGACAGCTCGCCGGGCTTCACGCCGACCATGCCGGCGACGAACTCGAGCACGGCGTCTTTGCTGCGCTGGAAGTCCTGCTTGCCCATGGCCTTCATGGATTGGGACTTGGCGGTGAAGACGGAGACCGTCGCCTCGCGCACGAGCACGACCGCGTAAGTGTCCATCGGCTTGACGAACGCGGCGACCCGCTGCGCTTCGGCCTTGGAGGCGCACACGATCGACCGCTCGTCATGGAAGCCGGTTCGGATCAGCGCGTACTTGCGAAGGTGCTCGGCGTCGGGAAATCGCTCGGCCATATCCTCGCGCAAGTTCTGCCATGCCTCGTTGAGACAGGCGAAATAGTGCCGGTGCGATTGGGCCGATCGCTCGTTCTCTTCGGTCAGCCGGTAGAACTCGCCGATGACGCATTCCTTGTCGATCGCGCGCATGAAGCGACGCATCGGCACGAACGCCTCGCCGTTCCACTGTGCAACGATCGGGTTCATGCTGCCTCCCGAAGCGGATAGAGCTTGCGCAGATCGTCTACCTTGCGGTCCAGCTCGCCCAGGAAGTCGATCACGTCGTTTTCCAGTTGGGCGATCAGCACGTCGTCCCGCTTGATGCGGGCGACGAATAGGCGCATGTGCTCAGGCATGCGCGGATCGAATGAGACAAAATCGACCCACTGGCGCTTCGTGCAGGCCATCTGCCACTGCATCTGCAGTCGATACTTGCCGGGGACTTCGGTGCCGAGCAGGGTTTCGATGTGCGTGGCAGTGTTCGGGCACTTGATCTCGACCAGGCCGTAATCACCCACGTAGCCGTCAGGACTCGCGCCGCTCATCTCGATCACCGGATGATCGACGAACCCGGCCGGCGTGACTGTCGCGTCGGTGCGAAACTCGTAGGCTGCGCGGGCGTGCGGCTCCGTGTCCTTGCCCCACTGCATCGCGGTGTTGGTGTAGGACTCTTGCGCCTCGCCAGTCAGCCGCTCGGCGACGAGCTGCGCCATGTAGTTGGCGCGCGACGCGCCCCATCCGCTCTTGGTCTTCGCCATCGCGTCGGCGATGCGGGAGGCGGTCAGCTTGCCAAGCCGCTGTGCGAACCATTCCGGGCTGCCTTGCTCGATCATGACTTCCTCTTGGCATTGAGCGCGTTGATGGCTTGGGGAAGGCGCGAGACGGGCAGATCGGCAAAGCTGTCGATCTTCATGTACGCGCAGAACTTCGCCTTATCGGCGCCCACGTCCTCGGCGAGCTGGATCAGGTGGTCGATCTGCTGTTGGTCGATCTTTTCGCCAGCGCCGGCCGCCTTACCGTCATCATCGTTGCCGGCCGCGAGGCCCAGGGCGAGAAAGAGCGAGTACCGCTGCAGGTAGGTCAGCGTCGAGCCGATCGCCTGAATGGCGTTCTTGTTGCCCGTCGTGTCGGCCGGGCCGGTCAGCGTGGTTTCCTCCTCGTGGCCGGCGCGGTGGAACAGAACGCAGGTGACGGTGATGCGGTCGCCCTGCGTCGCGCGATAGCGATAGCCGAGGCCATGCGCGCTCAGGATCGGGTCAACCGCCGTCGCGGTCGCCGCCATGTCGGCATATGCCTTGCTGTTATGACCCAGCTTGTTACGGGCGATGGGCTTGATCTCGGCCTTGGCCGCCGCGATTGCCGAACTGAACTCTCGAAGGGCCTGCTTTTTCTCCCAACGGTCGGCCAAGTCCATGAGCTTTTCGGCCAACGCCGTATCGCCGCGCGCGACTGCCTGCGCAAGCATCTCCTGCGGGCTCGTCACCACCGGGGCCGATGCGGCCGGCGCGGCGGGAAGTTTCTCGGCTGCGCTACTCATACCTTTTCCCCTTATTTTCCTGTTGGTTGATTAGTGCGATGCTTGGAGTAGCGGCGCGTCCTCCTGCAGACGCTGTTCAATTACGCCGCGATATTCTGGATTGGCTTCGATCAGCGTGCAGTGCATTCCGTGTCGCCGCGCGAGCACGCCCACCGTGCCACTGCCAGCGAACGGGTCGAGGACGTGGCCGCCCGGCGGGCAGGCGTAGAGCAACAGTGGCTCGACAAGCGCCAGCGGCTTTTGGGTTGGGTGCAGGGCGCGGCCGTGCTCACTGCGAACGTATTGGACGCTGCGCATGAGGCGCGGGCCGCCATCCTCCGATCGATAGACCGTCTCGCCCGCGGCGCCGATCCACTGTGCTGGCCTCCCCTTCTTGCGCACCACGCGGGCGCGGGCATCGTTCGTCACCTGGGGCAGCTTGTAGACTTCGGCCCACTTCGCGTCCGAGCGGTAGAAGTGCAGCGCGCTCTCGTGGACGCGCCGGAACCGATCGTTGAATAGGCCGGTCCCGTTATGCTTCTCCCACACCACGTCATGTGAAAGCTGCCAGCCCTCGAACTCGGTGGCGTGCTCCATGAACATCCGCGTCGAGCCGAACACCCACATCGAACCGGTTGGCTTGAGCGTGCGGCGCACGATTGCGGGCCAGCCCTCTACCCATCGATCCCAACCGAGCGACGTTTCTCCGTAAGGGCAATCGGCGATGATGCAGTCGACCGTCTCGGCTAGGATCAGCCGCGGCACCACCTCACGAATATCGCCGGTATAGATGCGCATGGTTCAATCAAGTTCCGTTAGAGCATGTCCACAGCGTCATTCACCCGTCCGCGAATGTCGCCAAGTAATCCAGCCGCCCGATCCAGCGCGGTCGTCGCGCGATCCAGAAGCTCCCCCCTCTCGGGATCGACACACAGCGAGAAGCACCAGCCGGCGGACGACTTGCCGATATGCAAGCGTTCGTCTCCCCCCCCCGCAATGGGGGCAGGTTGCTTCGGCCAGGTAGTAATTGGTTCCCACGAGTACACCTATGATTTCAGACCGCGCTTACGGACTTCGGCGGCGCCGGATTGCTGATCGTGTCGATCCAACAGACCTTTTTCCCGCCGATGAATTTCGTATCGAGGCGCGTATCGCCCCAGTCGTAGAGGCGGTCCATGATGTCGTCGAAGTCGTCGCGATAAGCGTCGCCATCGGCCGCGAACGCTTCGAACTCCTCCACAAGCTCGTCACGCTCGGCGTCGAGTTCGTCGTCGTTGAACGGCCGAATTGCCTTGAGCTTCGCCGCAACGACGCGGGCGAGTTGCTGGATCGAAATTTTGCCGTCCTTGCACTGTCCCCAATGCGGCTGCAGGCGAATTTCCCGTTGCCAGTCGCTCATTTTCAAACCCCGTGATTGAACCTAAGTGCCGGATTTCTCTCACGTATCTTCACGAAACCCGGCGATAAAGCAGAGAAAGGTAGACCGGGCTTTGGTGTTTGTGCTTGGTCGGATCGACTGTGCAGGGCTTCACGCGGCCGGAATGCACGATGACGTGCTCGCGGATCAGGCGAGAATACACCGCGCCCCATGCATTCGGATGGCTCGGCTTTTCCGAGAAAGCCCGCAGCACGTCGTCGACATGGATTGTCGGCTTCATCTTCGCGAGCGCGAGGATTGCGAAGTAAGCGCGCTCCGACCAGAGTGGAGAGGCAAACTCCTGGGCAGCGCTGGCGAGAAACATGCCGCGCTGTTTCAGGTCTTCGGCCAGCTCGACGAGGTCCATTATTCGCCCCCGTTGCAATCGAGCGGATGCGCCCAGCCGTATTCGCGCTCTTCGTCGTAGTCCCGCTGACAATCATCGAGCACTTGGCGCAGTCGCGGTTGAATCGACTTGCGGCTTTCGGCAATCATGCGCTCGGCCTCTTCGCGCATGGCGGCGAGGCGCTGAGCGGAGATGCGCTCCTGCTCGGCAAGCCAGAGTTCGTGCGGATCGGGGCGGGCGGTCATGGCGGTTGCTCAGGCAAGGGCCGCGATCAGCAGGCAGACGCAGCCGATGGCGAAGATGGTGAGAAGGGCGGAAGCTTCGCGATCGAGGGCGGCGCGCATCACGCGGCCTCCTTCGCTTGCGCCAGCATGGCGTTGACCCAACCCTGAGCGTAGGAAGGAACCTCGGTCTTCTTATTGGTCGCGCACTGCCACGCCGTCCCGAGAACATCGCAGTCCTCGTTCGAGTAGCGCATGCCCTGCCGCTCGAGGTTGCGAACCGCCTGAATGTGCGCGGCCTGCAGCGGGACGCTGGCGTCCAGCATTCCGATGATCTGCTCGGAGGCGGTGTAGACCTTGCCGTTCCAGAGACCGTAAGCCATTGCCGTGCTCCCGTGCTGATGGGAGCGATAGTACCAATTCGGTACCTAAACGCAAGCGAAAAGTGCCAACTCGGCACAAATTTTTTTAATCCAATAGTGCCAATGCGTTACGAGCACGCTGGCGAACCATTCTAAAGATTTGGGATATCAGGAGCCGGTTTTTGCCAGCAGAATCGCAAGTTCGGCGACCTTCTCGACCGCCTCGGTCGGCGCATCTCTGAGTATCGCATCGATGCTCGGGCGATTGCTCGCGTCCGGAGGGCGCCATAGCTCGGTTGGCTCAAGGTCTAGGGCCTCTGCGATGGCGGCTATTTTGTCCGGGTTGAGGCGATGCTGTTCGTTGCGATAGCGCGTAACTGTCTCGCGGGCGACGTTTAGACGGCCAGCCAAGCGCTCGTCCGAGAGACCGCGCACGTTCATCCATTCCTCGATGTAGAGGTGCAGGCGCCGGCCGCCGCGGCGGGTGCGGATGCGGGATGTGACCATTGCGGTACTGTAGCCCCATGCCAAAGTCATGTCCCGTACCGTCCCGACACTTTGCGCTTGACAGCAAAAGTGCCAATACGGTACTTTGGACGGCATGGAAGGCATCCACCCGCTCAAAGCCTATCGAGAAGCTCAAAAGCCGCCCCTGAGCCAACAGGGGTTGGCAATCTTATTGGGCGTGACGCGCGAAACGATCTCCCGCTGGGAGACGGGCGATCGGCATATTGATCTTGAGAGGTTGCCGGCGGTCTCGGAGAAAACCGGGATTGCGCCGGCCGTTCTTAGGCCTGACCTGGCTGAGCGGGCCAAGCTGTTCCAAACTGGTGCAGCCGCATGACCGCCCTAGTGCACGGCATTTTCGAGCGGGACGCGCTCCTTCAGCGCTGCGTCGACCATCGCAATCAGCTTGCCGCTGCCCACGCTTTCCAGGGGCCGGATCACCTCGATGGCTGGAACCTCGATGATCTTTCCCTCGACCCTGCGAAACTCGATGTAGGTAATACGCACCCGGTTGCCGACGATCTCCACCTCGCCGATATCGTCCGCGTAGATGACCGGGACGCTGTTTGCGCCCGCGAATTCCATACGCCACTCCCGCCTGCTGCCATACGTAAGGGGGTAGGGGGAGTGTCATGTATCCGACACAAACATGCCAAGTCACAAAGGCGTAATCCACGGGTTATCCACAGGGTAGAGTTGCACGACCCTGCACCCAAGTACCTGTTTCCTCAATATATTCGGGATTTCGCAAGTAAGGCCTGCGGAGATGGCCGGGGCGGCTGGTCAAGTCCCGCCCGGACTCGTCTCGCGAGAAACCGCTGTCTCGCCACCAGATCCACCCGTGCGGTGCTCGCATGAGCGTCGCCCCTCCCAAATGCTCGCGCTGTGACACTGCCGCGCTCGCCGGCAAGTCTCTCTGTGCTGACTGCGAACTCTCTCACCACCGCGCGTGGAAAGCCCGCTGGCGCCGTAGCGTCGAGCGGCTGCGCGAGCTGTCACCCCATTTCGCCAAGGTGGCCTGACGATGTTCCAGGCGCACCACGACCCCTTCGGCACGCTCACCGCGTACATCCATCTTCTGATCGCGCTTCACGCCGCCGTTCTGATCGGCGTCGTCGCGCTTCTCGTCCAAACCGTTCGTCTTCGCTTCAAACTTCGAAAGAAGGTCTGACGCCGCTCTGCAAAGTGGCGTCCACGTATCGAGTTCTGGTGTGTCGTCCTCCATGGGTCAAACCATGGAGCAAAACCGATGACCAAGGTGGGTTTCAGTGAGGCCCAAAGCGGGCAGGGGATGATGGGCGCAGATTCGACGATTGCGGCCGGGATGCTCAGTCGCCTCGAAGATAGCGAGGCCAGGCGTCTAGGCGTTCGGGTTGCAGAGGCGCGGACCTCGATTGCGCGTCGCCTGCGAACCGGGGCCGGCACGTTACGCAACATCCGTCGCCAGCGCCGCAAGATCATTCCGGCTTGGCTCATGAACGCTATTCGGGGGGAATTAGTTCGAGTCCTAGAACAGCAAATGCGGCAGCTCGAGCATGAAATCCATCTCTATCGGCAGGCTAATGGCAGCCATCGCACGGACGATCTGGCTGCGATTGAAAGTCAGATGGCCTCGATCCGGGAAACGCTCAACGAGGCGTGATGATGATGGTCGAACAAACCGACAACATAGCAAGTCGCTTTTGTGACGAGGGAACAAAGGCTTACACCCTCCCGCAATTCCAAATGCGGGAACTCGTTTCTCGTTCCGCGACAGAATAACGCAAGAGGGGAGGGGATAGTGCTTGTTCATACGCCGATGACTGGTGCTGAACTGCGGGAGAATTATCGGGCTGCGCGGGAACGGATCGAACGCGCCGCCCAAAATCGACGGCTCGTAGTGGCGCCTGGGGCGCCCACAATCACGCCAATCCCGGCATCTCTGATCGGCGAGGACGCATATGCGCAGCTCCTAGGTGCCTGGGCGAATGACATTTCGATCGCTTGGCGGCCGAGCGGCCGGCGCGTCTGCGAAATTGTCTCCAAACATTTTGGGCTAAGCTGGCGGGAGATTATCGGCGAGAGCACTGCGCGCCACCTCGTCCGGCCGCGCCAGATCGTTATGTACATTTGCGTTCGCGGTTTCGGATATTCCCACACCCAGACCGGCCATTTTATCGGAAATCGCGATCACACAACCGTTGCCTACGGAGTGCGCTGCATAGTTACGCGCATGAATGGCAGCCCAGGATTCGCGGCTGAGATGACGAGCCTCATGCAGGCCTGCGGGTGCTGATAATGCGGCGCCCGCAAGATCACATCTAACGTTGGACGAGGGCCGCAGCATGAATCCTGGATGCGGATGGGACGAGGCGAAGATCGCGACGGCCTCGCGCATGTGGGCGGCCGGCTATTCATCCTCGCAGATCGGTGCCGAGCTTGGCATCACCCGCAACGCGGTCATGGGTAAGCTCAATCGCCTGGGGCTATCCGGCACCGTCCCGAAGGGAAACAAGGTTCCTCGGCCACGTCGAGCGTCTGGAGGAGCGGTCGGCGTGCAGCGTTCGCAAAGATTGAAGAATGCGCGGCGCCGCATGTTCGCTTGCGAATCAAACGAGCAGCCAGCGGATCAATCGGACTGCGCCGTTTCATTCATGGACGTACAACCGCACCAATGCCGCTACCCGATTGGGGAGCCGTCCGATCTTAATAGCTTCCGGTTTTGTGGGGCACAGAAGCTCGAGGAAGCGGGTAGTCCATACTGCCTCAGGCATACCCGACTTTGCTGGACACCCTACCAGATGCGCGCGGAGCGCCGCCCCGCATGAGCGAGCTGCAGAATCTCAGGGATCGAGTGGAGGAGCTTGAAGCGCTCATCGGCATGCGCCTCGCATTCGAGGATCATCGCCCGCTCGGGTTCAGCAAGAGAAGAGCCCAGATATTGGGTATCCTGCTCAACCGCGAAATTGCGACGCGGGATTTCATTTTCACCGCAGTGTGGGGCGGCGAGAGTAACGTTTGCGACAAGATCATCGACGTGCATGTGTCGAAGATTCGCAAGCGTCTCAAGATGTTTGGAGCCAATATCGAGAATATCCACAACGTCGGATATCGCATTCCCGAGGCCGACCGCAAGCGGCTAAAGGCCATGCTGGAGAATGCCGCATGACCGGTCGGAAGCCAATTTCGAAGAAAGCGCGCTTTGAGGTATTCAAGCGCGATGGCTTTACCTGTCAATATTGTGGGGCCACACCGCCCAACGTGCTGCTTGAGGTGGACCATATCACGCCTGTTTGCGAGGGCGGCGAGAACGGCGAGGGGAACCTCGTAACCGCTTGTTTCAACTGCAATCGCGGGAAAGCCGGAATCTCGCTTTCCGTCGTGCCGAAATCGTTGGCCGAGAAGGCGGCCGAGATTCAGGAGCGAGAGGCCCAGCTCGCCGGCTACCGCGAGATCGTGCAGGAACAAGTCGACCGCATTGAAACCGATATGTGGGTGGTGGCGGAGGTGCTTTTCCCCGGCTGTTCGGAAAAAGGCACCCGTCGCGACTATCTCCAATCAATCAAGACCTTCAACAAGAGACTGCCTCTTCATGAGGTCATAGACGCCGCGGAGATCGCGCGAGCCAAAATCTATTATTCGGACTTGCGGATGTTCAAATATTTTTGCGGCGTCTGCTGGAAAAAGCTGAAGGACTCCGAATGAGCCGAATTCGGACCATCAAGCCGGAATTTCCCCAATCCGAAACCGTCGGCAAACTGTCGCGTGACGCGCGATTGCTTTTCATCCAGCTTTGGACCATCGCGGACGATGACGGGAGGGCTCGCGCGGCCTCGCGAATGCTCGCGAGCCTTCTATACCCATACGATGATGATGCGCGCGACCTTATCGACGACTGGCTTGAGGAGCTTGAGGTCAAAGAGTGCATCCGGATTTACGAGGTCGAAGGATCAACATACCTCGAAATCGTTAATTGGTTGAAACACCAGAAGATTGACAGGCCATCGAAGTCTAAAATCCCCCCATTCGTCGAGGGATCGCGATCGCTCGCGAATGCTCGCGAGCCTTCGGCGACGGACCTAGTACCTAGTACCAAGGACCTAGTACCTAGTACCGACTCTCGTGCGGTCGCCAACGCGACGCGCACCGAATGCGAACAGCTTTTCGATGAATTTTGGAGGAAGAAGCCGGATCGGAAGGGTGCCAACCCAAAGACGCTGGCGCTGAAGCGCTTCCTGACGGCTGTCGCGACGGGTCGGAAATACGACATCGACCGAGAAACTGCTGCGGCGATCATCGCTGGTGCGGAACGCTGGTGCGTCGCCGAGCGGGAGAACGCCAAGATTGGAACCGAATTCGTGGCGCAGGCCGCGACGTGGCTCTCCCAACAGCGGTGGAAAGACTATCCCGTGCAGGCGCCCCCCAAGGGACCACCACCCGGCAAGCCGGGATCGGACGAACTTCGCGAAAAATATCGAAAGATTTTAGCCAATGAGCAGCAAGCAGCAGGAATTCGACTGGAGCAAGGCGCACCCGTGGATGCGGGCGGCCTACGACTTCGGGAAACTGAACGAGGGCTGGTTCGAGGTGAGGCCCAACAGCGAGGAGCACAAAGCTTGGGAAGCGTACTTTCGCGATCTGGGCTGGACGCCGCAAACCTTTCATCGCATGCGCAAAGAGCCGAATGCGAGGTGGACAGCGCCTTGCCAATGGCCGGAATGGCTGACCATCGACAAGAGCATTCTTGATCCCCCCAAGCCTCGGCTGCGGCTGGCCTCACAAGCTGAAATTTGATCATGGAGCCCCCATGCTCGCCCCACTCACCTCCACCGAGATGACCAAACTGATCACCCCGATCGTGCCGGCGAGCTTCCCGAGGGGGCTCGCTTGGTTTGTGGCATTCGTGTCGCCCTTGGAAATGCAGCGGTCAAAAGACCGGGAGGGTAATTTCTTCTTCCCGGTAGAGCGTCGAATCAACGAGGCCAGTTTCGAGACCTACGTTCCGATCGAGGTCAAAAAGGAATACAAGCGGGGGAAGCACTTGCGGCGGGAGCATCCGGTACTGGGGCCCTATGTGTTCGTGCGGTTTGAACCCTGCCGGGCGCGGGATCGGTCCGCCATCCTGAATACGGAGGGCGTCCATTCGCTTCTAGGCGCGATGGATGTTCCGCAGCGGGTGCCGGACGGGCTTATCCAGGCCCTCAGGCGTGCTGAGGAAGCCGGCCTATTCGGCGGGGAGGGGTTCAAGGCCGGGGATCGGGTGGAGATCCTTGACGATCGGTTCTCCGGCCTAATCGCCCGCGTCAAATCGGCCAGCAAGAAAAAGCGTGTTCAGCTCATACTCGCGGAATTGGGCACGATTGAGCTGGACGCGCATCAGGTGCGGAAAATATGACCGACATTTATGAACTGGCCGACCGCGAAGACCAGCAAAAGCTGATCCCGGTTCCGCGTTGGGCATTGCAAGAGGTCTTTGACCTTGCGCAAGCGAATGTCATGCGGACGCCGACACGCAATCCGCGGCGCCGTTCCGACATCGCCCGCGCTTTTCAGGCATTTCGTGACGCAATGGGAGATCAACCGTGATTTGGCTCATCGCGCTTATGGCCATCATTCTGGGCATGGTCATTGGTTTTAGCATATGCGCAGCCCTCGCCAGAAACGCCAAGCCGCCGTTGCCGTGGTGACTGTAACAATTCGTTACTTGCGCTGTACGCAAAACATGCTTACATTGCGGTCATCAGATAGGAGATGGCCATGCAGATCACCAATCAAGATCAATTCCGCCGCACGGTTCAGGCTCTCGCCGAGACCGACGCCCTGATCGCCAAAGAGCGGTCCTATCTCCCGAAGTTCCAGAAGGCCGATTATCTCGCTTTTCTTGAAGCGCATGCCGACAATCTCGGCGCGATGATCCGCCAATACCAAGCGTGAAGGGAGATGTCCATGAAGCCAACCTATGACGAACTGCTCGAAATGCTCGACAACGTGTCCGCCACTGCGGACAATATGCTGCACCACCACGCACAGGACATGAGTGCCAATGATTACCGGCACCGATCGCGCACTATCGAGGCCGCGCGGACGGTTTGCGAGTCGCTTCTGCGAGTGAATGAGAAGGATGCGGAATTGGTTGATTTGGCGCGCAACGTAGCCGCGTTTGATGATCGGCTACTGGTTAGTTCCGATCTTAGGTTGTTCCGTGCGACGCTCAGCGAGTTCCGCGATCAAGCCCGCGCGGCCCTCGACGGAGCCGCAGTGTGACCGCCGACGAGGTAAGGGCTATGCTCAAAGCGGCGTGTGAGGAAGCCGGCAGCGTCCGCGAATGGGCGCGCCGGCATGACCTATCGGCCGCCTACGTCAGCGACGTGACCCTTGGGCGGCGAGAGCCCGGCCCGGCAATTTGCGAGGCATTTGGTTTGCGGCGCGAAAAGAAGGTCATCGTTACATACAAAAGGGCCAAGAAATGACGGGCATGATCGCGCGACGATTGGCGATAGCGGAAGCCCTGCAGAACGCCATGCCCGGCCTCGCTAATCCCGAGGCTTGGCCGTGGTTGACCATGGCGGATGCGGCGCTTTAGGCCGTCCACCTCGATTGGACGTGCGCGGCGCGGCCATGGGAAAAGAGAGATCCGCCGCAGGAATGCAATTGGCCGTGTTGCGGCTGCGATCCTTACGCGAGCGAAGTCATTGCTGCGCTGCAAGAGCATGGGGCAATCAAGGAATGACTGACACAGAGACGATTGATCGGCTTTTTCTTGAGCTATCGCAATTCACGCGAGCTAAGACGGCGCGCGACATTCGCCACGAGCAAGTAATCGCGCGCGTCACTAAGGGATTGAATGATATAGTGGAAATCGCGCAAGAGGCGGATGTTCCCGCCTATGCTAGGCTGGAAAACATTTCCGCGACGGCGCTTCGGCTGCTTGGCTTCATTGAAGCTCCGGTTAAGGTGCGGATCGAGGGATAAAATTCCCCTTGCTTCTGTTCCGAAAATCAATATCTTGTGTCGCCAGCCGCTTCGCCATTCTTGGGGTTGACCCGCGGGCACCCTGGCAATCGGCCGCTCCGGCGATACAAAGTCCGGGCTACTCGCACGCTGCGATACCGCCGCGTCCGACTGGAAAATACGCCCAAAATTCAGAGTTCAAGATGAACGCCTTTATCCGAGAAGAGGACATGAAGGCGGCCCGCAAGTGGATGCGGGACAACCTACGCAATTCGCCCGAGGTTGAAAGGCGCATTCAAGAGGAATTTGACCGCGTTTTTCCGCCACCCATCGAGCCGACGCCAGCGCAATAGGGCGCATCAGGGCGTAGCTCAGTTGGCAGAGTACCGGACTTGGAATCCGGGGGTTGCAGGTTCGAGGCCTGCCGCCCTGACCAATTTCAGCAGAGTGGAGCATTGGCAGCTCGGCTGGCTCATAACCAGCAGGTAGCCCGTTCGATTCGGGCCTCTGCAACCAAACTGCAGGCGGGCACGGAACCGGACGCGATCCGGCAGTGACCCGCGCGGGGAGCACAAAAGGCCCCCGCAAATCACCCTAAGCGCCGTCCCTTCACCCCCCGCCCCACACCCAAAGGGACAGAGCGCTTTTGCTGGCGGGACTTGTCGGTCCCCTCCCGCTACGGGTCCCGCCAGCCTCCTTTCCCTCACGAGGCGCCATGTCAAAACCCCGTGGTCGCCCATCCACTTTCTCGCAAAAGACGGCAGACCTGATCTGTGCTCGTATCTCAAATGGCGAGTCTCTCCGCAGCATTTGCGAGGGAGACGGTATGCCGACGCGATCGACCGTGCACCTTTGGGTGTTGAAACATAAGGACTTCTCGGACCAATACGCGAGAGCGCGTGAACTCCAGATGGAGGTCTGGTCTGAGGAGATCATCGAGATCGCGGACGATGCAGCGTCCGACAAGTTTACGGATGCAAATGGCAACGAGCGCGTCGACAACGAGCACATCAACCGCTCTCGGCTTCGGGTGGACACCCGAAAGTGGCTGATGTCCAAGCTGGCGCCTAAGAAGTATGGCGACAAAGTCGATTTGCGCCATGCCGGCGAGGGCGGCGGGCCTCTGAAAATCGAAATCGTGAGGTTCGCCGATGTCAAAGCCGGGTGAACAGACCTTCAAGAAGGCAACCCACGAGGAAGCCGAGTATTCCGAACAGCCCGGCGCGAAGGGCGAAATGTGCATTTCATGCCGCTGGTTCCAGCCGGGGCAGCATCGGAAAGAGCCGCACTGCGTTCGGGTCGAGGACCCTATCCGCAGCTTTGGCTACTGCAAGAAGTATTTCACCGAGCAGGCCTATCGGTATTCGTGAAAAAAATGAAGGAGCGCCCAGTTCCCGACCTGCTTGCGGACCTGCGTAAGACGACAGCAGCCGAGCACGAGGTCGCACTACTGGAATTTCTCGAGCTACCTGAGCACGAGCAAAGGGAATTTCTGTTCAGGGCCCTTGTCCGTATCACCCAGTGGGTGAGTCTGCTTAAGCAGCGACAAGGTTCGGCATAGGCGGGTGCCGTCACCCTCCCGCCAAACAGCGCCGGCCGCGCCGGTAATCCAAATCCAATGGAGAAACCCATGAAGATCACGCCCCGCGTGATGCTTGCGGCCGTCCTCGTCGCCGCCATCGGTATCCCGTCCGCCATCGCGGCCGGGCTGTTCTCGACCCTGCCGATCGTCGGCTCGGCGTCGTTCTGTGCCTCGACCGTCACCGGCACCGGTGGCCTCGGCGGCATCACCGGCCAGGGTCAGGGCTCGACCGGCTCGATCTGTGGCCAGACCGTTCCGGCAGGACCGTCGTTCCTGACCGGCCAGGAAATGATCCCGGCCGATACGCAGCTCGGCGGCGGTGCCTCGCCGCAGACCGTTCGCATCCCGGTCACGCTCTTGGGCAACTACGGCGGCACGCCGCGCAACTACCTCGACAACGCTGCGCTCAACATCACGGCGATCAACGGCACCGCCACAGTGACAGGCGCCACCACGTCGGCGCTCGCCGTGACCAATATGTCGGCGGATCGCTGGGCGCTCGACACCAACGTCGGTTCGGGCGCGGGCCGCAGTGCGATCGTCACCTCGTCCCCGTCCCCGCCGACCGGCTTCACCAACGTGATGAAGGTGTTTCGGACCTCGGGCGCGCTCACCCAGCCGGTGTGCGTGCATCAGGAGATCCCGTCGGCGATCGCGACGCAGCTCGCCGGCCAGACCGTCACGTTCAGCGCGTGGCTCGACGCGCTTGCGGGCCTTGCGGCCGACAACAACAACATCGTGAATATGGTGGTCTATACCGGGACCGGCACGGATCAGGGCTTCGGCTCGTGGACGGCATCACCGGCGATCACGCCTGCTTGGACCGGTATCGCAACTGCGGTCAACCAGGCACTCACGATCACGACCACGTTCACGCGCTACTCGGTTTCGGCGTCGATCCCGTCGACCGCGACTGAGGTGGGCGTGGCGATCTGCTTCACCCCAACCGCGACTGGTGCGGGTGCGACTGACGGCTTCGCCTGGACCGGCGCGCAGCTCGAGATCGGGGCCGCAGCCTCGAACTTCGAGGTGATCCGCAAGCAGGATGACCTCAACCGTGCCCAGCAGTTCTTCTATGCGATCTCGGAGACGGCCGGGCCGACGCCGCGCGGTACCTGCCACTTCACGACCGCGAACACCGCATGCCAGTGGGATATCGTGTTCCCGCAGCCGATGTATCTCGCCCCGACCTTCACGTTCGCGGCGGGCTTTGCGGTGCCGACGACCACGGCGGAAACCGCGCTGACGGCGTGCACGGCGCTCGCGGCCGATGCGACGGCGGGCACGATCGTGGCTGTTGCCGGCATGACGCACATGATGGCGCAGTGCACCTCGGGCGGCACGACCGCAGCGGTTGGCCTGAGCGCTACGGTCTTCGACAACGGCGGCTCGGGCAAGTTCACCGCCTGGGCCGGCATGTGATGTCGGGTCAGACCAAGGTCGGGAACCTCGCGACCGCGTTCCCGATCGCCAAGGCCGTGGGCGCCCTTCACTCGGTGCCCACGGGGACCGCCGCGGCGGCGCCCGCTGTCGCGGTCCCGCCGCCATCGCCGCTGGCGATCAACGGCAAGACCGTGATCATCGACGTTCGGACCATGTCGGGCTCGGACATCGTCAATCTGCTCAATGGAATCCCGGGGATCACGGCCTCGATCGACGGCTCGAGCCGCCTCGTCGTCGCCGGCATCACCATGATCGACGGCAATCCCAATCTGCGGGCGCTGCTCGGCATCTGAATCCACCCACAATCGAACGGAGAACCACCATGGCTGACGATATCGGCTCGGTGCGCGGCGTGACCGGCACCTCGATGAACCTCAACACGCAGCCCGGAGAGGGCACGCAGAAGCCATCCACGAGCGCCGGCACGGCCAATCCGGGTAACACCAAGCCGCCCAAGCCGGCGGAAAAGCCGGTGCCGATGCCGAAGTGAATCTCGTGTCAGGAAGCGCGACCATGAAACGATTGCTGACGGCGGTCTTTCTGGCCGCGCTTTCCATTTGTGGGCAGGCGCATGCACAGGGTGTCACCCGCGTGTGCGTCCAATCGATCGGTGCCAACGGATCGAACAACTGCCCGGACGTATCAGGCGTCAATCCGCTGCCAGTGATGATCGCGCCGACGGGATCGACTTCAATCACAGGTGTTGGCGCCGGCTCGACGGGCGCGGTCGTCGCAACGCTCGCGGCGAGCGCCAATAGGACAACGTTCATCTGTGGATTTGACGTGAGCGCGATCGGCGGCACGGCGGCGATCGGGCCGATTGTGGTAGCGGGCCTTTCGGGCGGCAATTCGTTTACCTATCAGATGTCCTCGACGGCCGCAGGCACGACGCTGTCGCGCACGTTCACGCCGTGCATCGCTGGCAATGCGATCAACACTGCCATCACGGTCACGACCACAGCGGACGGGACGGCCACGGCGGTCGACGTGAATGCTTGGGGATTTCAGCAGTGAATGCGCATTCAGCTCCCCAACGGCTGGAAGCCGCGACCCTATCAGCTCAAAGCATGGTCCTACCTCGAGAATGGGGGAAAGCGGGCCTGCCTGATCTGGTCGCGCCGCATTGGCAAGGACGACGTTGCTCTGAACTGGGCGGCCGTTGCAGCTCATGAGCGGGTCGCTGAATACTGGCACATGCTCCCGGAGGCGGCGCAGGCCCGCAAAGCGATCTGGGATGCGGTCAACCCGCATACCGGTCGACGGCGTATAGACCAGGCGTTCCCGCTCGAACTTCGCGAGAAGACCCGCGAAGACGAGATGATGATCAGGCTCAAGAACGGCTCCCTTTGGAGAGTCGTTGGATCAGACAACTATCAATCGCTCCTTGGCTCGACGCCGGCTGGCGTTGTTTTCTCGGAGTGGGCGCTTGCCAATCCCCAATCATGGGCGTTCCTGCGGCCTATCCTCACTGAAAATAAGGGATGGGTGATCTTCATCACGACGCCGCGTGGTGACAACCACGCGGCTGGAACATTGAAGCTGGCGAAGGCCGATCCTAACTGGTTCTGGCAAATCATCACGGCGCAGGACAGCGGCGTCTTTTCGCGTGAGGATCTTGAGCGCGAGCTTCGCGAGTACCAATCTGAATATGGTCTAGAGGAAGGAAAGGCTCTATTCGAACAGGAGTATTGCTGTTCCTTCAGTGAGCCGATGATCGGGTCTTATTATGGTCCGTATCTCACGAGAATGGCGCAGGAAGGTCGCATTGTTCAGAATATCCCGATCGACCGCGGCGCGCTTGTTCACACGGCATGGGACCTCGGCCGATCAGACTCCACGGCCATCTGGTTCATTCAGCGGGTCGGGCTGCAGACGCGATTGATCGACTATCACGAGGCGTCAGGCATCGGCCTGACGGAATACGCCGCGATCCTCGATGACCGGCGCGCGAAATATCGCTGGGTTTACGGCAAGCACTACTTCCCGCACGACATGGCGCAGCATGAATGGGGCAACAAGCTTTCGCGCGTCGACACTGCCAAGCAGCTCGGCTACCAGCCGATCATCGTCGATCAGCACCACGACATGGACGGCGTGAATGCGGTTCGTCGTCTACTTGACACGGCCTATATCGATGAAACGCGCTGCGAACGCGGCCTGAATGCGCTTCGCAACTTCCGCCGCCAGTGGGACGAAAAGCGCAAGGTGTTCCACGATAAGTATTTGCATGACTGGGCCTCGCATGGAGCGAAGGCCCTGGAGACATACGCGATGGGCTTCCGCGATCCGAAGGTGAAGCCGGACAAGCCGCCGGTGGCGCCAGCGCTGCCGTCATTTGCGGCGATGCCGCACAATCGCGGGACGGCATGGATGGGGCGGCGGTGAGCGCATGGTGGGCATTGCTGATTCCCATTGTCGGCGCGCTGGCGACATTTGCGCTCGATCTTCTGGCACGTCGGCGCGCGAGGAACCGCTCGCGATAATCTCTGCGCGTCGGATATCGGGCAACTGATCCGTGGTCGCTCTCATCACCCCCGCCGACGATCGCAACCTCAAAGGCGATCTCACGATCCTCACTGAGGCCGCCGAACGCTTCCAGGCCTGCAAGGACTGGCAGGGCGTGCAGGATGAGCGCATTCGCGAGGATATCAAGTTCGCAAACGGGGATGCTCGCAACACTTGGCAGTGGGATAAGTCGATCTATGACTCGCGCACCGGCGAGGAAAGCAATCTTCCGTGCCTGACGATCAACAACACGCGGGTTCACAACGACATCATCATCAACTCGTTGTCGAAGAACGGTTATGGCATCAAGGTCCGGCCGATCGGCGGCAAGGCGAGTTACAAATCAGCCGAGGTGATGCAAAGCCTGATCCGGCGCATCGAGTACATCTCGAAAGCGACGGCCGCCTACCGCAAGGTGCGTGAGCAACAGGTCGATGGAGGTATCGGCTATATCCTCATCGAGACGGCTTACATCTCGGAACGCTCACACGACCAGGATATCTTCCTCAAGGCCTCGCGTGATCCGACCGGCGTCTATCTCGATCCATGGATCAGAGAGACCGATGGCTCGGACGCAAATTTCGGCTTCGTGTTCGAGAAGATTCCGCGCAAGGAATTCAACCGGAAATACAAGAAATGGGCCGATAAGGTCGGCTCTGCGCCGATCGACAGCGGCGTCTTTCAATCATGGATCACCGACAAGGAGATCATGGTCGCGAAGTATTACCGCAAGGAAGGCAGTGAGGACACGCTCGTTTCGTGGACCGACCGCGAAGGTAACAACTTCGACAAGCTCGAGTCGGAAATCAGGGAAGAAAGCGGCGATGAGATCTGCGACGCGCTGCTCGCAGACATCGAGAATGGCGAAATCGACGGTCGCACGCGCTCGGTTACCAACAACAAGGTGAAATGGTTCCTGATCGCTGGCGACAAAATCATTCAGCGCGGAGACTGGGCCGGCAAGTACATTCCGATCTGCCGCTGTGTCGGCCGCGAGCTCGTGATCGACAATACCCTCGACCTCAAGGGACACACCCGCGCGCTGATCGACGGCAACCGCATGCTCAATTACGGCTCCTCGGTTGCGGTCCAGGTTGTTGCGTTCCAGACGAAATCGCAGTGGCTCGCGCCAGCCCGTGCGATCGAAGGGCAGGAAGGCTGGAAGGACGGCAACATCAACGACCTCGCGGTAGCGACCTACAACGACATAGACGACGAGGCGCAGAGCCCGGAACTGGCGAAGATCGCGCCGCCGCAGCGTATCGAGCCGCCCCAGCCCGCCGCGGGATGGATCAAGGTTGCCGAGGACGCCGAGCGCCACATGATGATGGCCTCGGGCCAGTTCCAGGCGCAGATGGGCGAGAACGACACTCAATCGGCCGCCTCGGGCAAGGCGATCAACGAGAGGAAAGAGCAGGGTGACACCGCAACATATCATTTCGTCGAGCACAACTCCGACATGCTGCGATTCATTGGTGTGCAGCTCCTTGATCTGATCCCGAAGATTTACGATACAAAGCGGGCACTCCAAATCGAGGACGAGGACGGCGAGCGGCGCTGGATCAGCATCGTTCCGGACCAGGCCGAGGCGCTTCAGCACCTCCAGCACGAAAAGGAAGATCAGGAGGCCGTTCAACTGGCCTTCAACCCCTCCATCGGCGAATACGAGTGCATTTCCGATCCCGGCCCTGACTACGCAACGCAGCGGCAGGAAGCCGTCAACGCGCTGAGCCAGATCTTCGCTGCGCAAAAGGAAGCCATCCTGATCGGCGCCGATCTGTTCTTCAACTACTCGGACTTTCCCGGTGCTGACAAGTTGCGCGAGCGGTTCGAGAAGGAGATCAGGGCGACCAAGCCGTACCTGTTCGATCAGGGGCCGCCGCCGGCCGTCACCGAGCTTCAACAGCAGCTTGCCCGGTTCCAGGAATTGAACAAGGAGCTGATGCAGAAGCTCGCCGAGAAGCAGATCACGATCCGTGGCCGCGACGAACGGCGTGACATCGAGTCCTTCAATGCGGATACCAAGCGGCTTGAGGCCATGGTCAATGCCATTGCCAAGATTGCGCTGACCCCGCAGCAGCGCGCGCAAATGGATCATGAGATCGAGCAGCGTGCACATGAGCACGTCTATTCGACGATCGAGAGCGCCAACGAGGCGATCATTGGCCAGATGACGAATCCGGATGGGACGCAGGACCAGAATGGCAACGGCGCTCCTGCGCCGAATGGTCAGGCGCCGATCGAGGGTGCGCGGCAGGCGCCGGACGGGAACTGGTACGTTCCCGATACGACGCGGCCGGGAAAATACATGATGGTGGTCTCCTGATGGCAAACGCGCTGCAGGCTTCGGATGATAATCCGCTGATTGCGGCGCCTGCACTGCGCTCGCCCTATTGGCTCGCGCAGCGCGGTATCGACACGGGGCCGGCAATCTCGCCGCAGTGGAGTGCGGAACCGGGGCCGCTCGCGTGGGGCGCGACCGGACTCGCGGGGGCACCAGCGCTCCTACTGAACGATGCCGCTACTTCGCTCGGGAACGCCATCTGGGATGTCGCAAACACCAATCCGATCGACCCGGCGACGGGTAGGTTCAGACTTCAGGCGATCGAGGACGCGACGAATATCGCGGGGCTGGCGACCGCCTCGCCGCTTGCCGGTGCGCGCGGGGCGGCAACGCTCGGCTCCGGCGCGGTGCGGAGCGCGCGGGTTGCACAAGCGGCAGCGTTGCCAATGGATGAGGCCGCACGATTGGCGCGCGCGCAAGCGATGGGTTTTCGCAGCGACATGCCGCTCGGCTTCGCCGTGGCGCCGGCCGACGAGAAGATCGCGACCGCGGCCCTCAACGTCAACGGCCGCATCTACACCGGCCCGTCCCATATGGACGCGATGATGGCCGCCGAGCGCATTGAAAAGATGCCCCTCGACGAAATGCGCCAAGGTCCGATTCTCGATGGGTTCGTGACCAATACGGGGCGTTTCGTGAGCCGGTGGGAGGCCGCCGACATCGCGGCGCGGGCGAAGCAGGGGACACCGAGCGGCGCGTTCGGCGCCACGCGCGGACTCGCCTCCGAAAACACCAAGCAGGTTGCGCCGTTCACCGAGTGGGCGACGAACGATGCGGCTGGGCAGGCATCTCTCGCGCGCCAGATACAGCAGCGCTCGGGGACGCCGACAGGTCCAGATATCGCGGCCACAGCGCCGGGATTGCCGGGAGGGCACGGCATATGGGGCGATCTGGGAACGGCGGGTAATCCACAGCTATGGCATCGGACTGAGCGGCCGGCAGTTGTCGATGCTCAGGGGCTGCAGGACTCGGAAATTCAGGCGAGGTTGAAGGACGCATGGGATCGCGGCCACGATGCTGTGATGCTCAAGAATTATACCCGACCGGGCGGTCAAAAACCAGAGCCGGTTATCGTCGTGCGCGATCCCAACCAAATTCGCAGCCCGTCCGCGGCTTTCGATCCGGAGCTGAAAACAAGCCGAAATCTGCTCGCCGGGCTTGCCGGGCTGGTGATGATGCCAGTTGGCGCGCAACTGCTCGCTCCGGTCGACCACGATCCGTTCCAGGAGCAAGGAGACTGAAGTCATGGCGAAGAAGTCGAAAAAGGAACTCAAGGGATTTGAAGAGGGAGGCAAATTCCATCCCATCCGATCATCTTCGGGCTACTCGCCAAAGAAGGCGGGCGACAGCAAGAAATCTGGGAAAAAGCGCTAAGGCGCCCCCCGGCTGCACAATGATCAGCCTCATGCGCATCGACCATGACCCCTTCGGCGAGAAGAAGGACATCATGATCATCCGCCATGGCTCGACCGCGCTCAATGCGGGCAGCGGCGGCAAGGATCGCATCCGCGGCTGGCGCGACGTGCCGCTCTCGCCCAAGGGCGAGCAGGAGATCAAGGCGACCGCCGAGAAGCTCGCGGACAGCGGCCTGCAGGTGCTCGTGCATTCCGATCTATCGCGGGCGGCAAAGACCGCACAAGCCGTTTCACGCACCACGGGCGCGACCTCGATCCCGTCGCCGGCACTGCGGCCATGGAACGTCGGGCACTTCACGGGCCGCGAATCCGACGTCGTCACGCCGAAGCTGCGCGACTTCGTCTGCCGCGATCCCGACGAGCCGATCCCGGGCGGGGAGGCGTTCAATACGTTCAAGGAGCGGGTCTTCACGGGCGTGCGCCAGGCGCTGCAGATCGCCGGCAATGCCTCGCTTGCGCTCGTCACCCATCACCGGGTCGACCGCCTTCTCGCCGCATGGGAGAAGGCGGGTCAGAGCCCCGACCTCGAGATCGACCCCAACGTGATGTTCACGCACGGCGAACCGCCGGCTAGTTTTCGGACGATGGTGGTAAACCTCAAGGCTCTAACCGGGCGAGGCGCGCAGCTCGTACCAGTCGACCATGATCCTTTCGCGGGCGTGCACGTATGATCGCCGCAGTCGAGACCGCCGATGAATTGCGGGTGCTCGCAACCGACGCCAAGAGCCTGCCGTCGGCAGATCGGCTGCTGATCACGCGAGCCGCCGACGAGCTTGAAGCGGCCGGGCGCGGGCTTCTCGCGGCACGCACCGAGCTTGCCGAGTCGATCGCGCGCCGCATGGCGTTGGTCGAGCGCGTTGCCGAAGCCGAGCATGCGGCACGGAGAGTGCATCTCAGCCCGTGGCATCTTTACTGGAGCGGCGCGTCATGGCGATCGTGATCAATGGCGAGACGATTGATAAGGATGAGGCGCAAAAGCTCTTGCGCATGATCTACAAGGATGCGGAGAAGGTTGCGGGCGAATTCCACAACATGAACCGGTCGGCGAAATTTCGCGCCAATTGGCCGAACGAATATCTATATGCTGAGGCCAACTGGAAATCGTTCGTCGGCGCCGTGCGGCAGATGTACGCACAGCGTCTTGGCGATCCCAAGACGCCCCCGGCTGAGGCGCGGATGATGCACCTTGCCTTGGTGCTTGAGCGCGAGATCGCCAAAGGTGGCGAGGCCGATACGCGGCTCCAGCTCACGCCCGGCACGCAACAGTTCGAGGGCGACAAGCGCGAGAACGTCTCGATCATCGAGAAGTTCGGCAAGCGCTCGAACACCTTCAAGGACCTCCTTCTCTCCTCCGCTAACAAGAACACCTATCATTGAGGTAATCCATGGACCCTGTCGTTGATTCTGCGGCCCCCGATCCTGCGCCTGATGCGGTTGTCGCCAATGTCGATCCGGTTGCGGTGCCACCGGCAGCCGATCCGTTGCCGACCGATGCGGCTCCAACCCCTCCCAAGAAGGAGCCGCCCCCGAAGTGGATGCTCGACCGGGTCGCCGAAGAGACCGGCAAGCGTCGCGCCGTCGAGGGCAAGGTTGCCGAACTCAGCGACGAGGTCGCAACCCTCCGTAGACAATTGGAGGCCGCTCGTGGTGGACAGCCCCCGGCCCAGCAGCCCGCCACGCCTGCTCAGCAGGCGGCCGTCAGTCAGGCACAGATCGACCAGGCAATCGAACAGCGCGCCGACGCCAAGCTGATGCAGCAGGCCCGCGGCGAGATCGTTCGGGCCGGACATGCCGAATTCGGGCCCCAGCAGTTCGATCAGGCCTGCAACATCCTCGCCGCCCTCGATTGCGTCAACGACGGCTTCATTGCCGACGTGCTGGCGGTCGACCGCACGAACGCGCACAAGCTGCTTACGACGCTTGCAATGCAGCCTGAGACGGCAGGGCGCCTCTCTCAGCTCGATTCCCGCGCCCGTATCGCCGAACTCACGAGGTTGTCCATGACCGCAAAGCCCGCTGCGGCTCCCGCGGCACCCGCTCCGGCCGCTCGCGCCGTGTCCCGTGCCCCGGCCCCGCCGCCGCCGGTCCAGCCGAGCGCATCGAAAGAGCCGCCGCCTTGGTATTCGGACGAGGCCAGCGACGCCGATTTCGACAAGGGCTTCTTCGATCCGGCGCGCTTGGCGAAGCGTCGCGGGCTTGGACGCTGATGCGCGAGACGGTTGAGATAAGCTCGCGCGCCGATTTCGTCCCAGAACCGGCATGGCTTAATAGCGTCCCGGATATCCGTTCTTCTAGCAAGCGCGCGTTGGATGAGATGTGGGAAAGAGAAGCCGAAGAAGGCTTCTCATTACCGCGGCGCAAACGGATTGCAATGTTTTTTCGTAGGCTCCGGGATTGCCTGCGTGGAAAGCCGCGCACTCTCGGAAAATACGATTGGGCTTAGGACGTAAGCGGCCCGTCCCCGCCGCGCCGGGCGTATCCCGGCAGGGCTCACGCGGTCTAGCCCCCGCCCGACTTGCGCGGTCAGCAAGGTACCACCCGAAACCCTGTCCTAGCTCGGGAACTAGGCATCACCGCGGCGCGCTTCGCCGCCCCAAAACCCATGCGCCTTGGAGATGGCGCACGAATTCTCAGGAGCCATCCCGATGGCCAATAATATCCTCACGCCGAGCATGATCACTCGGTACTCGATCCGCATGTTTCTGAATACCAACTACTTCATTCAGAACATCTCGCGTCAGTTCGAAAGCCAATTCGGCATCGAGGGCGCAAGGATCGGTGCACAGCTTCGCATTCGCCTGCCCAATCAGTACACCGTGACCGATGGTCCGGCGGCCTCCATCCAGGACACGACCGAGCAGCAGTTCCTGCTCACGGTCGCGACACAGCGCCATGTCGACGTGGCATTCACGTCGGCGGAAACCACCCTCGATGTCGACGACTACATGGAGCGCATCGTTCTTCCCCGCGTCAATGCGCTCGCGGCCAACGTTGCGATCCAGATCATGGCGAACACGGCGCCCGTCGTTCGCAACATCACGGCGAATGTCGACGCCAACAACAACATCCAGCCCGTGACGGATGCCCCGTTCGCGCTCGCCCGTGCGATCCTCGAGGAAAACTCGGCGCCGAACTTCGGCGAAATGGGCATGCGCAAGGTGGTGTTGGCGCCACGTTCCGACACCCGCGTTCAGCTCGCGCTCCGCGGCCTGCTCAACCCGGTCGACAGCATCAGCCGTCAGTACAACACTGGCATGATGTACGAGGCGCTGCAGTTCCGCTGGTTCGAGGACCAGAGCGTTGTCTCGCACACGACCGGAACGCTGACTACCGCGACCGTCAATGGTGCGAACCAGACCGGCAACACGCTTGTCGTCAACGCGCTCGGTGGCACGCTCAATGCCGGTGACGTGATCACGATCGCGGGCGTCAACGCGGTCAATCGCCTCAACTATCAGAGCTTGGGTACACTCGCCCAGTTCGTGGTGACAGCGGCTGCCGCAGCCGGCGCTACCTCGATCTCGGTTTACCCGGCGATCATCCCGCCGCTCAACAACAACCCGTATGCGGGTCTGCCCTATACGCCGCAGCAGTATCAGACCGTCACGGCCTCACCGGCGAACAATGCCACGATCACGCCGTTCGCGAACGCGAGCGTGACCTACCGGCAGAACCTCGCCTATGCGCCGGACGCCATCACTATGGTGGTCGCCCCGCTGTGGATCCCGCCGAACGAGAAGGGCGTCATCGCGGCGGCGCGGCACTACTACGATCAGCTCTCGATGCGATCACTCGTGTGTTACGAGCCGACAACCGACCAGCCGATCGACCGTCTCGACATCCTATTCGGCTCGGGCGTGCCGCGGCCGGAGTGGATCTCAAGCGTGGCGGACTCGACGCCGTAATCCCTGACCCGCCAGTCGCGGCCTCTCGGGGCTAGGGTCGCCCGCACTCCCCGCAAACACGCTCGTGCTCCGGAGCGATTGTGCGGCATCAGGGCATTTACGGAAAGCACGGGAAGAAAGCACGCGACGCGCATGGACTCGGAATGAGCCGAGAGATGCGCGCCGCGTGTCGGGCAATGTCAACTCGAAACGAGGAATGTCAATGAGCGAAGATCACCAGGAATTCCCGAAATGGGTCGCGCCGCATGAAAGCTGGATTTCCCGTCAGGGTGACCACCTTTCGGTGCTGGGGAAATTCGAGTCCCACGTCGACCGGGACCGCAACGTCACAGTGCTTTGTCACGATGCCGACGACGAGCATCTTGCGACTTCGCCCCGCGAGGAGCCGAAGGCGGAAGACCCGTCCGATCCGAGCGCGGAGGGCTGATCCGTGAATTTCGTTCTTCCCCCTCGGTCGCAAGTTGGCGTGCTCGACCCGGAGATTTCCGGGGAGGGCATGAAGGTCATCATGAGTGATGGCGAACAGGCGCTTGCCAATGTGTTGCCGGCAAAGCCTGTTTTTCCCGATCTCAGCGGCGTCAAATCACTCGCGCGCTACTTCAACAGGCGCAGTCATCCGGTATTTCCGGCGTGGCTCTATCACCCGAAGGAACGCGATCGTCTCGTCAAGAACGAGGACGAGGCGGCGGCACTTGGCGTTCGTTTCCGGCCAACCACTGCGGATGAGCGGGCGCGGTATGGCGTCAATCACGTCTGGGATTGGGAGGAAGGCTCCCTGTGGCGGCCGACCCCGCAGCGGGAACGGGTTTTCGACCCGACCAACCCGGCGAATGGCGGCAAGAACTTCGCCCCGCCCCCGACCAGTCAGATGGCCACCCAGAGCGCGATGATCGCTGAGCTTATTCCGGCCGTTGCCGGCGCGGTTGCACGCGAGCTGCAAGCCAAGGGGCCGACCGCGCCTCCTGGCGTCGCTGATAAGGATTGGCAGGAATTCCTGCAGTTCAAGGCTTGGCAGAAGACTGCGCAGGCCGTGGACGCCGTCGCGCAGGAAGCTCCGGTCAATGCGCTTACAGCGGAAGCGCCGACCGACGACGAGGAGCGCGCGTCGTGGATCAGCGAGGCCGAGCGCAAGGGCATCAAGATCGACAAGCGTTGGGGAACCCAGCGCATCAAGGATGAAGTCCTGAAGGCGGCATGAACCGATGGCCGAGCCCGGCGATCCGCTGCCGCCTGAGGAACCTGCGACTCCGGTCGACACCTGCGGTCAGTTGCTCACAAACGCCCTCGTCGATTCCGGCGTTCTAGGAATCGACGAGGCGCCCGAGCAAGCGCAGATCAATCGGGCGTTAACGCAGGTCAATTGGCTCCTTGCTCAGTGGGCGCGTAAGCGCTGGCTCGTCTATCGGATTCAGGACTACTCGTTCGTCTCGACGGGAGCGCAGAGCTATCAAGTCGGTCTGAAAGCGACCGTCGACATAAATCCGCGGCCGGACCGGCTCGAGTATGCGTTCCTGCGCTTCTTGAATCAGTCCAACCCCGGCAACTTGATGCCAGACATTCCGATCGAGATCGTCCAATCGCACGAGGATTACGCGCGTATTCCGGTGAAGGGTGTCGGCACGCTGCCTTGGCGCATCTTCTATGATCCGGTGTGGCCGATCGGCTTGCTGTTTCCGTGGCCGGTGCCGCAGGCGACCATTTACGAAATCCACGTCGGCTTCAAGGTCGTTCTGCCGCGCTTCACGTCGGTGCAGCAGAAAATCAACCTGCCGCCAGAGTATGAGGCCGCTCTCAATTGGTGCCTCGCACGACGATTGCGCGCGTCCTACCAGATGCCGGCCGATCCCGAGGTCAACCAGTTCGCACGGGACGCGCTCAACACGATCCGACTCGCAAATACCGCAGTTGGCCGTCTGCGGCTTCCCTCGTTCTTGCGCGGGCGCAACCGCGCCTATTCGTATCAGTCAGATGATGTCGGCCGCTGAAGGAGATCGACCATGAAGAAGTTTTTTGCTGCCCTTATTCTTGCCGGGCTTGCTGCCACAGCGGCCCTTGCCGGCGTCGGCACTGCTCCCACCCCGGGGCAGGGTCCGTCGATGCCCGACGGCACATGGCTCCTTGGCGTGGCCAACGGCCAGAATGCCTCCTATCAGAGCGGCATCACGGCCGCCGGCACCACGCAGGCGACTGCAACGCAGTTGCCTGCCGCCATCACCCTCATCGAGGTCGACACAGTCGCGGCCTCGACGGGGGTAAACCTCGTCACTGCGCAGGCCGGTATCGAGATTTCCATCTACAACAACGGCGCCAACACGCTGACTGTCTATCCAGCGGTTGCCAACAATCCGGTAACGGCCGCACAGGATACGATCAACAACTCGACCAGCACAACCATCACGTCGCATTCTTCCCTGTATTGCTTCGTGGCCAAGGTCGGCATCTGGGCCTGCAAGTGATCGTATGCGGGCGCGGGTTCTTTACGGATGGGCCCGGATCGGCGGCTTTGCGCTTTCGCATCTGCCGCCCGATGTCTCGCATATTCCGCCATTGATCTTCGACAGCATCGAAGCCGCCGAGGAATACGTGATCAAGCTCAATGAATCGCGACGCCGAAGGGTCGAAGTGATCTGGAGCGGCTCGGCTCTGGCTGAGGTGCAGCGACTAGAAATGCTGCGAGCACAAGAGCAGGCGCAATGGTTGCCATCCCGCTGACAAGCGGCGCCTACTCGGCCGAAAGCTATATCGCCTCGGCGCAGAGGTGCATCAATCTATATCCGGAAATGAACCCGGCCAACATCAAGCCGGCGGCGCCAGTTACGCACTATCCGCGTCCGGGGCTGTCTCTCCTTGCTGTGGCTCCCGCACCCGCTCCGGGCCGTGGCCTCTATGGCGCGACCAATGGCGATCTCTACGCGGTCATCGGGCAAAACCTCTACTACATATCGCCGGATTGGGTTTTCACGCTCCTCGGAGCCCTGCAGACGCAAGGGCCGTCCCCTGTCTATATGGCCGACAACGGCACGAGCGTGATGGTGGTTGACGGAAGTTCGCAGGGCTATACGATCGCATTGCCGGGGCGCGGTGCGGCACAATTTGCGCAGATCGGCGATCCTAATTTCGTCGGAGCAGATGCCGTCGACTTCCTCGACGGTTTTCTCGTTTATAATATTCCCGGAACCAATACGTGGGGCTCGACGCTCGCGCAGCAAGTCGCATTCAATGCGCTCTATCTCGGAAAAAAAACCGCATGGCCCGACAACATCCTGCGCATCGTCACGGTTGAACGAGAGGTCTATATCTTCGGTCCGAAGAAAAGCGAGGTATGGTTCAATTCGGGGACCGTGCCGTTTCCGTTTCAGATTCTCCCCGGCGTCATCATCGAGCAGGGCTGTGCCGCGAAGTATTCGCCCGCGAAGATGGACACGAGCGTTTATTGGCTCTCGCAATCGCCTGAAGGCGATCGTATGGTGATGCGGGCCGGAAATCAAAACGTAGCTCAGCGCATCTCGACGCATGCGATCGAGGCCGAGTTCAGGAAATACGCTCGGATCGACGATGCGATCGGCGCTGTCTACCAGACAGAGGGTCACTCGTTCTACAAATTGCACTTTCCGACCGCCGACAAGACGTGGGGATTCGACCAGGCAACGGAGCAGTGGCACGAGGACAACTGGTTCGACCCGAACGGGGTGCCGCATCGAGCGCGCAATACGTTCTGCGCCTTCGCCTACGGCAAGAATGTCGCGCTCGATTTCGCCAATGGCAATCTCTACGCCATCGATCCGAATGCTTTCACGGATAACGGTGCGCCGATTCCGTGGATCAGGTCGTTTCCGCATTCGCTCGACGAGATGAAGCGGATCAGTTATCCGGCGATCATCGCCGATGTGGAGACGGGAACGCATCCGGGAACGGGAGAGAATGGGCAGTTCGTCGGGCCATGGAGCGCCGGGTTTTCGTCGGGTTTTGGCCCCGTCACTGGCATTCCGGCGCCCACGGTGTCGCTGCGGCTCTCGCGTGACGGCGGCAACAAGTTCGGCAACAACCGGCTCAAGGCGGGCATTTCCAGCGGGCGCTATCGCCGCGTCATGCGCTGGCGCGCAGGCGGTCTCGCCCGCGATATGGTGATCGAACTTTCCTCGACCGCCGAGATGTGCTCTGCGCTCAATGGCGCCTATGTCGATCCGGTGGTGGGCACCGCTTAGCCCATGGGCCTGCTGGTCTATCCCAAGCAGATGCCGACGCCGCAATTGCCGATCGCGGCGAAAAGCGGAGCCCCGGCGAATGATTGGTACTATCTCCTGCTTGCGCTGTTCAATCGCACCGGTCAGGGCGACGGCGCCCCAAATATTCAACCAAATCTCACCGCGGTTGTCGCGCCGGCAACGCTCCCGCTCATTGCTGGCGATTGGAACATCTTCACCACGGTGCCGAATGGCGGCGCGGCACAAATTCCCCCGCTCGCCGCCGGAGCTGATTTCCTCGTTTTCAATCTCGGGGCGAATTCGCTCGCGGTAACGCCGCAGGCGACGGACACGATCGACGCGCTCGCAAAGGGTGCGGCCTACAATCTCGCGGCTGGCAAAATGCAGTGGTTTCGATGCACGGCACCCGGACAGATATTGTCGATGCAGCTCGGCTAGATCGGCCGCATATCTGGCGCGAGACCGACGCCGCAAAGTTCAACGCGATCTTGAACGATGCGGAGGTCTTTCCGCTGATCTCGGTGCCGGCCGATGCTGGCAAGCCGTTCGATTGCACTGAGATCGTCGCCAACACGGCTAATGTGCTGCTGATGACCGAGGGCGGCGGCATCATGTTCGTGCAGCAGGGCGGCGGCGTCTACGAATTCCATACGAGCTTCCTCGCGTCATCCCGAGGACGCCACGCGATCGAGGCGGCGCGGGCGGCCCGACGCTGGATGTTCACCCGTACCGATGCAATGACGCTGCGGACGAAGGTTCCGGCGTTCAACCGGGCGGCCGCGCTCGCAGTGCGGCGGGTCGGCTTCAAATGCGAGTTCGTGCGGGTCGGAACGTGGCCGACACAGCACGGCGATGTCGATGTCGAGCACTACGCCATGCACTATCCGCAATGGCTGTGGCTAGAGGAAGGCTTGCAATCGGCCGGCGAGCGCTTCCACGCCCGGCTAGACGCAGAGTATGAGCGTCACGGCCGCGCGCCCCATGCGCATTCTGACGACAAGGCGCATGACGTGATCGCCGGTGCTTGCGTCGAGATGATCCGAGGCGGACAGATCGACAAGGCCATCAACCTCTACAACCACATGGCGGTGTTTGCGGGCTTCGGGCTGATCGCGCTCGTCAATCGGGATCCCGTCATTGTCGACATCGGAGAGGCCGTATTGATGCTCGACGGCGACGATTTCAAGGTGCTGAAATGCCGAAGATGAAAAAGCCGGAGCATACGGTGGCCGGAAATGGGATTCTCAAGATAATTGGGGGAAATCCTTGCCCTTCACGGCTGCCATAAGCGCGGGCATCGGCGCTGCCGGCTCGATTGCGGGCTCGGCGATTCAGGCGAGTGCCGCAAGCAAGGCGGCCCAACAGCAGGCGCAGCTCGGACAAAGCGCGCTCGCTCAACAAAACGCGCTCTTTCAGCAGGGATTCGGCCTTGTGAAGCCGTTCGCGGATTATGGCCTCCAGCTTGGACAGACGGCCGGCAATACGTTGCAGGGCCTGCTTACGCCTGGACCAAATCAGACCGCGATCCTCTCGCAATTGCCAGGTTTCCAGTTCGCGCAGGATTGGGGAAATAAGGCGGTGATGAACAACGCCTCGACGCTCGGCTTTGGCGGCAACACGCTCACGGCTGCGTCGAATTTTGCAACTGGTCAGGCGCAACAGAGTTTCGGCCAGCTCGCCGGACTCCTACAGAACCTCACACAGACCGGATTGTCGACCGGAGCTGGTGCGGCTGCGTCCGCATTCGGCAATGCCACGCAAACCGGCGCCAACATGGCGAACACCTATACCGGAATCGGTAATGCTCTCGCGTCGGGCACGCTCGGGTCGGCGAATGCGATTGCGGGCGGCCTCTCAGGCGCGGCGGGATCTGCATCGAATGCGTTGCTGTTGAGCAAGCTCTTCGGCGGTAATGCGCTAAATCCAGCGGCGAATTCGAACATCCCTGGCATCTATTCCGGGACCGAGGGGGCGGCAGCCTGATGGCCAATCCCCTCCAGCGCGGAAACGTACCACCCCCGCCGCCCGACCTTGCCGAGCGGGGCGCGCAGCCGCAGAGCCCCATGGGGCCGATGCCGTCGAATCCGATGATGGTGGGCGCATCTCTACAGCCCAACCCTGCTGCCGCGCCGCAGGCTCCCGTTGCGCCAGCCCCGACGCACTCCCAGACCGTAGCGGGTCTGCGTCACTTCGGTGCATTGCTCGGCGAGCTTGAAACGCTTCGCGCCAATCCCAATCTCGGCAAGGCCGACATCAAGAAAGACATCATCGAGGGCGTGACTAAGCTCGTTGCCGATCAGTTCATGACCGCCGACAAGGCGGTTGCCGAGCTTGGGACGGTACCGGAGCGACCTTACGAACAAAAGATGTGGGTGATGAACCATCTCGCCAACGTCATGCGCGCGGCGGCCGGCATGCTCGATCATCATCGAGCGGCATTCCCGGGGTCGCTCGATTACGCGCAAGAAAGCGCGATGGCGGCTGACCCGAATAATCATTCGGCCGACATGGATGGGCTGATGGGTCACTATCAGCAGCAGACGGTGCACTGATGCCCGATCCCTCCTCGCTCTATCCGCAACCGCCAGCGCCGGGCGGTGGCAGCCTGCTCGCGCAGAATCCGCTGCAGCTCGTCGGCGCGATCGGTGCGCTCAATCAGAACGCGCTGTTCCAGCAGGAATTCGCGGCGCGCAAGGCGGTCGGCGAGGCCTACCAGAGCGCGATCGACCCGCGCACCGGGCAGATCGACACGCCGACGCTGATGCGCGAAATCCAGGCGCGGCCGGCAGCATCGTTCCTTGCCGGCGACGCGGCGGCGGGCGCACTCGCGCGGCAGGGCCAGCAGATTTCGAACGCGACGGGCGCATTCAACCTGCGCGCGGCGCAAAATCAGTTCCTCACGACCGCGATCTCGACGCTCGCGAACAAGGATCAGGTGACGCCTGACGATGTGAACAGCTTCATCGCGACGGCGGCGCGCAACACGCAGATTCCGAGCGACATGCTGCTCAATTGGCAGCGCATCCTCTTGGCTGACCCGAAGAACATCAAGGCGAAGTTGCCGACGATCGCGAACCTCGCGCTCGGTAATGCCTCGCTCGAGCCGGGCGCCACGATCGGCTACACGCAGCAGGGCGCGCCGATCGCGGGCACGCGCGGGCAGGCGATCAACGCCGCGACCGCGCCGGCCGCAGGCGCGCCCCAGCCCATTGTTCCGGGCGCGGCGGCGGCCCCGGGCCCGCAGGCGGGCATTGCGGCACCGCCACCCGGTCAGGTCGAGGCGGCGACGCGCATCGGCGCGGCGAGTGCGGACGCTTCGAACGTCCTGCGCGCGGCCGCGGACTCATCGATGGTCCGCAAAGGCATGCTCGGCAATCTCGAGGACGATCTGCAGAACTTCACCTCGGGCCCCGGCGCCGATTGGACCAAGTTCGCGAAGGCGTGGGTCAACCGCAATATCCCGCTGCCGGCGGGCTGGCAGTTCGACCCGAAATCGATCGCCAGCCAAGAGCAGTTCATGAAGCAGGCGGTGCAGCTCGTGCAGTCGCAATTTGCGACGATCGGGGGCACCGGCACGGACGCCAAGTTCAATTCGGCCTATGAGACGAGCCCTACCGACGCGCTCTCGCCACTCGGCAACCGCGGCATCATCCGGCTGCTCAAGGGCAACGAGGACGCGATCCAGGCGAAGCAGCGGGCTTGGCTCAACTGGCGCCATCAGTTCGGCCCGCAGACTTACGACGAGTTCTCCCAGGACTTCAACTCGCGCTTCGACCCGCGCACATTCCAGTTCAAGTATCTCACCCCGCAGGAGCGGCAGAGCTACATCGATCACATGGACCCGCGCGACCGACAGCAGTTCATCAATGCCCTGACCAATGCGCATAAGCAGGGCTGGATCAGGTTCGAGGATCGGTGATGGCCGATACCGTCACTCCGACGCCGCCGACGCAAGATCAGATTGACCAAGTGCTCGCCGGCTATGGCATCGGCCCCGGGGCGCCGCGTGTCGTCGCGCCGGCAACGAGCGATGATGCTGCGGAGGTGATGCAGCGTTACGGTGTCACGCTCAAACCGAGCCCGCCATCGGCAACGAGTGCCGATCGTGCGGCGGCGCAACACGGGATCGTCGTACCGAGCACCGAGGTAGTGCATCCCAACCTGAAAATCGGCGGGCAGCCCGGCGAATATTTCCCGCCCGCGACCGTGCGCGCGGGACTGAATCGTGGGCTTGGGGCGCAATTCGTGGGAGGCATGCCGATCGCGGGCCCTGCCGTAAATCTGTTCTCGGCAGCGGTGCCGGGCGCAACATCGTCGGCACCTACCTTCGGCCAGCGCTTCTATGATCAGCAGCAAGCCGATCGGGCCTATGCACAGCTTCACCCATTGCTTTCGACCGGCGCGAATGTTGCCGGTAGTCTCGTCGGCTATGGCGGGATCGCGCGCGCGGCTCCCGGCTTGCTCGGCATGTCCGGTCCGACAGTTGGCGCGCGTGTGTGGCAGGGTATCTTTGGCGGCGGTGCGCTCAATGCAGTCGATGCGGCGATGCGCGGCGAGAACCCCATCGCACCGGCGATTATCGGCGGGGCATCTGGCGGGGTGGCGCCATTCGTCGGGGCGGGCGCGGAGGGCGCCGTCAACCTTGCGGCGCGCAGCGCCGTGCCGCGGCCGGGGCCGCTCGCCAACGTTCCGCGTGCTGGCATGGATATTCTCTATCGGGGCCTGGAGGGTGAGACGCCGGCCTCGATCGTGGCGGCCACGCAGCGCATGGGGCCGCGCGGTTTTCTCGCCGATATCAATCCGCAGATGACGGACATTGCGGGAGCGATCTCGGATATGCCGATCCCGGCGCGCGCGACGATCCAGGACGCCTATCGGATGCGGCAGGCCGGGCAGGGCGGCGCAATCGATCAGGCGTTGACCAAGGCAACGCAGATTCCGGGCGGCATCAATATCCGCCAGTATGCCGATTGGCTTGACCAGCAGCGCTCGGCGGCGGCGGCGCCGCTTTACGATCAGTTTCGCAGCATGACGGTCACGCCGACCGACCGGCTCACGAACAACATCATCCCGCGGCTACAGAAGGCGGGCGCCTTCGACGAGGCCGAGCGCCTTGCCGGCATCACCGGAGAGACCTCGCCGCAGTCGGAATTGGCGACCCGCAATCTCGATAGCCAGATCGCGCAGGCGTTCAAGGACGACGATCAGGCGCGCGTCGCGCAGCTCATCCAGCGCAAAAACGAGTTGATCGCCGATAGCATGACGCCGGCCAAATACGATCTCGTGAAGCGCGGTCTCGACAGCAAAATTGAGCAGGCCTACAGTGCTGGCAATAAGACCGTCGCCTCCCGACTCGTGCAGTTGAAGAACGATCTCGTCGGCGAGATCGGGCAGACCAATGCCGGGCAGGTCTGGAATCAGGCGCGGCAGGCCTTTGCCGAGCGCAGCAACGTGATCGACCAGCTCGAGGCCGGGTACAATTCTCCGCTCGGCGGGCGCTCGGCGCAGAGCGTCGATGAATTCCGCGAGGAATGGGATGGTCTCACGGGCCCCGAGCGCATCGCCCGCATGATGGGCTGGCGCAAGATGATCGCCGAGACGATGGGCGAGGGCGGCAATTCGGCCGGCATAACTCGCGGAAAGCTGCTATCGCCGAATAATCAGGCAAAGATGCGAATCATGTTCGGCGACCAGGCGGCCGACGAGCTGATCGGGACGCTGCGCTCCGAGGGGGAGTTCGCCGATCGCCTTCCCGCGATCGTGCCCAACTGGAACACGGGCGCGAGCGGACAGACGCGGGCACAGCGCGCTCAACTCTTCGCCCCGCAGGAAAACGCCCTATCGCATTGGATGCCGGGACTCGATCTCACCAATCCGCTGCGCGTGATTCCGCAGGCCTTGCGGCCTGGCACCGTCGCACAGGACTTCGCGACCGCACGCGCCGGGCGCATTCCGCCCTCACTAGTTCCGATCCTGCTCACGCCGCAGGCACAAGTACCCGATGTGGCGAATGCAATCCTGCAGGAAGGACGACGGCTCGCGAGCGTCAATCGGGCCGTGTCGCAATACGTGGCGCGGCCGGGTCAGTTCGCTATTGCGGGTCCGGGTCAGGCGGAATACCGCCGTCGCTACGAGCTCGCCCAGCCTCTCGAGCCTGTATCCAGCGGGCCCTGAACGCTTCCCAAGCGACGATCTGCTCCCCGAAGTTCTTCGCGGCGAGATAGTCCGGATCGTTTGCCTGACACCATTTCCACGCCCGCCATTCGGCGCGGTATTCCAAGTATCCCCTGATCACATTGCGCCCGAACCGGTTCTGCAGGCCCCGATAGGCGCCATGCAGAGCCGAAATCGCGGCTGTGATCAGAATGCTGGTCAGAATCGGATGAGCCATATGCAACGGTTCTTCGCCGCGGCCATTCTATTGCTGCTCGCCTGCCTCGGCCAAGCCCAGGCGGCGGCTACATTGCTCCCCCCCGGGGAGCAGTGTTTCGCGGCCAATTCGCCCACCAGCGGGGGCACTCTTGGCCCCATTACGGTTTTCGGGGCGATCTCGGGCGGGGCAAGTTACGTCAATGGCACCTATACCAACGTCCCGTTGACCGGCGGATCGGGCTTCGGCGCACAGGCTACCATCACGGTCACGCTCGGTTCGGTGTCGAGCGTTGCACTCACAAACCCCGGGTCCCATTACGCGGCCGGGGACACGCTCAGTGCCACTACGGCGTCCATTGGCGGGGGTTCCGGGGCGGGCTTCTCGGTGCCCGTCAACTCCGTTTCGACGACAGGCACCGGCTTTATCGGGCTTCTCGGCACCATTACGGCGGGGACTGGAGGGACATCCGGCACCTATGCCAACGTGACCCTGACCGGAGGACAGGGCTCGGGAGCAACTGCAAATATCACGGTATCCGGTGGCGGTGTCACGGCGGTGTCGATCCTCAATCCGGGATCGGGCTATGTGGTCGGCGACACGCTGACGGCCGCCTCGGGATCGATCGGCAACGTGTCCGGTTTTACCGTCCCGGTCGCGTCGGTCGCGATCAACAACAGCCTCGCGGGCGGCTCGGTCACATTCTATATCCCGGGCACGACCACGCTCAAATCGACTTGGTTCAACGCCGACCAGGCGGCCAATCACCTCAACCCGAATCCGGTCCCGCTCGACGCCAACGGCTGCGCCGTCATCTATGGGACGGGGAGCTACCGCCAGATCCTCAAGGACTCGGTCGGCAATACGATCTGGGATCAGACGACGACCGACACCAGCGCGGGCGCCTCGACCTTCTGGGCCGGCACTGCGGGCGGCACGCCGAACGCAATCACCATCGTCGATGCGGGATTCAATGGCACCGATGGATCGATCGTCGGTTTCACGGCGATTGCGAGCAACACCGGCCCTGTCACGCTCAATCCGTCCGGCTTCGGGAATATCGCGGTCCTGAAAGATACGACGGCGGGTCCGGTCGCGCTCACGGGTGCGCCCTCCGAAATCACCCAGTCCAATCCGGTATGGGTGTCCTTTCGCGCGAGCGACAACTCGTTTCACCTGATCAATACGGTGATCGCATCGGCGTCGGGCGCAACTGCGCCTCTATGCGGGGCTGTTGGACTCAAGATCACCAACAGCGTCGGCACGCCAAACACGATCCTGACCATCACGGCGAGCCAAGCCTTGATGCAGACGAATGCGGGGCTCGTGATCAACCGGTCGAACGTCTCACAGAACATCAACATCACGCTCGGCACTTCGACCGCAACTGCAGGCGGAATGGATGGTGAATCGACCGGCACCAATCAGTGGCTCTATATCTGGCTCATCGATAATGGCGCGGCGCCAGCAGGACTCGCATCCACGTCGTCAACGGCGCCGACAATGCCGAGCGGTTACACCTACAAGTGCCGACTTGGAGCAATGGCGGTTGATGGGAGCAGCAACCTCTTCCGCACGATACAAACCGGCGCTCTGGCGCAGTACCAGCTTGTGGCTTCCTCCAATACGACGCTTCCATGCGTTATCTTCCATGGATCGGCCGGCACTTTTTCGTTTACGTCGCCTACGCTTGCGGCTGAGCAGGTCACAGGAAATGGATTTTGCGCCCCGCCGACCGCAACGGCCGGATGGTTTCTCGTCACCGATACATATCAGGGAAATGCCGCCTGCAACGTCATGGCTGCACCGAGCACGAGCTGGGGTGGAACCAACAACGGTCCGAATGGAACAAATGGTTTGATTTGGCCTCTTTTCGTCAATGCAAGCGACAACAACGTTCGCAATCAGCAGGCCATTATGAACCTAGAGAGCAACTCCATCGGCTATGCCGGTGGTGGGGCAGGATGTGCCGTAGAGTTGCAGGGTTGGAAGGACGCCGTCAATGCGAACTAAGACGGGATTCCATTGGCTTGGCGCGGGCGGAATGATCCGTGTTGCTTTGCTGTTGGCGCTGTCTGCACTCGTGCCATTTGCGGCGAGCGCGCAGCAGCCATTTCCGAAGGCGACGCTCAACACTCAGATCACGCAGGATTTCCCCGACAACACATCGAACCTGATCGTGCCGTCTATCCTGCGTGGATTCCTCAACAATGCGGTGACATCGTTCCAGCAATATGCCGGCGTCAATGCGCAGGTCGGAACGAGCTACACGATCCAGGCGAGCGATTACGGGCAACTCGTCACGTTCAACAACGCTGGCGCTGTTGCGGTCACGTTGCCGCAGACGGTAAACGGCGGGGCCGGGGCTGCGAGCTCGTTCTATCCGTTCAATTTCTACATAAAAAATATTGGGGTCGGCATCGTCACGATCACGCCACAGGGCGGTTCTCTGATCAATGGCGCGGCTAATTTTGCGGTGGGCCAGGGCGTCGGCGTTTTTATTATTTCGGATGGAACAAACTACCAGGTTTGGAGCGGCGCCGTTTCTGGTGGAGGAACAAATATTTTTGCGGTCGATGTCTACATGGGCTCTGGTCGCCCGTGGTGTGATGTGCGTGCGCATGGTGCTTTGGGAAACGGCGTAGCCGACGATACGGCGGCGATCAACGCATGTAAGACGACGCTCGCGGCGCTCGGCGGGGGTGATATCTTTCTGCCGCCGGGAGAATATTGCACATTCTCGGGCATCAACCTGAATTCTACCAACCTCGTCTTGGTTGGATCGGGCGGTGATGGCACCATTGTTACGGGAGGATTCGCACGCGGTGCGTCATCGTTGGATGCCTGCGGGCACGACGTGACGGTTCTGCAACTATCGTCAACGCGCGTTGGGTTTCGACATCTGCATGTTAATGGCGGCGGCGTCATCGCGGGTGTTGCGACAGTGCACTCGACCGTTGTGGTGAACAACGGATGTGCGGTGTGCTTCGCTGATTTTTCGATGATGACTGGAGGTTATCAAAATCTAGTTGTGTCTGGTCAGGACTTTGTTTCCATAGACAGTCAGGCAGGATACGCTTACGGTCCGACCAACATAAGCCTGATCGGCGCATCTTCCAATAGCTGGCACATCCGCAGCAAATATGACCAAAACGCCGTATCGGGATGCACGCTTGCGCAAGCAACAGTGTCCCCAAGCGCATGGGTCGCCAATCATGTCTACGCTACCTGCGCGGTCGTAACAGTCACGGCGAACGCAATTTCCTACGTTTTGCAGGCTAGGGTCGGCGGCACGAGCGGAAATGGCAGCAGCCCAGGGATTGCTAATTACGGCACCGACATCCCCGACAACACGGTGACGTGGCAACTCCTGCGGCCCGCAACATACTCTATGGTCGTATTCGACACGGGGGTCGCTGCGGCAAATCTGTTTCAGGTCGACATGACCGGCCCCAGCTCGGCGGTTGTGGCGATACAGAATTCTCAGGCCGGGACGGCGCCCACGGGCATGCACATCCTCCACAGCTACATCAACGGCGGCCTCAATCAAGGCGTCCTCGCCATCGCGGGCGGCTATTTGGACATTGTGGATTCGCAGATTTGCTGCGGTGGCGGATCGGGGCTGACGTTTTCTACGTCGTTCACCGGCGATGTCTCGTTGAACAACGACCAGATCCTATCCAATGCCGCGGATGGCGTGGACATCAGCTCCGGGTCAAATTACATCGTGCATGGCAGCACTATCGCCGGAAATGGCGGCATCGGCGTAAACGTCGGCAACAGCCGCTCCGTGTTTGCCATATCCAATAACTCGTTCTTCTCGAATGCGTTTGGGTCCAACACCGGCAACGCCGTGACGATAGGGACAGGGGCGACACAATGTACCGTTACCGATAATGTCGGGAACGGGGCGGTTTATTCGGTTGGAGCATGCTACACCAATAATCTGGTCCAATCGGCAGTTAACTCTCTTGGCGCCGATGTACTTCTTAACAACACGGGTACGTATTTCGACGGCCCGAGCGCTGCTCAGGGAACGGTGGGAACGTGGCAGGCTAATGGCACAGTTACTTTGACTGACACGGCTGGTGGGGCTACTTTCGACTGCAAACTGTGGGACGGTACGACCGTTATCTCGTCGGGGCAGGTTGGGGCATTTGGTGCAGCAAATTCCTTCTACTCAATTAGTCTGTCTGGAGTTTTGGCAAATCCTGCAGCTAATATCAGGATAAGCTGCAAGGACGTGACATCTGTCAGCGGAAAAATCCTGTTCAACGCGAGCGGCAACTCCAAGGACAGCACGATTACGGCGATAAGGATCAACTAGGTTGACAACAGTCCCGGCCGATCAGTCCTTGCCGTAGATCGGGTCTCCCTGGGGATAATGTTCCGCTGACTTGACAGCATTGAGGATAGCGAGCGCCTCGCGCTTCCTGATTTCCGCAATCCGTCCTTCCGAAACGCCATACGCGATTGCGTTCCGGCGGAAGTCGGCGAGCGCGGCCCAATGTTGGCGGCACACGAAATCAAGGACATCTGCAGGATGGCCACAGCCGGCGACGCCGCATGTTTTAATCTTCTTCATTTCTCGATCCTGACCGGCCCGTCCGGGGCTGTCAACTACGCAGTTCGCCTCAACGGTGAATGGCAGAAGGTGCCGGCGGAAATGGTCGTCAAGGGAACCAACAAGATCGACACCGCGATCGTGTGGCTCTACCCGCCGGCTGCGCCGCAGCTTCGGTGCTTCATGCCGGGGGCGGCAGGATGATCGTGTTCGCCCTCATCGTCGCATCCCTGGTCGGCTTCTGCGTCGGCGCCGCGGTTGGTTACGTCTTCGGCGACGGCAATGGCTACGACCGCGGCATCAAGGTCAGGGCGAAAGACGATGAGACGATTGCGTGGCTAAAGAGGGGCGCACTGTGAGCAATTGGCCGAAGGACAATCAGGAAGCCCTGATCGCATTCTATGGGGATCCCGCCAAGGGGCAGCCCGCCGCGCAACTCGTCGCGGTCACGCCCCCGTTTCGAATGACCTACGAGGGGACTACGGTTCCCCATATCATGTTCCACAGGAAGGCGGCTGACGCGCTGGCGGCAGCACTCGCGACGATCTGGGATTATTACGGCCGTGACCAGGCGACAATCGACAGGCTCCACGTATCGAGGTTCGACGGGGCGTTCAACCCTCGCTACATCCGCGGCAGCACCACAAAGTGGTCAAACCACGCCTACGGTGCAGCGATCGATATCGACGCCGACGAAAACCCGATGGGATCGGGCCATGGGCATATTCCGCTTCCGGTGATTGCCGCCTTCAAGGCCCAAGGCGCGCGCTGGGGTGGGGATTATTCCGGCCGCACCGATCCGATGCATTTCGAGTTTTGCGACTCGGGCGAGCCATCCCGCACGTTTGAGGAATGGCTTGCGCATTACGGCGTCACAACGCAGGCCGCCCCGTCCGCAGCTCAGGCGCTCTCGCCGCCGCCATCGCCCGCTGCTGATCGTTTTGCCGCCTGCCTGCCGTGGATTCTCAAAATGGAGGGCGGCAACGATGACGATCCTTATGACCATGGTGGCCGTACCTCGCGCGGCGTGATTCAGCGCGAGTATGATCGCTATCGCGCCGAGAAGGGATTGCCAACCCGTGACGTATGGTCCGCAAGCGATTCAGAAATCGCCGATATCTACGAGCACAAATACTGGCTACCGATCGCACCCACCCTGCCGGCAGGCGTCGACCTGATGTATTTCGACACGGGAGTGAACGCCGGTCCAGGACAGGGAGCCAAGCAGTTGCAGCGTGCGCTCGGCGTGGCGCCGGATGGTGCGATCGGCCCCGCAACCCTGTCGGCAGTTCGTTCCGCTGACGCGGCACAACTGATCAAGGCTTTCGCCGATCAGCGCCGTTCCTTCTATCGCTCGCTCCCGCAGTATCCCCGCTATGGCCGCGGCTGGCTGTCGCGCGTCGATCAGATTGAAGCAGCCGCCCTCGAGATGGTTGCCTAGGAGGCCGCCTATGAAATCTTTCTTCGATTCCTTCGACGTGCCGAAGTTCATCGCCACCACCGTCGCACTTGCCTTCATCGCCTTGGTGTTCGTGATCGTGCTGATCAAGCCGACGATCGCCGAGGCTGGATGGGCATTCGTCGGAATTCTCGGCACGGCCTTTACGACGCTCGTCCAATTCTATTGGGGCTCGTCAGCCGGGTCCAAGACGAAAGAATCCGCCCTCCTTCCGCCTCCCGACCACAAGGCACCTTGACATGCGCCATCTCGCCATCCTCGTCGCCCTCCTGATCGCGCTGCCGGCGGCGGCGCAGGACCGCACCGCCGGCCACAAGATCACGTTGCCCAATCTCATCCCGCAGGCACGGCCGGACGATGCGCCCGGCACGCCCGGCGCACAGATCGGCGCGCTTCTCGCCAAGCCGTTTCAGGACCTCGCCAACTTCGTGGCTAACGATCTCGACGCGGCGATTGCGCTTTCGACAACGATTCCCTCTTTGCAGGATGGTCATGGGCAGCAGTGCTGGATCGCCGCCAAAGCCTTCGGGGATGTCGTCAAGGCGCATCCGATCCCGCTGACCTTCCGCGCCGCGACCGATCTCGAGGCGCTACGGCTTGCGCAGATGGCGGCGAACAACCTGTGCGGCAACCCGCATTGCACGCAGGTTTTCGCCGATCTCGCGACCACTGTGCAGACCGCGGCGCCGCTCAACGTGTCGATCCCGATCCCGAGCCTGCACGATCTGTGCAGCAAGGTGCCGCAGATCGCCGTGGCAGCGCCCGTGACGGTGCCGGCGAGCGCGGCGGCGCCCACGCCAGCGCCCGCCGCGCCGCCCGCTAACCCGTGATGCGTGGGACGCCCGGCCGGTGAGACGACCGGACGCCCCGTGGACACCAGCAAGGATGAATTGCCGATGCCCGCAGTGAGAATACGAGCAACGGAGCTAACCGGACGTAAACACAGGGGGCGGGCATGACCCCGCCGATTGGTAGCTCAATGCCGGAACGCATCCCCGCGCTCGAGGCCGATGTCAAAAATCTGCAGCGACAGGTGGACGATTTGACGCGCCGGTTCGAGGACAATCAGAAGCGCCAGGACGCCCGGCATCAGGAGAACTCCGTTGCCCTGCAGGAGATCAAATTGACGCTGCAGGACTTCGGGACGGCCCTCAAAATCGGGCGCTACATCATGCACGCGCTTTGGGGGCTTGCCGGGACGGCGGCCGGGGCGCTGGTGATGAAGTGGGTCGCGACGAAATCGTAATCATCCAGATCGCGTCCTGATCGTTTTCACAACGGGGGAATCTCCAACATGCTCCGCATCGTTGCGGGCGCGCTCGCGCTCGTTCTCTTGGCGTGCCTGCCGGCGCAGGCGCGGCATCACAGGCACCATCACCACCATGTCTTCGGAACGGGCGGCTCAGGTCCGGTCCACTGCGACGACCGCTACCTGCCGTCCTGCGATGTCAGGGGATGGCATGAGACCCGCAGGCATCCTTGGAAGCACCAGAACCGTTTCAACGCATGGGCGGCGCCCGTAGCGGCGTCGGGAAGCCGTCCGCGCGACTGCTACGGCATTCCGTGGTGCGGCTGTTGGCTGCGGACATATTTTGGCATCGCCGATCGCTCGCTCAATCTGGCGATCAATTGGGCGCGGCGAGGGGCGGCAGCGACGATCGAGACGGCAAACGTAGTCGTCTGGCGCCATCATGTTGGGCGCCTGCTCGAGCACCGCAACGGAATGATCCTGGTGCAGTCTGGCAACGATGGCGGGGCCGTCCGCACCCGCTGGATGTCGCCGCACAAACTCGGAGGCGTCGTGGCCTATCGGCGCGTGTGAGATCCACCAATCCGGTCTTCCGGCCGGATACAGGGCGCCTTCCTCCCAAGCGACCCTGTCCAATGCCCTGACTTCGGGCCGCTGGCGATGAGCTGGCGGCCCTTTTTCATTTGCGCACCCGCCGAACCATCACCTTGGCT
>Ga0070741_10002971_pt1 | contig 43501 bp, 49 predicted proteins | sample Coa_R1_4_FD_66440 | JGI IMG/M metagenome (GOLD analysis project Ga0070741, IMG submission 66440) | Surface soil microbial communities from Centralia Pennsylvania, which are recovering from an underground coalmine fire - Coalmine... | ecosystem: Environmental > Terrestrial > Soil > Unclassified ... | reverse complement strand
GCGACGAAGCTCGGCCAGCAACTCGCCACCGACGTGTTCCGCACCCGCGCCCCCGGTCTCAGGTATTGAGGGTCGTCGTCGTCGCCGGGCCCGGTGCCCGGCCGGACGTCGACGCCGTGCGGCGGTTCGCGGCACGCACGAACCTCGGGGTCGTCAACACGTGGGGACTGAAGGGCCTGTTCCCGTGGGACAGCCCGTTCCACCTCGGCACCGCCGGTCTCCAGGCACGTGACTTCGAGCTCGCCGGCGTGCAGGACGCCGAGCGCGTCGTCGGTGTCGGCCTCGACGAGGACGAATCACCGCGCGCGCAGCTCGGCGCGCTCACGGAGGTGTCCGCCGCGGACCTGGACGCGCTCGCCGCGGAGCTCGGTCGCAACGACGAGCCACCGACGCGCCCGCCCCTGTACACGGCGCTCGCTGCCGCCGTCGGCCCGCTGTACGCGGCGGACGACACGCCGATGAACCCGGCGCGGGCGGCACGAGACCTGGCGTCGGTCGACGCGTTCGTGGCCGCCGATCCCGGCCCGGCGGGCCTGTGGGTGGCGCGCACGTACCCGACGACGAAGCTCGGCTCGGTGTTCGTGCCCGCCCGGCGCGACGGATCCGCGCTCGAGGCCGCGCTCGCGCACGGCGGCCCCGCGGTGGTCGTGACCACCGCGCCGCTGCGGTTCACGCCGCGCGGCGACGTCGTCGTCGAGGTGTGGGGCGACGATCGCGCCGCGATGACGCCCGACGAGCGACTGGCGCGCCTGCAGCACGCCCTGTCCCGCCCCGGACCGCACGTGCTGCCCGTGCCGGTCGACTTCTCGTGGACGCGCGTCCTCGTCGACGTCGCGGGACCCGTGCGGGCGTGGACGGAGTGACGGTCAGCGCGTGCGGGGCAGGCCGAGCCCCCGCTCCGCGATGATGCCGCGCTGCACCTCGCTCGACCCGCCGTAGATCGTCGTCACCGTCGAGTGCCGGTAGGCGTGCTCGAAGAACCCCGGCAGCGCGCCCTCGGCGCCGAGCACGTCGAGGAGCTCGGCGGCGGCGCGCGTGAACGCTTCCGTGACGAACAGCTTCGCCATCGAGCCCTCGACCGGTGTCATCGTGCCCGATGCCGCCAGCGTGGCCATGCGGTACAGCAGGAGCCGGCCGACCTCCATCGCCGTCGCGTGCGCGGCGAGGCGATCCGCGACGAGCGGATCGTCGATGCGCCCGGATGCGACGGCAACGGCGGCCGCTTCGCGCACGAGGCGATCTGGTTCGCCCCAGTTCGCGCTGTTGCGCTCGTACACGAGCGCGGCGTGCAACACCGACCAGCCCGCGTCGACCTCGCCGACGCGGCACGCGTCGGGCACGCGCACGTCCGTGTAGAAGGTGATGTTGGTGCGCTCGCCGCCGAGCGTGTGCACTGGCGTGATCTCGATGCCGGGTGTGTCCATCGGCACGAGGAACATCGTGAGCCCCTTGTGCTTGGGCTTGTCGGGGCTCGTGCGTGTCAGCAGGAAGACGTGATCCGCCTCGTGCGCCATCGTCGTGAACATCTTCTGGCCGTTCACGATCCACTCGTCACCGTCGCGCAGGGCGCGCGTCTGCACGGCGGCGACATCGGAGCCGGCATCGGGTTCGCTGTACCCGAGGCAGCACAGCACGTCACCGGCGAGGATGCGGGGGACGATCTCGTTGCGCTGCTGCTCGTTGCCGCACAGCACGAGCGTCGCCGCCACCATCGACGCGATGCCCATGCTGTCGACCGGCGCACCCGACGCGTACAGCTCCTGCATGAGCGTCGTCATCTCGACGGCGCTGCGCCCCTGGCCGCCGACCTCCACGGGCCAGCCCGCGGCGAGGTAGCCCCGCTCCGCGATGGCACGGTGCAGCCCGGCGTCGTGCATCGTGCCCGTGCGGTGGGCGCGCTCGACGATCTCGTCCGTGAGGTGGGCGGCGAGGAACTCCCGCACCTCGGTGCGGAACGCCTCCGTCGCCGGATCGAGCCTGCGGTGCAGCCCGTCGCGACCGCCACCCCACAGGCGGTGAGCGATCTCGAGGCGCTGGCGGCGAGGATCGCCGAGCACGAGGCGCCACGCCTTGGCGCGACGGACGTACAGCTGCACGTCGTACTCGAGCATGAAGCCGTAGCCGCCGTGGAAGTGCAGGCTGGCGGCGGCAGCGTCCTCCGCGACCTGGCCACACCAGTCGAACGCCATCGCGGCGAGCGCGGGGCCGTCCGGGTCGTCGTCGTCGAGCGCGACTGCGGCCTCGGCGGCGAGGAGACGGGCGCCGTCCACCGCGGTGTGCACGTCGGCGAGACGGTGCTGGATGGTCTGGAACGAACCGATCGGCACGCCGAACTGGTGACGCTCCTTCACGTAGGCGATGGCAAGGTCGAGGGCGGCGCGCGCCAGTCCCGCGAGCATGGCGGCGGTCAGGACGCGCCACTCGTCGAGCGCCCGCGCCGCGTCGCCCGGTCGCGGTGACGTCGCGCCGAGCGTGACCGCCGCGAGCGCGTTGGCGCCGAGCGACGGGTGGCGCGTGCGGTCGACCACGGGACCGGTCACGAGCTTGCCGGCGTCCGCCACGACGACCTTGGTCGCGACCGCGCCACCGGGGACGAGCGCGAGGCCGTTCGGCGCGAACACCGCGACGTCGCCGTCCCACGCGCCCATCATGCGGGCCGCGACGATCGACTCGGCGAGTGGGACGGGCGCCAGGTGGGCGCCGGCGCGCCGCGCGACGACGGCGAGATCCGCGAGCGATGCCTCCCCTGACGCGGCCGCGTCGAAGAGGCCGATCCTGGCGAGCCCTTGCCACACGTCGGCCGCGAAACCGGTGGCCTCCGCGTCGCGCACCTGTTCCGGCGACGACGTCTTGCTCAACAGGCGACCGACGGCGTCGTCGAGCTCGCGCTGTTCGTCGGTCGGGTCGAACACCGTGCGCGGACCGCGCTAGCCGAGCGCGCCCGCGGCGCGCAGCGCGGCGATGCGGTCGGCGTCGTAGCCGAGCACCTCGCGCAGCACCTCGTCGGTGTGCTGACCCGGCGTCGGTGCCTTCGTCGGCACGGGCAGCTCCTCACCGATCAACTTGATGGGGGAGGGCAGTTGCTCCGCACCGAGCACCTCGCGCGGCAGCCACGGCATGCGCACCTGGAACTGCGGATCGTCGGCGATGGTCTTGGGCGTGTTCACGTTCACGATCGGCGTGTTGACGCGCTCGCCCAGCTGCACCCACTCCGCACTCGTGCGCTGACGGAAGATCTCGCGCAGCTCCTTGCGCAACTCGATGTTGCCGACGGCGTGGTCGGCGTACTGCGAGCCCGGGTTGTTCTCGAAGATGTCGGCGCGGTCGATGCCGCGACAGAAGTTCTCCCAGAACTCGCGCTCGGACGCCTGGAAAAGGATGTAGCCGTCCTTCGTCTCGTAGAACTGGTAGCGCACGCCGTCCTTCATGCCGGCGGTGCCGGGTGCGCGTCGCTGGAAGTTGTCGGCCGCGTTGCCCGTGACCTCGCTCTCCGGTCGCTCGTAGGCCTTGAACGTCTCGGACCGCAACCAGTCCATCGCTGCCGCGGCGTCGGACTGCGCGATCTCGAGGCGGCACGGCTCGCCGGTGGCCCGGGCGCGGATCACCGCGGCGAGGACGCCGAGGGCGCCGAACAGGGGACCGGAGTGGATGCCCATCGAGGCGTGCTCGGGGATGAAGGCGAAACCGTCGTCCGTCGTCTCCGGTTGCACGAGCCCCGCCCACACGTCGTACGCGATGCCGTGGCTGGGCATGTCCTTGTACGGACCGGTCATGCCGTAGCCGGAGATCGTGCAGAACACGATGCGGGGATTGACCTCCCGCAAGCGGTCGTAGCCGAGGCCGCGCCGTTCGAGACCGCCGGGGCGCATCGCCTCGATCACGACGTCGGCGTCGCGCACGAGATCGAGGTAGGTCTGCGCGCCTTCCTCGGTGCGCAGGTCGAGCACGATCGAGCGCTTGCCGCGACTGATGTGCAGGTGCATCAGCGAGACCCCGTCGACGATCGGCCACGTCATCTGGCGGATGTAGTCGCCCTGCGGCGACTCCACCTTGATGACCTCGGCGCCGAGATCGGCGAGGTGCGTGGTGATGGCACCGGGCCCCAGCATCGAGCTCTCGATGATGCGGACGCCGGCGAGCGGCGGCTGCGGCATGCATCCTCCTGAAACCTGACGGACCGTCAGATCGTAGTCGTCGGGTCGCGGTTACCCTCAAAGCGTGGACATCGACATCGGTCCCGTCCCCGCGGCGAGCGCGACGGCCTGGATCGGGTACGCCCGCGCCGTGCTGAAGGGCTACGGCCTCGGCGACGTCCCGGTCGACGACGAGGTCGGCACGGAGGTCGTGGATCGCTTCCGGCAGTACCTCGACGACTGGGAGCGCATCGCCAAGAAGGGCGGCGACTTCAAGTGGTCCGCGGACATCGACCTCGAACAGGCCGAGTACCTCGTCCACTCCTTCTACCGGCTGGCCAACCGCGCCGCCGCCGCTGCGGAGCAGCGGGGGAGCCGGCTGATGCCGCCGGAGGGCGAGGCGTTCTACGCGTCGCTCGTCATGGGATTGCTGGACGCGCTCGAGGGGGCGGGCACGCCGGCGGCGGAGTTCGCCGAGGAACTGCGCCTGTTCTGGCCCGGGCTGGCGTAGCGGTGTCGGCGGCCGTCAGGCGAGGACCGACTTGATCGGCTGACCCGGCTTCTTCGACTTGTCGAAGCCGTCGGGCGTCAACACGATCGTGCCCAGCACGAGCACGTAATCGACGCCCGCCGATCGTTGCGCGGGGTTCTCGACGGTGGCGCGGTCGGCGACCTTGTCCGGATCGAACACCGTGATGTCCGCGTCCGCGCCGCGCTGCAACCGTCCCTTCTTCTGCATGGCGGGCGCCTTGGTCTCGAGGCGCTTCGCCGGCAGGATCGTCATCTTCGCCAGCGCGTCGACCAACGACAGCACCTGCTGCTCCCGGACGTAGTGGCCGAGCACGCGCGTGAACGTCCCCGCGCCGCGCGGGTGGTTGTTGTTGCCGGAGGTGAGGATGGCATCGCTGCCGATCATCGTGAACGAGGACTGCAACCCGGTGACCACGTCCTGGTCGGGGATGGCGTACGCGGCGACGAGCGCGTTCGTCGATCCGCCCCGCAACTGGTCGAAGCGTGCTTCGGTGAGACGCTCACCGGTGCCGGGGATGACGAGGTCGCCGTAGTCGATGTGGAAGCGCTGCTGCCATCCGTCACTGAAGCGCGCCGACTGGATGTACGTCGCCCAGAAGTTGTACGGGTACAGGCACGCCGTGACGTCGACGCCGTTGGCGCGCGCGGAGTCGAGGGTGGCGAGCGACTGCGCCATCTGGAACGTGCCGCCGGTCGACGTGATGTGCATGACGTGCACGGCGGCGCCGGCCTCGGTCGCGACCTGCAGGATCTCCTGCAACGTCTTCGCGTTGTCGTCGGGTGGGATGTCGGTCGAGTAGCGGCCGTGGAAGAAGTTGGGCAGGCCGTACTTCGCGGCGATCTTCGCCTGGCGCTCGATCTCCTCGAGCGTGATGCCGGGGCTGTACTCGGGCGAGAACGACGCCCCGAGCCAGCCCTGGTGCAGCTGCGCCTCGATGTCGGCTTCGAGCTGCGACAGCTCCGACGGTGTCGCCGCCTCGCCGGAGCCGATGTGGAGGCCACCGTCACCGCGCATGAAGTAGTTGTCGTACGCACCGCCGTAGTGGCATGGCGACCCGGCGTCGGCGTAGCGCGAGAAGAACGTGTCGGCCGACATCAACATCCCGTGCATGCCGAGGTTCGTCGTGACGCCGTCGCCGATCTTGAACCAGATCCCGTACGGGTTGGGGTCGTAGCTGATCATGTCGATGAAGCCGGGCGACACGACCTTGTTGCCGGCGTCGATCGTCACGCGGCTGTTGAGCTTCGCCTCGGTGATCGCGGTGATCGTCGTGCCGTCGATGCCGACGTTGGCGACGCGGTCGAAGCGCGTCTCGGGATCGATCACGCGCCCGTTCTCGATCACGATGTCGTAGAGGTGGTTCGGCGCCGGTTCCGGCGGTGCGTCGGGCAGCGCAGCGGCAGTGGTCGGACCGCCGGCCACGACCTCTTCGCGCGACGTCGTCGTGATCGGCGACGGTCGCTTCTTCGGCAGGCGGCTCAAGGCCAGCGCGTTGGCGGCGCCGAAGCCGAGCGCCAGCAAGAGCTTGCGACGGTCGGGGGACAGCGGACCGTTGACGCTTGGTTCCCCCACGGGAAGGTCAATCTACCGGCGACGTCCGAAGGGGCGGAAGTTCAGGCGCCGGCCCGCAGCTCGGCGTACCGGCCCCGCACGGCGTCGACGTCGACATCGTCACACGGTTCGATCGTGACGCCCTCACCGAGTTGCCACGCGGCCGCGACCTCGTCGGGTGGCACGCCATGGAGCGTCGCCGCCGCCTGCACGCACGCGCCCGCCGCGGCGTGTTCGTCGCCGACGGGCACGGTCACCGCTCGTTGCACGAGGTCGGCGAGGACGCGTTGGTAGGCACGCGAACGCGCACCGCCGCCGACGAGCACGATGCGCCCGTCGTCGCGCGGTGCGACACCCGTGGCCCGCAGCGCGTCGACGCCGTCGAGCACGCTGCACACCACACCCTCGAACGCGGCGCGCGCCAGTTGCTCGCGCGTGGCCGTGCTCCGCAGACCTGACACGACACCACTCGCGTCGGGACGGTTCGGTGTCCGCTCGCCGTCGAAGTAGGGGAGGACGGTCACGCCGCCGGCGCCCGCGGGCGCGGCGAGCGCGAGCTCGTCCATCTCGTCGCGACCGACGCCGAGCAGCGTGCCGATCGCGTCGGTCACCCGCGTCGCGTTGAGCGTGCACACCAGCGGGAGGAAACGACCGCCGGCGTCGGCGAACCCCGCGACCGCGCCCGTCGCGTCCGCCGTGGGGCGGTCGCTCACCGTCGACACCGTGCCGGACGTGCCGAGGGAGATGGCGATGTCACCGGGGCGCAACCCGATGCCGAGCGCGGCAGCCATGTTGTCGCCCGTGCCGGGCCCGCACAGCGGTCGGCCTCGCAAGCCGAGGAACTCGTGCACCGACGCCGTCGCCCAGTCGGACGGCTCCTGCGGGCCGAGGACCGTGGGCAGCACGCTCGCCCAGTCCTTGCCGCCCGGCGCACCCACGACGCGGTCGAGCAACTCCGTGCGCCACACGCCGTCGGCCGGCGACCAGTACCCGGTGCCGGACGCGTCGCCGCGGTCCGTCACGAAGCGCCCCGTGAGGCGGAACGTGAGGTAGTCGTGGGGCAGCAGCACCTGCCCCACGCGCGCGAACACCTCCGGTTCGTGGCGCGCCAGCCACGCCAGCTTCGTGATCGTGAACGACGCCACCGGCACGGAGCCGCATGCCTTGGCCCACCGTTCGGCGCCGTACTGGCGCACCATCGCCGTCGCCTCGGGTGCCGACTCGGTGTCGTTCCACAACTTGGCGGGACGCAACACGGCGCCCGCCCTGTCGAGCACGACGAGGCCGTGCTGCTGCGCCGCGATCGACAGCGCGGCGACGTCGCGGACGCCGGTGGCGCCGGCGGCCAGCACGAGCGCGTCCCACCAGTCGACCGGTGCCTGCTCGCTGCGCGGTGGCGCGGCCGGGGGGTGGGGCGCTCGGCCGCGCGCGACGAGGTGGCCGTCGTCGGCATCGCGCACCTCGACCTTCGTCGACTGCGTCGACGAATCCACCCCCATCACCAACGGCACGGGCGGGAGGGTAGTTGTCGGCGTGTCGGCCGCTCCCGTCGGTGGCGCGGGCGGCACGGACGCCGGCGCGCCGGCGGCGACGGGTCGCGCCGCTACGGTGCCGCGATGGCACGGCGACGGAGGGTCCGCACGAGCGCGCTGGCGCTCGCCGTGCTCGTCGTCGTCGGTGGCGTCGTGTTCGTCGGGACGCGTTCGAGCGCCGCTGCGCCCGGTCGCAGCGTCGGCACGATCGTCGGGCGGGTGGCGCGCACGGGCGTGACGACACGTGACCTGCGCGCCTACGCCGGCCAGGGCGCCTGGGTCGACGGCTTCGATTTCGGGCCCGCCTACCAGCAGGCGGGCGCGGCGCCCCCGATCACGCCTGCCGCCGTCGACGACATGGCCGCCCACGGCGTGAAGACGTTGTTCCTGCAAGCAGCGCGCGACGACACGCGCTCGCCGCAGGGCATCGTCGACCGCGCGCTCGTCGCCGAGTTCCTCGTGCGAGCCCACGAGCGTGGCATGCGGGTCGTGGCGTGGTACCTCCCGACGTTCGCCGACGTCGACACCGACCTCGCGCAGTTGCTGCAGCTCGCACGCTTCGACGTGCTGGGCCATCGCTTCGACGGCATTGCCGTCGACATCGAGGACGTCGACACCGTGCCGGACCACGAGGAACGCAACGCCCGCCTCGTCGACCTCGCGAAGCGGTTCCGCGCCGCCTCGGGCAGCGACGCCATCGGTGCCATCGTGTTGCCGCCGGTGCTCACCGAGGTGGTGAACCCGAAGCGGTGGCCCGACTTCCCGTGGCAGCAGCTGCGCGCCGACTACGACGTCTGGCTGCCCATGAGCTACTGGACGATGCGCTCGGTCTCGTCGGGCTACCACGACGGCTACACGTACAACGACGAGAGCGTGCGGCGACTGCGCGCCGATCTCGACGACCCGCACGCGGTGGTGCACGCCATCGGCGGCATCGCGGACACGGCGACGGCGGCGGAGCTCGATCGCTTCGCCGTCTCGCTGCACGACGACGGTGCCATCGGCGGCTCGATCTACGACTGGAACACGTTGACCGCCGACGCGAAGGACGCGATGGCGCGCGCGTTCGCCACCGGACCGGCAGCATCGCTGCCGCCACCGCCACCATCGTGACGAGCACGTTCACGGCTCGCTGCCGAGGAGATGCCACGCGCGCACGGTCGATGCCACGCGACGGCCGACGCGCCCGCTCAGCAGCTCGCACACCGTCGCGACGAGGTCGTGGAGATCGGGCAACGACTGCAACACCCACCGGCTGAACGCCCCGTCGTCGAGCCACTCCGCCCACGCCGGCGGGATGTCGGGCCACGACCAGCGGCCCGCGGCGCACGCGGTGCGCACGGCGGACCACGTCTGCACTTCGGCGTGGATCTGCCCGAGGCGTGCGAGACGGCGCACCGCCTCGTCGTGCAACGACGGTTCCGCGGCGAGGAGGACCTCGATCGCGGGGTGCAGGTCGGCGACCTCCTGCCAGCTGCTCGTCATCGTGGTCGCCGGCGACGCCAACCGCTCGATCTCGGTGCCGAGCACGCGTTCCAGCCACACGGTGGCCCACAGCGCGAGCGTCGATCGCGACGGTGGCGCGGTCGGAAGCCCGAGCGCCCGCCGGCACGCGTCGTCGGCCCGCCCGGCGTAGGCGAGCGGTCCGTGCTCGGTGGTGTGCTTCGGTTCCTCGCCTTCGAGTTGCACCACGTTCGCACTCGCGCCGCTGCGGGTGACGAGGTGGACCACGTGGGCGCGCCGGGGCGGCGCGTCGGGGTCGTCGACCCAGCGGGCGGTGCCACCGGTGGCGAGCCCCACCCCGAGCCATGTTGCGGGCGCGGTGAAGCCGCACAGCGCGTCGACGGCGTTGCCGCCGAGGTCGTCGACGTCACGGAAGCCGAGCTCGACGTGTTCGCCCTTGGCGTACACGCGGACGAGTTGCGGTCGGTCGAACGCCGCGGTCGCCTCGTGGATCACGCCCGCGAGACGAGGGAGGTGCTCGTCGAGCGTGGCGAGATCGGTGGCCGGCGCGTCGAGGGCGCGCAGGCGGCGTCGGGTCGTGCGGACGGTCGGCGTCTTGGGCGCCATGTCGTCTCCCGGTTCGGATGCCTCTGTGCGGCGATCCGGCGCCCGCCCGAGCGGGAGGGAGATCGCGAACCCGTGACGCTGCGGGCATCGTAGGCGCGGGGTGTGACAGTGCGCGCCGGTGCCGCGTCACGTGCCGTCAGGCGATCGTCGGCTCCTTCGCCGGGAGCTCCTGCGGGGGGAGCGGCCGCAGCAGCAACGGCAGCCGGTGCAGCGGTGGCGGGCGGTCGTCGCGCCCACGGCTGTGCCACACCTGCACGGCCATCGCTCTCGTGAGGCGATGGTGCACGGCGAGCAGGAACACGGCGAAGGGGATCTCGCCCACGACCGCGGCGAGGATCGCGCCTCGCTCGCCGCGGCTGCCCCACGAGAGCACGATGTCGAACCAGGCGTCGCACAGCAGCAACGTCGCCGTCACCACGAACGCGGTCACGACGATCTGGCGGCTCCGCCATCCGAACCACGCGGTCGCCGCGAACGCGACGACGAGGACGGCATCGAAGCCGACCCACGCCAACCGCCACTCGTGGGCACGGTGACGGTCGGGCAGCGTGGCCGCCAGCACCGCCAGCCACGGCACCAGCACGACGGCGGCGGCAGAGGCCACGAGGAGCACATGACGGCGACGGCGTTGCGCGTCGGGCGGCAGCGTGGCGAGGATCGACACGTCGGCCAGCCACGCCGCCAGCCGCGCCTGGTCCGCTCGGCTGAGGCGCAGGACGTCGTCGTGGGTACGGACCGGGAAGGCGAGCGTGCTCGGTTCGGGCGCCGGTTCCATCGCGCCAGGATCGCAGCTACGTCAGCCGGCGCGAGCGCGGAGCTCCTCGGCGAACCGGGCGGCCTCCTTGCGCCACACGAGCGGCACGGTGAAGCGGTGGCCCTCGTCGCCGTGGAAGCGCAGCACGAGGTGGCCCTTGTCGCTGTCGACCACCTGCACGGCGTCGCGGGGCGCGTCGCCGATCAGCTTGCTGCGCGCCGCGTTCATGTTGTTGCCCTCGAACACGAGGACGCGGCGATCCGTGAGCGCCACGATCCACGTCGACATCGTCGCCATCACGGGCACGCCCAGCAGGAGCGTGGGCAGCGTGGCGTGCGGGTCGTGGAGGTACACGGGGACGACGAGCGTCTCGCCGGGTTCGAGCGCCGCCTCGACGGCGCGTGTCACGCGCTTGAGAATTCCCTTGTTGCCGAACATCGTGGTCGACCTTATGCGCGCCGCGCCGCGGCACCGGCGCGACGCGCCGTGGTCTACGACGCGAGGTCGGCGCGCTCGACGTGTCGGTCGTCGAAGCGGTCCACGAAGCGGGCTGCGGTGCCCCACCGGCGCTCGGTGAGCACACGCGCGAGGCGGGCGTCGCTCGCTGCGTACGCGTGGAGCACCTCGCGGCTGAGGTCGTGGATGCGCGTGCGATCCACCTGCAGCGGCGCGAGCCCGACGAGGCGAGCGATCGACTTCAGCGAGCAGCTCACCCGCAGCGCGGGACCGACGTCGCCGCGGTACAGCCGGTAGGCGTCGACGTGACCGTGGCGGTGCCACCGGGCGCGGTACGCACCCGGGTGGCCGGGCAGCGGGTCGTGGTGCAGCCGGATCGTCGGGTCGTGGTACAGCCGCAGCCCCGTGTGGAGACCGAGGATGTCGGCCCGGTCGGCGAGGAACGGGAGGTCGAACGCGGCACCGTTCCACGTCGCGATGACCCCGGGGTCGAGCTCTGCGAGGCGATCGTCGAGCTGCAGCAGCAACGAGGCCTCCTCGCCGCTGAACACCTCGTCGTACGCGTCGTGCGAGAGCGCAACGGTGAGCACGGGTGCGACCTCGGAGTCGAGCCCGTCGATTGTCGTGTCGGTTTCGATGTCGAGTCCGTACACGTTTGGACGGCGACTCATTCGCTCCCCCTCCGTCCGACTGCTACGAGCGTACGAACCCCGCGCGCGCGACAGGGGGATGGTGCGCGCACGCGCGCGCGGTCAGCGAAGGCCGGGCAACAGCCGCCGTTGCAGGACGCGCGCGACGCGCGGCGTGAGCGGCTCGTCGACGTCGTCGAGCGAGAACCACGCGGTGAGACGCCCGTGGTCGGGGTCGACGCGCTGCAGGCGCGCGCCCATCGGCAGCGGTGGCAGGGGCAGGTAGCCGCGGAACATCCCCACGATCGGCGCGGGGACACCGAGCATCGACGCCCGCTGCGGCCGCAATCCGAGGAACGGTCCCCGCACCTCGAGCTCGCAGTCCACCTCGCTCAACGAGACACCGGCGAGCGACGTGCGGGCGTGGACCCCCGACGGCGTGAGCGTGAGACGGACGGGCAGGTGCACGCTGCGCACCCAGTCGTCGATGGCGTCCTGCGTGACCGTGGCCTTGAACCCGAGCGGGCCGGCCTTGAGTCGCGGTGGCACGCCCGGCGTCATCCGGAACCGCTCGACGTGGACGAGCAGGCGATCCACCGACAGGCCGGCGATCGAGAGGTCGCCGAGCTCCAACACCAAGGCGTCGACCTCGCCACGCAGCGCGGACCAGGGGGTCGACCGGGCACGGACTCGCAGCGGACGGCGGGCGACACGGCTGAGCGTGCCGTCGACGACGCTGAGGAGCAGGTCGGCGGCCGAGAGGGGCGAGGCGCCGTCGACATCGGTCGACGGTTCTCCCGGCAGCGTCATCACGCGAGCGTACGGGCCTCGCCCCTCACGAGCGCGGCTTCGCGCTCCTCCTCCGACTCGCCGCCCCAGAAGCCGTGCTCGCGGTGACGGCGGGCGTAGTCGCGGCACTCCTCGAGGAGCGCGCACGTCTCGCAGATACGGCGGGCTCTCGCCTCGCGGCGGACTCGTGCCTGGGGACGCTCTGCGAGGGGCGCGAAGAACAGACGGGTCTTGCCGCGGCACTTGGCGTCGTCGACGACCATCGAAGAGTGGCTACGTGGCGGACGGCGATCGGGATTTCGCCGCACCGTCGACGGCCTGCCTGGGGCGGCGTCAGAGGCCGTCGAGCAGCTCGGTGACGAGCGCGGCGATCGGGCTGCGCTCGGACCGGGTGAGCGTGATGTGCCCGAACAACGGGTGACCGCGCAGCGCGTCGATCACCGAGGCGATGCCGTCGTGGCGCCCGACGCGCAGGTTGTCGCGCTGCGCGACATCGTGGGTCAGCACGACGCGGCTGCCGTCACCGACACGAGACAGCGCGGTCAGTAACACCCCGCGCTCGAGGTTCTGTGCTTCGTCGATCACGACGAACGTGTCGTTGAGGCTGCGGCCGCGGATGTGGGTGAGCGGCAGCACCTCCAGCAGGTTGCGACCGAACACCTCGTCGATGACCTCGCGCCCGACGATCGACTCGAGCGCGTCGGTGACCGCCGCCGACCACGGCGCCATCTTCTCGGCCTCGGTGCCCGGGAGGAAGCCGAGATCCTGCCCGCCGACCGGGTAGATCGGCCGGAAGACGAGCACCCGCTTGTGCATGCGCTGCTCGACCACCGACTCCAGGCCGGCGGCGAGCGCCATGACGCTCTTGCCCGTCCCCGCGGGACCGCCGATGGAGACGATGCCCACGGTCGCGTCGGCGAGCAGGTCGATGGCGATGCGTTGCTCCGCGGAGCGCCCGTGGAGGTCGAACAGGGCGCGGTCACCGCGCACGAGGTGCACGCGCTTGTCGGCACGCACGCGCCCGAGCGCGGACTGCGAACCGATGGCGCCGGCGATGAGCGCGACCCCGGTGTTGCACGGCAACTCGCGCGCCACGTCGAGGTCGACGACGCGCTCTGCGTACAACGTGTCGATCACGTCGCGGTCGACGTCGAGGTCGACGAAGCCCGTCCAGCTCGGATCGGCGGCGTGCTCGTTGCGGTACTCGTCGGCGTGCAGGCCGACGATGCTCGCCTTCAACCGCAGCGGCAGGTCCTTCGTGACGACGGTGACGTCGTGGCCCTCCTCGGCGAGGTTCTTGGCGACGGCGAGGATGCGGTGGTCGTTGTTGTCGCTCTTGAGGGCGGGCGGCAACGCGGATGTGTCCTGGTGGTTCAGCTCGACGCGGAGCGTGCCGCCGGCGTCGTTGGCGGGCAACCGGTCGGTGAGTGAGCCCGTACGCCGGAACCGCTCGAGCGTGCGCAGCGCGTCGCGTGCCGCCCAGCCGAGCTCGGGATGGTCGCGCTTGGCCTCGAGCTCGGTGAGGACCACCACGGGGAGGACGACGTCGTGCTCGTCGAATCGCAGGAGCGATCGAGGATCCGCGAGGAGCACCGACGTATCGAGGACATAGGTGCGCCGGGCCCGCGCACTACCAACGGTCACTGGTGGCACATGAAACCCCCTCGGCGCGCGCCGGTGGTGGATACTCCGCGCGTGGCCTGCCTGTTCTGCGAGATCGTGCGCGGCGAGCGACCGGCGCACGTCGTGCTCGACGAGGAGGACGTGTTCGCGTTCCTCGACATCCGCCCGTTGTTCCCGGGCCACACGCTGCTCGTGCCGCGCGCCCACCACGAGACGCTGGCCGACCTCCCGGGGTCGACGGTTCAGCCGTTGTTCACGGCCGCGCAACGTCTGTCGGTGGCGATGGAGGACGCACTCGGTGCGGCGGGCTCGTTCGTGGCCGTCAACAACCGCGTGAGCCAGAGCGTCCCGCACCTGCACGTGCACGTCGTCCCCCGCAACCGGAAGGACGGGCTGCGGGGGTTCTTCTGGCCCCGCACCAAGTACGCATCCGACGACGACGCGAGCGCGGTCGCGTCGCGCCTGCGCGCGTCGCTCGCGTGAGCGGGCTCAGTCGGGTTCGACCACCACGCGGTCGCCGGGACGGATGACGCCGTCGCGCAGCACGGATGCGTACACGCGACTGATGCCGGGCTCGCGGTCGTGTCCCATGCGGCCGTAGTCGCCGTCGAGGAACCAGCCCGCGTTCTTGCTGCACGGTTCCGCGTACGCGGACACCTCCGCCAGGACGTCGCCGACCGCGACACGCACCCCGGGGCGCATGTCGCGCCAGTCGATGCCGGCGACGCTGACGTTCTCGCCGGCGTTGCCGGGCGCGATCGGATGTCCCTCTGCCCGCAGCGCGTCGACGACGTCGGCGGACCACAGGCACAGCGCCTGCCACACGCGGCCGTGGTGCTGGCGCGTGCGCTGGCGGTCGCCGTCGACGCCCCGGTAGCCGACGACGGCTCGGTCCACGGGCTCCTTGGGGACGCCGCCGTCAGAGGTGAAAACACCGACCACCGTGCCGGTCTGTCGCGGTGCGCCGAACCCGAGCGCGTGCAGACCTCGCCCGACATCGGAGAGATGGTGTGACGCGTCGTGCACGGCGTGGCGCACGACCCAGTCGCTGTCCACCGTGTCACCGCCGAGCACGAGCGTGCGTGCCCACTGGTTCGGCGTGAGGTGCGCGACCTCGTCGTCCAAACGCAGCGCGGCCGCGTCAAGACGCGCCGCCTCCGCGGCGAACGTGGTCGTCGGCGGGGGATCGTCGGCGGTGGCGTCGCGCGGGTACGGCACGTCCATCGGCTCCACGTCGCGCGTCGTCATCAGGTGCAGCACGTACGACACGGTCGACACGACGTCGGCGGTGTGGCCGGCGTACTCCGTGGCGGACCACACCGTCGGCGCGGGGCGCGTCGCGAGGACGGCTTCGTCGATGCCCTCGACGGTCCAGCGCCACCTCGTCGCCATCGTGCGCAGCGACTTGCGGGCGTCGATCCTCGTGTAGTGGCTGCCGTCGAACCGGCAGCCGTCACACGTCTCCTGCGTCAAGTGGACTTCTTGCCGCCCGACTTCGACGTGCGAGCGCCGTTGCTCGTGCCGGACTGCGCGCCGACGGCCTTCTTCAGTTGTTCGAGGGCCTCACCGAGCCCGTCGGCGAGCGACCACACGTCGTCGATGAGATCGGAGCAGGCGACGAGGCCGAAGTCGAGGCTGTCCATGTAGCTCATCACGGTGATGTTGAGACCGCCGCCGTCGAAGATCGGTCCCATCGGGTAGTGGGCGACCAGGCGGGCATCGGACGAGTACAGCGGGAACGGCGGACCGGGCACGTTGGAGATCGTGACGTTGAACAGCGGGCGGTGACGGTCCGCCATGCGCGTGCGGGAGTAGAGCCGCGCCGCTCGTCCCATCAACGCGGGCGCCGCGAACTCCACCCAGTCGGTGAGGGCTTCCGCACCGATGACGTTCAGCTGCTCCTTCGCCTGCTTCGTACCGCCGCTGATGGCGCGGACGCGCTCGACGGGATCGTCGATGTCGGTGGCGAGCGAGCACAGCATCGACGACACCTGGTTGCCGTGCGTGCCCTTCTGCTCGTCGGTACGCACGGACACGGGGACCATCGCGACGAGCGGCCCGTCTGGATGCTCGTCGATGGACTCGAGGTAGTTGCGCAACGATCCCGCGCACAACGCGAGCACGACGTCGTTCACCGAGACACCGAGCGCGTTCTTCACGTCCTTCACGTCGCTCAACGACAACGACGTGAACGCGAAGCCGCGATGTGGTGTGAGCGCGGCGTTGAACGAGGTGCGGGGGGCGTTGAACAGGCCGGGCGGCGGGTTGGCATCGGGCTGGCGGTTTCGCTCGCGCACGCGCAACGCCGACTCGATCGTGCGCCGCGCCGTCTTCACGAGCCGCACCGGCTGCCGCGCGATCGACGAGCCTGCATACGCCAGCCGTTCGATGTCGGTGGGCACGCGATCGGGCTTCCACTCCTCGGCCGGCGGGGGCGGCTCGTCGTGCGGTGCGAGCTGGAGCATCGCCACCGTGATCTCGTTGCCGGACACGCCGTCGATGGCCGCGTGGTGCACCTTCGTGAGCACCGCGAACTTGCCGCCCTCCAGGCCCTCGATGGCCCAGCACTCCCACAGCGGCCGGCTGCGGTCGAGCGGCATCTTCACGAGGTCGGCGGCGAGGTCGGCGAGCTCACGGGGGCCGCCGGGCGGGGGGACGGCGACGTGGTGGAGGTGGTTGTCGAGGTCGAAGTCGGGGTCCTCGATCCAGAGCGGGTGGTGGATGCCGAGCGGGATCTCCGCCAACCGCCGCCGGAACGGCGCCGCCAGGTGGAGCCGGGAGGCGTAGAACTCCCGCAGCTTCTCCATCGAGAAGCCCTCGGGCATCGTCGACGGGTCGAGGATCATGAGGCCGGCCACGTGCATGTACGACGTGGGCGTCTCCATGTAGAGGAACGTGGCGTCCAGACCGGTGAGCCGCTGCATGCCCCGAGTCTTTCCCTTCCAGGCCCCGCCGTCTACCGCGCCCCGTCGGCCGTCCCCCCGGACGTCACACGACGATCGTCTGGCGCAGGCCCTTCGCGTCGACGGCGCCGTCACCGAGGCACGCCGCCGTGCCGGCGAGGTGGCGACGGGCGGTGACGGTGAGCACGCAGGCGTCGAGCACGTCGTGGACGGCGGCGCCGCGCACGCGCGGGATGTCGCAACCGAGCGCGTCGCGCCGTTCGCCGGCGCCAGCGGACGTCCGCTTCGAGGACGGACACGGTGCACCGCGGAGCAACGCGAACGACAGCTCGGGACTCGCCTCGACGACGCGGTGCTGCCGCGACGGAGTCATCTCGTCGTCGACGTCGCGCAACTTCGTCACGAGGTTCCACGACTGCGCGCTGATGCCCTTGCCCTCGATGGCGCGCGACAGCGCCAACGCCTCCGGGTACGTCGTCGCCGCGAGCAGCGGGCGGATCAGCGCGGGGAAGACCGACGACCGGCGCGGACCGAGCCGCGCACGCGCTTCCACGTCGCAGGCGCGCACCCCGCGATCGGGGAGGCCGATCGGCATGTCGACCGCGGTGGCGGCAACGTCGAGCGCGAGGACGTCTGCGAACGACGGAACGACCCGCACGTCCACGACACGCGCTTCGTCGACGCACGCGAGCGCGACGACCCACCCGCCGCGGGCAGCCGTCGACGCCGGCTACGAGAGACCGAACAGCGGCAGGCACGCGTCGAGCCCTTCGATGGTGATGTCGTCGCGTCGCCGTTGCCGCCATCGCTCGCGCGTCAGCACGAAGTGCTCCATGCGGTCGGGTTCGTCACGGCGCATGTCAACGGACCACCCGTTCGGCTCGTACCCGACCGCGCGCGTCACGCCGAGCGACGGCTTGTTGTCGTGGAAGGCGGACGTCGTCGCCACCTCGGCGCCGAGCCCTTCGAACGCGAGGTGGAGGATGGCGGTACGCATCTCCTTGCCGATGCCCTCGCCCTGCCGCGCGCGCGACAGCCACGACCCCGTCTGCACGACGCGCCGTCGCGGGAAGCGCAGCGCGTGGATGCCTTGCACCCCCACGAGCTCGTCGTCGACGAGGACGGCCATCGGGCACTGCCAGTCGTCGACCGTCCACGCCGCCCTGCCGCTCCACATGTGCTGCGCGGCGGAACGGCCGAACTCCTCGTCTGGCGTGTCGGTCCACGGCGTCGAGAACGGCATCGTCGCCGGATCGTGGATGCCGCGCCTGGCGAGGTCGGCGAGCGCGAAGACGAGCTCGTCGTCGGGGTAGCGCAGCTCGAGGCGGGGCGTGCGCACCACGAGGTCGAAGAGCGGCCAGTGCGGTGTGCGCATGTCCGTTGTTACCGCTCGACGTCGAAGCGGGGCACGCCGTTTTCGACGACGAGCGTGCCGGGCAACCCGAGGACGTCCAGCTCGTCGACGTGCAACCCCGTCGCCCGCACGGCCACGACCTCGCCCTTGTGCGGACCGTCGAGGATCGTGAGATCGAGCGCGACGACGTCGCCGTCGACCGTCGCGTCGACCACGATGGCGTCGTACGAGCCGTCCTCGAGCACGGGCCGAATGATGACGCATCGGCAGCCGGAACCGAGGGTCCTTGCGTTGGGGCACCGGGCGCGCTCAGATACTCCCTCCCCACTACGACGTACCCACCAGGAGGTGGCGGTGCCAGCAATCACCAAGGCGGATCTCCTCGACCGCGTCGCCGGCGAGGCCGGCGTCACGAAGGCCGACGCGGAACGGGTCCTCGACTCGTTCTTCGGCACGGTCGTGTCCGCGGCGAAGTCCGGCGAAGAGGTCGGATGGCCGGGCTTCGGCAAGTTCAGCGTCAGCAAGCGCGCCGCGCGCACCGGACGCAACCCCCAGACCGGCGAGACGATCAAGATCGCGGCGTCGACGGGTCTCAAGTTCTCGGCGTCGTCGACGTTGAAGAGCGAGATGAACAAGCCCGCGAAGAAGGCGGCAGCCCGCAAGAAGTGACCGCGTGCGGCGCAGTCACACGCGTCGCACGATTGCAACATCTCGTCATGTGACCTCCGTCGCGTTCGTCGGTCCAAAGCAGGTGACAGCAGACCGAACGAACCCGGAGGTTCACATGTACGACTTCGCTGTCCTGGCCTTGCTCGCGCTCGCCGTGGTCAAGGTCGTCGACTTCCTCACCGATTCGCTCGCGCCGTTGGACCGAATGCGCTCGGTCCTCACGTTCCTCGGCGGGTTCGGAGCGGTGTGGGCCTTGGACTACTCCATCTTCGACGCGTACGGCATCTCGGTGCGCAGCCACGCGTCGGGTGTGTGGATGACCGGCTTCATGGTGTGCGGTGCGACGATCGCATGGCGCGCCCTGTTCGCCTGGCTCACCCACGACCGTGCCGCAGGCGACGAGACGCTCGGCATGCACACGGGTCTGCGCAAGGCAGCCTGACGTTCCCTCTGGGTGCTCGGGCGGAAGGGTCTCCCTTCCGCCCGACGCTCAATCGAGCTTGGCGTGCAGGAACTCGACGGCCTGCGGCCACAGCTCCTGTTGCTTCGACTCGTCGAGCGTGCCGAGCGCGTTGTGCGGTCCCATGAACGCGTGGCTCGTGCCGGGATGGACGGTGATCGACACGTCCTTGCCCATGTCCTGCAGCTTCTTCTCCAACGCGTGCGCGCCGTCGGGACCGAAGAAGTCGTCGTTCTCCGCCATGTGGCCGAGGACCGATGCCTGCAGCCCCGACCAGTCGGGCTCCGTCGCACCTTGCGGGTACCCGTAGAACGCGACGGCCGCCTTGATGCGGTCGCCGCGGTTGGCGGCGATGATCCACGTGAGCATCCCGCCCATGCAGAACCCGACGACGCCGAGGCCGTTGCCCGTGACCGCGTCGTGCGACGCGAGGAAGTCGATGGCCCCGCTCATGTCGCGCGCGGCGCGGTCGGGCGGGAGACTCTGCATGAGCTGCGCCGCCTTGTCCATCTCGTCGTGGGCGGCGAGCTCGCCGTGGTAGAGGTCCGGCGCGAGCGCGACGAAGCCGGCTTCGCCGAGCCGGTCGGCCCAGTGCTTGATGCCGCTGTCGAGCCCCCACCACTCCTGGATCACGAGCACACCCGGACCCGTGCCGCTGCTCGGACGGACGAGGTAGCCCGACGCGTTGTTGCCGTTGCTCGGGAACTCCACGGTCTCTGCCATGGCGCGGGAACCTACCGCGTCGGCGTGTGCCCGGCTTCGGCGGCGCGCTCGTCGATGCGGTCGGCCGGCGACGTGCCGGAGTCGACGTCGTCGTAGCTCCAGTCGGGCTGCTTGCGCAGCTGGCGCGTGTCGATCAGGACGCGCTCACCCTGCAGGTCGAGGATCTCCGCGATCGGCACGGGATCGGCGACGGCGACCGCGTCGCGCGCGTGGCCTTCGAAGTGCGATCCGAACGCGGCGAGGATGCTGGCGACGACGGCTTGGTGCTGGTTGGCGAGGAAGCACCGCGCGCCGCGGTTGACCGTCTCGAGCCGGCGCCGGACGACGTCGAGGTCGTTGCGCTCCGCGACGTTGCGACGCAGCCGGTCGAGCGAGGCGGCGATCGCCTTGCCGTCGTCCTTGCACGGCTGGCACTGCCCGCACGACTCCACGGCGAGGAAGCGGGACACGCCGTGCGCGACCGCGACCCAGTCGGTGAGGTCGTCGAACACCAGGTAGCCGGCGGAACCGAGACCGCCGCCGGCGGCGGCCATGTCCTCGTAGGTGAGCGGCGTGTCGAGCGCGTCGCCGGTGAGCACCGCGTTGGAGACGCCGGAGAGCACACCGGTGATCGTGCGACCGATGCGAACGCCGCCACCGACGATCTTGATGGCGTCGCGCAGCGTCGTACCCATCGCCAACTCAGCAACGCCGTCGCGCTGCACCGCGCCGCTGACCGTGACGACGATCGTGCCGGGCGACTGCTCGGTGCCGACTTCTCGGAACCACTCGGGCCCGTTGGCGGCGATGCCCGGGAGGTTCGAGATCGTCTCGAGGTTGTTGACGAGCGTCGGGGGCAGTTCGTTGCCGCCCTCGGCGGGGCCGAGCCGCAACTCGTTGGCGGTGGACGCGCCGTCACCGATCTCGTCGATGCCGTGGCGCCACGGCGGCGCGACGCGCGGGAACGGTTCGCGCCCGTCGATCACCTCGAGCAGCGCGGTCTCCTCGCCGTAGAGGTAGGCGTCCGGACCTTCCTCGATGTCGATGGTGACGCCGTCCGCCCATCCCGCCGCCCGCACCTCGGCGATGGCGCGTCGCAGCCGTTCGAGCTCGGGCCGGAACGACGCCTTCAACCCGAAGATGACCCAGTCCGAGCCGACGGCGGTGGCGGCGATCAGCGCCCCCTCGACCGCCTGGTACGGGTTGTGGCGCAGCAGCGTGCGGTCCTTGAACGTGCCGGGCTCGCCCTCGGCGGCGTTCACCACGACGGGCGTCGGCAGCTCTGGGGCCCGGTGGTCCAGCACCGTCTGCCACTTGCGCGCCGTCGGGAAGCCGGCGCCGCCGCGGCCGCGGAGCCCGGCTGCCGCCACCTGCGCCACCAGCGCGTCGGGGCCCATCTCCCGGGCGGCGGCGAGGCCGGTGCCTCCGCCTCGTGCGCGCCACTCCTCGAGCGTGGTGACGGGCAGACCGGCGAGGAGGCGTTCGTGAGCAGTCACGTGCGCCAGTGTTCCCGACGAGACGGTTGCGGCACACTTCGCCCCGTGGACGACGCCCTCCGCTCCCTGTTCGACGACCTCGCCGCCGAGCACGACGCGCTCGACTCGGTGGTGGCCGACCTCGCCGACGAGCGCTGGGACGCACCGACGCCCGCCGTCGGGTGGCGTGTCCGCGACGAGATCGGCCACCTCGCCTACTTCGACGAGCGGGGCCGCGACGCCGCCGCGGATCCCGACGCGTTCGTCGCCCACCGCGACGCGGGACTGGCGGACTTCGACGCGTTCGCCACCGAGACCGAACGTCTGGGTCGCGAGCAGACCGGTGCGACACTGCTCGCCACGTGGCGCGCGGCGCGGCGCGAGATGCTCGGCGCGCTGCGCGAGCTCGCGGCGCGTGATCCGTCGGCGCGATTGCCGTGGTACGGGCCGCCGATGAGCATGCGTTCGTTCGTGACGGCACGGCTCATGGAGACATGGGCGCACGGTCAGGACGTCGTCGACGCGCTCGGGTTCGGTGTCGACGCCCGTCCGCCGACGGATCGGCTGCGCCACATCGCGTTCCTCGGTTGCGCGACGCGGGGGTGGAGCTACACCGTGCGCGGGCTCGAGGCACCGACGACCGCGGTGCGCGTCGAGCTGACGTTGCCGAGCGGCGCCGTGTTCGAGCACGGCGATGCCGGCGCGCCGGACGCCGTGCGGGGCTCGGCGCTCGACTTCTGCCTCGTCGTCACGCAACGGCGCAACGTCGCCGACACCGAGCTCGCGGTCGCGGGCGCGGCCGCTGCGGAGTGGCTGTCGATCGCGCAGTGCTTCGCAGGGCGAGCGACCGACCCGCCGCCCGCTACAGGTCGTCGATCCGCTTGAAGCCCTCGCCGTAGGCAGCGCCGACGAGACGGCCGAACGCCGCCATCCGGTCGAGCTCGCCGCGACGGAAGCGATCGCGTTGGCGTTGCTCGTCCGCGGTGCCGACCTCCACGTGCATCGTCGAGCGCAGCTGGCTGCGGTGCTCGTACAGCGCGGCGATCTTGTCCTCGACGTGGTCGGTCACGACCTCGACGTGGTCGACCTCGTCGGCTTCGAACAGCAGCAACGTCGACGGTCGCCAGTGCTCGACCCCGAGGTCGGGATGGAAGTGCGGATCGCGCGCCGCGACGATGCCGTCGATCGTGAGGAACCCGGCATGGCGATGGTCGGGATGGAGCCGGTAGCGCTGCCACGGGTCGTGGCCGAGCACGACGTCGGGTTGCAGGATGCGAATCCACCTCGCCATGTCTCGGCGCAGGTCGCGCGTCTCGTCGAGCTCGCCGTCGACGGCACCGAGGAAGACGACCTCACCGGTCGCGCCGAGTGCCTTGGCGGCGGCGCGTTGCTCGTCCTGGCGCGCCGCGACCAGCGCGTCGACGTCCTCCTCGGGATCCCACGAACCCTTCGAGCCGTCGGTGCACACGAGATGGTGCACGACGCAGCCGGCAGCTGCCCACTTCGCGAGCGTGGCGCCGCATCCGAACTCGACGTCGTCGGGATGGGCGGCGACGGCGAGCGCGCGCGCCGGCACCGGGAGGTTCAGCTGCACGGTTCGGTGGGGTGCGGGTACTCGAGGTCGGCGGGGACGTCGACGTCCCACCCGAGGCGCGGGTCCCGCAGCACGCGGTAGGGGAGTTGGAGGCGGTCGGCCTCCTCGCGGTGACGGGCGAACGAGCCGGGCCCGTACGAGAACGAGAACGTCATGCCGGTGGGGAGGCACAGCACGTTGGTGCCGTCGTCGCGGCGGTCGGGCACGAAGGTGATTCCCGCGAACCCCGCCAGGCGCGTGAGGTCGTCGGCGAGCGGGAGGTCGGCATGGGCCACGATGACCTCGATGGCGCCGTGGTCGGCGGTGAGGCGGGCGACGCCGTCCGCCACCGCGGCGTTGAGGCCGAGGCCGGGACGCCAGATCACCGACGCACCACGCGCCTCCGCGAACGACGCCACGTCGACGTCGTCGCACACCACCGCGGTCGGCAGCGCTCCGGCGGCGGCCAGGACGCGTGCCGCCATCCGCCGCGCCAGCGCGGCGCGCTCCGAGGGCGGCAGCGCGCCGGCGAGGCGGACCTTGGCGTTGCGGAACGACTTGATCGGCACGAGGACGTGCGTGCCATCCATCGCCGGGAGTCTACGGACCCACCCCCACCCCGGAATGTTGGTGCGATGAAGGCGCGGGAGCGCCTTCATCGCACCAACATTCGGGGAGGCGCGTAACGTCTGGCGCATGACGATCCGGGTGGCGGTCATCGGTGGCGGGTCGTGGGGCACCACCGTGGCCCACCTCGCCGCCCACAACCAGCCCACGATCCTCTGGGCACGGCGCAAGGAGCTCGCCGACCAGATCAACGAGGAGCGCCAGAACGGCGAGTACCTCGCCGGTTACCGGCTGCACGAGGCCCTGCGGGCGACGAGCTCGATCGAGGAGGCCGTGCGCGAGGCGGACGTCGTCGTGATGGGCGTCCCGTCACACGGCTTCCGCGACACGCTCGAGCAGCTCTCGCCCCACGTGCGCCCGTGGGTGCCCGTGGTGAGCCTCACCAAGGGACTCGAGCAGGCGACGCGGCTGCGCATGAGCGAGGTCGTCCACGACGTGTTGCCGGGCCACCCCGTCGCCGTCCTGACGGGACCCAACCTGGCGAAGGAGATCGTGGCCGGGCAGGCGGCAGCAGCCGTCGTCGCCATGGCCGACGACTTCGTCGCGTCGGAGCTGCAGCGCATCTTCACCTCGAACCTGTTCCGCGTGTACACGAACCGTGACGTCGTCGGGTCCGAGCTCGGTGGCGTGCTCAAGAACGTCATCGCGATCGCGGCGGGCATGGCCGACGGGCTCGGTGCCGGTGACAACACGCGCGCCGCGGTCATGACGCGAGGGCTGGCGGAGATGACGCGCCTCGGCGTGGCGATGGGCGGCGACCCGATGACGTTCGCCGGCCTGGCCGGCATGGGCGACCTGCTGGCCACGTGCATCAGTCCCCAGTCGCGCAACCGTTACGTCGGCGAGCAACTGGGAAGAGGACGTGCGATCGACGAGATCATCGCCGAGATGAACCAGGTGGCCGAAGGGGTGAAGAGCTGTCGCACGGTGCTCGAGCTCGCCGAAGCGCACGGGGTGGAGATGCCGATCGCGGCCGAGGTCGTCGGCGTGGTGCACGAGGGTCGCACCGCGCGCGACGCGTACCGTGGGCTCGTGACGCGCACACCCGCGAAGCACGAACACCTTCCTGGATGACGGTCGCGCCATGAGTCGTCTGCGGACCTGGGCGTTGCGGCGCGCCATGGGGCGCCTGCGCATCGACGACGACATCGTCCGTCACCTGTCGACGTTCCAGCGTCTCGGCGAGACGTTCGAGGTCGAGTCGCCCGGCGAGCTGCTCCCGATCGGGGCGCGCACCGTGTTCCGCGCCCTGCGCACGCGCGCCGCCGCGCAGATCGGTCCCGACTGGGTCTGGCCGTACTGGCTCGAACGCCAACTCGATCCCGCCTCGCCTGCGTTCCAGCCGCGCGGCCACCTGCCCTTCCTCACCAACGTCACCGCCCGCAACTGGACGCTCGTCGGCAACGTGGCCTCCCCGTGGGAGGCGATCGTCGACCCGCGCGGGCTCGTCACGACGTGGTTCGACGGCTGGTCGCTCGACTGGTGGATCGGGGCGGAGGACGGCTGGCACCTGCCGTCGCGCGCGCCGGCGTCGCGCGTGCGCCAGAGCTTGCTCGGCGCCGCGCCGGTGGTCGAGACGTCGATGCGCGTCCCCGGCGGCCACGCCGTGCACCGGGCGTACGCGTTCCGGTCGGGCGGTGACGACGAGCTCGTGGTCGTCGAGGTCGAGAACCGCAGCCCCGTGCCGGTGTCGCTGGCGTTGGCGGTGCGCCCGTACAACCCGGAAGGGCTCGCCGTCATCGAACGCATCGGGTTGCACGACGGCACCACCGTCACGGTGGACGGTCGCGTCGCGGTCCTGCTGCCGCGCCCACCGGCGCGCGTCGCGGCGTCGACGTTCCGCGACGGCGACAGCGCGCTGACGGTCGTCCAGAACGGCGCCACGGACACGCGCATCCCGCGCGACCTGCGCGACGAAGCAGGCATGGCGCAGGCCGCGTTCATCTACCCGCTCCCGCACACGGCGGTCGTCCGCGCCGTGCTCCCGATGGAGCCGGACAAGCGCACCCGTCGCCGTGGGCGCACCCGTCGCCGCGTCGAGCAGGCGCCGACCTTCCCGTCCACGATCCCTTCCGCAACGCAGGTCGCCAACGGGTGGGCGGCGCAGACGCGGCGCGGCATGCAGCTCGTGCTGCCCGACCCGCGGTTGCAAGACGCGGTGGACGCCAACCGCCGCTTCCTCCTCGCGCTGCACGACGGGGCGGACATCACCCCCGGTCCGTGGACGTACCACCGCTTCTGGTTCCGCGATGCCGCGTTCCTCCTCGCCGCGCTCGACCGCTACGGCTTCGCCGCGGAGACGGCGGAGGTGCTGCGGTCGTACCCGGCGCGCCAGCGTGTCGACGGCTTCTTCATGAGCCAGCCCCGTGAGTGGGACGCCAACGGCTGCGCGCTGTGGTCGATGGGCGAGCACTGGCGCCTCACGCGCGACGACGCGCTGGTGGAAGAGCTGCTCGGGCCTATGGGGCGAGGTGCGCAGTGGATCGAGCGCAAGCGTCGCACGCGCCGCCGTCGCGATCCCGAGCTGCGAGGGCTGTTGCCGGCGAGCGTGTCCGCCGAGCACCTCGGCCCGTTCGACTACTTCTACTGGGACGACTTCTGGGCCACTGCCGGGCTGCGGTCGACCGCCGACGTGCTGGCCGGGCTCGGGCAGCAGGACGCGTCCCGCGGTGTGCGCGAGCAGGCGGACGCGCTGTGGGCCGACGTGCTGGCGTCACTCGGGATGGTGGCGCGCCGGTTGTCGACCGACGCCATGCCGGCCGGCCCGCGCCGGCGCATCGACGCCGGGGTGATCGGCTCGCTCGTCGCGTGCGAGCCGCTGCACCTCCTCGCGCCGCGCGACCGGCGCGTCGCGGCGACGCTCGACGTCGTGCGCGAGCAGTTCTCGTTGGGTGACGCCTTCTTCCAGGCGATCAGCCACACGGGGCTGGGCACGTACCTCACGATGCAGGTCGCGTTCGTGGAGCTCGCGGACGGCGACCGGCGCGCGCTCGACCGGTTGCGGTGGATGCTCGGCGCGGCCACGCCGACGTGGACGTGGCCCGAGGCGATCCACCCGCAGCTGCCCGGCGGGTGCATGGGCGACGGTCATCACGGCTGGGCTGCCGCCGACTTCCTGTCGTTCGTGCGCGCCCTGCTCGTGCGGGAGGTGCCCTTCGTCGACGAGCCGACGCTGGCGCTGTGCACGTTGCTGCCGGACGAGTGGCTCGGACAGGGTGTGGAGGTGCACGACGCACCGACGCACTTCGGCACGCTGTCGTACGCCGTGCGCTGGCACGGCGAGCGCCCCGCGCTGTTGTGGGAGCTCGTGCCCCACGCCGGCGTCGATCGCGTGCGCCTCGTCGCGCCGGGGCTCGACCCGCGGTGGTCGACGACCGTGCTGTCCGGCGAGGCGCTGCTGTCCCCGGTCGTCCCGGGAGCGCTGTCGGGATGAACACGCGGTTCCGGACCCTTCGCGAGCTGCTCGCCGCGCTCGGCGTGCCCGGCGACGAGATCGAACGCGCGGAGGCCGACGGCACGCTCGGCCTGCTCGCCATCGACCACATGATCTTCGCCGACGACCCCGCCAGGTACACGCAGGCGCAGGTCGAGGAGATGTCCGGTCTCGGACCGGACGCGCGACGGTTCTGGCGCGCGCTCGGCTTCGGAGACCCGACACCGGACGAGGAGTTCTTCAACGACGTCGACGTCGAGATGCTGCAACTCGTCGAGCAACTGCTCCGTCTGCACCTCATCGACAAGGACGTCGCGCTCCAGATGACGCGCGTCATCGGCTCGTCGATCTCCCGCATCGCGTCCGCGCAGATCGAGGCCATCGAGACGGAGATCGACCAGGAGCCCGCGTTCGACGACGGCACCGAACCGGCGGTGCTGCGTGCGCGCTTCCTCCTTCCCGCCGTGCCGCGCATCCTCGACTACACGTGGCGCCGCCACCTGCAGGTCGCGGCGCGCCGGCGCATGGTGCGCGAGGCGGGCGCCGGACCGGAGTCGACGACCGTGACCGTGGGGTTCGCCGACCTCGTCGGGTTCACGGCGTTGTCGCAGCAGGTGGACTCCCACGAGCTGGCGGCGGTCGTCGACCGCTTCGAGGCGACGGCCTACGACATCGTCGGCGGTCTCGGGGGTCGCGTCCTCAAGATGATCGGCGACGAGGTGATGTTCGCCGTCGACGGCGCGGGCGCCGGTGTCGAGATCGCGCTGTCGCTGTCGGAGGCGTACCACGACGACGAGGCGTTGTCCGACGTGCGCGTCGGTCTCGCGTGCGGCCCCGCGCTCGAACGCGAAGGCGACCTGTTCGGTCCCACCGTCAACATGGCGAGCCGCATCGTGTCGATCGCCTATCCGGGGTCGGTGGTCGTCTCGGGCGACGTGCACGACGTGCTCGATGACCATCCCGGTCTGCGGTGGAAGTCGTTGCGCACGCGCTACCTGAAGGACATCGGGCGCGTGCAGCTGTGGGCCGTGCGCCGCCACGGCGACGACTTCGAGCGTGAAGGTCCGCTCGAGCGGGCCCGCCGCCGCCGCAGCGCCATCCGTGACAAGGTGGCCGACATGCTCGACCGCCAGGGTGGCAACGGCGACGATCCGGAGTAGACCTGCCGGCATGATCCGTGCCGGACTCCAGATCCCGAACTTCACGTACCCCGGTGTCGCGCCCGAGGACCTCTTCGAACAGGTGGCGACCGTCGCCGTCACGGCGGAGGAGTCCGGCTTCGACACCGTGATGGTGATGGACCACTTCTACCAACTGCCGCTGCTCGGCCCGCCTGACCACGAGATGTTCGAGTCGTACACGTTGCTCGGGGCGTTGGCGGCGCGCACGCAGCGCGTGAAGCTCGGCACGCTCGTCACCGGCGTCACGTACCGGAACCCCGCCATCCTCGCCAAGGTCGTCACCGCCCTCGACGTGATCTCCCGTGGTCGCGCCTTCCTCGGCATCGGCGCCGCGTGGTTCGAGCTCGAGCACGACGCGTTGGGTGTCGAGTTCCCACCGGTGAAGGAGCGCTTCGAACGGCTCGAGGAGGCGTTGCACATCTGCCGCGCGATGTTCCGCGGTGAGCGCCCGACGTTCGAGGGCAAGCACTACCGCGTCAAGGACGCCATCAACTCGCCCGCGCCCATCACGCCGGGCGGCCCACCGATCATGATCGGCGGTTCGGGCGAGCGGAAGACGCTGCGGTTCATGGCGCAGTACGCCGAGATGGCGAACTTCACCGCCGGGTTCGACGAGCTGCCGCGCAAGCTCGAGGTGCTCGCCGCGCACTGCAACGACGTGGGCCGCGACATCGCGACGATCAACAAGACATCGCTCGGGTCGTTGATCCTCGATCGCACGATGGACGGCGCGACGCGCAAGCGCGACGAGCTCTTGCAGGCGCGGGGCCTCGCCGCGTGGGACGCGCTCGACGACGGGATGAAGGGCATGATCGGCGGGCGCTTCGTCGTCGGCGACGCCGATGCGGTGGCCGAGCGCGTGCACGAGCTGCTCGCGCTGGGGCTCGACGGCGTGACGTTCAACATGCCTGCCGACGGCTGGCAGCCGGACGCCGTGGCCTTCGCCGGCGAGGTCCTCACCAAGGCCCTCGCCTGACGCCGCCGCTCAGCTGTCGAGGACGGCGGTGGCGATGCGGTGCGGCGAGAGGTCGAACGAGCCGTTGAACGGTTCGAGGGCTCGTCCCCGGAGGTCGGTCAACCAACCGGACCGCCCGTCGAGGACGACGGTCGCCGCCTCGTCGTACGGGTTGTAGACGCGCAGCTCGAGGCGGCCGGCGACCCGGCGCAGCGACGACACCTCCGCGCCCTCGACGCGCAGCACCTGCCCGTCGCCGCTGCCCTTCGTGAGGTACAGCGGTGTGAGGAGGTCGTCGGCGAGCGCGTAGGGGTCGGCGTCGCCGACGGCGATGCCGTACGTCGCCCGCACGGGTTGCTGCAGCTGCGCGCCTTCCGCAGGAACGATCGGGCCCGCGGGCAAGGGTCGCGTCGGCATCGGTCCTTGCGAGAGCAGGCCCGTGCACCGTGCCAGCGTGAGCGCGAGCGCGTGCGCGCCGCCGTCACGCACGTCGACGAGCTCGTACTCGATCACGCCGTCGTGCGCGACGGTCAGGTCGCCGGCCTGCACGAACCGCTTCGAGGGGAACGTCGGCAGCCCGAGCTCGGTCGGTCCGCCCTCCGCTTCGAGCCCGCGCTCGACGACGGTGAACGCGCACTCGGCGCGCGAACGGTCGACGGGTTCATCCAGCGGGAACCAGACGCGCACGCGCTGGTCGCGGCAGCGGTTGTCCCACGCGGTCGTGACGCGCACGAGACGCTCGCCGGCACGCAGCTCGAGCACCGTGACGACGTCGACGTCGACGAGCGGTCCGCCGTGGCGAGCCGGCCACCGGAACGTCGACGTCACGCGCAGCCGACCGCGCAACGGACCCACTTCCTCGGTGACGACGTCGACGTGCGCGGGGCGATCGATCTCGACGTCGTCGTCCGGCGGGCACCAGTTGTACGTGTCGCCGACGTCGCCCCCGTGCACGAGCCGTCCGAACCCGGCGCGCCCGTCGATCGTCCATGTGCCGTCCTCCGCCACGGCGACGGTGACCACGCCGTTCGACAGCGTGTCACCGTCGACGATGACCGGCGCGACGTCGAGTGGCGCCGGTCGCCACTGCTGCCAGCCGTAGCCCGGCACGTCGTGCACGCGCACGAGCAGCTTCTGCGTCGGTTGCGTCCGCACGCACACACGCACGACACCGTCGTGTGACGCCGCGATCGCGTCGAGACCGGCCCGTGTGCCCTCCTCGAGCATCGAGCCGTCGTGATGGCGCTCCGCCCGCCACAGCTCCTCGCCGGTGTCCGCCGCCTCCAGCCAGATCGCGTCGATGCGGCGGTTGTGCTTCAGCTCCCGCACGACGACCGACGCCATCGTGGCGAGGTCGAGCTCGGCGAGCACGCGCTCGGCCGGGCGTTCGTTGAGCAACTGCGCGCCCTCGCGGGGACCCGACCCGGGGACGACGAGCTCCACGAGGCCGCTGCGGGCGCGGTGCGTCGGGTTCACCACGACCGGGTCGTCACCGCGCAGCGACGCGCCCAGCGCCGCAGCGGCCCGCTCCGCGAGTCCTTCGCCGATGCGCGCCGCTTCCGCGTACCGCGTCAGCACGGCATCGCACACCTCGTCGACGGAGCACGCGCAGATCGAGTCGTGCGCCGAGTTGCGCACGACGTGCAACCACGCCTCGCGCAGCAGGGCCGCCGGCCATCGCTCGGGCGGCTGGTGGAGCGCGGCGAGCGTCTCCGCCTGGTCGAGCGCGCGCTCCGCTCGCGCCGCCGCTTGGCGCACGTCCACGCGGTTCGACGTGACGCCCATCAAGACGTTGGCCCGCGCGCCAGAACGCAGCTCGCCGCTCCACGACGGGAGGTTGTCGGTGGCGGCGCGCTGCACGTGGTCGGCGAGCGACGTGACGACGAGCTCGTAGTCGTCCTGCAGATCGTTGGCCTCGGCCACCAAGCGGCCGAGCCGCAGCTGCGGCACGAGGTGGTCGGTGCCGTTCATCCAGAGGATGGGCCCGGTCAGCGTGTCGCCCCAGTCCGTCGCGAAGTCACGGATGGCGCCGACGAGCGACTTCGCGTCGTCGGGGAGGTAGGCCCCGTTGCCGTAGCCCTGCACGAGGTACTCGGCCCGCACGGTCGAGCCGTCGGGGGCGGACCACCAGAACCCGGTGCGGTCGACGGAGGACGGCACGCCCCGCCAGACCACGGTGTGCTCGAAGCCGAACTGGCGCAACAGCTGTGGCATCTGCGCGATGTGGCCGAACATGTCGGGCAGGTAGCCCACCGGCATGGCGCCGCCGAAGGACGCCGCGCGGTCGAGGCCCATCTCGAGGTTGCGCACGATCGTCTCGCCCGAGACGAGGAACTCGTCCATGAGGATGTACCACGGCCCGGTGGCGAGCCGCCCCGACGTGGCGAGCCGGCGCAGGGTCGCCTCCGCCGCGGGACGCACGGCGAGGTAGTCGTCGACCACCGCCATCTGCCCGTCGAGGAGGAAGTGCACGAACGACGGGTCCGCGTCGAGCGAGGGCAGGAGGTCGTCGAGCAGGTCGACGAGCCGCAACCGGAAGGTCTGGAAGGGCGAGTACCACTCGCGGTCCCAGTGCGTGTGCGGAACGATGTGGACCCTGCGACGCGACATCCGACCAGTCTCGCCGGTACGTTGCCCGCATGTGTGACTGCCTCGTCGCCCTCGCGCCGGCGACCGCCGACGGGCACACGCTGTTCGCCAAGAACTCGGACCGTCCGCCGGACGAGGTGCAGGTGCTCGAGTGGTGCGAGCCGCGCCGCGAGGACGTGACGCGCACGACGTATCTCGAGATCGAAGGCCACAGCGACGCGACGATGCGCTTCCTCGGGTCGCGACCGTCGTGGATGTGGGGGGTGGAGCACGGCGTGAACGAGGCCGGCGTCGCCGCGGGCAACGCCACGATCTACACGACCCTCGATCCACGGGGCGGCAGGCGCGCCCTCACGGGCATGGATCTCGTTCGTCTCGCGCTCGAACGGGCCGACACCGCCATCGGTGCGGTCGACGTCATCACGTCGTTGCTCGGCCGCTACGGGCAGGGCGGCTCGGGACACGAGCACGACGACCGCCCGTACTGGTCGTCGTTCCTCGTCGCCGACCCGACGAGCGCGTTCGTCGTGGAGACGAGCGGCGTGTCGTACGCCGTCGAGCGGGTGACGCGCACGCGCGCCACGTCGAACCGCACGACGATCCGTTCCTTCGATGCCACGCACCGGCACCCGCGCCAACCGGTCGGCGAGCTCGTCGACCCGCGCCTGCACGCCAGTTGCCGCGTGCTCGCCGCCGAGCCCGTCACGGTCGACTCGCTCATGGCGTTGCTGCGTTCGCACGAGGGCGGCAGCGGCGGTTACACGTTGTGCATGCACGTGGACGGTGTCGAGGCGACGACCGCGTCGATGATCGCCGAGCTCCCGGTCGGCGCCCCGCCGCGCGTGTGGGCGGTGCAGGGCGCGCCGTGCACGTCGTCGTACGAGCGACGATGGTGACGATGCGCATCGCCTTCGGCACCGACGAGGCCACGCCGCTCACCGACGCGGTGAAGGCGGATCTCGCTGCGCGCGGGCACGACGTCGTCGTCCTGGCCGAGGGTGCGCCGTGGCCCGACGTCGGTCGGGCGGTGGGGGAGGCCGTCGCGTCCGGCGCCGCCGATCGCGGCGTGGTGATTTGCTGGACCGGCACCGGCGTGTCGATCGCCGCCAACAAGGTGGCGGGCGTGCGCGCCGCGCTGTGCACCGACGCGGCAACCGCGCGCGGCGCGCGCCGGTGGAACGACGCCAACGTCCTCGCGTTCGGGCTGCGGCTCACGTCGCCCGAGGTGGCGAAGGAGATGCTCGACGTGTTCCTGTCGACCGACGTCGATGCCGGGGAACGCGACACGATCTCGAGGCTCGTTTAGGGTTGGCGGATGCCGACGTTCGTGATGCTCTCCACGCTCGGCCCCGACGGGTCGGCGCGCCTTCGCGAGAACCCCGGCCGCCTGCGCGAGGTGCGCGGTGAGGTCGAGGCGATGGGAGTGCGCGTGCTCCAGCAGTACGCGTTGCTCGGCAACTGGGACTTCCTCAACATCATCGAGGCGCCCGACCACATCACGATGGCGCGCGTGGCGACGACGTTGAACGCCCGCGGCACGCTGAAGACGCTCACGCTCACCGCCGTCGAGGTGGATGACTTCATCGCCGCGCTGGAGGCCGCCGCGGACTAGTCCGCGCCGCGGTCGTGCCACCGTCCGTTCGGGCACGAAGACCGGTCGCCCGTCCTATTGTCGCTCCGTGCGGTACCTGTCACGTTCCGTGACATGAAGCACGCCACCCAGCGGCGTCGAGGCGGGATCCGGCGCGCCGCCGGTGACCTCGGAGCCAACCTCGTCGAATACGCCTTCCTGCTCGCGCTCATCGCGCTCGTGTGCCTCGGCGGCGTCACGCTGCTCGGCAGCAACACGAGCGCGAAGTCGACCAGCTCCGCCAACTCGATCGTGGCCGCCAACTAGGAGCGCAGCTACATCCACCAGAAGTCGTTGCGGTGACGTTCCTTGCGGACGTCGTCGGGCGCGAACTCCACGGGGAGCACCTCGCCGTCGGACAGCCGGCGCACGAGGACACCGGTGTCGGTGCGCTCCACGACCTCGAAGCCGCGTGACCACTGCGCGTCGAAGCGCCGGCGGACCTCGACCTTGTCACCGGCGGTCAGCGTGTCGGCCAAACGCGAGTCTCCCGTGCACGGGGCACGCGGACGCGTGCACGGGGCATTCAATCGCGCGCGACGAAGCTCCGCTCGTCGACCAACTCGCACACCTGGATCCGGTACGCCGCGTACCACTCCGCGCGCCCTCGGCGTTGCGCGGCACCGTGGCGGGCGTCGTCCCGCCATGCGTCGTGGGCCTCGCGTGACGCGAAGGTGACGAGCGAGACGCGCTCGCCGTCGTCGGCCACGAACGTCTTGAAGTCGACGAACCCCGGCATGGCCCTCGCGGCAGCCTCCATGTCGTCCGCGGTGGACTCGTAGCCCTCGTGGTCGGGACGGAGCCGGGAGCGGAAGACGGTCACGATCGGCGGCACGGCGTTTAGCCTGGCGCGTCGTGACCGAGGCCGCGGCCGATATCCGACTGACCGAGTGGACGGCATGCGGCGGCTGTGCCGCCAAGTGGGGCGCCTCGCCGCTGACGGCCCTGGTGAAGTCGCTGGCCGGTGACGGCGTCGACCCGGCCCTGCTCATCGGTCTCGCGCCCTTCGACGACGCCGCCGTGTACCGGGTGAGCGACGACCTCGCGCTGGTGTCGACCACCGACTTCTTCCCGCCGCTCGTCGACGATCCGGCGGACTTCGGCGCCATCGCCGCCGCGAACGCGTGCAGCGACGTCTTCGCCATGGGGGGCGAGGTGGCGTTGGCGCTCAATATCTCCGCCTTCCCGGAGCGCATGCCGGTCGAGGCCATCGCCGCCATCGTGGAGGCCGCCGCCGCCGTCGTGCGCGAGGCGGGTGGTGTGGTGGCGGGGGGTCACACGATCCGCTCGGAGGAGCCGATCTTCGGGTTGGCCGTGCAGGGCTTCGTCCATCCCGAGCGCATCTTCCGCAAGGGGGGCGCGCAGGACGGCGACGCGCTCGTGCTGTCGAAGCCGGTCGGCACGGGCATCGTCCTCGCCGGCGGGTCCGGCGACGAGAAGCGGGCCGCGATCGCGCACATGAAGGTCCTGAACCGGGCGGCGTCCCAGCAGTTGCAGGCACTCGGCGACGACGTGCACGGCGTCACCGACGTCACGGGCTTCGGCCTGCTCGGGCACGCGTGGGAGATGGCGGAACGTTCGGGCGCGACGTTCGTCGTCGACAGCGCGGCGATGCCGCTCTACGACGGCGCGCTGCAGGCGGCGGAGGCGGGCACGCGCACCGGCGGCGACGCCCGCAACCGCACCTACCTCGAAGGACACGTGCGCTCGACCGCCGACCTGTCGCTCGAGGCGCTCGCCTACGACCCGCAGACCTCCGGCGGGTTGCTCGCCGCCGTGCCCCGCCGTGCGATCGGCGACCTGCCCGCCTTCACTATGGTCGGCGAGGTGGAGGCAGGCGCGGCGGCGGTGCGTTTGACGTGAGCTCGTGACGACCGTTCCGCAACTGCGCAAGGCGATCAAGCGCAAGTCGCCGTCGTTGCTCGTGGAGCGCGAGCTGTGGGATGGCGGCCACGACATCGTCGTCGGCATGGACGAGGTCGGTCGCGGCGCGTGGGCCGGCCCGCTCAGCGTCGGCGCGGCGGTGATCCCGAAGGATCGTCGCGTGTACAAGATCCGCGATTCGAAGATGCTCACACCGGCCGAGCGCGAAGCGATGTTCGATCGCATCGCCTCGTGGTGCGAGGCGTGGGCGGTGGGGCACGCGTCGCAGGAGGAGTGCGACACGCTCGGCATGTCGGCCGCGCAGCGGCTGGCCGCCGATCGCGCGCTCGACGGGCTCGGCCTCGACCGCCAACCGGACCGCGTCGTGCTCGACGGCAAGTGGGACTTCGTCAAGCGGGGCACGACCATCCGTCTCGTGAAGGGCGACGCCCGATGCCTGTCGATCGCGGCCGCGTCGATCCTCGCCAAGGTCACCCGCGACCGCATCATGCAGGCGGAGGCGGTCAACTACCCCGGCTACGACTTCGAGCTCAACAAGGGCTACCCGTGCCCGCGCCACAAGGCCGCGCTGCGGGGCTACGGGCCGTGCGCCATCCACCGTCGCAGCTGGGTGTTCATGGACAACCTGCCGTGGACCGGCATCCCCCGCGTCTTCCCCGCCGGCATGCAGGAAGTCCTCTTCGACTGATCCCGCACCGGACCCGACGCGTCAGTCCGCCGTCTGGGTGCCGACCTTGAGGTCCTTGAACGGCGTCTTGGAGTCGATGCCGGGGTCCTTGGGGAGCCCGAGGACGCGCTCGGCGACGATGTTGCGCATCACCTCGTCCGACCCACCGGCGATGCGCATGCCCGGGATGCCGAGGACGAACTGCGACCACGAGAACGTGCCCCACTCGCCCGTCTCGGCGGTGATGCGGGCACCGAGCACGCGCGACACGAACTGAGCCGTGTTCCACATGTTCTGCGTGAGGGAGAGCTTGGCGATCGACATCTCGGGACCGGGCAGCTGCCCTGCCTTGATCTTGTCCATCGCCCGCTGGTTGTTGTACTTCGCGACCGCGAACGCGACGTGGAGCCGCATCAGCTCCTGGCGGTACACGGGGTCCTTGTCGAGGCCGAAGTGCCGCAGCATCTCGACGAGGCGCGTGCTGCTGGCGATGCCGAGCCCGCCGCCCGCACCACCGGCGCCGATCGACGCCCGCTCGTTCATCAGCGTCGTCAGCGCGACCGTCCAGCCCTGGTTCACGTCGCCGAGGCGATGGTCGTCGGGGACGCGCACGTCGGTGAAGAACACCTCGTTGAACGACGCGCCGCCGGTCATCTGCCGCAGCGGGCGCACCTCGACGCCGGGCGCGTGCATGTCGACGACGAAGCCGGTGAGGCCCTTGTGCTTGGGCTGGTCGGGATCGGTGCGGCAGATGATCTCACCGATGTCGCTGTACTGCGCGCCCGACGTCCACACCTTCTGACCGTTCACGATCCACTCGTCGCCGTCGCGCTCGGCGCGCGTCTGCAAGGACGCGAGGTCCGAACCGGCACCGGGCTCGCTGAAGAGCTGACAGCCGACGATGTCGCCGCGGTACATCTTCGGGAGGTAGCGGTCGCGGATGTGGGGCTGGCCGTGGGCGAGGATCGTCGGCGCCACCATGCCGAGGCCGATACCGAAGAAGCCCTGGCCGGGGATGTCGTAGTGCGCCTCGAGCGAGCCGTAGAGCCGCTCGTGGGCCGCGCTCAGCTCGCGACCGCCGTACTCCTTCGGCCCGGTGATCCACCCCAGGCCGGCGTCGTAGCGCTTGGCCCGCCACTCCTGCGCCTCCGCCAGCGCGAGCCGCTCCTTCTCGCGGTCGATCTCCTCGAACAGGCCGATGTCGTCGTCGCCCTCGCCCCAGACGAAGGGCTTGTCGTCGCTGTCCTTGCGCTTGGCGTTCGCGTCGAGGAAGGCGGTGACCTCCTCGGAGAATTCGTCGAGCGAGACATCGGCCATGTGGGGTCCCCCTGCAAACTTGACTGGCCGGTCAAGTTAGCGCCGCGGCTACGGTCGCTGCCATGTCGACGCGCCCGTCCCGCCGCTGGCCGCTCTACGCCTTCGTGGCGTGGACGGTGTTCGTCTGGGCCGGTCGCATCCGCAACGGCGGCTCGGTGCTGCTGGCGGGCACGTTCCTCGTGCTCGCCGCGATCGCGCTGTGGCGCCGGCGCCACTGGGTCACCGCGCTCGCCGCGTGGACGGTCGTGGTGTGGGCCGTGCGCACGCCGGTCATCCTCGTGCACGACCACCCCGTCGGGTTCAAGGTCGTCCACACCGTCCTGGCCGTCGTGTCGATCGCGCTCGCGGTCACCGCGGCGCGCGAGGCCACCGCACGACGTGCACCGGTGTCCTCGGGGGTGGCGTAGCTCGTCAGGCGCCGGGGTCGGAGGCGGCGTCCGCCTCCTCGCGCTCGACCTCGGACACGGGCACCTCGTCCTCGCCGATCGTCGGCTCGGACTTGAACCGGCCACGGCTCTCGTCGTAGATGTCGCGCGCGACGACGTGGATGACGCCCGCCGCGGGGATGGCGAGCAGCGCTCCGAGGAAGCCGAACAGCTCGACGCCGACGAGGACGCTGACGAGCACGGCGAGCGGGTTGAGCTTCACGGTGCGGGCCATGATCGTGACCTGCAGCACGTGGTTCTCGAATTGCTGGTACACGATGAAGAAGACGGCGGTGATGATGCCCGCCGGCACCGAGTGCAGGAACGCGAACAGGATCGTCGGGACGGCGCCGAGCGTGGCGCCCACGAGCGGGATCAGGTCGGCGAACCCGACGAAGAGGCCGAGCACCTCTGCGTAGGGCACGCCGAGGATGAACAGCACGAGCCACGCTGCGACACCGGCGATCACGCTGATGAGCAGGTTGCCGAACACGTAGCCGCTCACGGCGCGGCACGCGTCGACGGCGACGCGCTGCACGCGCGTGCGCCGTTGCTCGTCGGGTATGAGGTTGAGCGCGCCGGACGAGAGCGTGGGCCCTTCGATCAGTATCAGGATCGTGAGCACCATCACGGTGAGCGACGCGACGATCGTCGAGAAGATGCGGCGCACGATGTCGAGACCGTTGCTGCCGAAGTCGGCGACGGCGGACTGGATCTTGTCCTGGTTGTCGCGGACCTTCTGCTCGAGGTTGTAGCGCTTGACGATGCCGCCGATCGGTCCCTTGCCGTTGCGGGCGTCCTCGACGTACTGGGGCAGGTCCTTCGAGAACGTCGACGCCTGGTCGACGAGCGGCTTCACGAACGCGTAGATCATCCCCGCGAACAGGGCGAGGCTGACGAGCAGCACGAGCAGCGTGGCGAGCCCGCGGCGCAGGTGCAGGTGGTGCTGCAACCAGTCGACCGGTGGCGTGAGCACGATGGCGAAGAACAACGCGACGACGAGGTACGTGATGATGCGGCCGGTCGCGAGGAACGCCTGGTACCCGAGGTACACGACCCCGACGGAGACGATGGTGGCCCAGATCGTGCGCCACGGCACCTGTTGCGGCGTGGCGCTGGGCGGATCGGACACGCCTGCCGACCGTAGGCCGTGCGGTTGCGGCGTCCGCGGATGCCCGGACTACGGTCGACCGGCATGGGCCAGCCCATCACCGTCGTCGAGAAGCGTTCGCACCGCCCCGGCATCGTGCGCTTCGAGATCAACCGCCCGCTGACCGGCATGGGCCACGAGCGCTTCGTGCGGGGCACCGCGGTCGAGGGGCACCGTCCGGTCGACGAGCTGGCGCGCCGCATCCTCGACCGTGGTGACGTCGATGCCGTGCACGTCAACGGCAGCGTGATCACGGTCGACCTGGCGAAGGGCGCGGCCGCCGACGGGTTGACCGAGCTGATCCGCGACCTCTTCCTCTACTACCGCGAGCCGAGCGCCCCGAACAGCGGTCCGCGCGTCGATCCGCCGGCGGAGGTCCCGGCCTGACGGGCGGGCCGTCGGTGCTGTCCACGCCGTTGCGGATCGGCGGGACGACGTCGGTCCGCAATCGCTTGTACCGCGCGCCCGTGCTCGAAGGTGCCGGCGACGGCGACGACTGCGCCGACGTCTACGCGAAGGCGTTCGTCGAGAACGCGCGCCACGGTGTCGGGCTCGTCATCCAGGGATCTGCGTGCATCTACGAGGAAGGACGCACGTCGCCGGGCATGACCCTCGTGCACACGCGCGAGCGCGTCATGCGGCTGGCACCGATGGTGGCGGCCGTGCGCGCGGAGGGCGCCGCGATCTGGTTGCAGGTCGGCCACGCCGGTCTGTTCGCCATGGAGGCGTGGCACGAGCCGTACGCGTCGGCGCGCACGTCGCCGCTGCTCGCCCCGAGCACGCCGCCGTGGTACCTGCGTCCGGTGTTCCGGCGCGCCCCGGTCCACGCGATGTCGACCGACGAGGTGCACGCCATGTGCGCGCGCTACGGCGAGATCGCGGCGTGGGCGCGCGAGGCGGGCTACGACGGACTCCAGCTGGCGTCGAGCAACGCGAAGCTCGTCGACCAGTTCCTGTCGCCGTTCTACAACCGTCGGGACGACGAGTTCGGCGGGTCGTTCGACCGGCGGGCGCACATCCTCGAGGTCATCCGCCGGCGCGTCGCGGAGCATGCGGGCGACGACTTCACGTGCACGGTGAAGGTGCCGGTGGGGGAGAAGGCGCCACCGTTCACGCCGCGCACGACGTGGGACGAAGGGCTGCGTCTCGCGCAACGGTGCGAGGAGTTCGGCTACGACGCCGTGACGCCCGTGCACGTGTCGGTCCTGCCCGACACGACGCTGAGCCGCGGCGGCATCCCGTCGTCGCTGTGGAGGAACAAGGCGATGGTGACGCGCTTCCAGCGCGCCGCGCCGGGCGCCTTCGAACGGGCGGTGCTGCGCGCCGGGTACGTGATCGGCGGCGTGAGCGCGCCGTTCCGTCCCGTGTGGAACAGGTCGCGGTTCACCGCGGTGAAGCGCCTCGTGGGCGTGCCCGTGTTTGCGGTCGGTGGGATCCGCACGGGCGAGGAGGTCCGCTCGATCCTCGACCGGGGCGAGGCCGACATGGTCGGCATCGGACGGCCGTTCTACGCAGAGCCCGATCTGGCGGCGCGCATCCTCGGCGACGAGGCGGCGGTGGGGTTGTGCCGCAACTCGAACCTGTGCGTGCCCGCGCAGATGCTCGGCATGAAGGGCGTCTGCTACAACCCCGAGGTCAACCGCGAGCGCGTCGAGCTGCGCCGCCGATCGTGAGCACCCCTCCCGTTCTGACGGTGAAAAGCGGCGCAACGCGCCGGTTTTCACCGCCAGAACGGGAGGGGATCGGTCAGATGCCGGGGTTCTGGTAGGCGCGCAGCGGCACCCACGTCACCTTCGGCGGTGACGTCACGCCGCCGGCGGCGAGCGCCTCGCCGAGCCTGCTGTGCATGAACTCCGCCTGCGCCTGCCGCGAGTCCCACACCTCGAGCACGACGAACGTCCCTGTCTCGCTCGTGCCCGCGGCGTGCGTCAGCAGACCCTTCGGCCAGTCGCCCGTCCCCGTGACGGGGTCGATGCCGAGCTTGCCGTTCACGGCGTCGTACTCGTCCTCACCGACACCCGTGAACTCCAGGATCACTGCTTCTGCCATGTGCGCTTCCTTCTCGTCCGGCGTGGTTGCCGTGCGTCGTTCGTCGCGTGCCGCGCTGGTGGATCACTCGGGCGCACGAAAAGGGCGGCGGTGATCCGGGCCTGGCTGCGGTGGCGAACGCATGCCGTGATGGCCCTGCTCCCGCCCCCCGCCATGGGTAAGGTGACGGCGGTGGGGGACGACGAGCTGCTCGTCGCGAGGCTGGCGGCGGGCGACGACGATGCGGTCGGCGAGCTGTTCGACCGGTACGCGCCGTTGGTGCTGGGCGTGGCCCGTCGCGTGGTCCGTGACGACGGCATCGCCGAAGACGTCGTGCAGGAGGTGCTCACCGCGCTCTGGGCACACCCCGAGCGCTTCGATCCGTGCCGCGGTTCGCTGCGTGCCTACCTCGGCGTACAGGGCTACCGCCGCGCCGTCGACGCCGTGCGGCGTGACACCCGCCGCCGCACCCGCGAGGAGACGTGCGAAGGGCCGTCGCTGCGGGCGCCGTCGACCGACGAGATGGACACCGCATCGCTCGCCGAGGTCGTGCGCCAGGCCATCGCCCGCCTGCCCGACGAGCAACGCACCGCGGTCGAGCTCGTGTTCTGGCACGGGCACACGTACCGCGAGGTCGCCACCGTGCTCGCCATCCCGGAGGGCACGGCGAAGTCGCGCCTGCGGCTCGCGCAGGCGAAGCTCGCCGAGTGGCTGGCGCCGTTGTCGGGGGAGCCGGTATGACCGAACGCGACGACGAGACCCGCGACCCCGTCACCGAGCTGCGCTTCGCGCTGGCCGAGGGCGACGCCGCCGAGGCCGACGACGCGTTGCGCGAGCGCGTGGTGGCGGCGGCGACCGCCGCGCGCGCACCGGGCACGTCGTCCGACCCGCCCGAGCACATCGCCGGCGCCGAGGTGTTCCGCCGGACGGTCGCGAAGCTCGACGCGCTGCTCGGTGACCTCGCCGCGGGCGACTGGTCGCGGCCCGCGCTGCGCGAGCTCGACGTACAGGGTCTCGTCGGCCACCTCATCGGCGTCGAGGAGCTGTTCATCGGCGCCGTGCGCGGTGACGACGTGGCCAGCGGGGGCGACGAGCACGTGGCCGCGACGCAGGCCGCGGCAGACCGCCAGTCGCAGCAGTCACCCGCGGCGACGCACCGCGAGTGGTTCGATCGCGTGACCGAGTCACTCGCGCGTGTCGGCGACCTCGATCCGTCGACACCGGTCTCGTTCTACGGCGTGACGTTGCCGCTCGACGCGCTGCTCGTCGTGCGCGCCTTCGAGATGTGGACGCACGAAGAAGACGTCCGCCGCGCCACCAACCGCATGCTGGAAGGGCTCGATCCCGAGCGGCTCTCGCGCATGGTCGGTCTCGTCACGACCTTGCTGCCCGCGGGCATCGCCCGTGTCGGTCGCAACCGTTCGGGCCGCACGGCGCGGCTCGTGCTCACCGGCCGCGGCGGCGGCACATGGGACGTGAACCTCGACGGCGCGGGCGAGCACCGCCGCGCCGACATCCGCATCGTCGTCGACGCCACGGAGTTCTGCCGCGTCGTCGGCAACCGGCAGGACCAGCGCGGCGCCGAGGCGATCATCCACGGCGACCCTGCGCTCGCGGCCGACGTCTTCGTGGGCGCGGCCGCGCTCGCGTTGGACTGACCGTCTCCGGGTGAAACCACTCGAGTGGCAGGCGCTGCTCGTCGACGGCTACGAGCCGCTCAAGAAGGCGCAGCGTCTCTTCCGGCGCCTGCCGCGCGACCCGCGCTGCAAGTTGTGCCAGAACCCCTTCGGTGGCGTCGGCGGGAAGCTCTTCGGGTGGATGGGACGCAAGCCGTCGCGCAAGAACCCGAACCTGTGCCAGTACTGCTTCGATCACCTGCCGACCGGTGGCATCGAGCTCGACATCGGGGTGGTGTTCGCCGACGTGCGCTCGTCGACGGCGATGGGCGAGCGGGCGACGGCGACCGAGTTCGCGGCACGGCTCAACGAGTTCTACGCGACCGCGACCGATGTGTTCGTGCGCCACGACGGCCTCATCGACAAGCTGATCGGTGACGAGGTGATGGCGCTGTTCCTGCCGGGGTTGAGCGGGCCCGACTACCGCCGCGCCACCGCGCTCGCCGCCATCGAGCTCGCGTCCGCGGTGCACGACCTTCCCGTCGGTGTCGCCGCCAACGCGGGCGTGGCGTTCGTCGGCAAGGTCGGCGTCGGCTCGATCGTGGACTTCACCGCGCTGGGCGACGCCGTCAACGTCGGCGCGCGGCTCCAGTCGAACGCCTCTCCCGGTGAGGTCGTGCTCGCAGCGGACCTGTACGACCTCGTCGCGGCCGATCACCCGGGCGGGCGTCAGGAACGCCTGACAGTGCGTGGGCGCGACGAACCCGTCGACGTCCGCGTCCTCAGCGTCTGAC
>Ga0070741_10002970_pt1 | contig 43529 bp, 44 predicted proteins | sample Coa_R1_4_FD_66440 | JGI IMG/M metagenome (GOLD analysis project Ga0070741, IMG submission 66440) | Surface soil microbial communities from Centralia Pennsylvania, which are recovering from an underground coalmine fire - Coalmine... | ecosystem: Environmental > Terrestrial > Soil > Unclassified ... | reverse complement strand
GCTTACTCCTGGCAAAAATGTCGTCGCGGTTTATGTGCCGCGAGTATTCTATCCGGGTAGCAGTCAGCTTTGTGCAAAGATATGCTATGGAGCCACAAACTCTGCGCTGACAGAGGTTGTTTCGGACGACAGTTGGAAGGCGTCAAACACGCCGGATGGAATCATCGGGAGCTATCGATGGTATGCGCCACAACTAGAAGATGAATCGTGGGCTGCTGCCCGAGTAGCCTATGTGCGCGAAAAGCTTTCCACAGTTCAACCAGTTTCGGTCTTGCCGGAAGTCTTCGAGCAACCGCCAGTCGCGAACTGGATTACTGGACCGCGTGAAAATCTCTCGCAAGCGACATTCGAGCGCCACATTTCGCTTCCAGCATCTCGTGGCGATACATGGCTTCAAATCGCTGCGAATGGCAGCTATGATGTGGTTATCAATGGCAAGCTGGCGATCGTTCAGCCAAATGTCGCGCGAACAGTATTACCCTTTGCCGTCCCATCCGATGCCGGGCCGGCGAATGTAGCCTCCGATCAAATCACCGGCTTGCACGATGAGGCTCTTACAAGCTCACAGCAAGTCTTGCCACTGGACATGTCGTCGACGATCAGCATTCCCACCCTACTTGCTTATGACATTTCAAAGTGGCTGGGCTCCGGCGATAATCGCATTCAGATTTGTGTCAAAACTGATATTGGGTCTGCTGCGCTATTGGCTGAGACAATGACTAAGTTGCCCAATGGCAGCTTCGCCAAAGTAGATACTGATGTGCATTGGAGCTTTGTTTCGTCTCAAGACAAAGTCAGTCAGCAGCCGTTGGTAATTGGATCGAATGGCATTGCGCCATGGGGCCGATTGCCGCAAGCACCGGCGACACCAATCCTGGTGCCAGGAATCGATGTCACTAATTACATTGTGTGGATTCTTGTGACGTCCGCAGTCGTTGCATCAGTGCTAATGTTATGGCTTGGGGTCTCGGTAGTTTCGGCGACTTATTCTGCTCGAAGCCTTCATGCCACGCTTGCTTTCGACGCGTTACTGCATCTCCCGGCGTTAACGGCATTATTGGTTTGCTGGCTGCTGACTTTTGATATCCGTTTCAACAATGATTGGTGTTTCAGGCCGGTAATTTTCTGCGCAGCCATTGTAGCTTTAATCCTGCCGCGGTTGCTACATCTTGCCCGTTATCGCGGCAAGACGACGATTTTTCAGCAACAGCAATCTTATCGATATGTAAAGATCACCGCGTTCACAGCAGTGGTTCTACTCGGTTTTGCGATTAGGGCATGGGACCTAAACGCGATGTCGCTCGGCTCGGATGAGATGACAATGATCTTGAATGCAAATGGTGTGCTGCATGGCGGATATCCGCATGCCATCAAAGGTAGCTTTGATCGAAATCTTGCAACCTATGAGATGATTCCATATTCGCTCGCGATTTCGTCGTTCTTTTTCGGCCCGACTGAGTTCGCCTATCATCTGCCATCGCTTATTTTTAGCACACTTACCGTCGCGCTTATCGGGTGGGTCGGACTGCGAATGTTCGACTGGCGGGTAGGCCTCGTCTGCTCGTTGATCTACGCGCTCTTTCCGCCCGGGATCGCTTGGGCCAGGAATGCGTTTTATCCATCGCAAGAGCAGTTTCTCTCGTTGCTGACCTTTGGGTGCTTCTACCAGGCGATAAAATGCCGACCAATCCATCGACGCTATCTAACATTCGCATCGATAGGCATTCTTTGCAGCTATCTCTCATGGGAAGGTTCGGGATTTATTCTGCCTGCCTTCTTTATGGCAATGTTTGCCCTGAAATGGGGCGAATATGATTGGATGACCGACTGGCACCTTTGGCGTTGTTTTTTGGCTGTTGCGATGGTTATCGCTATTCAACTCTGCTATCGCCAACTCGTAACTGTTTCCTACTTTTCAGTCGGTTATAGTCTTAGCGATATCACTGCACCTTCGCTCGTCTATTCCCAATCTCTCGTTTACAATCCTACTTACTACATCAAAGCCCTCTTCTTCTCCGAGGTGAACTTCGTGCTATCGCTGTTCATATTTGGCGGTTTTCTCTTTTGCTGGAACGACAAACGCATCCGCTATCTTGTCGTTCTGTTGTTCACGCTTGAGATTTGTTATACAAACCTACTCCCATTCTATGCGCCGAGGTATTGCTACAATGCGGAAACTCTACTCATCTTGTCCGGTGTTGCGATTTTCTTCCGGCTTTACGACTATTTGCGCGCGCTGGGTGGAAATGAACTTCCAATTCTATGGAACCGCTTTCGCTCTCTTAGCGCGTTTGCGTTAGCAGCATGGTTTCTCCTTGCGACAAATGAATGGGTGCTCCGGCCGTTTCGGTTATCGGCGGACGCTGAAAACCCGGCCTTGTTTGGCCGGTTGGGCTACCGCAAAACCGATCATCGCGCTGCTGCAGACTATGTTTCGCGAAGACTCGCCGCCGGCGATGGGGTGGTCGCGTTCATGCCGCACATATTCGAGTTCTATGCTCAGAAGCACGTCGATTACTCGATTAATACCTTTCTCAATACAAAGATGACTTACGATGGCGGGCTTGGTCATCCGTGGTTTATTGACAAGTTCCTGGGTCGACCGCTGATTCGCAGCCTTGAAGAGTTGCGCGATATCCAGAGCCGCTATCAGCGGGTGTGGTTTATCGTGCCGATCCACGACGAGAATGAATTAATGAGTCCCGATGTGCTCGACTTTTTGCAGCGTCAAGGGCAGGTTGTTTTCGAAAGTTATCGAGAGCAGGTTATCCTTTTGCAGGGCGCGCAGAATCTGCTCGGGAGTAAGTAGCACCTACTGGTGCGAGACTTTTACTCGCATATAGAGCGTGCCCGCGGACGAGGTCGCGGCGACACTTACCGTATCGGTTTGGGCATCGAATGAAGTTACAGCTGGCGCGCTGGTGTTGCCGGTTGCCCAGGCAACTAGATCGGGGCTGAGCTCATAGACAAAACTGACATCTTTAGCGAAACGGTTCTTGCGATGAGTCAAAGTCAATGTGCGAGTGGCGCCGGAACTTTGTGCGGTATAACTCGCCGCCGTCACACCGTCAGCTTTGTGTGGATCCAAATTAAATGCGTATTTGCTTAAGTTAGTTACGCCATCGCCGGAAGGACTCGCATTATCGCCCGAAACAGAAGCAAGACTTAGCTCAGACGCGCTGAAGTTTCGACTTCGCCACGCATCGTAGCCAGAGCCATCGCGCGGAGTAACTACGCCTGTGGAGAAATCGGCCGAGTTACTACTGCTGTTGGTATTACCGTAGTTTGCACGGATTGCGCTGGTCGTGTTGGATAGGGCAGGTGCAGCCGCAGTGCCAAGATAGGTGTCGGCGGTTCCGTAGCCAATAAAGTCAACTATCGAGCTATTTGCCAAAGGATTGGATCCAGTCAAAAGCGTCTGCGACTTGGTCAAGGCGATCTTTCCACTGGATGAGGAAAGATTGATCGTGCCGCTGACTTGCGGCGTCGGTAGATTTTGAGTTCCACTGGCTCCGCCCGATTCTTGAATCAAGTAGTAATGACCTGGCAAAACGAGTCCGCTGAGTAGAGTTTCCTGCCAAACGCTGCCCGTAGCGCTGGTGTATTGGACCGCATAATTGCTCAGGTCGATCGTGGTTGCGCCGGCATTGTAAAGCTCGACGAAATCGCTTTTGTAAAGCGAGCCGCTGTTTCCGCCTCCGCCGTAAACCTGGCTAATGTAAAGAATGTCACTCGCGGGCACAGTTACAGTAAAGCTCGCGGAGCTAGTCGCCAGGCCGCCTGGCGCTATAACACTGATTTGGCCGGAAGCAGCTCCGACTGGAACTGTCGCGGTGATTTGCGTGTCGGAATCAACGCTGAAGGCCGCATTAGTTCCACCGAAACTTACAGTCGAAGCACCGGTAAGATTGCTGCCGCTGATGACAACCGTGCTGTTTGTCGTGCCGCTTAGAGGAGTAAAGCCAGTGATGGCCGGAGCTGGAGCGCCATCGACTTTCGCTCTTAACACTGCAGCTACCGTTGAAGGTAGCGAGCTGAAGAAGTTCAACCCGGTATCTGCTTCGACCACGCTTGACGAAACGACGTATTGCGTCCACGGATTTGAGCGAATACCGCTTATATTTGGCACTTTGATAGTAATAACCCGCGTAGAGCTATCGATGCGACTTACCGCGCTGCCGATGCCCGCAGGCACTACGACTGCGACTTTCCACGTATAAGACGGCACTGCGACCTTTCCGCTGGCAATGGTGCTGCTAAAGCCGCTACCGCCGCACATAATTAGTAATTCATTTCCGGAGCTTGCGAGCGAACGGCAATAGCTCTCGAAGCTTGCCCACGGGCCTTGATTGTTGTCGGCAGTTTGCGGCGCGATGTTAGACATGTAAAAAACGATCGCATTATCCGTGTCGTTATCGGTGCGATCGGCGGATGGGCAAAGGTGCCCGCGATTATAACCGGAGTTGGTGTAATCGCTCGTGGAGACGTGATAGAAGTTCGACGGCAAAGTAGAGTCAGTCGTGAAAGAAGAGCTGCGCCCGGATGTGCCGGTGTCGCTAATCGTCAGGTCCCAGCTAGCCCAGTTTGCCTCGCCGAATGAGTCGCTGTAATCAAGCGATTCAACCGTGCGCTGGATGAGATAATGGCTGTGATTGTTTGAATCAACGGTCGCATTGCTCGGATTGCCGAGTTGCATTTGCAGCGAAGAGCCAATCGTCGCGAGCGCTTGCGCGGAGCCGAGGCAAAGCGCAATGAGACTTGCGAGTAGCAGGTTGGAAAAAAAGCGGGACAAGGAATGCGGGGGAGCGCGGTAGGTAAGCGCGAATTTCTCAACTGTAAAGCGGCTTTACTGAAAACCGTTCAACTCGCGTGCAGTGCTTTGCATGCTAGCGGAGCTGAAGTTTCACGCGCACGCCGGCGATCGTCTCTGCGTTTTTATCGCGCAAAATAAGCGTCAGCTCGTTATTGCGCTTTTGCATTTCGATCAAGCCGGTGATTTGCAGCGCGAACAAAATTTTGACGCGTTCGCTTTCATCCGGAATTTCGACTGGAACGCTGTGAAGCTGCAGCCGGTGTTCGCGCGCGATGGCCTGCAGGAGCCGGTGCGCGAGACGCAGTTCGTGTTGATTGAGAAACTGCAGCGCGCGCAGATTGCCCCAGACAGCCATCGTCATGCGCGGCACCGCGAGCAGGATGTCGAGCGCGACTTCGCGCGGCGATTTTTTGTCGCGCGGCATTTCATTTGGCGAAAGCCGGTGCGCCAGCCAGCAGAGCGCGCACAGCACGAGTGCGCTCGCAAAGAACACATGCGCGAAATTTGGCGGAACGCGCGCGTTCATCGGACTCGCGACCGTCAGCGCGAGCAGCAGCAGCCAATACAACATGAAATAAATCGCCGCCCAAAACGCGAGCGCCGCGATTGCGGTGACAAGCGCGAACGCGAGCACTTGCACGTTGTGACGCACGAAATGTGCACGCAGCAATTGCAGCGACTTGTCGGCCATCGCAATGACGATTGCCGCTTTCTAGCGCTGATACAACACTACGCCTGATTTTGCGGCGACGCTGAGTTTGCGCGACACCATGTGCGGCGGTATTGTGCCGCGCTGATCGAGCGCGATCTGCCAGTAGCCGGGTGGCAAAGGCACATCGCTGTCGGCGTCGTCGCTATTTAACACCACGCAAACGCGACGCCAGTGCTCGCCGGAAACGCCCGCGCCATTCAATGTGTAGATCAGCGTCTTTTCATTCGGCGCGTTTTCGAACTGCAGCCGCGCCGCGACATCCTTGCGCGTGCGCAAACGGAAAACGGGATGCTCTTTTCGCATCGTGATCACATCACGCACAAACGTAAACAGATCGTGATTTTTCTTTTTCAGTGACCAGTCGACCTGGTTCACCGAATCCGGCGCGTCGTAGCTGTTGTTGTTGCCGCCTTTGCTGCGCGCGAATTCCTCGCCGCCCTGGATGAACGGCACGCCTTGCGAAGTGAACAGCGCGAGATAACCGAGCTTCATCGTCTGCTTGAGCTGGTCGTCGCTCGCGTTCGGCATCGAGAGCTTCAGCTTGTCCCAAAGCACGAGATTGTCATGGCACGTCATGTAGTTGATCGACTGCGTCGGCTCCGCAAACCAGTCGCTCACGAGCATCGCGCGTTGCAGGTCCTCGCGGTGCGATCCGTTTTGGATAAAGCCGGGTTCGTTGCCGTCGGGGACACCTTTGAGCGCGTTGCGGAAATCATCGTTGAATGCACCGACCGGCGCTTCGCGGAGCCTTTGTTTATCGGTCTTCGCACCGAGTGGCGAATCGCCGCCGGTCCACGGTTCGCCGTAAAGAACAATGCTTGGATTGAGCCCGCGCAGCTCGTGTTCGACTTCGCGCATCGTATCGAGATCGAGCAGCGCCATGAGGTCGAAACGAAAGCCGTCGACGCCGTATTCACGCACCCAATACTTCAGCGAATCGATCATGAATTTTCGCGCCATCGGCGCTTCGGTCCGAAACTCATTTCCGCAGCCGGAGCCATTCGAAAGCGAGCCGTCGGCGAGATGCCGGTAGTAATAACTCGGCACAAGCTGATCGAACGGTGCGGTGTCCGACGTGTGATTGTAAACCACATCCATGATCACGCCGATGCCGCGCGCATGCAGCGCCGCGATCAGTGTCTTTAGTTCACGGACGCGACTTTCGTCGTTGATGTTCGTCGCAAACATTCCCTCCGGCGAATTGAATGCGCTCGTGATGTAGCCCCAGTTGTAAGCGCGCGCCGATTCATCATTCGCGAAATCCTCCACTGGCATGATCTGCACGTGCGTCACGCCGAGCTCGCTTAAATGATCGAGCGCGGTTTTGATCTGCGCGTCATCGGCTAAGCGCGTGTTGGGCTCCGCAAAACCGGCATACAAGCCGCGATTTTTTACGCCGGAGTTCGGCGCGATCGTAAAATCGCGCACGTGCATTTCGTAAACGACCATGTCGACCGGCGACTGCACGCGCGGGCCGTTGCGAAGCTGCATCCAGCCCGCCGGATTTGTTGCGGCGAGATTCGTGATGCGCGCGCGCGTGCTGCTCGCAACGGCATTCGTCGCGTAGCAATCGAGCACTTCGCGCGTCGGCGAAAGCTCGGGTCCGTCGAGCGTGAGCGCATAAAATTTGCCGTTCCAATCGCCGGGGATCGTCGCCTGCCAGATTCCGTGCAGAGCCGGTTGCAGCGGTTTTTCGGCGCGGCCTTTGTCGCCGGTCGCTTCGTCGTAAAGAACCACATTCACGCTTTTCGCCGTCGGCGCAAACACGCGGAAAGTTGTGGCCGCAGTCGTGTAGGTCGCACCGAGCTGCGCGGTCGCGTCAAAATAATGCGTGCGATCGTCGAGCACGCCGCGCGGAGTCAGCGGCGAGTCGCCGAAGCCTTCGATTCGGATGCGATAACTGTGGTTAAACACATCGAGCGACGGCTTCGGCATGAATGAAATCAGCGTCCTGCCCGCGAGGCGCACCGTTGCTTCGCGCGCACGATTTTGCTCATCGAGAATCTGCGCTTTCGTCACATCCTGCACGGGCACGGAAAATCGCACGGCGACTTGATCCGGCGTGTCGAGATAAGCCGCCTCGATCTTCGGCGAAATGTCCGGTCGCGCCGTGAACACCTCGTTTTTCGTGCTCATGATCCACACCTCGTTGCCCATCTCCGGACGCCAGAATCGATCGGCGCCGTCCTTGCCTTTCCAGTCGCCGCCGACGCGCGGCAGCAGGCCGATTTTATCCGACGCGCCGCTCTCGCCGTATTCGCGCCGGTCGATTTGAAAAATCGCGCCGAAGTCATCCTTTCCGATCGGCGGAATCTCGTTTTGCTTTGGCGAACGCTTGTTGTAGCCGTCCCACGTCCAAAGGCCGATGCCGTCGTAGTTCTCATCGAAGCGGTGATAGTGAATCGTAATGAGACTCGCCGATTTCTGCGACGGCGGTTTGGCCGGGGCAGTCGGCGACGCGACGGCGAGCGGCTGCGGCGTGGGCGATTGCTGCGTTTCCTCGGGCGTGCGCTCGACTCCGCATGCTGTTAACAACAATGCGGCAAATAGAAAGGGGCGATTTTTTTTAAAGCGAAGGGCCACGATAGCCAGCGGGATCGATTTCGACATCCTCATAGCCGACCGCGCGCAATCCCGAAACGAGCGCGGCATTGACCGGTTGAATGCGCGGCATCTCGGCCGGCGCGATTTGCACGCGCGCGAGCACTTTGTTTTCGCCTACAACGTGGCGCACGCGGAAAATTTTAAAGCCGAGGCTGCGCACGAGATCCTCGCCGCGCTCGATCATCGCGAGCGCCTGCGACGTGACCGGAGTGCCGTGCGGAATGCGCGAGCTCAGGCACGGCTGCGCGGGCGCGTCGGCAGTCGGCAAACCGAGCTCACGCGAAAGAGTGCGGATCTCCGCTTTCGTAAGGCCGGCGTGTTTCAGCGGCGCGAGAACGGCGAACTCGCCCGCAGCTTGCCGACCCGGACGAAACTGCTGCGCGTCGTCCGCGTTTTCGCCGTAGGCAATCGCCCCAAAACTGCGTTCGTGCGCGAGCCGGTCGAGTTTTGCGAAAAGCTCGGCTTTGCAAAAATAGCAGCGGTTAACCGGATTGCTGACATAATTTTCGTCGTGCATTTCCTCCGTGGCGATGACTTCCACCGGCGCGCCGATTTTCTCCGCGAGCGCGAGCGCATCGGCCAGAGCGCGCCGCGGCAAGCTCGGGCTGTCCGCGATGACGCCGAGCATTTTGTCGCCGAGAAATTGATGCGCCGCCGCGAGCAAATACGCGCTGTCCACACCGCCCGAATACGCGATCACGAGCGGCGCGTGTTTTTCCAGGCACGCTCGAAGCGCCTCGATTTTTTCTCGCATCGCTAAAGCTGGAGCCGTTGGAAAAGCTCGTCCAGCGGAAGTTGCAGGCCGATGTAAAACTCGCCGAAGTCCGCGTAGTCCGCGCTGACCGGGTCGAAGCGCATTTCGTAGACGATCGCCTTCACCTGAAACGTGTCGTGCGCGAAGAGCGTCACGCCCCACTCCGCGTCGTCGAGCCCGGTCGATCCGGTGATGAGCTGCAAAATCTTTCCGTGATATTTGCGGCCGACCCGCGCATGGCCACCCATCAATTTCTTCCGCTCGGGAAAATCGAGCGCATACCAGTTCTGGCCGGGAGCGCGGCGCTTGCTCATCGGGTAAAAACAGAACACCGGCCACGGCGGCAGATTCGGGTAAAGTTTGTCGCGATTGTATTTCGTCATGCGTGTGCGAAAGGCGTTCATCTTTTCCTCAAACTCCGTCGAGCCGGGCGCGAGCTTTTCCTCCGCCTCGAGCGACTGCGCGTATTCGGCATCGCTCGTCGTGTATTCGCTCAGCTCGGTCATCGAGAGATAGCTGAACACCGGCGTCAGCACGTCCGCGCCGAGCGAGAGCGACAGCCGCTTTTCGATCGCGTTCGCGTTTTGCAGGTCGGGCGTCAGCAGCATGAAACCGATGTCCGCTTTTGGCGAAACCATGCTGAAGACGAGCAGTTGCGTGTCGGGCATCGCGCGGACTTCCTGCACGAGCGCGGCGAGATTCGTCTTCGCGCGCAATTTTTCCTCAGTGGAAAAAAGCTGCCACTGGCCTTGTTCGATTTTGTAAAACAGATGCAACACGTGCCAGCCTTCCGCCGGCACGACCGCATCGATTGCTTTGTCGCTCATCGCGGTAAAATTCGGGCGCGCCGCGCAAAGTGCAAGCTTTTGGCTTCACACACCGCACGCCGCCGGTAGCATCGCGCGCACGATGAACTGGTATTACGCCGAAGCCGGACAGCAGCGCGGGCCGTTTGACGACGCCGCGTGGAGCGCGCTCCTTGCCGAGGGCAAAATCAAACCCGACACCCTCGTCTGGCACGAGGAGCTGGAAAAGTGGACGCCTTACGCGCAGTTGACCGCGCAGCAGCCGCCGGAAATTCCCGCCATCGTCGAAACGGCCGAGCCCGAAACGCTCGACCCCGATGTGCTCGCCGGACGAATCATCGCGCGCGGCTACGACGTTCACATCGGTTCATGCATCGGACGCGCCGCCAGCCTCGTCCGCAGCCGGTTCCTGCTCACCGCCGGCACGACCTTTGTCGTTTATCTCATCCTGATGACCGGCGGCTTGATTCCGATCCTCGGCTTTTTCATCGGCCTGCTCATCAATGGCCCGCTGCTCGGCGGGCTCTACTGGTTCTTCATCCGGCTCGCGCGCGGCGAAGACGCATCGGTCGGCGACGGCTTCGCCGGGTTCAGCCGCAATTTCCTCCAGCTCATCCTCTGCTCCATCGCCATCGGCATCCTCGTCATGGTGTGGGTCATGCCCGGCGTCATGATGCTCGGCATCGCAAGAGCCAGCCATCCCGGCCAGCCGCCGCTCGGTGCAGCGCTGCTCACCCTGCTCGGTCTCATCCCGATGATCTACTTCTCCGTTGCGTGGATCTTTTCCATCCCGCTCGTCGTGGACAAAAAGATGGACTTCTGGCCCGCCATGCAGCTCAGCAGGAGGATCGTCCACCGCCGCTGGTGGCAAATGTTCGGCCTGCTCTTCGTCTGCGGCCTGCTCGTCTTCGTCATCGTCTTTGTCGCTGTCCTCATCAGCGCCCTGCTCGGCGCCAGCATCATACACTCCGCCGAAATGCAGAGCAAACTCGCCATCATCGGCCTCATCGCCGGCGTCATGGTGCTAGCCATCATCAGCGTCCTCCCCATCATCTTCGCCTCCTACGTCTACGCCTACGAAGACATCTTCAACCCGCACCCGGCGGAGACGCTCTCGTAACGGTTTGCTATTTTGTTTGTGCTGTTCGAGTAGCTGAAAGAGAACAAGATCAGCTACAGGCGGCGCCTGTTAGTTGGACCGCAGGGAAAGGCGCTGGGGTCATTTCGATGCTTTGGGTGGAATGTCGAAGTAAGGCGGAAAGAGGCTCACTTGGCCTGCATACTGCGGATCGCCTTCGGGATGGACAGCGACATACTGGTAGTCGCACCAACTGCCGCTCGTCCAGTGCCAATCGGGATCGCCAGGATGCGTCGCCAAGTAGTGCTGGACTGCTCGCGGATAGACCAGCAGCGTCGTCAGCAGATAAGCTGCCGTCAGAGATGGAAGAACCCAACTGCGAGGCCTGATGAGGAAAAAGGAGATGACGGTGAAAACCGGCAAAACGAGCACGCCGAGCAAATGAATCATCACCGAAAGACTCCAGTAGCTTTCGAGTGGTGTGTCGCGTCCTCGAAGAAGCGCCGTCGCCAGTGATGAGAGAAAAACGCTCCACACCAAGACGGCGAATACGAGAGTTCCGACTGAAATAATGCGTCGCATTCAAGCAGGGTGCGGGAAAGCGCCTAACTGTATCACTTGATGCGCTCCTCCAACTTTGTTGCCGTCTTGCGGGCGAGGTCCACCGCGATGATCGCTGTGCCTGAATAGCCGTTATCCCGAGCCTTGCCTGCGTGAGGGCCAGTGATCTTGAGCGAGAGGCGGTGTCCTGGCTTCCATTCGATTGGAACAATCCACGGGTTGTCGTAGTCGGCTGCGAGCGTAGGAAGGCTAATCTGATGGAAGGTCATTCCGTCCCAAGCGAAGAGGTATGTCTGAATGTTCCTTGAGTATCCACCGGCAATCGCGAGCACCTTGGAGTCCGGGCTCCATCGGAGATGCTCGGGAAAGTAATCGAGAACGTCGGTGCCATCGATCTGCGAAGGCGATGAGTAGAGGAGCGTGCCGCTGGGCGTGCGAAGCTCAAGCTTTCGGGTGTTGGTATCGCCAACCGACACGACGCGGACGCGGAACTGCTCGTTCGGAGATCCGGTGCGCAAGTCTTCTGGCAACTCGCCTGCCAGAACTACTGCGTTAAACGCGGCGAAAAAGAACGCGGCTCTCATAAGTGGCTTAACTCTAAATAGGCGAAAGGAGGTTTGGCGGCGGTTTTCGCGTGATACCGGACTGGGTGATGTTTGCATGGGTCGCCTTTCGCTAAATCGCCCGGCAATTTCACTGAAATTGGAACGGGGTAGCAAGCTGGGAATGCTCGATGAGATGTCCTTTCCGGCTGATGGGGTGCAAAAGGCGCGGATTCAGAAATTGGACAAAACGGGCTGGTTTTTTGTCATAAATTGGACATCAGGAGGCCAAAAGCACGAGTCGTTTTCAAAACTACCCAGGTAGTTTGTCCGAATACCAGTGTCGTCGAGGCGGCGACCGGGGTCGTTTTGGCGGCGACATGGGTCGTTTTCGAGACGGAACGGGTATTCGAGTCGGCGACGCGTGTCGTCTTCGGCAGGGAGCGGGTCGTCACGATGACGACACGCGTCGTTTTGAATGCGGAGGAGTCCATTGCAAAGGCGACGCGTGTCGTTTTGCCACAAAAAAGAAGCTCCTTCCGTCCGGCGAAGGTCGACGAACGGAAGGAGCTGAGTTTTGTCCGGCCGCCGCGGGGGTGAAACGGTGGGGCGGGACGCTTTCCGACGGTGCCGGTCAGTGCACCGGTGCGGGTGCGGGTGCCGGGCTGCCGTTTGGCGATTGATCGCCAATGAGGTCGGCACGCAGTCCGCGCAGTTTGGTCACGAGTTCGTGGCCCTTGCCGAGAAAGCCCTCGACAAGGCTGATGGTTGCGGTGGCATCGGCGTAGTATTGCTCGCGCAAGTCCTGCTCGTGCTTCACGGCATCGGCCGCGGCTTTTTCCGCAGCTTTGCGCAGCTTGTTGGCTCCCTCGATGACTTTGCCTGCTCCTGCGAGGCGATCGATCCGGGCGGTCGGGTCGAAGCCTTTTTCCTTCAACTCATCAATGTATGAGCTGAGGGCATCGGCTACTTTGCCGATGTAACTGTCTTTGAGTGGATCGTTGAGATCTCCCATTTTCACTTACTCACTTTCTATTTTCGTGTTTTTGTTTTTGGGTTAACTGAACACGATTCCACACCCCTCACTCCCCTACGGCTGGAACCGATTCGCAACGTGCTAACAAATGGCACCATGAACACAACAACTTTTTCGCAGTGTGCGTTGACACGAAAAAAAGGATTGCAAAGCAGGGGTGGCTTCCTATCTTATCCCGCCTTAATTTTAGGGACAAACTTATGGCAGACATTTCCAACAAATATCCTGAAAACGTGACCGGCACTTACTATGTCGATGACCAGTGCATCGACTGCGATCTGTGCCGCGAGACTGCGCCGGCGAATTTCACCCGCAATGACGATGGCGGGCATTCCTACGTCTACAAGCAGCCGGAGAATGACGAGGAGACGCGCCTGTGCAAAGAGGCGATGGAAGGCTGCCCGGTCGAGGCAATCGGCAACGACGGGGCGTAGAAAACTTTCTTTGTTCGTGTTTTCAGAGAGCCCTCATTCCGCGCGAGTGAGGGCTCTCTGTTTTTCCATGAAACGATGACGCCGCAAATCCGCCAGCGTGTGCTCTCGGAATGGCGCGGGCTGCCGCAGCGCGAGCCGCGGCCGGATCGCACTCAATCGGTCGGCGATGCGCTCGGGGCGGTGATGCGCAAGCTGGGCCTGAGCGAGCGGCTCACGGAGGCGCAAATCATGAACGCGTGGCGCGATATCGTCGGCGACTGGTTTGCGCTGCACACTGCGCCGAGCGCGATTCGCAACGGGGTGCTGTTCGTGCAGGTGATCCAGCCGACGGTGCATTGCGAGCTGCAAAACCTGAAGCTGCAGATTTTGCAAAAGCTCAAACAGCGTTTCGGCGCGAAGATGATTCGCGATATCAAATTCCGCGTCGGCTAAATGCGCGACGCAATCGTCATCGACCAGCTCGAGCTGCGCGCACGCGTCGGCGTGCCGGATGAAGAGCGGGCGCAACCGCAACGGCTCACTGCGACGCTGTGGATCGAGCCGCGGCGCGATTTTTCCTCGCTCGGCGATGCGATCGAGAACGCGGTCGATTACGCGCAGGTTTGTGAAGCGATCAAGGGTGTTGCGGCGGAAAAGCCGCGTCGTCTCATCGAGACGCTGGCGGAGGAAATCGCGGCGCATCTGCTCGCGGCGTTCGCGATTCGCAGCGTGGAGATCGAGCTGCGCAAATTCATTTTGCCCGACACGCAATTCGTCGCCGTGAGGCTCCGGCGCGACGCGCAGTAAACAGCCCGTTACCGAATCAGATGCCGTGAGCGAGAAGACCCGCTTCGCAAAATCATATCTGGTCGAGCTCGTCGTCTACGCGGTGATCGTCGCGGTCTATTTCATCCTCGTGCTCCATTTTCTCGGCGACTGGCTGAAGGAGATTTTCGACAAAAACAAAGTGATTTACGCAGTGGTCGCATTGCTTTTGATGCTCGGCCAGGGCGTCGGCCTTGAAATCACGACCACGTGGCTGCTGCGCTTCATTCGACGACGCACGGATTGATATGAATTTCCCGATCTCCGGCCTCGAAATCAGTCCAGCGTATCTCGCGGTGACCGGTTTCATCATCGGCGTGCTCGGCGGATTTTTTGGCGTCGGCGGCAGCTTCATCGCGGGGCCGGCGCTGCGGGCGGTCGGTGTGCCGTGGAATATCGCCGTCGGCACCGATCTCGCGCACATCGTCGGCAAATCGATTGTCGCCGCGAAAAAACATCGCGCGCTCGGCAATGTCGACTTAAAGCTCGGGTTCATCATGGCCATCGGCACGATCGCCGGCGCGGAAACGGGCGCGCAGTTGATCGAACTGCTCAAGCGGCACGGCAACGTCAATTTGGTCGTCAGCATCGTGTCGATCGTCGTGTATCTCTCGATTTCCAGCTTCATGGCGTGGGAAGCGATCAGGACGATGCGCTCGAAAAAATCCGCACCGAAGAAAAGCGTGCTCGAGCCGAAAGCCGACGAGACTTCGTTCTCGCACATCACGCGTAAAATTCAGCGACTGCACATTCCGCCGATGATCAGTTTGCCGGCGTCGGGCATTGAACGCATTTCGCTTTGGGCGATTTTGCTCGTGTCGTTTGTCGGCGGGATTTTCAGCGGCTTTCTCGGCGGCGGCGCGGGTTACATTCGCATGCCGTCGATGGTTTACATGCTCGGCATTCCGACGCATCTCGCGGTCGGCACCGATCTTTTTGAAATCATCATCTCCGCGAGCTACAGCACTCTCAGCCACGCGATCAAAGGCAACGTCGATATCCTGATCGCGCTCGTCATGCACACCGGCGCGGCGGTCGGCGCGCAGATGGGCGCGTCGCTCACCGAGTTTTTCCACGGGCCGAAAATCCGGCTCGCGTTCGTGCCGCTGCCGATAATCGGAGCGGCGATTGTTATTTATACGATGGTTAGCGGTCACAAATTATGAAGATCCTCGTTTGCAGCGACGGGCATGCGCAGGCGGAAAATGCGATCCGCTTCGTCGCGCCGATTGCGCAGGCGTGCGGCGCGGAAGTCACGTTGCTCGGAATCGTCGAGCATCCGTCGGACGAGCCGCGCTTGCAGGAGTCGCTGCGAAAGCAGGAGCAGGCTTTCCGTGATCGAAACGTGCCGGTAGAACTGACGACGAAGAGCGGCGCGCCGACGGACGAGATCCGCAAACGGACGCAGGAACATCATTACGATTTCGTCGCGATAGGCGCGGAGCGCAAAGATTCCGGCCCGTTCGCGATGTCGGCAAAAGCGTATCGCGTGATCAAGGAAATCGAGCCGCCGGTGCTCGTCGTGATCGGGCAGAAAAGGGAATTGCGGCGTGTGTTGATTTGCAGCGGCGGGAAAAGTTACATCGACAACGCCGTGAAACTCACGAGCGAGCTCGCGTGCAAAGCGCAGATCGGCGTGACCGTTTTGCACGTCATGGCCGAGCCGCCGCTCATCTACGAAAGCATGATCGAGGCGGAGGAAAATGTCGCGAAGCTGCTCGCATCGCCTACTGCGCTCGGCCGCAATTTACGGCAGGAAAAAGAGGCGCTCGAAAAAGCGGGCGTCCCGGCGGAGATCAAGCTGCGGCACGGGTTGGTCGTCCCGGAAATTTTGAACGAAGCGGAGAAGGGCGATTACGATTTGATCGTCAGCGGCTCGACGCTCGCAGGTGGAGCGCTCCGCACTTACATCATGGGCGATGTCACTTCGCAAATCGTCAACCGCGCGAATCGCCCGGTGCTCGTCGTGCGCGGCGGTGAGGCGCATCCGCGCGGGTTGCTGGCAAGGCTCTCTCAGTTCTTTTCAAGCGCGAATCGCTAGTTAGATTTGCAGCGTTGACCGCGAAAAAGCTCATCCCGAGTCCGCTCAATCCGCACTGGCTCATCCCGAGAGGCTGGGAAAACATTCTCGGCGTCAACATCGACTACCGCCTCGGCGACTCGGTGCTGCACTTGTGGCGCGTGCAGTTCAACCAGCACGCGCAGCTCGCGGATCGCGCGCAGGAGCATACGCACCGGCATCACCAGTTGCTCTACTACCAGCGCGGACACGGCAAACTGGAGGCGAACGCGCACATTTACACCGTGATGAAAGGCAGCATTTTTTTTGTGCCTGCAGGATGCGGTCATCGGTTCAAACCGACGAAAGGCGAGGCGCCGATTTGCCTCGCGCTCGATTTTTCCATCGCAAAAGCGCGCTCGATCAATCTCGGCGGATTGCCGATGAAAAGCGAAGTCGCCATTTTGCTGAGCCTGCTTCACGCGGAATCGGCGCGGCCGTATCAACTCCGGCAAATGGACCAGCAGCTCGTCGATCAATGCATCGATGAAATCATCGTGGAAAACCAGAAGCGCCAAATCGGCTACGCGTCGTTGATCCAGGCGCACCTGCTGCGTCTCATCGCGCTTTGCTTGCGCGCGACGCAGCGCGCGAGCGGCTTCGGCGAACATTTCCGGCACACATCGTGGCGTTATCACTTGCTCACGGAGCGCGTGATCGAGTTGATCCGCGCGAACGCAACGCGGATGCCGGAGCTGACACTGTGCGAAGCTGCGCGCACGTGCGGCGCGAGCGCGAATCACCTCAACCGCATTTTAAAAAACCAGACCGGCCTGACGTTTCAACAACTGGTGCTGCGTCGCCGCCTCGATCTTGCGCGCGAACTTTTGCAGGACGGAAAATTGAATTGCACGGAAGCTGCGCACGAGGCGGGTTTCAACGACAGCAATTATTTCTCGCGCGCGTTTCGCAAAATATTCGGTTACTCGCCGTCGCAACTCGGCAAGCCTTGACGCTCGCAACAGCTCGAAAACTGAACGGAACGCCGTTGGCGTTGTCAGAGATACCGAAGTAATTTTTGTCTCATGTTTCTAACGCATTGGCTTCTCTACATCGGCGTGCCGATGATTCTGGGTCTGTGGGCGCAGGCTCGCGTGTCGGGCGCGTTCGCAAAATATGCGCGCATTCGCTCGTCGTCGGGAATGACCGGCGCTGAAGTCGCGCGCGATATTTTGAACGCCGCGCAAATTCACGACGTGGACGTGGTGCAGGTCGATGGCTGGCTCGGCGATCACTACGATCCGACACAAAAGCGGCTTTGTCTTTCGACTGAAACTTACAGCACGCCGTCGCTCGCGGCGGTCGGCATCGCGGCGCACGAGACCGGCCACGCGATCCAGCATGCGCGCGCCTATGCGCCGTTGCAGTGGCGCATGACGATTGTGCCGGTGACGCAAGTCGCGTCGCAGATTTTGCCGTTCATCATTTTTGGCGGATTTTTCTTCGGCTTTTTCGGGCTGCTGAAAATCGGCGTGCTCTGTTATCTCGTGCTCACCGTTTTCCAACTCATCACGCTGCCGGTCGAATACGATGCATCGCGCCGCGCGAAAATCATCTTGAGCCAGATGGGTATCGTGCAGCCGGGCGAGGAAGCCGCGGGCGTTCGCGATATGCTCGGCGCGGCGGCACTCACTTACGTCGCTGCGTTCATCGCAGCGCTCGGCAACCTGCTCTACCTGCTTTCACTCACCTCCAACCGCCGCAACTGACGCGCTCCTTCATGCAACTCGCAGTGAATCTTCATTCCAAAGCGTTAACCAACTTGATAGGAGCTTCGGCGATGGCCGAACCGGCTCCAGTTAACGAAGACACCGAACTCGTCGCGCGTGCGCAGGCGGGGGATCCGAGCGCGTTCGACCGTCTCGTCGTTAAATACAGCCCGCGCCTTTACGGCCTCGTCTACAACATGACATCGAACCACGAGGACACGAACGATCTGATGCAGGACATCTTCGCGAAGGCGTATCGCTCGATCAAAGGCTTCCGCGGCAAATCGAGTTTCTACACGTGGATTCACTCAATCGGCGTGAACATGACGATCAACTTTTTAAAAAAGCGCGGACGCCGTTTTCAGATGAGCCTCGATGATGTCGACGCGAACATTCAAAACGACAAGGAATTCATCGAACTCACCGCGACATCGAATCCCGTGCGCGAAGCCGACCTCGGCGAGCTTCAGCAAAAATTGAACGAGGCGATGATGAAGCTGTCGAATGAGCATAGGGCTGTTGTCACCATGTTTGATATCCAGGGAATGCCACATGCAGAAATCGCCAAAATCCTCGGCATTTCCGAGGGAACTGTGAGATCGCGGCTTTTTTACGCACACCGGCAGTTGCAGGCCCACCTTGAGGAGTTTCGGAAAAACAACATCTAACGCTATGCTGGACGACAACGAACTCCAAAAACTTCTTCGGCTGAAACGTTACGAACAGCCGTCGCCCGAATATTTCGACAAGTTCTTGAACGAGTTCCACCGCCGCCAGCGCGCGGAAATGCTGCGGCGGTCGGCGTGGCGAATCGCTTGGGATCGCGTGACCGCATTTTTCAGCGAGCAGACCGTCGGCAGTTTTGCCTACGCAGCCGCGACGGCGCTCGTGCTGATCGTGGCTGGCATCACGTCGTTAAACATCGTCACTTCCCATCATGAGGCGGTCATCGCGCAGGCGCAGCCGGTTTCCGCGCAGCCTTTCGGGCTCAACACACGCGTTCATCTGCCCGATTTCAACGAACTCTCGAACCAAACGGCTCATTCGGCCACCGCATCCCTCAGACCGCGTTATGTCATGGACGCGCGGCCCGTCAGTTATGAGCCCACGTCGAGTTTTTAGTTGCGCATTTCTTGCGCTCGCCTGCGCGCACGCACGCGCGCAAGGCAACTCCGACGCACTCACACAGCAGGTTCGCGCGGTTTTCGAACGTGCACAAAATGCCGTGGTGAAAATCGAAGCTGAGGACGATCACGGTAAACTTTCAGGCACCGGTTTCTTCGTCGATCCCACCGGCACGCTTTACACGTGCTATTCAGTCGGCGGCGAATCGCACGACATCATCATTTCACACGGAAACATGAAATATCCCGCCACTCGTCTCGCCGCCGATCCGCGCAGTGGCATTGCGATTTTAAAAGTGGAAGCGCGCACGCCGTTTTTGCCGGCCGGCAAATCGAAAGAGCTCGGCGTCGCGTCGATGATCATGACGATCGGCTATCCGATGGACATGCCGATCACGCCGAATTTCGGCTGCGTCGGCGGCTGGAACATCAAATTTCTCGACCGTTATTTTGCGACGGCGCACATCCGTGCAAACGTGCCGGTGCAGCGCGGCGAAGGCGGCGCGCCGCTGCTCAACATGAACGGCGAAGCGGTCGGCGTGCTGATTTGCAGCCTCGAAAACGGCTCGGGCGCTTTTGCGCTTCCGATCGAAGCCGCCGAAAAAGTGCGCAGCGATTTCATGCGTTTCGGCGAAGTCCGTCCCGGCTGGCTCGGCATCAAATTCGCCGAAGCAGAAAAACCGTTCGATGGTTCAAGCGTGCAGGTCGACGATTTCGTCAAGAATGCGCCGGCGGAAAAATACGGACTTCAGCGCGGCGACATTTTGCTGCGCGTCGGCGACGCGAAAATCACCTCGCCCGACGATGTGTTAAACGCGGCGTTTTATCTGACAGCCGGCGACGAAGTGCCGATCACTATTGCGCGCAACGGCGAGAAAATCGAATTGAAGGTGCAACCGGCGGAACATCCGGAAATGGCGCACGCGACCGCCGCGTTGCCGATGCCGCCGGGCATTCCGCTGCGCATGAATCGCTAGTGGTTCAGCATTTCGCGAAATTCCGATTCGCTCAAGATCCGCACGCCAAGCGTCTTCGCCTTTTCCAGCTTGCCGCCGGCTTCGTCACCCGCAAGCACGTAACTCGTTTTTTTGCTGACCGAAGCCGCGACTTTTCCGCCGCGCGCGAGAATCAATTCCGCGATTTCCTCACGCGGCTGCGAGAGCGTTCCGGTGATGACCCAGGTCGTGCCGGCGAATTTTTCGTCCGCTGTTTTCGGCTCGTATTTATCCTTCTCGCCAAAATTCAAACCGCTTTCGCGCAATCGTTCGATCAACGCATCATTTTGCTCATCGTTAAAAAAGCGGTGAATGCTAGCGGCCATCACCTCGCCGATTTCGTTGATACGCTGAAGCTCGTCGGCGCTTGCGTTCATTAGATTGTCGAGCGTGTGAAAATGCTCCGCGAGCGTGCGCGACGCCGTCGCACCGACGTGCAAAATGCCGAGTCCGAAAAGCAGCCGCCACAGCGGACGCGATTTACTTTGCTCAATCGCAGCGAGCAAATTCGTGATGCTTTTTTCGCCGGTGCGCGGAATTGTCGCGAGCTTTTCCGCGTCAAGTTTGTAAATCCCGCTCACGTCATGCGCGAGTTCGCGCGAGACGAGTTGATCGACCATTGCTTCGCCGAGGCCTTCGATGTCCATCGCGCCGCGGCTCGCGAAATGTTCGAGGCGGCGGCGCAGTTGCGCCGGGCACGCTGCGTTGATGCAGCGCACCGCGACCTGCTCCGGATCGCGCATGACCGAGCCGCCGCACGTCGGGCACCTTTCCGGCATTTTAAACACACGTTCGCTTCCCGTGCGGCGCTCCCTTTTTACCTCGACGACCGCCGGAATTACTTCGCCCGCTTTTTCGATCACAATGATGTCTCCGATGCGAATGTCCTTGCGCGCGATTTCCTCTTCGTTGTGCAACGTCGCGCGCGCGACCGTGCTGCCGCTAACGAACACCGGCTCGAGTGCGGCGACCGGCGTCAGCGTGCCGGTGCGCCCGACCTGTAACAAAATATCGAGCAGTTTCGTCTCGACGCGCTCCGGTTCGTATTTGTAAGCGATCGCCCAGCGCGGCGCTTTCGACGTGAAGCCGGCTTTTTCGCGTTGCGTGAATGAGTCCACTTTCACGACCGCGCCGTCGGTTTCGTAAGCGAAGTCGTGCCGCAATTTGTCGAGCTCGCGAATCGCGGCGAGAATTTCGTCCACGTTTTTGCACGTCCACGTTTTCTCACTGCGCTGCAGGCCGACTTTATCGAGCAACTTTAAACCTTCGCCGTAAGTCTCGATTTCGAGACCTTCGAGCGCCCCGATTCCGTGCAGAACAAGGCCCAGCGGGCGTTTGCGAACGGTTTCCGGATCGAGTTGCTTCAGCGACCCGGCGGCGGAATTGCGCGGATTCGCAAAAAGCGGCAAACCTTCGGCTGCACGATCTTCGTTCAGTTTTTTAAAACCTTGCTTTGTCATGAAAACCTCACCGCGCACCTCCAGCACGCGCGGCGCATGACCTCGCAACTGCCGCGGCACATCGCGAATCGTCAGCACATTTTGCGTCACGTCATCGCCAACGCGCCCATCGCCGCGCGTCGCTGCATATTTCAATGCACCATTTTCAAAGAGAAGCGAGACGGCGACGCCATCGACTTTCGGCTCGACGACAACCGTGATTTCCTGGCCGGGTAAAAGCTTCTGCAGACGCTGAAACCACTCGACGACTTCCTCCTCGGAATACGTGTTTTCGAGACTGAGCATCGGTGTGCGATGCGTGATTTGCGCGAAGTGCTCGAGCGGCTTTCCGCCGACTCGCTGCGTCGGCGAATCGCGTAGCGCGAGTTCAGGAAATTTTTGCTCCAGCTCGACGAGTTCACGATAAAGCGCGTCGTATTCGCGATCGGAAATGGTCGGCGCGGCGTCCTCGTAATAGCGCCGATTGTGCTCTTCAATCTCGCGTCGGAGCTGTGCCGCGCGTGCTTTCGCGTGTTTTAACTCTGTTTCCGACATAAAGGAGGACGCCGAGCGTAGCACCGACCGTGTCGGCGAGCCAATCGAAGACATCCGCGCCGCTGCGATTCGGCGTGTAGAGCTGGTGCCATTCGTCCGTCGCGCCGAAAATCGAGATCAACACGATGACGAGCGGAACCAGTTTCGGCAGCGGCAATTTCGTCGTCCTGTGCAGCGCGAGTGCGAGAATCGCCGCGCCTGCGGCGAACGCAATAGTGTGACAAACTTTGTCCCACTCCGGCAGGGGCAGCATGTAAGGCGCGAGCGTCTGGCCGCTCATGGACGACAAAACGAAAATGGTGATCGACCAGCAAATGAACGCTGCCCACGCAACAGCGCGAACGTGATTGTGGATTCGATTCTGCAAGCGAAAGCGTTTACGCTAAATCGCGAATGCACGCAAACCAGCTTGTGCTCGGCATCGAAGGCGGCGGCACCAAAACCGAATGGGTGCTGCTGTCGAGCGAAGGAAACGCTGTTAAACACGGCGCTTTGCCCGCAGCGAATTTGCGGCTCATCAGCGACAATGCTCTGGAGAAAATGTTTGGCGTTCTCCCGATGGAAGCAACGCACGTCGGCGCCTATCTCGCCGGCTGTGTGAACGACGCGGACCGCGCGCGCCTTTTTGCGCTCGTGCAAAAAGCCTGGCCAAATGCGCAGATCAGCGTCGGCAGCGACCGGGACTCGGGTTTTGCGACGTGCTTTGGCAATGACGACGGCATTTGCGTCATCGCGGGAACCGGATCGGCGGTGACCGGACGGAAAAACGGGCGTATCGAAAAAGCAGGCGGCTGGGGGCAATTGCTCGGCGACAAAGGCGGGGGCTACAATCTCGCAGTGCAGGCGCTGCGGTTCGTGCTGTCAAATTACGACATCGATCACCGCGTGGACGAACTCGGCGCGCAGATTTTGCGCACGCTCGCGCTAAATCGACTTGAGGATCTCGTCGCGTGGGCCGCTGACGCCGACAAAATGTCTGTTGCCAAACTGGCGCCGGTTGTTTTCGAAGCGGCTAAGCACGGTCAACACGAAATGCTCGAAGCGGTGCAATTCGGTGCGCACATTTTGGCGGAATTCACACGCGCGGTTGCTTTGCGGCTCGACTTGTCGCGGCCAAAGGTGCGGTTGCTCGGCGGACTTTTTGGGCATCATCCGGAATACGCGGATTTGTTTAAGGATTACCTGAGCGATTTGCTGCCTGGCGCGGATGTCGGCGTCTGCGCTCGCTCCGGTGCGCTCGGTGCGGCGTGGCTGGCGGGGAAAGGAGGAACGCAGAATGCAGAATGCAAAATGGAGGGAGATGCAATCGATGTCGCGGAACTCGCTGCGGCGCTGACGGAGCAGCGAAATCCGCGCTCGGAAAAACTCGATCAAATGACAACGCCGGAACTCGTCGATCTTTTTGTCGCGGAGGAAAACTACGTTGTCGAAGCGCTCGAAGCGACGCGCGAATCGATTATCTCTGCAGTCGATTTAGTCGGCGCTGCGTTAAAAAATGGAGGGCGACTTTTTTACGTCGGCGCGGGGACGAGCGGGAGACTTGGTGTGCTCGATGCGAGCGAGATTCCTCCGACGTTCAGCGCATCAACGGAGCTGGTGCAAGGCATTATCGCCGGCGGCGCGCGGGCTCTGCACTCGGCAGTCGAAGGCGCGGAAGATCAGCCCGAAGCTGGCGCGTTTACAGTTGTCGAACGCGGCTTAACATCGCGCGACGTCCTGTGCGGGCTTGCCGCGAGCGGGCGGACGCCGTTTGTGCTTGGCGCATTGCAGCGCGCGCGGGAGATCGGCGCGAAGACAATTTTGCTTACGTGCAATCCCGCACGGCGACGCTCGGAAATGCCGTGGGATGTCGAAATCGATTTGCCGACGGGACCGGAATTGGTCACCGGCTCGACGCGTTTAAAAGCAGGAACCGCGACGAAGATCGTGCTCAATATTTTGTCCACGTGTGCGATGATCCGGCTAGGGAAAGTGCGCGGCAATTTGATGATCGACGTGAATGTCTCGAACGAAAAATTGCGCGATCGCGCGGTCAGGCTAGTGCGACTCGGACGCGGTTGTTCATATGATGAAGCGCGTGCGCTCCTGACCGCGACAAACTGGAACGTTCGCTCGGCGCTGGAACGGAAATAGAGCGTCGAACTTTAGACATCCGTGGCTAAATTACGCCACTTTCGTGCGCCCGAAATGCGTCCGCTGGAATGCGCCGCAAAAAAGTTACTCTGTAGATTCGGTAAAATCCTGCGGCGCGGCACGACTGGCACACACGCTGCTTATGTTTGCGGCAGTTCGTGATTAGACGAACGGGGGAAAAAGACCAAAGGGACAGCTCGGCCGTAGGGCGTTACTGACGGGTCCGGGGGGAGCCAGTCAGCGGGACGGCCGAGCTGCATTCCCCGAGACGCTCAAGCGAGCGCGCGGTTTTCGACGCGCACAATTTCGATCTCGCCGAACACATCATTTTGCTGCGCGCGAATTTGTTTCAGGCGAATCAACTCGAGCAGCGCGAGAAACGTAACGACGACTTCCGTGCGCGATGCTGCGCCAGAGAAAAGTTCCGAAAATTTCAGCGCCACGTTGCTCATGGTCATCTTCATGATCAGGTCGATCTTGTCGGAGACGGTGAAGTTTTCCTCGAAGATTTCGCGCAGGTCTTCGGCTTTGTTCAACCGTTTCAAAACGTTGTTAAACGCATTGATCAAATCGAAAATACTGACCTCGCCGAGCGGACGCTCCGCAGCGGCTTCCGGTTTGTCAGGCATGCGAGAAAACAAATTCTCGCGTGCGAGTTCACGCTCCTGCAAATGCGCCGCAGCGTCTTTGAATTTTTTGTATTCGATCAACTGCCGCACGAGCTCCCAGCGCGGATCGTCTTCCTCGGCGGCTTCATCCGGAGGTTGCTGGTCTTTCGGCAAAAGACTGCGGCTTTTGATGTAGATCAAATTCGCCGCCATCACGACGAAATCACCCGCGACGTCGAGATCGAGGATTTTGAACAGCTCCATGTAGTCGAGATACTGTTTCGTGATGCGCTCGATCGGGATGTCGTAGATGTCGATCTCGTCTTTTTTGATGAGATAAAGCAACAGATCGAGCGGGCCTTCGAAGACCTCGAGTTTGACTTTATAGTCGTTGTCCATGGCGGGTGCGGCGCGAGCGTAGCGGGACGACTCCGCTTTTGCAAAGCGGCAAACGCGGCGAAAATTGCGTGCTATTGCAGCGACTGCGCGTAAGGCCGGATGAACTCGCGGATTTCCCAGCAGAGCCAGTTCTTCTCGTCATCGGCGAGCATCGAGCCGAAACGGATTTTCCCGTCGATGGCTTTGATTTCGATGCCGTAAACCGGTTGGTAGTTTTGCTTGTAAAACTCTTTTTTGAGCACCGTCTCAACGCGCGAAGTCATCAGATCGTAGTTTCTCTTTTTTCCGAACAGTTGGCGCTGCAAACGAATCTGATCGGGACTGAGATAAAGCAGGTGAACGGCGAAGCGCAACCGGAGCGCGATATAAGCCGTCACGATGCCGACGAGCGGAAAAAGAGAAGCAAACGGAAGCACCGTCCAGGATTGGGGCTTCGCGTGTGAGCCGAACAGAAACATGCAGAAAAAAGCCCACGAAAGCGCATTCCACACGATCGCGAAAAACAACATCCCGCCGGACCGTCCGCTCGACGGAATGTAAAAAAGAAGCTGCGTGTCGGAAACCGGTTTGCGCTCAATTTTCGTTTGCGCCGGTTTTTCGAAAGCACCCGGCGGATTCACTTTCACTTCCGCCTGTGTCTTCAACGCATCGCGCATCGGAACGGAAAATCCACACTGCGGACAAACAATCGCGTCCTCGAAAGAATTCAGTTCGCGATTTTCAAATGGCCGGAATTTGAGGCCGCATTTTGGGCAGATGAAATCCTTCATCGTCCCGGCTGCAAGTTTCAGCATGCCCTTTTTCAATGCGGCGAACATGCGTGATTATTTTGCCGGCGGCGCGAGCACTTTCAGTTTGCGCGGTGCGATGCGGAAGGTCACCGGCAGTTCACCGATGACTTCGCCGTCGACTTCGACCGGCACTTCATCATCACTGCGCACGCTGACTTTGCGCGTTTGGAAATACTCGACGTCCGGGAGCTTCGTGTGCGTGCCGAAGATGATCGCCTGCAAATAACGGACGATATCGAGATAACCGAGATTTTTGAAAACGAGCACGTCGAGCTTGCCGTCATCGATCTTTGCTTCTTTGAAAATGGTGAACGGCCCGCCGTAAAATCGTCCATTACCGATGAGCACGAATGAGCCTTCGGTTTTGCGCGACTCGGTTTCGAGGAGCAGCCGCGGCGGTTTTTGCGCCGCGATTTGCGTCGCGGAAATCACGTAGCTGAGCGGGCCGAATGTTTTTTTCGAATCGAAGCTGGTCGCCGCAACAATCTGCGCGTCGAAACCGATGCCGGCGAGTTGCACGAAATTTTGTTCGTTCGCGCGCGGCAAATCGACCAGCCGCGTGTGGCCGTGTTCAATCACATCCCAGCATTTGCGCAAATTATTCGCCGGCAGCCCGAGTTCGGTCGCGAACACGTTCATCGTGCCGATCGGCAACAGCCCGAGCGCGGCATTCGTGCCGGCGATGCCGTTGACGACTTCGTTGATCGTCCCGTCGCCGCCCGCCGCGACGATGCGCTCGCAGCCGCTGCGTGCGGCATTTTCCGCGATCTCACGCGCTTCGCCTGGCGCGGTCGTGATGTGAATAAATGCGGCGTCGGAGAGCTGCTCGATTTTTCGGCAAAGCGACTTCGCCTTTTCGCTGCGCGCGGCGGGATTGATGATGACGATAATCGGTTTCACCGGTTGTTTAACTTAATGAAACGGCTTTTCTTCGCGACGTTCATCGTTACTTTGGCGGCGTGCGAAAACTTGCAAAGGTTTTTTTGATCGTATTCGGCCTGCTTCTCGCGCTCGCGGCAATCGGCGTGCTCGGGATCAACCTTTACGTGCAATCCGCAGGAACACAGTCGCGAATCGAGCGCGAAATCAGCGCCGCGCTCGGCACGCCCGTGCACATGACGGGCAGTTCGCTCACGCCTTGGGGCGGCCTTAAAATTAGCGGAGTCACCGTCCCGCAGCCGGACGGCAACGGCAATTTTCTCGAAGCTTCGAGCTTCGCCGCGTTTTTCGAATTTCTCCCGCTGATGCGCAAACAGATCATCGTTGATCAAGTCAACATCGACACGCCAAAGGTTGTCTGGATTCAAAACGAAAGCGGCAAGTGGCGGATGCCAGCTGAAAACGAAGAAAAAGCTCCGCGAGAGAAGCCGGTGCGCGAAACGGAACACACTGAAAAACTACACGAGAAAAAGTCCGCGCCATTTTCCGTCACGGTCAAAAAATTCCGGCTCGATCACGGCGCGTTCGTGTTCCTCGATCAAAAACAACGGCATGTCATTGCATTCGATGATGTGCAGGTTGATTGTCCGTCAATCAGTGGCGGCAACACCGAAGGGAGCGCCAAGAGTGACAAAGTCGTGGTGCGCGAAGAGCTCTTTTTGCAAAACGTGAGCGCGCCATTTAGTTTTACAGACGGCGAACTTTCGCTGCATGACGTTTCGGCGCAGATCGCCGATGGAAAGCTCGACGGCGCCTGCACGCTCCAAACAGCCGAACGCCATTCACCATTCACCGTGGATGTGCATTTTGATGGCATCAATGTCGATCGACTGCTCACCGAGGCCGGACAGCTGCCGGGCGTCGCGACCGGCGCGCTGAACGGCTGGGTCAATCTCTACGGACATGCCGGCGAACCCGAGAGTATTGCGGGCAGCGGGCACATTTCACTTGTTGGCGGCACGGTGCGTTACGGTCTTTTTCAGATGCTCGGTTCCGCGCTGCAAATTAACGACCTCGTGCTGCTCAATATCCAGCAGGCGCACGCCGATTTTCGCGCGAGCGACAGTCGCGTGCACGTCGACGACCTGTTGTTGCAGACGCAAAATTTAAAAGTCGCGGCACACGGCGACATCACTTTCGACGGCAAAATGCAGCTCGATGCGCGTCTCACGATTAACCAGCGCATTCACCGGCAGTTGCCGGGCTTCATCAAATCGAACTTCCAGCAAGGCGAAGACAGCGATACGCGCTACATCGATTTCGTCGTCGACGGCACTGTGGGTAAACCTCACACCGACCTGTGGGATCGCGTCGGCGGTGCGAAAATCCAAAAGGAAGTGACGGGTATTTTCCAAAGCATTTTCGGCGGCAAACGGAAGCCCGAAGAAAAGAAAAAGGAGAAAAAGCCGAAGAAGAAAGAAGGCTCCGAGGCTTTGGCTACGCCATCGATTTCAGCGGAGCCATCGGCGACGCCGATGCCGAGCACAGCGGAATAGTTACGCTGCGGTTTTTGTCGGCACGACAAGCACCCGACGATTCGCGTTGCGCAGGACGTTGCTCGTCACGCTGCCCACTAGCAAATGATGCAACGCGCCGTGTCCGTGCGAACCGATCACGATGACGTCGGCATTTTGCTGTTCCGCTTCGTGCAGAATTTTTTCCGCGATACCGCCCTGGATTTGCAGCGCGAGAACATCGAAGTCCGCAAGCGAGGCTTTCAATTTTTCGAGCTGTTGATGCTCTTTATGAAAATCACCGGCAATTGCGACGCGAACGGATTCCGGTCCCGGCTCGAAGCCGACGAATGCCGGCTCCGGCTCGACGACATGGAGCAAAACGATCCGGCTGCGAAACGCCTCCGCGAGCTCTCGCGCCGCCGCGATGATCTTCGGAGTCGCGTCCGAGAAATCCACAGGCACGAGAATTGTCTTCATAAAGCTCTACGCAAGGTATCAACAACCTGCGCTATTTCGTCTCGCGTGTTGTAAAAGTGCGGCGATAGGCGGATGTATTGATTTCCGGCGCGATCGAAGCGCAGCGAGCCGACGATTTTGTTTTCCTCGAACGCCCGGAAAAGCGCGGCCATGTCGGCGCGCGGATGGCGAAACGTCGTGATGCCGGAAGCGTTCGGCCCGCTCGTCGGCGCGATGATTTCGAAATCCAGCGCCTGCAATTCAGCGACGAGTTGTGCTTTGATTTCCAAGATGCGCGTATGCACATTGTTTAACCCCACGTTCATGAGCATTTGCAGCGAAGCGCGCATGCCGTAGATACCGGCGACGTTGAGCACGCCCGGTTCGTAACGCTGAGCGGTTGCGGGAAACGCGATTTCGCTTTGCGTGATGAAATTTGGTGAACGCACATTCCATGCGCCGAGCAGCGTCGGGCGCAGCAGCTCAAAATGGTCGCGTTTTACAAACACAATGCCGATCGCGAGCGGGCCGAGCATCCACTTGTGCGCGTCGGCGCTGAGAAAATCGACATGCTCAACCGAGAGCAGTGACGCACCGAGCGTCTGGATCGCATCGAGCGAAAACAAAACACCGCGCTCGTGCAGCAGTTTGCCGATTGCATCGACGTCGATGCGATAGCCGGTGAGAAAATTGCACGAGGCAAGCGCGGCCATGCGCGTGCGCGGCGTGATCGCATTTGCGACAAGCTCCGGTGTGATTTCGCCAGGCCGCTCCGGCTCGAGATAACGAATCACCACGCCGACTCGCGCGAGATCCATCCACGGATAAACGTTCGCCGGATAATCGTTCGCGTAACACAAGATCTCGTCGCCAGCGCGCCACGGCAGGCCATTTGCGAACAGACTCAAGCCGAGCGAAGTCGGCCCGAGCAGCGCGATTTCCTCCGCACGCGCACCGATGAATTCCGCGCAAATGCGTCGCGTCTCGTTCACGTCGCGCAGCACGTCGCCGAACTCCTGATGATTCTCGCACGAGCGCCTTGTGTATTCGATTACCGCGTCGGCGGCGCATTGCGGCAGCACGGTCACGCCCGCATGCGCGAGAAAAATGTGATTACGGCAGACGGGAAACGCCGCACGACGCGCCTCTTCATCGTGCACGAGCGATTCGAGATTTTGCACGCTCAATTCTGCTGTGCCGACAAATCGTTTTGCAATTTCGTGCTGACGGTAAATTCGCGATAAATCGCTTTTTCGCCTGTATTCGAATCGACGATTTCGGCTGAGCGGGAGCCGAAGTTTGGCGGCGCGACATAGGGCTTTTGCGGCAGCACCTTCTCGTTCGCGACCAGCCAAAAAAACAGTGCGTGCGCAGAAATCACAGCGAGAACGATGAGAAAAAGCGTGGTGCGTTTCATCGCGTCAAAGTTTTACGCAAAACGGCGCGGACGCAAGCGCTACGGTTTCCGCGCTTCCTCGCCTTCCTCGATCAATTTCCAAAATTCCTTTGCCTGCCCGAGCTGGTCGTCCTCGGCCATCGGCAGTTTCGTGCGGAAGAGAAAATCGCGCAGCGTGTTTTTGTGCAGCACGCGATGAATCGTCACTCCCTCGGGGCTTCGCTCGAAATAAATGCGGTAATCTTTTGCGCGGTAGCGAAAGAGCTTTTTCCCTTCGCGCTCGATCACGCCGAATTTTTCTGTATCGAGATTTTCGAGATCCTCGGGCAGCACCTGGAATTCCGCGAGCAAATCGAGCTGCAGTTCTTTCGGAAGTCGCGACATTTCGGCGGCGCTGAGTTGGTTGAAAACAATCTGGAACACGGAAGTTAACTAAAGCGTAAATCCGAAATCCTAAATCTCAAAATACACGCGCTGGACGCGGCTGCTGATGCCGGTGAAAATTTCCCAAGCGATCGTTTGCGCTTTTTGCGCGAGCTCGGAGGCGAAAATTTCCTCGTGCCCCTGCCGGCCGATGAGCACGGCTTCGTCGCCCGCCTGCACGTCCGGAATGTCCGTAACATCCGCCATGATTTGATCCATCGTCACGCGTCCGAGCAGCGCGCAGCGGCGTCCGCGGATCAGCACTTTTGCGCCAGTGTTTGACAACCGTCGCTGGTAGCCATCGGCGTAACCGATCGCGAGCGTCGCGATGCGCATCGGGTGCGGCGTGATGAACGTGCGCCCGTAGCTTACGCTGCGCCCCGCATCGAAATCGCGCACGAGCGTCACGCGTGTTTTTAGCGTCATCACAGCGCGTAGCTCCATCTGGAAATCCACGACCGGGGAACTGCCGTAAAGCATCAGCCCGGTGCGCACCATCGATTGCGCGTGATCGGAAAAACGAATCACGCCTGCGCTGTTGAGCGAATGCACGATCGGCGCGTCGATGCCCATGCCGCGCAGTTCTCCGGCGATTTTTTCAAAATGCGCAAGCTGTTTGCGTGTGAAATTTTCGTCCTCGTCGGACACCGGTAAATGCGTTGCGATGCCGGTGATCGCGAGATTTTCGAAGCGCAGCAATTCGCGCGCAAACTCGATTGCGTCGTCCTGCCAGATACCGATGCGGCCCATGCCGGTATCGATCGCGAGATGCACCGGAATTTTTTCTGCGCGCGAAAACGCGTTGAAAGCTGCTGCTTCATCGAGTGTCGAAATTACCGGCACGAAACCGGAGCGGGCGATTTCCTCGCGTTCATGTGCGAGCGCGGTGCCGAGAATGAAAATACCGGGCGCATTGTCACCGAGCGCTTCACGCAGCGTGCGTGCTTCGGCGACATTTGCGACGCCGAACATCTGCACGCGACCACGAATCGCATTCGCGATTTCCACCATGCCGTGTCCATAAGCGTTCGCTTTGACAATCGCCATGATGCCCGAGCGCGGCCCGATTTTTTCGCGCACGATGCGCACGTTGTGGCGCAACGCAGCGAGGTCGATCTCCGCCCAGCAACGCCGCTCCGTTTTCACGCCACTGGTTGCGGCATGGGCTCGTGTTCCGCCAGCTCGCGAAGGTTCGCGAGTCCGCGTTCGAAATCGCGCCCGATCCACCACATGAACGCGAGGTCGACGTAGCGCACATACGGGTTCGGATTTCCCTGCCATTTGCAAAGCCACGTCACGCGCGTGTATTCGCCGACCGGCTCCAGCGCGAGCGCGCCCTCCGCGTGGCAATCGCACTGCACGACCTCGAGGTCATATGCGATGCGTTCGTTCGGCACACTCTGCGTGATGCGCATGGCGCCTTCCATTTTGCGGCTCGTCCAGCGCTGCACCGCGCCGACACCGCCAGGCTCGCCCTCGTAGGCGAAATGCATTTCCTCGCGGCGCGACCATTCCGTCCAGCGCGGCCAATTGCGCAGGTCGTTGATAAGCGGGAATATTTCCGACGGAGTTTTGTGGATCAGCACGCGGCGCACGACACGGCAGCGGCGTTTCAAAAACCACGGGAAAATCAGCAAAAACGCGGCGAAGAGCAACAACCGAAGTGGAGTTTTATTCATGGCTTTTCTCGGTGAAAATGAGTTCGCATCCAATGGCGCAACTGCGTGGCGCGGAAAAATCAACGCCAGTCCGCGCATGTCGGATTGATATCGACAGAAAAAATGGCAAATCACAAGCTGACAAAACCACGCCGCCCATGAACAAAATCGCCGCTGTTGTTTTCACCGCCGCCGCCTTTGCCACAATCGCGCCGCCCAGCCGCGCACAGCAAGTCGCGCAAACGAACGCTACGTTGGCGCAAGCACCCGCGCCCGCGCCGCAAAAACACACGCACAGCAACAAACCGGCTCCTGCGCCGACTCCCACTCCTGCCGCCGCCGCACCTGCTCCCGAGAAAAAACGCTCGTGGTGGTATTGGCTTTTCCATCGTCGTCCGAAAGCGCCGCCGGTCGTTACCGTTGCGCCGACTCCGACTCCCGCTCCGGCAAAAAGCCGCACGATGACAAAACCTGCGCCTGCCGAAGAAACGGCCGCGACCGCGCCGAAACAACGTCCAACTCCCCCGCCGCAGGCCGAGCAAACAAAGCCCGCACCGGCTCTGGTCGAGCGCAAAAAACCGCGCCCAACTCCGCCGCAGGAGGAATCGAACAGCATGAATGAGCCCGCGCCGTTCGTTCCGCCGCCGACTTCGACAGAAAAACAATCCACGCAGCAAATCGGCGACGGCAATCCTGCGCGCTATCAGGAAGTAAAACAAAAGGCGCTTCAAGACAAACACGTGCAGGAGCTGCAGGAAAAAGCCGACAACGCGTCCGACGGTGACGAGCAGCGCAAAGCGTCTGAAAAATACTACAAGGCTTTATTTAACAAAATGCGCAATCTCGATCCATCGCTCAAAGACCGCATCGACCGCACGGAAGCTGCGACGTTGCGGCGCGTGGGCGCGGAGTAAATTGCGCGCGCAAATTTTCCTCGCTGCAATTTTTGCGGCACTCGCCGCGCGCGCATTCGCGCAAACGCACGCGCTGCAAGTCTCGGGCAAGGATTTGCTCTTTGACGGAAAGCAGGTGACGCTGCGCGGCGTTGCCGTCGGCGATCCGTTTCTCGCACGCGAAGGCCGGCCGCTCTCGGATTACGCGACGATCGCCAATACGTGGCGCGCGAATGTCGTGCGGATCAGTTTGCATCCGAGCGTCTGGAAACACATGTCGCACGAGCGCGTCATCGCGCGTTTGCGTAGCGAGACGCAGGCGGCGCTTGACGCAGGAATGTTCGTGATCATCGACTGGCACACGATCGGCTGGCCGGCTGGTTACTACGAGCCGATCCAGGCTGGTTGGGACGAAGATCCGCGCGATCTTTATGATTCGAAGTTTTCACTCGCGCAAAATTTCTGGGGCGAAATTTCCAAGGCATTCGCGAATGAGCCGCGCGTGATTTTCGAGCTATGGAACGAACCGGTTTTCAACAAAAGCGATGGCGACGATCCATCAGGCGCGCGCTGGCAAAAACTGAAGCCGTATTTCGAAAAATTGCTCGCGACCATTCGCGCGCATGGCGGCAACATCGTCCTGGCGACCGGCAATGCGTGGGCTTACAACCTGCGCGGCATCCGCAACGATCCGCTCGGGGGCGTTAACGTCGCGTATGCGTGGCACATTTACGCCGGGCATGATGACAACGACGAATCCGCGTGGGCCGCATCGCTGGATGATTTACAAAAAATCGCGCCGGTGCTCGTGACCGAATGGGGTTTCCAGCGCAAAACCAAAGAAGAATTCCGCGGCACGCCGGAGGGCTTCGGCGAAAAATTCGTGCGCGATTTTTTGGAGGCGAAACATCTGCACTCGACCGCGTGGTGCTGGCATCCCGATTGGACGCCGGTGATGCTGCAGCGCGACTGGAAAACGCCGACGGAAATGGGCGCATTCGTGCTGCGCTATCTGCGCGAGCACAATCCGATCTAAAGCGCCCTGTCGCTAAAATCGCGCACCGCGTTCCTCGATGATTCCCTCCGCGATTTTTTGCGCGAGCTGCTCGCGGAATTTCGTATCGGCGCAGCGCCTCGCTTCGCGGCGATTGCTGATGAACCCGCATTCCACGAGCACGGCGGGATATTGATTCAGCCGCAGCACGCGGAAGTTTGCGTGCGGCACGCCGTCTTTCATCGTGACCTCGCCGAGCTTGTTTTCGATCCGTTGCGCGAACTCTTGCGACACATTCGAATGCCAGTAAACCTGCGCGCCGTGCGCGCGACGTGAGCCGTCGTTAAAATGCACGCTGACAAAAACCGCGTTCCGTTGCTTGTTCGAGATCGCCGCGCGGTCGTTCAGTTCGATGAAACGATCGCTGTCGCGCGTCATCACCACGCGGAAGCCGGCGGCGCGCAATTTCCCGGCGAGCCGTTGCGCGGTATCGAGAGCGACAATTTTTTCCGCGACACGATTTTTAAAAACGCCCGAGTCCTTTCCGCCGTGGCCGGGATCGACGACGACGGTCGTAAAGGTGTGCAGCGTGTTGTGAACAGTCGGCGTCGCGCAGCCGGCGACGAAAAGCACGAGCGGGAGCAGCAGGTGGATCGTTTTGTTCATGTGAAAATCCGCGCACACTTTTGCCGCGGGATTTGCGCACGTCAATCGCCGCCCGCATTGTGGACCAATGAAAAAACTCGCGGCTGCACTTTTGTTCGGCAGCCTCGCCGGGATTTGCCACGCTGCTGACGTGAAACACACAAACCGGCTCGCCAGCGAAAAATCGCCATATCTGCTGCAGCACGCGCACAACCCGGTCGATTGGTTCCCGTGGGGCGCGGAGGCTTTTGAAAAAGCGCGCCGCGAGGACAAGCCGATTTTTTTGTCCGTCGGCTACTCGACGTGCCACTGGTGCCACGTCATGGAACGCGAGTCGTTTGAAAACGAAGAGGTCGCGAAAATTCTCAACGCGCATTTTGTCCCGATTAAAGTTGATCGCGAGGAGCGGCCCGATGTCGATCGCGTTTACATGACATTCGTGCAGGCTACGACCGGCGGTGGCGGATGGCCGATGAGCGTCTGGCTCACGCCCGATTTGAAGCCGTTCGTCGGCGGCACTTATTTTCCGCCGGAGGATCGCTACGGTCGGCCCGGATTCAAAACCGTGCTGCTCCGTATTGCCGACGCGTGGAAAAACAACCGCACACAGATCGTGCAGCAAGGCGACGAGATCATCGCCGCGTTGCGCCAATACAGTCTCGCGGCAAAAAGCGAATCGCCGCTCGACCCGAAAACTATCGAGACCGCTTACGAACAAATCGCACGCAGCTTCGATCCCGAGCAGGGCGGTTTTGGTAGCGCGCCGAAATTTCCGCGACCGGTTACGTTGAACCTGCTGCTGCGCATTTACGCGCGCGAACCCGATTCGCAGCGCGGCAAACACGCGCTCGAGATGACCACATTCACGCTGCGCAAAATGGCCGATGGCGGCATGCACGATCACATCGGCGGCGGCTTCCATCGCTACTCCGTCGACCGCTTCTGGCACATCCCGCATTTCGAGAAAATGCTCTACGACCAGGCGCAGCTCGCGATCGCGTATCTCGACGCATTCCAGATCACGCGCGAACCGCTGTTCGAGCAAACCGCGCGCGACATTCTCGATTACGTGCGGCGCGACATGACGTTTGAGCCACAGAGAGCACAGAGTTCCCCGAAGTCCCCCGTGGCTCAAACCGGCGGTGGATTTTTCTCCGCCGAAGATGCGGACAGCCTGGAGAAACCGGACGCGCACGAGAAACATGAAGGCGCGTTTTACATTTGGGCGAAAGTGGAAATCGACGAGCTGCTCGGCGCGGAAGCCGCGCAAATTTTCGAACGCGTTTACGGCGTCGAATCGCATGGCAACGCGCCGAACGGGAGCGATCCGCAGGGCGAATTTGAGGGCAAAAACACGCTCATCCGCCGCTACACCGATGACGAAGCGGCGAAGATTTTCAAAAAGTCGCCCGATGAAATCGCGAGCCTCCTCGCTGGGAGCCGCCGCAAACTTTTCGATGTGCGCGCCAAACGCCCGCGCCCGCATCTCGACGACAAAATCATCACCGCATGGAACGGCCTGATGATCTCCGCGTTCGCCCGCGCCGCGCAGGTGCTCGACGACCCCGCGTATCTCGACGCCGCCACGCGCGCCGCGCAGTTCGCAAAGATAAATCTCACCCGCAATGACGCGCTCATTCGCAGTTACCGCGACGGCGCGAGCGACGTCGAGGGCTTCGCCGATGACTACGCATTTTTGATCCAGGGCCTGCTCGATCTTTACGAGACCGGATTCGACGTGGGCTGGCTGCAATGGGCCGAACAGCTCCAGCACAAACAGGACGAACTCTTCGCCGACAAAGAGCACGGCGGCTACTTCGGCGTGCGGGAAACCGCGCCCGACATTTTGCTGCGGATGAAAGAGGACTACGATGGTGCCGAGCCGACGGCTAATTCCATTGCCGCGCTCAACCTGCTCCGTCTCGCGCAGATGTTAAATAACGAGCATTTCCGCAAAAGCGCCGACGCGACCATCCACGCCTTCGACGGCCAGCTCGAGAAAACGCCGTTCGCGATGCCGCAAATGCTCGTTGCCTTCGACTTTGCGCAAAGCAAACCGAAGCAAATCGTCATCGCCGGCCGGGGTGACTCCGCCGATACCCGTGCGCTCCTGTGCGAACTGCACCGGCATTTCATCCCGAACAAAATCGTCCTCATGGCCGACGGCTCCGCAGGCCAGCAATGGCTCGCCGAAAAACTCGACTTCATCAAAACCGCCGCGCCCAAGAACGGTCAGGCCACCGCCTTCGTCTGCGAAGACTACGTCTGCAAACTACCTGTGACGGATGTGGACGCGTTCCGTGCGGCGCTGGCGGGGAAGTGAGTTGACTGCCTCTTTTCAAGAGGCCAACTCACAAAGACCGGAAACTCGATTACTTTTTTGTAATAAGCAATTGCTGTAAGTCGCTCAAAGGCGGGGAGGTTGATGTCACTCATCGTCTGTTGAAACGATTGCTATGATTGTGAAGTTGAATGTGCCCTTAAATGACCGGTGATGTGAAGCTACGTTTCGGAAAAGCGATTAAAGAACAGCGTTCCGCGCTGCAAATATCCCAGGAAGAGCTGGCGGATCGCGCAGGATTACACCGCACTTACGTTTCGGATGTGGAACGCGGTGCGCGTAATCCATCGCTTGAAAGCATCGGCAAACTTGCGCACGCGCTCGATGTTTCCATCGCGATGCTCTTTACGCGAGCGTTCAGCAATGTCTCCGCCGCCAAGTCGCCTGTGGAAATTCTGCTGGTGGAAGACAACCGACGCGACGCCGAGCTGACTCAGCGCGCGTTTCGGAAAGCGCGTATCGCAAACCCGCTGCAAATTGTGAACGATGGGGAAGCCGCGCTCGATTTTGTGTTCGCCCGCGGCCGGTATTCGCAGCGACGGGGAAAGCCGATGCCGGGCGTGGTGCTGCTGGACTTGAATCTGCCGGGCATCAGCGGCATCGAAGTGCTGCAGCGCATCAAAGCGAATCCGCGCACACAGCACATTCCCGTAATCGTGCTGACCGTTTCGCGTGCCGACGCGGACATCAGGGAATGCCGCCGCCTCGGGGCGGAGAGCTACCTTATCAAGCCGGTCGGTTTCCGGAATTTTAGCGACGTAACGCCGGAACTGCACCTGGAATGGGCGCTTGTGAAATCGTCGAACGGCAGCCGTGACAAGAACGGGGAAGCTTGAAGAAAAAAACTCCTGATTTACCGGTCTCCCGGATGGCCGGTGATGCGCAGGAGCAGATCAACTCGGTCGGGGAGGCTGATGAGCTTTTTCGTCTCGTGGTGGAAGCTGCGCCGAATGCGATTGTCGTCGCGGACACGAGCGGCTGCATCATGCTCGTGAACACGGGCGCGGAAAAACTCTTCGGCTACAAGCGCGCGGAATTGATCGGTAATCGCGTGGAGATGCTCGTGCCCGAGCGTTTTCGCGGCGCGCACCCGGGTTACCGCGCGGGCTACGTCGGCCATCCCGAATCGCGCCCGATGGGCAAGGGCCGCGATCTTTTCGCGCTGCGCAAAGACGGCTCGGAAGTGCCGGTGGAGATCGGGCTCAACCCCATCCACACTCCAAAAGGGCCGCTCATTCTCAGCGCGATCATCGACATCACCGAGCGCAAACACTCCGATGATCATCTGCGGCAACTGCTGCGCGAGGTCAACGACCTGAAAGCCGCCCTCGACGAGCACGCGATCGTCGCCATCACCGATCCGCAGGGAAAGATCATCTACGTTAACGACAAATTCTGCGCGATCTCCAAATACTCGCGCGAAGAGCTGCTCGGCCAGGACCATCGCATCATCAACTCCGGCTATCATCCCAAGGAATTCATCCGCGATTTGTGGACGACCATCGGCAGTGGCAAGGTCTGGCGCGGCGAGATCAAGAACCGCGCCAAGGACGGCTCATTTTACTGGGTGGATACGACCATCGTCCCATTCCTGAGCGAGGACGGCAAACCGCGGCAGTATGTGGCCATCCGCGCGGACATCACGGAACGCAAGCGGGCCGAGGAATCGCAGGCGCGACTGGCCGCCATCGTCAACACGACGCAGGACGCCATCGTCGGCAAGACGCTCGAGGGCATCATCACCACCTGGAACCCGGGCGCGGCGAAATTGTTCGGTATTCCGCTGAGGAAGCCGTTGGCAAACCGGTTCACATGCTCATTCCGCCGGAGCGCGACGGCGAGGAGACGGACATTCTGGCGCGGGTCGCCCGTGGCGAAAGCATCGAGCGACTGCAAACCGTCCGCGTCCACAAAGACGGCACCCGCATACAGGTGGCCGAGACCATTTCCGCGATCAAGGACCGCACGGGCAGGATCATTGGTGCGTCCAAAATCGCGCGCGACATCACGGACACAAAACAGGCGGAAGAACAGCTCAAGGCGTCCTTGAAGGAAATCAACGACCTGAAAGCCGCGCTGGACGAGCACGCGATCGTGGCCATCACCGATCCGCAGGGCAAAATCACCTACGTCAACGACAAGTTCTGCTCCATCTCGAAGTATTCGCGCGAGGAACTACTCGGGCAGGACCATCGCATCATCAATTCCAGCTATCATCCCAAGGAATTCATTCGCGGGCTCTGGGATACGATCGCGCAGGGGCACGTCTGGCACGGCGAAATCAAAAACCGGGCAAAGGACGGCACGTATTACTGGGTGGATACGACCATCGTCCCGTTTCTCAACGACGACGGAAAACCGCGCCAGTATGTGGCGATTCGCGCGGACATCACCGAGCGCAAACGCGGCGAGGAGGAAATCCGCGAGCTGAATACACAGCTCGAACAGCGCGTGATGCTGCGCACGGCCGAACTGGAAACCGCGAACAGGGAACTCGAGGCGTTCTCCTATTCCGTCTCGCACGATCTGCGTGCGCCGCTGCGCGCGATGGATGGTTTTTCACAAGCTGTGCTCGAGGATTGCGCGGAGCTTTTGCCGGAAGAAGGCCGCCACTATTTGCGAACGATCCGCGAGGGCGCGCAACGAATGGGCGCGCTCATCGATGACTTGCTGACGTTTTCGCGCTTGAGCCGCACGCCCATAAACAAGCGGCAAATCGACACGGCTGCGCTCGTAAATCACGTCCTGACCGAGCCGGGCTTTAAGCCCGATTCGCGAAACATCGATCTGCGCATCGGCGAGTTGCCGGCCTGCGTCGGCGATCCGGCATTGTTGAAGCAGGTGTGGATGAACCTGCTCTCGAACGCCTTTAAATACACACGCAAACGCGAGCCGGCGCTCGTCGAAATCGGCTGCCGGCGCGAGGACGGCGCGGACGTATTTTTCGTGGGGGACAACGGCACCGGCTTCGACATGCGTTACGCGAGCAAATTGTTTCGCGTCTTCCAGCGTCTCCACCGCGCGGAGGATTACGAGGGCACGGGCGTGGGCCTCGCGATCGTGCAGCGCATCGTTCACCGTCATGGCGGACGCGTCTGGGCTGACGCCACGATCAACCGCGGAGCCACCTTTTATTTCACCCTTTGGAAAACCATGTCATGAACGAAACGTTTGTTGTTGAAATCCTCCTCGTCGAAGACAACCCGCACGATCTCGAGCTCACGCAGCGCGCCTTGCGAAAAGCGAATGTGACCAACCACCTGCAAGTCGCGCGCGACGGCGCGGAGGCTCTCGATTTTCTCTTTTGCGAAGGCGCGCACGCGGAGAGGAAAATGGAAAACGCGCCCAAGGTCATCCTGCTCGACTTGAAACTGCCGAAAGTGGACGGGCTGGAAGTGCTCAAGCGCATCAAGGGCGATCCGCGCACACAGATGATCCCGGTCGTCGTCCTGACTTCATCGAAAGAACAAAACGACGTGATTGAAAGTTACCGGCTCGGCGTCAACAGCTACATCGTCAAACCGGTCAACTTCGAGAGCTTCGCCGCCGCCGTGCAGGAGATTGGGATGTATTGGCTGTTGCTGAATCAACCTCCACAACTAGAGGAATAAAATATGGAACGGCGGCTTCGTGTGTTGATCTGTGAGGATAATCCCAGCGATGCGGATATGGTCGTGCGCGAGCTGCGCCGCGCCGAGTTTGAGCCGGATTGGATCTGCGTGGAGACCGAGGAGGACTATCTCGAACAATTGAACGCCGATTTCGATATCATCTTGTGCGATTACAGCATGCTTCAGTTCGACGCGCCGCGCGCGCTCGAATTGTTGAAAGAGCGCAAGCTGAACATCCCCTTCATCATCATCTCCGGATCGATGGGTGAGGATGCGGCCGTCGCCTCGATGCGGCTGGGCGCCGCGGATTATCTGCTGAAAGACCGTTTGACCCGGCTCGGACAGTCCGTCTCGCTTGCCATCGAAGCCAGCCGCATGCGCGAGCTGCGCAAACAAGCCGAGGAGCGCATTCGCGAGCAGGCTGAGATGCTCGACCGCGCACACGAGGCAATCATCGTGCGGGATATTCGTTCGCATATAATCACCTTCTGGAATCAGGGAGCGGAGCGCCTATACGGCTGGACTGCTGCCGAAGCGATCGGTCGGCATGCCGCGATGGTTTTCGCCGACCCCTCCCGGATCGACGGGATCACCGAAAAGCTTGTAGCCACCGGAGAATGGCGCGGTGAGCTGGAGCATGTCAGAAAGGACGGGAAAAAACTCATCGTCAGCAGTCATGTCACGCTCGTGCGTGACGCGCAGGGCGCTCCGAAGTCTGCGCTGGTGATCATCATCGACATCACCGAACAGAAAAAGCTCGAAGCGCAATTCCTCCGCGCGCAGCGGCTCGAATGCATCGGCACGCTCGCAAGCGGCGTCGCGCACGACCTCAACAACATCCTCGCGCCAATCCTCATGTCCGCGCCGGTCCTGCGCGGCAATCTGCCGCACGGAATTCGCGACAACATTCTCGACACAATCGAAACCTGCGCACAGCGCGGCGCGGACATCGTCCGGCAGGTGCTGACTTTCGCACGTGGAACGGAAGGCGAACGATTGCTCGTGCAGCCCCTCCATTTGTTGAAAGAGATCATGAAGATCGCGCAGGAGACTTTCCCGAAATCCATCACAATCCGTCCGCGCTACACAAACGACATCTGGACGGTCGAAGGCGATCCCACGCAGCTGCACCAGGTGTTGCTGAACCTGTGCGTGAATGCGCGCGATGCCATGCCCGATGGAGGCGAACTGGTGCTTTCGGCGGAAAACGTCGTCGTGGACGAGAACTACGCGGCGATGATACCCGGCGCAAAAGCGGGGTCTCACGTGGTCATGAAAGTGAGCGACACGGGCACCGGAATTCCCCGCGAGATTATCGATCAGGTTTTCGATCCGTTTTTTACGACCAAGGAACCCGGCAAAGGCACAGGGCTCGGACTTTCATCGGCGATTGGCATCGTGAGAAGCCACGATGGTTTCATGAATGTGTATAGCGAAGTGTCGCGCGGCTCGACCTTCGAAGTGTTCCTGCCCGCAAACGTGGAGACACAGGCCGGCGTCGTGAGCGAGGAGGATGAACAATTGCCGCACGGTCAGGGAGAGGTGGTGCTGGTGGTCGATGACGAAAAAGGAATTCGCGATGTGACTCAGAGCATTTTGGAGATGTCCGGCTATCGTGTGCTCAGCGCTGTCGATGGCACGGACGCGCTCGCGATGTTTGCCGAGCATATCCACGAGATCGATTTGGTGCTTACCGATGTGATGATGCCCTTCATGGACGGCGTCACACTCATTCGCGCCCTGCGAAAGATGAGACCGGGCATTTGCATCATTGCCTCTACCGGACGCAGCGACGACAAACGCGCTGCCGAACTCGCCGGGATGAGCGTTCAATTTTGCATGCTGAAGCCCTACAGCAAAAAGAAACTGCTTACCACCGTCCGCACCGCGCTGAATGCACGAGCGAAATAAGATTCGCCGTTACCATTAAGTGAGTCTTTTCTCCGTCACTGCGGGCTCGGCGATGCGCTGATAATCGGACGGTGGGGACGTTCGACCGGGGCGTTTTGCTGCGGCTGCGGCTGGGCTTGCGGTTGCTGCTGCTGTTGCTGGCGGAGAGCTTCCTGGCGCGCCTGCTGGGCGGCTTGACGGGCTTCCTCTTGTTGCTGCTTGCGTTGTTCCTGCGCAACGCGCTGGGCCTCGAGTTGTTGCTGGCGTTGCGCTTCGCGGGCTTGCTGCAATGCCTGACGCGCCTGCTCTTCCTGCTGACGTTTGGCTTGCGCGGCTTCTTGCAACGCGCGCTGTTGTTCCGCGATGACACGCGGGTCGGGTTGCTGCGGAGCGGCGGGCGCTTGCTGCGGTTGCGCTGGCGGGAGTTGCTGTTGTTGCGCGGGGCGGTGTTGCTGGAGTTGCTGTTCGCGCCGAGCCTGCGCTTCCTGCAAAGCTCGGCGCTGTTGCTCGGCAATCGCGCGGGCGTCGGGTTGGGCCGCTGCGGAGGGTGATGCGCCGGCTTGCGGTTGCGGAGGCGGCGACTGCTGATTTTGCTGCAACTGGCGCGCCTGCTCGCGGGCGGCGCGTTGGGCTTCGATCTGCTGCTGGCGTTGCGCGCGCTGGGCTTCCTGCAACGCCCGCTGTTGCTGCTGCGCGGTGTTTGGCGCAGGCGAGGCTTGCGGCTGCTGCGCTGTCGTGGCGCTCTGTGCCGGCGATGCCTGCGGACGCAGCGCTTTGCCGCGAACGGTCGTGTCGGCAGTGCGGCTGCTGACTTGCGCAGGCGTCGGTTGTTTGGTGCTGCGAGAAAATTTTGGTGCCGCGATTTGCACC
>Ga0070741_10002969_pt1 | contig 43531 bp, 44 predicted proteins | sample Coa_R1_4_FD_66440 | JGI IMG/M metagenome (GOLD analysis project Ga0070741, IMG submission 66440) | Surface soil microbial communities from Centralia Pennsylvania, which are recovering from an underground coalmine fire - Coalmine... | ecosystem: Environmental > Terrestrial > Soil > Unclassified ... | reverse complement strand
CAGCGTAGTCGGTTTATCACCATAGGAGCTGTATGAGTGGAGACGCTCACGTACAGTTCTGGGAGGGCCTCGGGGTGAGATTCCCCGGGGCTACTTAACTGTGGGGCGACTAGTTATTGCAGAGGCTCTTCCGGTACTTCGATCTGGTCCAGCAGTTCCGGGTTCTTTGCAAACCGCTTCAGCACCCGGACAATGCTCGCCGACGTGAAGCCGGCTCTCAGTAGACGGCGATAAGCTGCGGCCGTCTCACTGTCATCGTTAAAGAGCGCCTCGGAGGACCGGTTCCGGTATTTGCGCCGCAGTGCCTCCTCGATGAGTCGCTCTTCGTCGACGCCATCGTAAACGCGTCCGACGCTTCGCTCGGCGACGCTGGGCGCCACACGGCGTGCTCGCAGCTCGCGCAGAACACGGAATTTCCCGAACCGCTGGTTCTCCAGCCGCGCCCGGGCAAAGCTTTCGGCAAAGCCGCGGTCGTCCAGGTAGCCGTAGTCCTTCAGCCGGGCCAGCGCAGGTTCCACGTCTTCCAACCGCTCCGCGCGAGCTCGCAGCTTTTCGCGAAGCTCTCCGAGTGAATGCGCGCGGCCCGCCAGCGTGCGCACGGCATACTCCCAAAGCTTGGCGGAATCCAGGCGGCGTTGGTTCGCCATAATTCAGATTCGCGTGTCCGTTTGTAGAAAAGTGTACCATGCGCCCTTTGCCGGCAAGGAGCGTTGCGAAGCACGGAGTATACTGAAAAAGGCTTGTAGGTCGGCAAGTCGTAAACACAGGGAGGAACGATGGAGAAGAATGGTTTTGCAAACTTCTTGTTGGGTCTGGGAATCGGAGTGGGCATCGGCATGCTTTTCGCTCCCAAGTCCGGCGGGGAGACCCGGCAGTTGCTCAAAGACAAGGCCGATGAGGGAAAAGAGTACTTACGTCAACGCAGTTCTGAGCTGCGGGAATCCGCCAGCGATCTGATGGAGAAGGGCAAGGAAGCCCTGGGACGGCAGCGGGACAATCTGGCGGAAGCGATGGAAGCCGGCAAGCAGGCATATCGCGACACTATCGGCCAGCAGCCCCCCGCCGAAGGTCAGGCGCACTGAGATAATTCGGGGGAAGGTTCGTCCGATGTCCGAAGACGTGTTCCGATGGGTGATCGCGGTATGCGCCGGTCTGGCCTGCATCGCTTTTCTGCTTCAGGCGGGCCTGGCGATCATCGTGTACCGCGTAGCCAGAGGCGTTCAAGAGAAGATAACTGTTCTGAACCAGAAAATGGAGCCTATCTTCGACACCGCGCGCCGGATACTAGACGAGAACCGCCCCCGCATCGCCGCCATCTCCACGGACGTAGCTTCCGCCAGCGCCGACATCGTACAAGTGACCAAGGCGCTACGCGTCCAGACCGAACGGGTCAGTGAACTTGTGCATGATGCGTCCACGCGGGCCCAGCTACGTATCTCCCAGCTCGATGAAAAAGTGGATGAGACGGTGGCGCACGTAGAGCAGGCTGGAGAGGCAGTCAAAAGCGCGGTGATGAAGCCGCTGGTGGAAGCGAATGCCGTGATGGCGGGTATCCGTGCCGCGCTACTGACGTTGGCTCAGGGGCGCCGGCATTCGGTGGATCATGCCACCCAGGACGAAGAGATGTTCATTTGAGGAAACGCTCTCGCCGGAAATAGCCAGATGACCCGCGCAGCCGCCTTCAGGCTGCTTTTTGTACCTTGCCGGAACGGATACAGGCTGTGCAGACGCGCAGCTTCTTGATTCCGCCGTTCACAATTGCCCGAAAGGGCTGCAAGTTGATATTCCAGCGCCGTTTGGTCAGATTATGCGCGTGGCTGATTCGATGTCCGAACCGGGGCCCGCGGCCACACACGTCGCAAACTCGTGCCATACTACAAGAATCTCCTCGGAGAGCGAAAACATTTATCTTATCAGCGCGAGTGGGATAGCCGCAAGCGCTCATGAGGTCGATGGCTTGACGGAGTTTAACCACATCCATATTCGCGATGGCGCCGACTGGGTTTGCGGGCGCACGCTAGCCTTCGAAGATCAGGAGCTGATCCGCTGCGAAACCAGGGACCCGGATGAATCGGAAGCCTGCCGGCTATGTGCCGAACAGATCCTGGCGCACTTCGGCGATCCCATGCACATTCAGTGAACCTCAAAAGTAGTTTTTCAGCTCGGAGAAGCGTTCGAGCGTGAGCAGCCTGCCCGCGCCGTTCCGGATCTGCTGGTGTTCCAGGGACCACGTGTGTGAATGCGGAATGAACACGGCGTTCAAGCCAACTTCGAGCGCCGGATTGATATCGGATTTCGGGCTGTTGCCGATCATCCAGGCCGCGCTGCGATCGATTCCGCGCTCTTCGGCCAGGCGCAGATACGCGGGCGCATCTTTTTCTTTGACGATGGCAAGGTGGCCGAAATAGATGCCGAGACCGGAGCGGTCGATTTTCAACTTCTGCTCTTCCGGATGCCCTTTGGTAAATAGCGTGAGATCGTGCCGCCGGGAAAGATATTCGAGCGTCTCCGGCACGCCCTCGATCACCTCCATCGGGCACTCGAGAATTCTCTCGGCGAATGACATAACAGTCGCCAGATCCTCCTCGGAGACATCGCGCTCCGCCAGGCGGCGATAGCACTCGCGCAGGTTGTGCCCGAATTTCAGCGAGCCATAGCCGTGAATCTTCGCGTTCGCCAGCTCAATTTCATCCAGCACGGCGCGGACTTCGGCGGGCGAGAGCGAACCGTGGTTCAGGAACCCGCAAAACTCCTCGAATGCGCGTTCGAAGTAGATGTTGTTTTCCCAGAGCGTGTCGTCTGCATCTATGATCAGGTGCTGTCTCATCGGCGTTGAGGCAATGGCGCCAGGCGGAACGGAATTTCGAAAATAGCGTCCACCTCCACGGGCGCGCCGTTGCGGACCGCGGGTTGAAACTCCCATTTGCGCAGCGCTTCTTCGGCGCTGCGGTCCAGCCTGTCGTCAAGATGCTTTAGCAGAACTACAGAATCGACCCGGCCTGTGCTGCGAATCACGGCCGAAAAGCGGACGCTGCCCTCGACACGGTCGGCGACTGCTGACGGCAGATACTTGGGGTCCACTTTGCGCACGGGAACCGGAGGCTGCATCGCGCTGCCCGATCCCGGTTTCTGCTCCCGCTCTGCGAACCAGAGTGTCCAGCTTCCCGAATAGCTCGTCACGTTGGGCATCTGCACGGCAAGCATGTAGACCAGTCTGCCCGCGAATGAAGGATCGGGCGGCTCGGCCGGGCGGAGATTTCCCGCATCCGGCTGAAGGCCCGAAGCTGGCGTAGATCGCACAGCGGCCATCAGGTTTCCTCGCGAGGTTGGGGAACGAATGCTGGCCACCAACGCCGGTTCGGCATCTTTTCCTCCGCGTACAGTGAGGCCGGGAACATACAGGCGTGCATTCGAGGCCGGCCCGCCATCACTCCCCCGGTCGCGCGGCTCGGGTCCGGCAGTGAATTGCCCCTCGCGGGCGCCCGCGGGCAGCGGCACGTCCCGGGTCATTGGATCAACCCCGACTATGGCCAGTGCAGGATTCGACGGTAATGCAGTCGATGCGCTCAACGTTGGCGCCTCCTCGAGCGCCGCGCCAGGCCGCGCCGAAGCAGATCCGGCGCTTCGCTCCGGCGCTACGAATTTGCGGGGCGCCGGCCGCGCCGGCAACCGGGAAGCGGCGGAATCCGAAAGAACCGGTGCAGACTGCAGATCCGCCGGTATCTGCACCTGCGGAGCGGCGGGCAGAGCGGCCGCCGGCCTAACCACCGGAGCCGCGAGCTTCGGCGGAATAAACCGGCGCGGCTGCGGTTTGGAGGGCAGTTGAGGCGCTGCCGCCGGCATGGGAATCGCGGGACGAGCAGCAGCTATCTGCAATCGCGGCGGCGCAGCAATCGCAGAAACGGGCGGCGGTGCCGGTTCGCGTTGCGCCGGAGGCACAAACAGCTTGGGCTTCGGCCGCTCCGGAGGCGCAACCCGCGGCGGCTCAAACGCAATCAGGTTTGGCGAGCGGATCTCCTGTTCCAACCGCAGCTTCGGCGCCGGCTCCCAGATCATCTGCCGGGCGGCGGGACCCGAAGAGCGCGATGCCATCTCTTGCGGCGCTCGCAAACGCGGTCGAACCGGCTCGCGGCTTCCCTGCCCGTCCGCGGGCGAGACTGGCGGCAGCTTCTCGCGAAAGCTATACCAGACAATCTTCCGGGCATTAGGCGCAATCACCTGCTCGTAAAGACTCTTCGGCTCTTCTCCGCGCCGGCCGGGGCCGGTGGCCACCCAGCCCAGCACGAGGCCGTGCACCAGTATGGAAAAGGCAAACGGCTGCGGCCTGCCCCAAGCGGCCATCGCACTACTCAGAGGCCGGCCACCCTGCCGCCGAAGCCGTTATGCGGGGCCACCTTCCGGACACGATGCACCTGCCGCTGGCGAGGGATATAGCTGGCGAGAAATTCGTTCAATTCCTTCAGGCGCTCCGTTTCCGAACGCGTTCGCAGCAGCATATTCAGGAAATCCACGTCGCGGATTGACTGAGCGAGCTGAAAGCTGAGCTGCCGGTCTTCCAGGTCCGGTTCCGCCGCCAACTCCTCCTCGGCCACTTCAAGCAGAGTTCGATATTGCTCCAGCGCCTTGTGCTGTAGCTCAATGGGAGCCGGGGAGGGGTCTTCGTCATCGAAAAACTCCACCTCGCCCCGCAGATAGGACATCTCCTCGTTCAGCATCAGAATTTCGAAGCGCCTCGATCCTCGGGTCAGAATGTCCATCCGGCCATCCGGATAGGTCTTCAGCACTTTTTCGACGACCACCGTACAGCCTGCGTTGACGATCCCGTCTTCCTTCGCCAGAACGATGCCGAATTCGGAAGTGTTTTGAATGGCCTCCCCGACCATTTCCTTATAGCGCTCCTCGAAGATATGCAGCGGCAGAGGAACTCGTGGAAACACCACAACCTGGAGCGGAAACAGGGGGAGCAGCCCGGACTGCATGGTACTATTATTGCTTTTCAAGTCGGTCACGGCAATTTCGTAAGTGCCGTGTCTTTGAATGCGCATCCACGGGAAAGTGGTCGTTATCACGGGAGCGTCTGCGGGAATTGGAGCGGCCTGCGCCAGCGAGTTTCGCCGGCGCGGCGCCCGGCTCTCGCTGGTGGCGCGGTCGGAGGACAAACTGCGGCAGGTAGCGCGCGAGGGCGACCTGTTCGTAGCCGCGGACCTGACTCAGCCCGAGGCTCGGCGGCAAGCTGTGGAACTTACGCTTGAACGCTTCGGCTCGATCGATATTCTGATCAACAATGCGGGTGTAGGCCTCTATGCGCCCTCCTGGCAGGCATCCGAATCCGACGCGAGGCACTTGTTTGATCTGAATTTTTTCGTGCCGCTTGCAATGATCCGGCTGGTGGTGCCCCATATGCGCGAGCGCCGCAGCGGCGTGATCGTCAACGTGGGTTCGATCGCCGGCAAGATGACTTTGCCCTGGTTCACGCTCTACAGCGCCTCCAAGTACGCGCTCGGCTCTCTAACGGACGGCCTGCGGATGGAGCTTCGCAGCGACGGGATTCACGCCATCACCGTCTGCCCGGGATATGTGAAAACGGATTTCCAGAAGAATGTGCTGGGAGGGCGTCCGCCGGAGCGTGTGGTCCAGGCCAGGCGGTTCACGATCACTGCGGATACCTGTGCCCGCGCCATTGCAGACGGCGTCGAGCGAAGCGCCCGGACAGTCGTCACACCTTGGGCTGGCTGGGTCCTCATCGCGTTACAGCGCCTGCTGCCCCGCGTGTTTGATGCGCGCCTCGCCGCAATGAACCGGCAATCATGATTCTGAAGCTGAAGCGCACTCCTGGAATCTATGTGGTTGGCTTCATGGCTTCCGGCAAAACGACGATCGGGCGGCTGCTCGCACGCCGGCTGGGCTGGGATTTCGTCGATCTGGACGACGACGTCGAAGCGGCCGCAAAAATGTCCATTTCCGAAATCTTCGAGCAGCGCGGCGAGCCGGAATTCCGCCGCCTGGAGACCGAAGCTTTACGATCACGCGTTCGCGCCATCGAGTCCGGCAAGCCTACAGTCATCGCGCTTGGCGGAGGCACATTTGTGCAGCCCGAGAATGCGGCGCTGATTGCAGACAATGGCGTGACAATCTGGCTGGACTGCCCTTTCACGATCGTCAAGCGCCGGGTCGAGCGCGCCGCGCATCGCCCCCTTGCGCGCGATGCCGCCCTGTTCGCTCAGCTCTTTGAGGAGCGGCGCCAGCACTATGCCCGAGCCGAATATCGAATTCCCATTGAAGGAGAAAATCCGGAACCGGTGGTGGAAGCCGTGCTCCGATTGCCGCTCTTCGAATGAGCAAACGGCCGCGACCTGAACTGCGCCTGCGGCGTCAGGCGCTTTCGATTCTGCGCGCCGCGCTCGCAGCCGCCGACCCGTTCACCGCTTCCGTAGCGGCGCTCGGCAGGCTCGATCCGTCGCGCTTTGATTCAGTCCATGTGGTTGGAGCCGGAAAGGCTGGCGCGTCCATGGCCAGGGCAGCCGAACGTGTGCTGGGCCGCCATATCGATTCCGGCCTCGTCAACGTGAAATACGGCCACGTAACGAAGCTCCGGTATATCGAACTGAACGAATGCGGTCACCCGGTTCCGGATGAGCGCGGCGTGGCCGGAGCCGAGCGGATCGCACGGCTCGCGGCTGAGGCCGGCGCCGGTGACCTGGTCGTGTGCCTCATTTCCGGAGGCGCATCGGCGTTGCTGCCCTTGCCGGCCGACCCGATTACCCTCGATGAAAAACAGGCCACGACGAAACTGCTGCTCGCATGCGGCGCCAATATTCACGAGATCAATACTCTTCGCAAGCACATCTCGCGCATTAAAGGAGGGCAACTGGCGCGGTTGGCTTCGCCTGCGACAGTGATCTCCCTGCTGCTCTCCGACGTCATCGGAGACGATCTCGACGTCATCGGTTCCGGACCGACCGCGCCCGATGCATCGACCTTCCAAATGGCATGGGGCATCCTCGAGAAATATCGAATCGCCGATCGCGTGCCGCTATCGGTGCGCCGGCGCCTGGAGCGCGGCATAGTCGGCGAAATCGCCGAAACGCCGAAACCGGGCGATCCGATCTTCACACGCGTCCGCAATCTCATTGTTGGCAGCAATCGGCTGGCGGTCGACCGCGCCGCGCAGCGAGCCCGTGAGCTGGGTTTCCGCTCGCTTGTGCTTTCGACATCGATTGAAGGCGAGACCCGGGAGATTGCTCGCATGCACGCCGCCATCGCGCGGGAGATCGTTCGTTACGGCCGTCCGGTAAAACCGCCGGCATGCGTGATCAGCGGCGGCGAGACCACGGTCACGCTGCGCGGCACAGGCCTGGGGGGCCGGAACCAGGAGTTCGCGCTCGCAGCCGCCCTGGATATCGCGAACCTGCCGAGTGTGCTCGTTCTGAGCGCGGGTACCGACGGCACCGACGGGCCGACCGATGCCGCCGGCGCCATCGCCGACGGCACCACCTTGGCCCGCGGACCGGATGCTGCGGCATATCTGGCCAACAACGACTCCTATCACTACTTCAAGCAGCTCGGCGATCTGATCATCACCGGCCCGACTAACACGAACGTGGCCGATATACGATTGATGCTGGTGGGAGGCTGAGGCGTGGGCTTCTGGCGGAAACAGGTCATCGACTTCGCGCTCGATCAGGAAACCCTGCGGCATATGCGCGAACAGATGGAATGGATCGAGCGCGAGCCCGCCAATGCGCGGCCTTACTACCATCTCGCGCTGCTCTACCGCATGCAAGGGAAGCAGGACGAGGCGCTGGGACTGCTGCTCGAAGCTGTCAGGCTGGACGATTCGCTGGCGGAAGCTCATGTCGAGCTAGCGGAAATCTATGCCATTCGTGGCGACTCCGAAGCCGCGTGGTTACACGCCCGCGCCGCAGATCGTTACGGAAATCGCCGCGCGGTCGAGCTGCTGGCGAGGTACAACGTTTGAGCGCGTCTGCGGATTTCTACACTGGAGCCTAATTCCGCGGCATGTTGTAGACGAAGTTAAACTGAAGCCGGATCTGGCTTCCCTTAAACTCGCTTGGCAGAGGCGGAAACGGGTTGGACGCGCTGATCCCCGCGACGGCGGCCCTGTCCAGCGAGTCGGCCCCCGACCCGCTGACGATCACCAGCTTGGGAACGCCGCCATCGCGATTGACGGCGAACTGAATCACGACTTTGCCCCGGCGGCCAAGTTTCGTGGCGCTCTCCGGCATCACTGCGAACCAGTTGCGGCGCACGGTTGAAAGAATTCGAATCAGGTACGGGCGAAAATCCACGCCCATCGGATCGCTGAGCAACTCCAGATTACTTGCCTGGCGTCCCGGCGAAGGGGGCAGATTCAATCCTTCACCGATTCCGCCCACATCGGGGGGACCCACGTCGCCGACTACCAGTCCTCCTGACGACCCGCCGCGCGCCGCGGAGCGAATCGCTTCAGAGACGGTGGCATTTGGGACCTGCAATTGGCCGCCGGCTTTCGGTGCGGGAGGCGCGGCCTCACCGACATTCTCCAGCGCCATCTTGGGCTTTTCCTGAGCCTGGATCTGGGGCGCCGCCGGAAGTGCGCGGGCAAGATCTGTATTGCCTACCTTCGGGCTTTCCGGACTTCGTGCTCCTGCCTCAATGCGGGGCGGCTCCGGCAGGGCAGGGGCAGGAGAGGGAGTGGGGGTCGGAATAGCAGGTTTCAGCGCCGCAGCTCGCGTCGTTGATCGCGGCGAAGGCGGGACCTGGATCCGCGGCCTCGGGAGCAGTTGTTCCGCTGTGATCTCTTTCGAAATTGGGCCTTTGTTCGGTGTCGGCTGCGTAAGCTCCCGAAGCGGAGCGATGAGCGGCGTGATGCGCCGAACGGTTTCCTGACGTGGCGCCGGAGGCGCTCCTTGCGGAATGAGGGAAACCGCGGGGATGAGCACAACGTGCAGGCAGACCGAGGCGATCAGCGCACCCACGATGCGCTTGTCGTCCTGCCGATTCCCCCAACTCAGCAGCAGATCCGGCCCGACTTCATCATCAATACTGCGAGGCCGTACTACGGTGTCCATCCTGCCACCAGGGATTGCGAGACCACTTGGGCGTGCTCTTCAATCTTATCAAGAATCGCCAGCGACACCCGCAGGCTTTCCCGCGCGGCCACGCCCGATGCCTTCGGATTCTCCCTCCGCTCGACACAGTCCAGGAACGCTTCCAATTGCAGCTTTAAAGGCTCGGACTGCTCTACCGCCACGTGCTCAAACCCGATCTGCCGCTTTTCGTCCACGGAGTATATCAGCAGGTCCCGGCGGCTGTAGTCGAGCGTCAGATATTGACGTGGCTGGAACAGGCGAAGTTTCCGAACCCGGTCCGTGGAAACCCGGCTGGCCGTAAGGTTAGCCACGCAGCCGCTCGCGAACTGGAGCCGCACGTTGGCAATGTCCACTTTGGGCGACAGAATGGAAATCCCCGCCGCCCGGATCTCTTCCGGCTCCGCTCTGGTAAGACTCAAAACGATGTCGATGTCATGGATCATCAGATCTAGAATGACGTCCACGTCGAGACTCCGCGGGCTGAATACGCTCAAGCGGTGAATCTCGAAAAATAGCGGTGTCGTGACGCGCGTTTCGAGCGCGAGAACGGCGGGGTTGAATCGCTCCAGGTGTCCGACCTGCAAGATACGATTCCGGCGGGCAGCCTCGGCAATCATCCGGTCGGCTGAAGTGAGGTCAGCAGCGATCGGCTTTTCAACCAGAACATCGCAACCCAGCTCGAGCAGTGCACAGGCCACTTCCGCGTGCGCGGTTGTGGGCACGGCGACGATTGCCGCCTCCGCCATTCCCCGCACCTGGCGCAAATCCGCTAGCGCCGGGCATCGGTGGGCTGCGGCTGCTTCAGCGGCGCGGGTCGGGTCGCGATCCAGCACTGCCACCAGCTCGGCGCGTTCCGACTGCTGGACTACCCGGCAGTGGTGCCGCCCGAATTGTCCCGCGCCGATTACGGCCACGCGAATGCGTTTCAGAACACCTCCACTCGGCTGCTCATTCTCTCAACCTAACATGGGATCCCACATATAACGCCTGCTACTGAATCGGCGATGGAGAATGCCGCGCAGACCGGCGCGAGGCTCATCTCTGAGACGGCCGAATCGCATCGGCAGCCCGATGAAGAATCTTCCGCAGGTGATCGATCAGTTTGAATACTTGAGAAGATTCGGGAGGATAGTCTGGCGGACCCGCGCTCTCCCCCTGCCGCTCAGTCCTCAGGACTAAAGCCCACGATGGTGATGCCGGCCTGATCTGCGGCTGCAAGCATGTGCGCGCGGTCCAGCAGCAATGTCCGGCCGGCATCCACCGCCGCGGCAGTAGTTCCGGTTTCGCGCATTACAGCGACGGTTTCAAGCCCCAACACCGGAACGTCGAACAGCAGGTGGGCGCGCCTTTTGGCCGCTTTCACCAAGGTCAATGGGCGGCCGTTCGAGAGCGAAGCGGCCCTCCTTAGCATGGCGTCAGTGCCTTCCATGGCTTCTACGGCCACGCACGCCTGCTCGCAGATCGCCACGCTCTGGCCGATATCGAAGCCGGCCAGGGCATTGGCCACCCGCCGTCCGTATGCAAAGTTCGCCTGCTCCTGCTTGTCGGGCTTTCGCCGCGTCATGGTTCCGGTTTCGGCCAGCAGCTCCTTCAGCAGGGCAGTTGAGTCCATGAGCCGAATGCCGGCCTCCTCCAAAATCTTTGCGACGCCGCCAATCAACCCATCCGTATTGCGGGACGGCAGCGAGGCCAGCAGCTTCACGAGCTGCCAGTCCGGTTTTATCGAGGAGAAAATGCGGGCATGCTTGACCTGACCGGCCATTGCGACCTCGGTGATGCTCTCCTGTTTCAGAATTTCAATCAGCCGGCCAAGCTGCCCCAGCGAAATCCAGTAGCAGCGCGTGGCCAGCGGCTCGACCTCCGGCGAAGCCTCCTCGCGGATTGCAGCCACTACGACCTCATGGCCCAGGCGGCGCGCGCTCTCCAGAGCCAGTAGCGGAAACCGCCCGCTGCCGGCAATCAGTCCGTATCGCATTTCTCTACTTGATAATGCCCCGCTCGGAAGTGCGAATGAAGTCGACCAGCTCGTCGATTTCCGGGCACCGGGGCAGATCTGCCTCTATTCGCTCGATTGCTTGTGTCGTGTTGAGGCCGGCGCGTGTCAGCAGCCGCAGCGCGGTTTGCAGCCGTTCGATGGTCTCGGTGGCAAAGCCGCGTCGTTCGAGCCCCACGCGATTTGCTCCGAAGACTTTGTTTTGCCTCTCGCTGACCGTCATGGCGAAGGGCATCACATCCTGGGTGACTACGCTGTAGCCGCCGATCGCGGCATGCCGGCCGATACGGCAAAACTGATGCACGCCGCTGAATGCTCCCACCATGGCCCAGTCACCCACGGTCACGTGCCCGCCCAGAGTCGCCCCATTCGAAAGGATGGTGTTGTCGCCCACCTGCACGTCGTGAGCGACATGCACATAAGCCATGAGCAGGTTGCCATCACCGATGCGGGTCACGAGGCCGCCTCCCTCGGTGCCGCGATGAATCGTCACAAATTCGCGGATCTGGTTGCGGTTGCCGATGCGCGTTTCCGAGCGCTCGCCCCGGTATTTCTTATCCTGAGAAGCCACTCCCACGGTGCTGTAGGGATAAAAGAGATTATCCTCCCCGATCGAAGTGGGTCCTTCTATGTACACGTGCGCCATCAGCCGCGTGCGCGCGCCGATCTCCACTTCCGCGCCCACAATGCAGTACGGACCGATTTCAGCAGTTTCAGCGATGGTGGCCTTGGGATCAACTATGGCCGACGGATGCACCGGCATGCGCTACGGAGCGCTGAGCGCTTCTTCTTTCTCCGCGAGCTTGCACATTACTTCGGCCTCCGCCACCAGCGCACCGTCAACAGTCGCCCGGCCGGCGAGCTTGGCCACCGAGGCCCTTCGTTTCACAACCGTCATTTCCAGGCGAAGCTGGTCGCCCGGCACTACCGGCTTTCGAAAGCGCGCATGATCGATTGAGACCAGCAGCACCAGTTTGCGATCCCGATCGCCGATGTTCTTCAGCACCAGGACGCCGGCGGCCTGGGCCATCGCTTCCACAATCAGTACTCCTGGCATCACCGGGAAATCAGGAAAATGGCCGCTGAAGAACGGCTCGGTGTTGGTGACGTTCTTGATACCGACGATCCGTTCAGGCTCCATCTCCACAATGCGATCCACTAAGAGCATGGGATAGCGGTGCGGCAGAATCTCACGGATCTGATTGATATCCAAGATCTGCATGGAAGCCGCTATTATAACAGCGGTGGATCCGATTCTCGGCTTTATTCAGCAGAAACAGAATGATATTGTGGCGCTGATCCGCGAGATGGTGGAGTGCGAGTCGCCAAGCGACGATCGCGCCGCGGTAGATCGTTTCGTGGAATTGGTCGCCGATCGCGCGGCGGATTTGGGAAGCATGAAGACGCTTCCGGGCGGACGCTTCGGACGCCACTTGATCTGCGATTTTCATCTGCCGGGGCGGAAAAAAACCGGGCAAATCCTGGTGCTCGGCCACTCCGACACGGTATGGCCGCTCGGAACATTGCGGGAAATGCCTTTTCGCATCTCCGAGGGGCGGCTGTGGGGGCCGGGCGTGCTGGACATGAAATCGGGTATCGCATTCTGCTTGTTTGCCGTCCGGGCTCTGCGCGAGCTCGACATCGCCGTGGGCAGCCGCGTGATGCTGCAACTCAATTCGGATGAAGAGGTCGGCAGTCACTCTTCGCGAATGATCACGGAAAAAAATGCGCGCAAAAGCAAAGGGGTGCTTGTGCTGGAGCCCGGAACCGGACCGGAGGGGAAGCTGAAGACAGCTCGAAAAGGCGTGGGCAGCTACATTGTGACTGTCCGTGGTAAGGCGTCTCACGCAGGCGTGGACTTTACAGCCGGAGCGAGTGCGATCGTGGAGCTGGCAGCTCAGATCACAAGGATCGCCGGGTTCACGAATCTCGGGCGAGGCACTACGGTAAATCCCGGCGTGATCTCGGGCGGTACGCGCAGCAATGTCGTGGCCGCTGAGGCCCGCGTCGAAGTGGATGTGCGAGTGGCCCGCGCTAAGGATGCGGCACCGTTGGACCGCAAGTTTCAGGCGCTGCGGCCGGTGGACAGGCGCTGCTCGCTCGAGGTGAGCGGCGGCCTTAATCGGCTTCCCATGGAGCGTTCGCCGGGTGTACGCCGGCTCTTTCGGCTGGCGCAAAAGCTTGGGCGGGATCTTGGAGTCGACGTCGAAGAGTCCTCGACTGGAGGCGCTTCGGACGGTAATCTGACCGCCGCCCTCGGCATCCCGACTCTTGACGGTTTGGGAGGCGTCGGCGAGGGGGCCCATGCCGTAAGCGAAAGCATCAAGGTTGAACGCATTGCGGACCGCACGGCATTGATCGCCAAGCTGCTGGCGTCGATCTAACGCCAGTCTTCCAGGCCGGCTCTGGCCCGGTCCAGCACGATGCGGTGCAGGAGGGGGTGCTCGTCGAGCGGCGGTGTAACCCGGATCTCCACATCCGGGTAGGAACGGGCTGCCGATTCGACCATTGCCGGGAGGTCGCGCTGTAGATGCGTGCCAAGGGTCAGGAAATACGGGACCACAAGGATTCGCCGCTGTCCCTGGTTGACCAGGCGCCTCACTGCTTCCGCGAGCCCGGGCTCGGCCAGCTCCAGAAACGCCACCTCAACCTGCGTGAAGCCTCCCGCGCGGGCGGTCATCTCCGCTACAGCCCGCACCGCGTCATTTGCGGCTTCAACGCGCGAGCCGTGCGCGAAGATAACGATCCCGGCCGTCACGTGTTGCCGTGGATGTAGGCCCTCATGTGATGGAGCTCTTCAGTCTTTTGCGCCAGCTCGTGATTCATCAGATCGCGCATCGAGAGGAAGCCGACTAATCGGCCTTCGCTTGTGACGGGGAGGTGCCGGCACTTGTTCACTCCCATACACTCCATGGCCTCTTCGGCGGTTGCCGACTCCTCGATCGTAGCAACGTCCGTCGTCATCACGCTGTTTACGGGTGTGCTGGCCGGATTGCGGTTCGGCAGCACGACGCGCGTCATCAGGTCTCGCTCGCTGAACACGCCGCATAATTCCCCGTTTTTCAGTACCATAATCGCGCCGACATTTAGGTCCGACATATGCCGGACCACGTCGGCGACCGATTGGGACTCTTCTACGTAAAAGAGTTCCCGCTGGGGCAAAATATCCTTTACTCGGGACATTTGATCGCCTCCACGAAAATTATCCGCTACCATAGCACAAAATTCCGCGAGCGGCGGAGCCTTGACCGGACGGGATTTCAAAGATTGCTGAAAGCTCGCTGGCAATCGCGGCCCGGCAACGGAGAAACGATGCCGGACCGCGCGCGTAGCAAGCAGTCGTGCAACCCACATATCGGCGCACAGGCCAGAATGTCTACGGTCGAAATTTCTAGGGAACGATCAGCGATGAGCCTAAGCCAGCGGGTGCGGCGGCTGTCGCTGGAAAGAAGCTGCGCAAAAAGTCGATGAAGGCCCGCCCTCGAGGCCGGCCGTTGTTGCGGTCGAGGCCCAGGCGTTGCAGAAATGCAAGCGCGGCCAAAACCTGGGAGTCGCGAGTGCGAGTCATCCCCAGTTGCTGCTGCTCGGAGCGGCGAAATTCCTCGATACTGTCCCGAACCCGGCTGTAAATCTGATTCGCCAGCAGGTTTGCCGGCCGGCTTTCGTAGTACACGCCGCCTTCGAGCGTTCTATAGGTGCGCACCAGAGCATCCAGCGCCTCGCGTACGTCGCTATCGACGGCGCCCGCGGTTTCCAGAGACGCTGCAAGCACACCCTGAGCCGTCGCGGTAATCAGTTCCTCGTTATCCCGGATGAACTCGTCGGTAACTCGAATGTCTTTATTCGGGAACTGGTCCGGATCGACCGGCACTTCCCGGTCATGCTTCCGCGCTTCCTGGAGGTACGGACAATCGAGCGGACAACTTACGGTCACCTCGCGCTCGGTTCCGCAGCAGATCGTACAAATATCTCCGCGAACTCCCGGACAGAAGCGTTTCGGCCGCCGCGTCTGGCAAATAGCGCAGGCCATCTATCTAGTATAGAGGGAAGGACGATGCGAACCAATCTGTTTCTAAAGCTCGAGATCGAACATGATGAGGACGAAACACCCGAAAGACTGGGCAACGAGATCTGCCGCCAACTCCTGAAGATTTACGGCGTGCGTTCGGCGGAACTCTCCAGCTATGCTAGCGTCGAGGATTGAGAGCCGGGCAGCAGCTCGCGATACGTCCGGTGGAAAAACACGTCGGTCATCCCGGCGATATAATCGCACACCACGCGATATGGCGGCTCGGCTGCCATGCGGCGCTGGTATGCCGAGGGAAGCGCATCCGGATGATCGAGAAAGAACTGGAACAGTTCCGCCATCATCGCCGAAGACCGCGCCCGCTCCTCGGAAAGCGCCTCGGATGAGTAGACAAAGCGGCTTAGGAATTCTTTTAGCTGCCGATCGGCCGCTCCCGTTTCCGGCGTAAAAACCACCAGCCTTTTTGGATAAGCTCGCACTTCGGAATGATCGCGAACTCCGGCCGCGCGAGCGGCTGCCACGGTGCCTTCAATCAGACCGGATACCAGCGCATCAATAAGCTGCCGCAGACTCTCGTGGAAGCGCTCCCGCTCCGAAGCTCCCGGAAACTGTGTTTCTGCTGCCTCGAAGATCTCGCCGTACTCCGGCACATGCCCGGCCACATCCTCGGCCTGGAACATGCCGGCTGAAAAGCCGTCGTCAAGATCCGCGGAATTATAGGCGATCTCATCGGCGAGATCGATCAGTTGTGCTTCGAGTGGAGGCCGAAGCTCCGGCAGATACTCGTCGAACATGGGAAGCTGGCCCGGTTCCAGATCCCGGGAGTGTTTTACAATGCCTTCGCGCACTTCGAAGGTGAGGTTCAGGCCGGGGAAGCGCGCATATCGCTGCTCGAACGTTTCCACGATCCGGAGCGCGTGCTGGTTGTGATCGAAATGCTCGCCAAAGCGGCGCATCTGCCGATCGAGCTCCTGTTCGCCGGCATGGGCAAAAGGAGGGTGCCCGACATCGTGAACCAGGGCCAGCGCTTCCGTAAGATCTTCGTCCAGCCCCAGCGCGCTGGCAACTGTCCGGGCGATCTGTGCGACCTCAATCGTGTGTGTGAGGCGGTTGCGGAAATGATCGGACAGGCCGGGTGTGAACACCTGTGTCTTCGCTTCCAGCCGCCGAAAAGCCCGGGCGTGAATGATCCGGTCCCGATCCCGTTGAAATGGATTGCGATAAGGATGGGGTGGCTCGGGATAGCGTCTTCCCTGGCTCCGTTCTACAGGGAAGCGAAGGCCCGAGAGCATCATCACAGCCGCTGCTACTTCTGAGGCAGCTCCGAATACATCTGTATGGCTACCTGGCTGACTGCGCTGCGCGAGCTTCGGAGCGGATCGAGCAGCTTGCGAGCTTCGGCGGGCTTGGTCTTGGCCAGCTCGCGCGCCAGCACGATGGCCGCCTGCTCTCGCGAAACGAAAACGGTGGGATGCTCCATCACCGATCGCAGCAGTTTTTCACCTTGATCCGCTCGCCCTTGAATGAAATAGACCTGGGCCAGCGAGAGCTTCGCTAAGGACGCGTAGTTCTTATCGCTCCCTTCAGCAACTTTGGAAAACCGTTTCTCGGCGTCCGCCAGCTTGCCTTGGTCGGCGGCAATCGAGCCAAGATAGTATTCCGCGATCATCGCCTCATCGCTTCCGGGGTACTTGGCAATTACTTCGCCGAATGCCTTGGTGGCTTGTTGGTCCTTCGCCTCCTGCGTGGGGAATACCAGCGGGGTGCCCGGCGCGGCTCCGCCGACGGGCGCTTCCTGCACTTGAATGGCGTTGGCGAGGACCTGCTGGCGTTCGATCTGCTGCTCGCGGCGATAGAAGAACAGGGCAAGGACGACCAGAACCACCGCGATCGCAATCGCCCCGTAGCGGAGGATCTGAGTGCGGTGCTCCTCGAAAAAGTCGACAGTGTGCCCGACTTCCAGAGCAAACTTGTCGGTCTTCAACTCTTTGCGGGTGATTCTATCCACGAAAACCTCGGAGGAATAACCCTTATCCTAACATGGAAGACACTGCGGGTTTTCCCCCGCCGGTTTTCCTATTGACACCGCCCTAGGCTTCAGTACAATCCAGAATGGCGGTATAACTTCTCGAAAACCGAAAGTAGCCCGAAATGTTCAAAACAAAAAAGGCGCGACCCGCTCAATTACCCGCCTCGGAGGTCTTCACGAGCACGGCAGTAGCCCGCATCTGCGGTGTCAGCCTCCGGCAACTCCAATGGTGGGACGAGCGGAACGTAGTGTCTCCACGCCAGTCTGGGCACAAACGGGTCTACACGCCCCAGGAAGTGGTGGAAGTATCGGTCATTGCGGAGCTCCGGCGCAAGGGGTTTTCGCTCCAGAAGATCCGGCGCGTGCTGCGATTCCTGCAAAAGGACATGGGGAAGCGCCTGAGCGACGCTCTTGCGGCTGAATCGGAGATCCACCTGCTTACCGATGGAAAGTCGATCTATTTGGAGGAGGCTCCGGACCGGATCATCGATCTGCTGAAGAACGCCAAACAGCCAATGTTTCTTGTCTGTGTTACCGACCAGGTCCGGAGGCTGACGGCAGGAGCGGCACGACGCCCGGCCAGAGCAGAAACAGGCGGAGGAAGCAGCCGCGCCAAGGCCGGCTGATCAGGGCTCTTCGAGTAACTGCCGCAAGCCCGGTTGCCGCGGGTTGATCGCCAGGACCCGCTGCCATAAGTTTTTCGCCGCGGATTTTCGCCCGCTCTGCGCCAGGAGAGTTCCGAGATTCATCAAAGCCGCGATGTTTTCCGGATCGGCGGCGAGAACTTCGCGGTAGAGACGTTCGGCCTGATCGTTGCGGCCATCACGAGCCAACAGATACGCCAGTTGCGCATTCAAGTCCGGGTCCCGCGCCCCGGCCAATGCTCCCTGCCGCAGCAGCGGCCACGCTTTTTCGTACAAGTGCTGCGCGCTGTACCGTTCGGCAACCTGCGCGTAGGCCAGCCCAAGTTCACGTTCGGTTCCGCCGGGGAAATAAGGGACCAGCCGTTCTGGAGTGCCCGGCCGGGCGCGGTTTTGCGACGGCCGTTTCGAAATCAAATGGTCGGTGTACATGGTGTGCCCGCCGTCGTACGCTCGAGCCCGCGGCATGTGGCAGGCGGTGCAATCGCTCGCATCGCGGCCCGGCGCTGGACAATCGCCGGCGCTATGACATCCGAGGCACTTCTGCCGGTATTCGGAAACGGGTTTATGCGGGTCGTGACAGGTGCCGCACCAAAGCCGGTCTGAGCCCTGCCGGCAGCGGCTGCGTGAAAGGGCTTCAGCATGACCGTTCACGCTCACTCCCCCCGAAGCGGATTCGGCAAGGTAGACGGCGAGATAATCGGCTAGCCTGTCGCCGGGACGAAAATCGCCGAGCTTTTTGCCGGGATAGCTGACTTTTGCGGCGCCAGAGAGATGGCATTGCTCGCAAACCGAATTCCGCAACGGAGCTGCCAGCCGCGCCGGGTTCACGATATTGCCGCGGCCTGGCTTGGCGGCATGCGCGGCGCCGTTTCCATGGCAGCGGTCGCAAGTCACTCCGCCGAGTTCGCGGGGATCGAGGAGACGGTTCAACGTTCCGGGAACGAACCGGGCGGCGCTCGCGTGGCAGAAGAGGCATTCGCGGGTCAGCGGCCGGTCCAGATCCGGCGTCCGGTCGTTGGCGTAGCCTGGCGCCATGTCCCAGGCCTGGCGCAGCGTATAGTAGCCTACGGGCGCCTGGTACAAGTACCCATCCTCCGAATAGGCGAACGATCGGCCCATGCGCCGCGAGCCGATGAAGAACTCAAGTGGAAGCCTCCGCCCGGACCACGTCATTTCCAGCCGTCCGCCGTGAGCTACGATTTCGTACCGCGTGCGCGACGGCGCGTGCCAAAAACTGCCGGGACGCTCTGATTCTGCGGACACAACTCCGCTCGATTTCGCCATTGGTGTGCGCGAATATCGTTCCACAATTTCGCGATGGCACGGAAGGCACGTTTGGGCGTGTGCCGCGGCGGCAAGAAGCAAACAGCAGGCGACGAGAACTGACGGCATGGAACCCGCGTCAGCAGCGGAACAGAATCTCAGGCGAGCTCGAGTCCGAGCTTGGATTCGAGATAACGCCGGCTGATCCGCGCCGACTCGATCGGCGGACGGTAGGGCGATGAATCCAGCTCTACCGTCAGCCAGCCGCGCCAGCCGATCCGGTCCAACTCCGCTTTGATCGCCGGAAAATCCACGCCGCCTTTACCAAGCTCGAAAAATACCGGATCTTTCATGACGTCGTTGCGCTCGATCCGCACCTTGGCTCCGCCGCGTGTCTCCGGCTTTGTGTCCTTTAAATGGAACTCGATGATGCGATGGCCGAGCGCGCGCGTGAGCTCTACGGGATCCATGCCGGCCATCGTAACGTGCCCAGTATCGAGCACGAAGCCTACATGGCGGGAATCGGTCTTCTCCATAATGGCATCGATCTCACGGCGGTTCTCGAACTGCGTCCACATGTGGGCGTGCACGCCCAGACGCAGGCCTTCTGCGCTGGTCCGCTTGCCGAGCTCATTGAGCACAATGGCCATTTGCTTCAGATCTTCGCGCGTCGTACCTTCCGGCCGCCGCGCCCCGGTATTGATCTTCAGGTGGTCGCATCCGAATTGTTTAATGAATCGGACCAGGCGCACGTGATCGTCGAGCAGCCGGGAGTGCCGCGCCGGATCCTCGAAGTGGGTTTCCATCGTACCGCCGTTGGAGATTGTCACAAACTGAACGCCAATCTCATCCATCTTCCGGCGAAGGTCTTCGGGCTTGTCCCAAAACGAAGTGAAGTAATTGATGAATGACTCGACGTTCCGATACCCGGCTTCGTGTGCCTCGCGGAATGACAAAAAAACATCTTTCTCCCATCCCCCGCGCGTATTCGTGGTGATGCCGATCCGGTAACGGCGCTCGGCTCCCGCAGCCGGAGCGCACGCCATCGCAGCAAGAAGGCGTCTGCGTGTGAGTTCCATCGTCCCCTCCGGGATCTAGCGCACTTTGTTGCCGGCGATATATACGGCAGCAATCGTGCGCGTATTACGAATATCCTCCAGCGGGTTCTTCGAGAGCACCAACAGATCCGCCCATCGGCCCGGCTTCAACGCGCCCAGGTCTTTGGATGCCCCGAGGAATTCCGCGTTGCTCGATGTTGCCGCAGTCAGAACCTGCATGGGTGTGAGGCCGGCCTGCGTCATCAGTTCCATCTCCCAATGTTCGAAGAATCCCTGGAAGCGTCCGGGAGGCCCGCTATCGGTTCCAAACCCATACCGCACGCCGGCATCGGCCAGCCGCTTCAGATTATTCTGCGCCATTTTCAAAAAGCCGGGATACTTGGCAAAATCCGGATCTTTGCGCGCCTTCTCCTGAGCTTCGCGGCTCTCCAGCGTTTTCAGCACTTCAGGCGAAAGGGCGTGTGTGAAGAACGGATCTTTAAACAGCGGGCTCGGCTGCGCGAATGCAAATAGCGAAGCTTCACGCGTGAGCGTGGCGGCCGCTTGCCAAGCGCCGTGCCGTTTCATTTTTTGAATCAGCTCGTCGTCCACCGATGCGTCCCGGACGCTGTGAGCGAGGCCGTTCAGTCCCGCATCAACCAGCGCCTTGGCATCATTCAAATAAAAGATGTGCGCGGCGACTTTCAAATTCTTTCCGTGCGCATCCTGAATAATGGCCTGGCAGAGCTCCAGGGGAATTTTCTTCTCGCGCCCCAGGTGATCGTCAACCCAGATCTTCACCAGGTCCACGTGCTTGGAGGCCAATTGATCGATGTCCTGCTGCACTTCAGCCGGAGTGGATACTTCAAACGGCACGCCCTTCATTCCAGGCACGGTGCTGGGATAGCCGTTCTTTCCGGTGAAGCCGCGGCCGGCGGTGAAAATGCGGGTCATTGTAGGACGGCTGGAGTGCTGCTCCCGGCGAATTTGAAACATGAGGTCCTGGTCAGTGCCCATGCTGACGACTGAAGTGACGCCGTAGGACGCGTACAGCTTCAGTTGTTTCTCGATATTTTCACGAGTGAAATTCTTCGGGTCTTGAGCCAGGCCCACGGTGTTTCCCACGTGCCCATGCAGGTTGATGATGCCGGGCATCATGTATTTCCCCGAGAGGTTCACGCGTTGCGCGCCGTTCGGCGCCTTCATTTGCGCGCTTGGGCCCACCCACTGAATCCGGCCGTCGACGACGATCATGCCGGCATCCTTCACCGGCGCCTCGCCCGAACCATCGATCAAGGTGAAATGCTCGAATGCCGTGGTCTCCCCACGGGCCGCGAATGAGAGCAGCCAGAATGCCGGCAATAGCAGCAAATACGGTTGAATTTTGCGCATTTTGAGTGCCTTCAGTGATATTTGCGCGACCGATTGTATCATACGGTCGCCGGAGCCGCGGCTATACTGGTGCAATGGGACGACTGCTTCAGGCTAGCGCGCTACTTGTGTGGGCCGGGGTTCTCTCTGCCGAGACTGCCGGAGGTGTGAAATGGAGCCGGCCGCCGCAATGGAAGGTACAGCCGGACCGGCCGCTGCGAGCCGCAACATACCGCGTGCCGGCGATAACCGGCGATTCCGAAGACGGGGAATGCGCTGTTTATTACTTTGGCCCCGGCCAGGGCGGCACGGTGGAAGCCAACATCAAACGTTGGGTGGGACAGTTTCAGCAGCCCGATAAGCCGGCTCAGGTTCAAAAAGAACTCGTGCATGGGCTGCGTGTTACCACCGTCGATGTTGCCGGAACCTACACAGGCGCCGGCGGTCCCATGTCGCCGGCCCAGATCGCCAAAGCGCAGTATCGTCTTCTTGGTGCAATTGTGGAAGGGCCGGAGGGACCGGTCTTTTTTAAATTCACCGGCCCCACTCGGACAGTGGCGCAAAACCGGGAGGCCTTCACTGCGATGGTGAGGTCCGTGAGCCGATAGTATCGCCAGATGGGCCACGCCTTCGGGTGGCGGTTGGAATGTAGGGAACTGCGCCCAAGCCTCAGAGCACCTCTTCGGACCAATTCTCGAGCACTGACTTGACCTTGGCCGTAAACTGATCCGCGAGCGCGCCGTCTATCAGACGGTGATCGAACGTCAGAGAAAGGTATGACATCGAACGGATCGCGATCGCATCGTCAATGACGACCGGAAGCTTCTCAACCGCCCCGACTCCCAGGATCGCTACCTGCGGCTGATTGATGATCGGGGTGGCGAGAATACTTCCGAAGCTGCCGAAATTGGTGATCGAGAATGTGCCGCCTTGAACTTCATCCGGCTTGAGCTGCCGGGAACGTGCGCGCGCGGCCAGATCAACGATCGAGCGCTGTAGTCCGAGCACATTCTTTTCATCGGCGCCGCGGATCACGGGAACGATCAATCCGTTCTCCAGCGCCACCGCAATGCCGATATTGATTTCGTTGTGATAGATGATATTCGTTCCTTCGATTGAGGCATTGAGCAGCGGGTAGGTGCGGAGAGCTTCAACCGCGGCTCGGGTCACGAATGGCAGATACGTGAGCGAGATGCCGTAGCGCGCCTGGAAATCGGCCTTGTGCCGTTCCCGCATTCGCGCCACCTTGGTCATGTCGACGCGATGAATGGTGGTGACATGCGCCGAAGTTCGTTTGCTTGCCACCATGTGCTCGGCGATCTTGATGCGCATGGTGCTCATGGGCTCGATTCGCGTCCGAGCCTGTCCGGCGGGCGGCGGTACGGAGGGAGTGGGCGTGGGTGCTGGTGGGGCCTGCACGGGAGCCGCCTGGGCCGGAGCCGGTTTGGGCGCAGGTGCGGGCGGGGCTTGCGCGGCGGCGCCGGCCTTTTCCTGTTGGGCCAGATACGCCTCGACGTCCTGCTTGGTAATGCGGCCGCCGGCCCCAGTCCCCTTCACGCGGCTCAAGTCGATCGAGTGCTCCCGCGCCATCCGCCGGACCAGCGGTGAGAGCGGCCCCACCGGCTCAGCGGGCCCAGCCGTTTCTTCGACTGCCTGAGGCGCCGGCGTAGGCTCGATAGTCTCAGGCTGCGGGGCTTGCTGCTGGGGAGCTTGCTGCTGAGGAGCTGGCTCCTGCGGGGCTTGCGTGGCCTCCGCTGGTTTGGCTTCAGCTTGCTTGGGTTCGACTGGCTTGCCTTCGGCCGGCTTGGCCGGGGCCGCCTCCACCGCAGCCTGTGGCTTGGCTGCTCCGCCGCCGTCCTCTATACGGGCTACCACCGTGTTGATACCAACGGTCTTGCCTTCCTCGACCAAGGTCTCGGCCAAGGTCCCGCTCGCCGGTGACGGAATCTCCGTATCCACTTTGTCAGTGGAGATCTCGAACAGCGGCTCGTCGCGCTCGACGTGCTCGCCCGGCTTCTTCAGCCACTTTGTCAGGGTGCCTTCCACAATGCTTTCGCCCATTTGGGGCATCACGACATCGGTCATAGACTGTCCTCCACGCAGGACAGGCCCGCAGCCGTCCCGCTGAGCATTTCGTAACCAAAAACGCGGCCGAAGTGTGCGGCTACACTCCGGCCGACGTCTTCAAGGTCCGCACGTGCGCCCAGCTCGGCCATAGAAGTGACAGGCTTGGTAAGGCCGCAGGGCACGATGTATTGGAAATAGGAGAGATCGGTATTTACATTGAGAGCAAAGCCGTGCGACGTAACCCACCGGCTGATATGCACGCCGATCGCGGCGATCTTCCGGTGCTCGACCCAGACTCCGGTCAGTCCGGCAATCCGTGATGCGCGGATGTCGAAATCCGACAGCGCATCGATCAGCACCTGCTCAACGGCGCGCACATATGCGACGACATCACGCTTCCACTCCCGCAGATCCAGGATCGGATATCCGACCAACTGGCCCGGTCCGTGATACGTGATGTCGCCGCCACGATTGGTCGGGTGATAGGCTATGCCGCTGCGACTCAGCACTTCTTCGCTTGCCAACAGATTTTCCGGGCGGCCGTTCCGGCCAAGCGTGATCGTGTGAGGATGTTCGAGCAGCAGAAGCTGATCCGGAATCCCGCCCTGCTTGCGCTCGGTTACCAACTGCTGCTGGAGCGCCAGCGCCTCGCCGTAAGAAATACGACCCAGCTCGCGCAACTCGCAGTTACGCATTGATCGCCAGACCGTAGACCGCGTTGAAGCCCTCTCCAACGGCTTCGTAGAGAGTGGGATGGGCGTGGATGGTGTGCATGAGCGTGTCCACGGTGGCCTCGGCCTCCATGGCGGCCACTGCTTCGGCGATCAGCTCGAACCCGGACGGGCCGATGATGTGCACGCCCAAAATCTCGCCGTAACGCTCGTCCGCCACCACTTTCACAAAACCGCCATGGCTGCCCAGGATAGTAGCGCGGCTGTTGGCAACGAACGGAAACTTGCCGACCTTTACCTTGTACCCTTGCGCGCGCGCCTGGGCTTCGGTGAGCCCGACACTGCCGATGCCTGGTTCCGTGTATGTGCATCCGGGAATACGGTTGCGGTTGATCGGAGTGGCCCGTTTCCCTGCGATGTGAGCGACGGCAACCATGCCTTCCATCGTCGCTACATGGGCCAGTTGCGGCGTGCCGGCGACGATGTCGCCGATCGCGTACACGCCCGGCTCGCCGGTCCTCTGGTACCCGTCGGTCTTGACGAAGCCGCCGTCCAGCTCCACGCGCGTGTTTTCCAGGCCGACGTTCTCGGTATTCGGCCGCCGCCCTACGGCAACTAAAAGCTTCTCCGCCTCGATCTCCTCGGTCTTACCGTTCGACATCGTCAGCGTGAACTGCACGCCCGAGCCCGGTGTACGGAAGTTCTCCGCCTTGGCGCCGGTCTCGACCCGGATACCGGATTTTCGAAAGACCCGCTCCAGCTCTTTGGAAACCTCTTCGTCCTCCACCGGCACGATGCGCGGCAGCATCTCGACCAAAGTCACTTTCGTGCCAAAGCGCTGGAACATCGAAGCAAATTCGACCCCGACAGCGCCGGCTCCGATGATTGCCAGTGACTTCGGCACAGCTTGCAGGTCCAGGATCTCGACGTTTGTCAAGACCAGTTCGGGGTCGGCCTTTAGTCCCGGCAGCATGCGCGCTTCCGAACCTGTCGCCAGAATGATGTTTTTGGCTTCGAGCGTTTGCGAGCTTCCGTTCGACTGGACTTCGATGCGGCCTTTTCCCTTCAAAGTCGCATGGCCCTTGATCCATTCGACCTTATTCTTTTTCAGCAGCCCTTCCACGCCCTTGGAGTGCTTGCCGACGATCTTGTTTTTGCGATCAATGACCTTGGAATATTCCAGGACAGGATTCTGGCAGGCAATGCCGTCTTCGCCTGGATTCAGGAAGTGCTGCCAAACCTCGGCCGTGTGCAGCAAAGCTTTGGTGGGAATGCAACCCACCAGCAGACAGGTTCCACCGAGCCGCGGCTGCCTCTCCACGAGCGCGGTTTTCAGCCCATATTGACCGGCTCGAATTGCGGCGGAATAGCCGCCCGGACCACTCCCGATAACGATCACATCGTGGGACACTTTTTTCATTCTACCTCGTCACTAAAATTAGATATGGCTTGGCTATTGATTGTATTGCTCTTGCTGTCCACGCCCGCCGGTGCCCAACGCCGCGCCCGCGACAAGGCGGCCGCGGCCAAAGCCAAGGCCAAACCGGCGGAGCCGACCTGGCCAATCGAGAGCCTGACGGTCGAAGGGAATCGCCACTTTAGCAAGGAACAGATCCTCGCGGTTGCCGGCCTCAAGATCGGACAAGCGGCCGGCAAAAAGGATTTCGAGCAGGCGCGGGACCGCTTGACCGCCACAGGCGCTTTCGAAAGCGTGGGTTACCGGTTCGCGCCCGGTCCGGAGGGCAAGGGCTACGCCGCGTCGTTTCAGGTGACCGAGGTTCAGGCCATCTACCCGGTGCGCTTTGAAGGCCTCGCTGCGCCGGATCGTGAATTGATCCAGTGGCTGAAGAGCCGCGACCCGATGTTCGGCGACCGCATTCCCGCGACAACGGTGGTGCTGGACCGCTACGCAGGCTGGATTCAGGACTACCTGGCCGCCCACCAACATCCGGAGAAGGTTGTTGCGCGCGTCCAACCGATCAAAGGCGACGAGCTAGGCATCATCTTCCGTCCGGACAAACCAATACCGAAGGTAGCCCAGGTGACTTTCGAAGGGAACCAAGTGATTCCTTCCACCATCCTCGCTAACGCGATTTCCGACGTAGCGGTGGGCGCGCCTTATAGCCAAGAGCACTTCCGCGAACTGCTGGATAATTCGATTCGGCCTTTATATGATGCGCGAGGGCGTATTCGCGTCGCATTTCCTCAAATTACGGCAGCCAAAGCAGCCGGGGTGGACGGGCTCGCGGTCAAGGTGACCGTGAATGAAGGACCCAGCTATGATTTGGGAAACGTACGCATCGAAGGCGCCCGCGGAGTCAAGCCGGAAGAGCTGCTTAAGGCCGGCAATTTCCAATCGGGGGACCTGGCCAACTTCGAAGAAGTAGCCAAGGGCCTCGACCGCATCCGGAAGCGGCTGCGCAAGCACGGTTTCATGCGCAATACGGTGAATCTCGAGCGCAGCGTTGATGACGCAAAAAAGGTCGTAAACCTCGTCGTCCGTGTGGAGGAGGGCCCGCAATTCGTTTTCGGCAAGCTGACCATCGAAGGGCTGGACATTAACACGGAACCGGCCATTCGGAAGCTCTGGGGGATGCAGGCGGGCAAGCCGTTCGATGCCGATTACCCCGATTTCTTCCTGGAGCGGGTGCGCGAGGGGGGCTACCTCGAAAACCTGAAGAAAACCCGCTCAAAGATCGACATCAACGAGCAGAGCCATACGGTTGATGTCACTCTCTACTTCGGCTGATCTGCTAATTTCCAGAGCACCTGGCGGAGCATGCCCAGCAGCAAAGGGGCGTCATGAGCGGCGAGTCTCAACCGCCGGATAAGGCGGCGAATCTTGAGCTCGGTCGAAGCCGCGGTAACCGGGTTGATGTAGCCGCTCCGCTCGAGCACTTCGACCAGCATGCGCGTGATCTGCTCGTTCTCGGCGGCGGAAGCGGGTTTCGACCGCTCGGGCCGCATGATGGCCGCGCGGGCGTTGCGCGCGAGCTCGTAAAGACACACAGCCACCGCCTGCCCCAGGTTCATCGAAAGGTTTTGCTCCACTGTAGGGATTCGCATGAGCCAATGACAGTGCGCGAGATCTTCATTGGCAAGCCCGAATTTTTCCGATCCGAACAGCAGCGCCACACGGCCGGACGGGAGTTGCCGGCGAATCAACCGGCCGCCGAGCTCGAGGCGGCGCAAAGGGTGCTGCAGCTCGCGGTGCCCAACCGATGTCGTGCCTACAACCAGCGCGCAATCGGCGATAGCGTCGGCGAGATTTTTGAATACCTGCGCCCGGCGGAGAAGCCCGGCCGCTCCCACGGCAGACCGTGCCTCACGGAACGCCAGGTCATACGGATTTACCAGCCGGAGATCCGTAAAGCCGAAATTGACCATCGCCCGGGCGGCTGCGCCGATGTTCAGCGGATTGCGGGTCGCGACAAGAACTACCGAGAGGCGCGAGCACGGCGTTTCGGACACCTGCATGAGAAACGCAAACCCGGATTCACTTCGTTCGGTTTTGGATTCTCATGTAGCGAATCCGGGTTCGGAAGGAGAAGGCCTGCTTTTATTCGGTATCGATTGATAATATAGTTCTACTGAACGCCGTGTCAACAGCTTTCTTGGCAACGGCACGACGGAATGGGCACAGGGGCATGGTGAAACGTTTTCTATTGGCGGTCGTCGGGATGGCAATGGGCGGTCTTATCGGGCTCCTTTTCGGCGTCTTGGGCGCCGGAGGAGCTTCGATTTTCGTGGGCGGCATTCTCGGGGCCCTTCTGTTCGTTCTGGTCATTCCTGCACTCGCGGGTCCACGAATCTAGAAGTTTATGTTGTCCCGAAAATTTACAATTGGGTACGTGGCAGCAGTGTCGATCGCTGCCGCTCAGGTTCCCTATACCGGCGATATCGAATTTTACGGTCTTCATAAAGTGCCGGTTGAAAAGGTTCGTAAGGCGTTGGGCGTGAAAACGGGCGACCCGCTGCCTCCCTCCAAGGGCGATCTCGAGGAGCGGCTGGAACAGATCTCCGATGTGGTTCTGGCTCGGGTGGAGGCCGTCTGCTGCAGCGGCGCCAGCGCAGTGCTGTTTGTTGGAATCGAGGAGAAAGGTGCGCCGCACTTCGCGTTGCGGTCGGCCCCTCAGGGCCCCATGCTTCTGCCTGACTCGATCATCGGCGCATATCGCGATTTTCTCCGCGCTGTTGAGTCAGCCGCGCGCCGGGGCAGCGTCAACGAGGACCTGACCCATGGACATTCTCTTCTGGCAGACCCTGATGCCAGAGCGCTTCAGGAGCAATTCCTGAGCTTCGCGGCCGCTAACCTTCCGTTGCTGCGCGATGTCCTGCGAAATTCTTCCGACGACGAGCATCGCGCCATCGCTGCCGCAGTCCTGGGGTATGCTCCGGACAAGAACGCGGTCGTCAACGACCTGGAATACGCGATGCAGGATCCTGACGAGCGGGTGCGAGTCAATGCCGTGCGCGCCCTTACGGCGGTCGCCGTTCTGGCGCGGAAGCAGCCGGATCTTCAAATTCGCGTTGCGCCAACGTGGTTTGTGGAAATGCTCAATTCGATTTATCTGAGCGACCGCACCAGGGCGGCGACAGCGTTGGTCAGCCTTACCGACAAGAATGCGGCCGACACGTTGGACCAGATTCGCAACCGGGCGCTCACCTCGGTGGTAGAGATGGCACGGTGGAAAAGCCTGGAGCACGCCCTACCCGCCTTTATCCTGGCTGGCCGGATGGCCGGCCTGAGCGAAAAGGAGATCCATCAGTATTGGAGCCAGGGCAATCGCTCGGCCGTCCTGGATAAGCTGTTGCGTGGCCGATGAGCCCGGGATCCAAATTAAGACTTCAATAGCCAAGGGTCACAATTTCGTACTCGGAGCCTAGCCGCATTCGCGTCGGCAGTGCGTGTGAAGAACTTGGCGACTATTAGCCCGGCACGAGCGCGGCCAACTATGTTATGCTGTGCTCGTATCTAAACGAGATAAAGAGAAGACAAGGAGCGAACAACTCTAGAATGGCACTGGCGGTAGACGCGAAGCGGCAGATTCTCTCGCAGAATCAGCGTCACAAGTCGGACACAGGTTCGCCGGAAGTACAAATCGCTCTGCTTAGCGAGCGCATTTCGCAGCTTACGACGCACTTCAAGACACACAAGAAGGACCATTCCTCCCGGCGAGGCCTCTTGACCATGGTTGCCAAGCGGCGCCGGTTGCTCACGTACCTCAAAGACGAGAGCCCGGATCGCTACAAGGCCGTCCTGCAAAAACTCGGAATCCGCCGCTAGCTAGCTGCCGAGATCTGGACCCGCTTGCTATGTGCGGCGCCGACCCGCGACGCTGAGGAAGCGTATCCAGCGGCATGATTGTTCCTCAATAAGCAGTTGTCCGGGCCCGGGCCAGTCTTTCCTGTCAACTCCAGTCTCGATGGCTTGGTTTTCAAACCGGCCAATTGGTTCCAGGTCGGGTTCTGCCCGGCCGAGGTTGGAGGTTATTGAATGGTTGAAGTTGTTGAAGTCGATCTCGACGGGCGCATTATTACACTCGAGTCGGGGAAAATGGCAAAGCAGGCGAACGGCTCGGTGGTCGTTCGCTCCGGGGACTCAGTGGTGCTGGTCACGGCCTGCATGGCGGATGAGCCTAAGCCGGGCGCCGGATTCTTCCCTCTCACAGTCGATTATCGTGAATATACTTATGCCGCCGGCAAGATTCCTGGCGGCTTCATCAAGCGGGAAGGACGTCCCTCCGAGAAAGAGATTCTCACGAGCCGTCTGATCGACCGGCCGATTCGCCCGTTATTTCCGGAAGGTCTGCTCAATGAAACGCAGATCATCGGAATGGTGTTGTCCGCCGATCCGGAACAGGATCCGAACTCGCTGGCTATCGTCGGAGCCGCGGCGGCTCTTGCGATCTCCGATATCCCTTTCAATCATCTTCTTGGCGCTGTCCGCGTGGGAATGTTAAACGGCAAGTACGTCGCCAACCCTACATACACAGAGGGCCGGGAATCGAACTTAAACATCGTGGTCGCGGGCACGGAGGAAGGCATTGTGATGGTGGAGGCCGGGGCCCAGCAAGTCTCTGAAGACGAAGTGCTGGGCGCCATCGAGTACGGGCACCAGTGCTGCCGGAAGATTGCCGCCGCCATTCGCTCGCTTACTCAGAAGGTGGGTAAAGCGAAGCGCCCGTTCACCAGCCCGCAGATTGATCAGACTATCTACGATCGCATCTCCACCGAGTGCCGCGAAGAGCTGACCGATGCGTTGAACACGCAGAAGTACCCAAAGCTTGAAAGCTACGCAAAGGTAGCTGAGATCAAAAAGAGGGCCGTAGCGCTGTTCGCTGAAGAGCAGCAGGACGAGGCCAAGGCAGCTTATGATGCCCTCAAGGAGCGGATCTTCCGCGATGAGATGCTCAAAAAGCACCGGCGTCCGGATGGCCGTGCTTTTGACGAGATTCGCGCGATTACGATTCAGGCAGGGCTGTTGCCGCGGACGCATGGCTCGGCGTTGTTTACGCGCGGTGAAACGCAGGCGCTGGTAACCGTAACCCTCGGCACCAAGGAAGACGAGCAGCGGATCGAGTTGCTTGAACCGGGAGAAGCGTCCAAGCGCTTCATGCTGCACTACAATTTCCCACCCTTCAGTGTTGGCGAAGTAGGCTTCATGCGCGGTCCGGGCCGGCGCGAGATCGGTCACGGGGCGCTGGCCGAAAGGGCCGTCTCATCGCTGATCCCGGAAGAGTCCGTCTTTCCGTATACGCTTCGCGTGGTTTCCGACATCCTGGAGTCGAACGGCTCGAGCTCGATGGCAACTGTATGCGGCGCGTCTCTGGCGCTGATGGATGCGGGAGTGCCGCTTCCGGCACATATCGGCGGCGTCGCGATGGGCCTGGTGAAGGAAGGCGATTCCTACGCGATCCTTACCGATATCGCCGGCGCTGAGGACCATTACGGCGACATGGACTTCAAAGTGGCCGGCACGCGGGACGGTATCACAGCGCTCCAGATGGACATCAAGGTGCCGAACGTAACCACCGCCATTATGAAGGAGGCGCTGGAGCAGGCGCGCCGCGGCCGGTTGTACATCCTGGACAAAATGGAAGCAGCCCTCCCCGCTCCGCGCGCCAGCATGTCGCAGTATGCTCCGCGCATTTACACGATGAACATACCGCAGGACAAGATCCGCGACGTCATCGGGCCGGGCGGCAAGGTAATCCGCGGCATCATCGAGCAGACCGGTGTAAAGATCGACGTCGCAGACGATGGCACGATCCACGTGGCCTCAAGCGACGAAGCGTCCGCCAGCAAGGCCATGCGCATCATCGCCGATATAACGGCCGTGGCGGAAGTGGGCAAGACCTACCTTGGCAAGGTGGTCCGACTGGTGGATTTCGGAGCGTTTGTCGAGTTGTTTCCGGGAACCGACGGCCTGCTGCACATCAGTGAGATCGCAGAGAATCGTGTGCGCGAGGTCCGCGACGAGCTCAAGGAAGGCGATCAGATTCTCGTGAAAGTGCTGGCGATCGAAGGCAACAAGATCAAGCTCAGCCGCAAAGCTGTCTTGCGCGAACAGCGCGAGAAACTGAAGGCCAAGCACTAAAGCCCTGGCGCGCGGCGCAAGAAAAGCACTTATTCGAACTCGATTGCGATAAACATGAGACGGCCGGAGCGCTCGACCTGGAGCACGGCCGGTTTACCCGCGGGTATCCCGTCCAGCGCATGCCGCAGCGCATCGATGCTGGTGACCGGAGTGCCGTTCACGGAATATATGACATCTCCGGGCTCCAGATCGTCCCCCGAATAGGGCGCGTCGGAGGCGCGAGCCGCGACAAGCACTCCATATTGTTTCCGCAGATCCGGAAGCATCGTTGCGATTTGTTTATCGATTGCGACGCCGAGAATTCCAAGCCTGGTGACGAGATTGCCCTCCGGCGTGACCAGGTCGGCGAAACGTGACGGATCATTCGGGCGCTCGATGACGGGCACCTCGATCGCCAACCGCTGCTCGCCGCGAAGGATCTGCAGGTTTACTTTTTCGCCAATCGGGCGGCGGTAAATGTTCACTTCAAGCTGGCGGGCATTTTCCATAATTTTTCCGTCGAGTGAGAGCACGATGTCACCGACTTCCAAACCGGCTTGATCGGCGGGACCGTCGGGCTCTACGTCGCCCAGCAACACCCCCCAGTCTCGATGCAAGCCCAGCCCCGCTGCCATCTCCGGTGTGATCGTCTGGGCGTAAACACCGATCTGCCCGCGGTGCACGTGCCCCGATTTGCGGATCTGGCGAAAAACCGTACGCACGATATTGCTCGGAATAGCGAAGCCCAATCCTTCGCTCCCGCCGGATTGCGTCAGGATGAACGTATTGATCCCGACCACCTGGCCGTCGGTATTGATCAAAGGACCGCCGCTATTGCCAGGGTTAATGGGCGCATCGGTCTGTATGTAGATCATGGCGTCGTCGGGCCGGAGCTGGCGCGCTGTGGAGCTGATTACGCCGAGTGTGACCGAGTTCTGCAATCCCATGGGGCTGCCGAACGCCAGAACGAGTTGGCCCTGCCGTAGCGCCTCAGAGTCGCCAAGCCGCAGCGTCGGCAAGCCGGTTTGATCAATCTTGAGCACCGCGAGATCGGTCTCGCGGTCCACGCCAACGACTTTGGCCTTGACCAGTTTTCCGGCGCGCCTCACGGCCGAGTGCTGCGGCTGGGTGTCATTAAGTCCCGGCGAGAGGCGCACCTGAATCTCGCGAGCGCCTCGAACCACATGAGCATTGGTAACAATATAGCCATCCGAAGAAACGATAACGCCCGAACCGGTGGCCCGCTGGCGGCTCAGCAGACCAGTACCCGTCGATTGCTCGTCGTCACCGCTGCTGCCCCCCAGTGTGTAAGCCGTCGAAAAGATCTGCACGATACCGGTGCCGGCGCGAGTTACCAAACCCTCAAGCGAGCCGCTCAGCTCCTTCAGCAGACTGCCCTTCGTGATACCGCCAACCGGCGCGGAAGGCCCCTGGGGCGTCTGGCAAAAAGAGGGAACGCCGGCAAACAGAAGCAGCACGAATAGCAGGACGGCGCGCGGCATATGACTCGTATGCTTACTCCTTTATTGTCGCTTACTCGCCGGCAACTACAGACGAGGTGGAAAAACGCACACGAGATCGAAAGCTCGGTACGCGGATTGCACACAAACGGTTGTGAAATACAAAGTCACATTTCGGAAGCGATTCGACGCGAAAGGGCAGCCGTCCGACGAACCCACGGCTCTGGTATCAACGCCCGACGGAGTTATTGAAGACGCCGAGTTTGTGGAGATACTCGAGCCTGCCAGCCTGCACGCCAGCGACGATATCAGTCAGGGCAGCGATTCAGAAAGCGGTGAGGACGATGGCTTCCTGGCGTTCGGCACCGAAACGTGGGTTTACGACGTAGCCGAAGGACGCGAGAGGGAGTTCAAGGACGCTCTTCTGAATAGTGAAGTGGTCCTGGATATCGAAGAGGTGCCGGACGAGGCGCCCTCGATGTAGCCGTCGCCCTCAGGCGCACCGGAGCCGAGGTCGAATTACTTTTTCGGCAGCGAGACGATGGTCAGCTTATTCGCTTCGATCGTGATCTTCTGCCGGATCTCGCCGAACCGCGGCGAAGAGATGTGGAGGTCATAGGTGCCCGGAGGAAGAAGGATTCCGTTGCCGGGATTATTTAATTCGTCCACATACCCGTAGAACTTATCGTTAAGATATACCGCTCCGGTGTCTCCGGCCGTGACCGACATGAAGGATTCAGGCTCTCCGCCGCCCAGACGGAAGCGGCCATAAGGCGGTTTGGCCGGTTCCACTTTCTTCATAGAATATTTGATCTTGGTTGTCTTACGCGGCCTTACGGTGACTTTCGTAGTGTAGTCTTCGTATCGCGGGTCTTTCAGCGAGACTTCCACTTCACCGGCCGGCGCCTCATACTTCTCCGGAACCGTGAAACGGGAGGCTGGCCCAACATACTTGCCGTTGATGAACACGCCGGCATCACCTGGCTTTCCTCTCGCCTTGATATAGCCATTTTCCTGCGCAGGAGCAAGAGCCGCGAAGCCGGCGGCAATCGCAAGCGCGAAAATCCGAATCGTCCTTCGTTTCATTGGTTCTATCATGGGATCAACCGAAACAATAGGTTACGACGCTGCGGTTTAACTGGGCAAGATAGTCCATCTAAAAAAGCGCCGGAACGGGTAATTGCATCCTGATTTATACATAATTTCTTCAATTGCGCCGCGGTTTGTACTGTCGGCCTGGCAGGTAAGGGAAATACGAGCGGGTGACTGCCCATCATGCCCGTAAATATGGCTTCAGTGCTTCGTAATGAAAATCCATTTCGGCCACAGCTTGCGGCGTAAACTCGGCCTTGCCTCTGCGGGAAATCGAGGTCTTGAAGATGCCGCGCTTTTTCAAGAAGTAGCTGCGCGAAAATGGAATCTCCTGGTCTAAATTGATCGCCAGCAGGAGCTTGGCAAACAGATCGCGAGCTTGCTCGCGGCGGTCCGATTGGTACAGTTCCCAGATCTGGGCGTAAACATCGGCCCAGGGGGCGCCCGGCATGGTGCCGTCGAATCCGAGCCGCATTTCGTAGAGAAGAAACTTGCCCGCCGCGCCGCTGAAAACGGAATGGATAGGTGGTTTTTGCGCAGCCAGCGCCTGCATGCGCGCCAGCACCGGTTCGTACTCCTCTTTGATGTAACCAAAGTTGGGAAACTCGCGGGCGAGCTCGACCAGAAACTCGACGCTCGGCACGATACCTTTCGCCCCGCCCGTGGTCTGAACAAAAAACGGCAGGTTCGTCAGACGCGCCAGCGCACGGTAATACGCGCGGAAATCCTCTAGGGATCCCGCCTTGCCGGGTGGCATGGCAATCAGAGCATCGGGCTGCAGACTCACGGCGTGCCGCGCGTATTCAAGCGCAGTTTCGATGTCCGGTCCCTGGACGCCAAGCACAAGCGCCGCCTTTTTGCCCCGCGCCGCTCGCGCCAGCACTTCCATACCGCGCATGCGTTCCGGCTTGGACAGGTAGCTGTACTCGCTCGCCAACTGCGGCCAGACCATTCCTTGAACGCCGCAGCGATCCAGAAAATTGACCTCGGCAGCCAGGTCCTCATAGTCGACCTCGTTGGCCGCGGTGTACGGCGTAGCCATGATGATGAAAATGCCGCGCATCGGCTTCGCCGCCGCCAGAACCGGCCCATCGCGGAGGAGCAGGCCTGCCGAAGCGGCCAGCAGTTCGCGCCTGGTATATGCGGTCATTCGCCGTTACCTCAGTCCACGTATCATACACTACGGAAGGATGACCATGATCAGCCGACGAAGCCTTCTGACGGGAGCACTTGCTACCCGTTCCTTCGCAGCCGCGCCGAAACGGATTGCCGCAATCGTTACCGAATACCGCCTCAACTCTCACGCCGATGTAATTGTGGGACGGCTGTTTGAGGGCTACGATTGGGACGGCAGGCGGCAGGCGCCTCGCGTGCGCGTGGTCTCCATGTACACGGACCAGGTCCCCAAAAACGATATGAGCCGCTCGATGGCCGCCAGGCACAACGTCACGATTTATCCGACCGTCCGCGAGGCTCTCACGCTCGGAGGAGATATGCTGGCGGTGGATGGCGTTGTATTGGTCGGCGAGCACGGTAATTATCCTGATAACGAAAAGGGACAGAAGCTCTATCCTCGTTATCCGCTCTTCCGGCAGATCGTTGAAGTTTTTCGTCAGAGTAAGCGCAGCGTGCCGGTCTTCAGCGACAAGCACCTTTCCACAGACTGGGACAAAGCGAAATGGATGTACGATCAATCGCGCGAGCTCCGATTCCCTTTTATGGCCGGCTCATCGCTGCCGGTGACGTGGCGGCATCCGCCCCTGGAACTTGATCTGGGCACGCCGGTTGAGCGGGCTGTCGTCACGTTCTACGGGCCCAAGGAAGCCTACGGCTTTCATGCCCTGGAGTCGCTTCAGTGCATGGTGGAGCGCAGAAAAGGCGGTGAGACCGGCATCGCCGCCGTGCAGTGCCTCGAAGGCCCCGCAGTCTGGCGCTGGACCGACTCGAATCCATTCATGTCCCGGCTGCTTGAAAACGCCATCGCCCGCAGCGAAAGCCGGAAGCCCGGCTCACCTCGCGATTCCGTAAAGCAGCCCATCCTGTTCTTGCTCGAGTACCGCAGCGGGCTTTCGGCCGCCGTCTATATGCTGAACGGATACTCGCGGGATGCGACCTTCTCCGCGGATGTACATGGCCGTCCGGAGCCGCTATCGACCGAGTTCTGGCTACAGAATGGCCGTCCGTTCAGTCATTTCAGTGCACTCGTGCATTACATCGAGCAGATGCTGGTGACGGGCCGGCCTGCCTATCCGGTGGAGCGGACACTGTTGACCACGGGCGCGCTCGCAGCATTGATGGATTCCTCCTACCAGGGCGGAAAACGACTCGAGACGCCGCACCTGGAGGTCGCATATCACGCCCCGAAGGCATCGCTCTTCGCGCGCGGACCTGTGCCTCCGCTGGAAATCAAGTCGTAGCGCTTCTCACCAGCTCAATTGCAGCGCCAGATTCATCAGCGGCTGTCCGCCCAGAGAAGCCGTGCGCTGATCCGCGGAAAGCTTTCCGAACGTCCGCGGATTGGCGAAATCTACCGTCGTAGTAGGCGGGCTGAAGTTGTAATTGTGGAACGGATTCTGAAAATCCCAGCGAACCTGCAGGTTGAACCGTTCGGTAATTCTGAAGTTCTTCTTGGCCGATACCTGTGACCACAGCAGTCGCGTTCCGGTGACGATGTTCCGGCCGGCGTTGCCCGGTGTGAACGGAGCCGGATAGGCGAAGGCATTGATGTCCAGAACCGGATTGATATTCTGCTGATTGAATCGGTCGCCGCCGAGATTGCCCCAGTCTGGAAGCAGAGCCGGATGACCCACAAGATTGGGGCGGCGCTGTCCGGCAAACGTGGGGTAATAGTTATATGGGCTATTCGCAAAACTGAAGTTCAGCGGATTACCGCTTTCCAAGGTCTGAATCCACGCGATCTCATATCCGCCGAACACGGCATTGAGGAATCCGCCGCGGTTCAGAAAATGGCGTCCTTTGCCGACGGGAAGCTCATATGTCGCCACTCCGATCAGGCGATGGTTTCGATCATATCCCGCCCGCGCCTTCTCCAGTCCACGGTTCTGAATCGGTGCAACACCCGGGCCGGTGCTCACGTTGCCGCTGTTATCATCATCCTGGCTGTCGATGGTCTTCGAAAACGTATAGAACCCGCTGAACATCAGGCCGCGCGAATAGCGCTTTTCCACCTGGACCGTTCCGGAATGAAACGTGGAGTGGCCGAAGTTGGAGCGCATCAGAATATCGCCGAACTTGGGAAAAGGCCGGTAGTCCTGCGGGGCGGCAAAGACTGCGTTCTGAAAAGCCGGATTTCCCGCCCCGTAGTCCACAGGAAATGTATTCGTCTGCCAGCGCTCGATCAACCCCACACCCGACGAGCCCTGATAAGTCAGTTTCAAGACGTAATTGGGGCTAAGCTCATGCTCTATGCTTACGTTCCAGTTCAGCACGTATGGATTGCGCATTGCCGGATCCCACCAGGAGACGCTGCGCGACCCGAAGTTGGTGCCTACGTAAGGAGACGCGCCGCCAGGCAGAATGTTAAACCGAATGGGATTCGGACCCTGGCTGATCTGATATATGGGACGCGGGTCACCGGGCGCGCGCTGTTGCACCGCGGTGGCCACGTACTCGTCGAACTGATCGCGCTGTAGCGGAAACCGAACGTCCACAGTGTTCACCGCGAACCCGCCGCGGAATACCCATTTCTCGAACGGATGCCATGCCAGCCCGATGCGGGGCTGAAAGTTATTATTGTCGCGCCGGTTTAACGCACCTTTCGGGTGGATGATCGCGCCTTTCGTACCTGTAAGTGGATCGGTTCCGTTCGGGTCAAAGTTACTCTGCGCACCGTATTTAGTGGTATATGGGCTCTCATTGGAATAGCGGACGCCTAAGTTCAACGTGAGAGTCGGCGAGAATTTCCAATCATCCTGGAAGTAGACGCTGTGAATTGTATCGCGGGGCAGCCAGGAGGCGAGCTCCGCGTCAAAGGTGGCCTGGCGTACGGAACCAGTCAGAAAACCCGCAAAAGTATTGCCGGTATTCGGGATGGGTTGTCCGTTTGGCTGCAGGCCGGCGGTCATCGTGTCGAAACGGAAGTCGCCGCTGGGATGATTCGTAACGGTAGAGTTCGCGCGAAAGCGCAGCACCTCGTAACCCATTTTGAACGCGTGCGATCCCCAGATCTTCGTCAGATCGTCCCGGAACGAAATCGTCTCGCCGATGATCCGGCTCGGCCCGCTGACGCTGAGGCCGTACATGCCGTCCGGTGTGAACTGCTCATTGGAGGAGTTCGGCGCGCCGAACGCGGGCAGGAGGGCGGGGCTGATGTTTGGTATCCCGAGGATCTGCCCGTAGTTCTTGTTGAATGAAGGAACCAGCTTGTCGTTGCGAGCGCGGTAATAACCTATTCGTGCATCGTTGACCATGGTCGGACTGATCACGTTCGTTGCGCCGATCGAGTAGTTCTGGAACGTCAGCGGAGTAAGATTGCCATTGGTTGCATCGAAGTCTCTGTTGACAATGTTAGTCGGCCTTCCTAGTCCGCTCTGATGATTGTAGGTGTAGCTTCCGTAAATCTTAAAATTAGGATTGAACTGCTGATCAATGCGGCCGCTGAAGTCTTCAAAGAAGGTGCGGGATTTCTCGTTGTAAAGATAGTTACTCACGGGTCCGGCGCTGTTTACCGAACCGGGCAGGTTGGGCGCAGCCCAGGGATTGATCTGGAGAACCTTCTGCGCCACCGGATCGATGCGGCTCTGCGGAATCTGCCGGTTTGGAAACGGATCGCGAGCCCACGTCCCGTCCGCAAGTTGCCGTGTGGTGAGCGGATCGTAAACGGGATTACCCAGGCCGCCGAAAGAGAAATCGCCGTTCTTCATCGCTTCGCTCGGCGTCTGCTGGATGACTTGGGCGGCCTTTTTCTCAATCAGTTTCTGATAACCGAAAAAGAAAAAGGTCTTGTTCCGTCCGTTATACAGTTTCGGGATCACGACCGGACCGCCTACGTTCGCATCGGGCTGCATGAACCAGCCCGGTACGCCGTTTGGCGCTCCGGGCTGCGGATCGGAGGTACGGAACTTATCGAAGAACAGCCTGTGCGTCATAGACCGCGTGCGGCCATAGTTAGAAGCCATGCCATGGAATTCATTCGTTCCGCTCTTCTTCACCACACTGATCACGCCGCCGGCGGAGTGGCCGTATTCAGCGGGCAGGGTGGTCGTAAGCACCTTCACCTCATCCACCGAGTTCTGAATCGGTTTGATGGTGTTCGATTGCCCTCCCTGAGGGTTGTTGCCCAACACTCCGTCTTCGAAAATGCCGATGGCGCTCGCGCCGTTTCGTTGGCCCGCCAGGTGATAAGCCCCCAGGTCGCCGCCATAGGCGTAACCGCCGGTTGTCATTCCGGGTACGAGGTTGAGTGTGGAATTGATGTATCGCTGGTAGAGCGGCAGCTTGTACAGTGTCGTCCCTTCCATGACTGTGCCGGCGGCCGAAGTCTCCGTCTCGAGCAGCTGAGTCGTCGCTTTGACCTCCACGGATTCCGAGACGTTGCCTACTTCCAGGACAGCGTCCACAGCTTTGGTATCGCCGGTGTGAAGGTCGATGTTTTCCTGAACCGCTTTCTTAAAACCCGACGCTTCGAAGGTTACCGTATACAGCCCAGGCTGCAACGACGGCACGCGGTACAAGCCATCCGAATTTGTCGTGGAGGTAAATCGAAAGTTAGTGGCGATTTGAACAATCGTCACCGACACATTCGGCACGGTAGCGCCTGTCGCATCCGTGACCCGCCCGGTTATCGTGGACGTACCAACCTGGCCCCAAACCAGCGAAGCATACAGCACGACAGCGCTAATAGGCCGACACAACCCGGCTAAACGCATAGCCCCCTCCTGCAAAGTCCCGTTGGGAGATTATATGGGTCCCGTTTGGGAAATTATGAAGTCAGAAAAATTTTTTTGTCAACCCTGGCTTGACATCCCGCGTTGTTCATTGTCCGCAATCGACGGATATGTGATCCGGACGCCTTCTATGCGAGCGAATGGCGTTATCTTGTGGTGTTTGACGGAAGTGGCGCTGAGGATGTGCTCAACCGGAACTCCGCGCGCTGCCAGAGCGTCGGCTATCAGAGATCGATGGCAGCGCCACGGCACAGCTTCCGAACAGAGAATTGCGATGCGGCGCTTCGCCCCGGCTTCCGTCAGTTCCGCCAGCGCGCGCTCGAATTCGGGTGTCTGCATGTAATCTGCGTAGCCGCGGAAGCTGGCATTGCGCCAAGCCGTGTTGAGAGAGTCGTGCCTGGGGTGGCGCAAACCTCCCAACGAACGAAGGTGCATGTACTCGATTCCCGCATCGGTAAGGGCGGCGGCCAGCGCGGCCTGTTCGAATTGCGGATTGTGCCGCGAGCGTGGAATCGTGCGCACATCCCCCAGCACTTCGATTTCGTGCGCGCGCAGCATCGCGATGAATTCTTTGATTGGATGAGTGGAATGTCCGATCGTATAGATCACGGTCGCATCGCCCTAAGCGTTCAATCAGGCCGTGCACAACGCGCAGCGGTTCGTGCATCGTTGTGATCCCCAGCCCCAACGCCTATATATATCGTGACTTGACAAGTCTAGAGCCGTCTTATTCGGACGCGATAACGGTCTCGAGCACTTCGCGAAGCAGAGAGACGGACCATGGCTTGGCGAGAACTGCGCGAAAACCATATGACTCAAATTCCGACATCACCGGATCGTCGGAGTATCCGCTCGACACGACGGCCTTAACCTGTGGATCGATCTCGAGCAGCCGGAGAATCGTTTCTTTGCCGCCCATCACCCCGGGTACATTGAGGTCCAGGATTACAGCGTCGAACGGCGTGTCCAGTCGCCGAGAAGCTTCATAAAGGCGGACTGCTTCCTCGCCGCTTGCCGCACAGACTGCATCGTAGCCGAGCTTGGTGAGAACATGCGACGCCAAAACGCGGATGGCTTCATCATCGTCCATTAGCAGCACCCGGAACTTGCGCCCGCCAGCAGCCGCCTGGCGGGTTGCAGCGATGCGCTTCTCTTTCGCTGCCGACGCAGGCAGATAGATTGAAACGACGGTACCCTCCCCGGGCTGGGATTCCGCTGTGATTAAGCCGTCGTGCTTTTTCACGATCGCATACGCGGTCGCGAGGCCAAGCCCGCTGCCTGCCGGCTTGGTGCTGAAATATGGATCAAAGATGCGCGACAGGCGCTCCCGCGGTATGCCTATGCCCCGATCTTCAATAAAGATCTTTACGTAGCGGCCCGGTGCGAGCGGCAACGCTCCTGAGTCGATCTGCGTGTTTTCCGCGGAGACCGTGATCGTCCCACCGGCGGACATTGCCTCGCAGGCATTCATCAGCACATTGTGGATAACCTGCCGGATCTGCCCTACGTCGATCGCGGCACACCACAGATCGGGCGCAATGCGGAGATGGAGCTTTGATTGTGAGCCTGCCAGCGCAAGGACCGCGGTCTTCTCGAGCAGACTTGCAATCGACGCGGTTTGCCGAATTGGATTTCCGCCTTTTGCGAAGGTAAGCAGTTGCTGGCTAAGGTCCGCAGCCTTGGCACAAGCCTCCTCCATACGGCCGAGGACGACGTTCAGCGGATCGTGAGGCACGACGTGCATTTTCGCGACATCCAGGTTGCCGGCCAGAACGGTAAGAAGATTGTTGAAATCATGGGCAATCCCGCCGGCCAGTACCGCCAGAGATTCCAGCTTGCGCGCCCTCAACAGCTCTTCTTCAACCTGCTCGCGGCGCTTCATCTCGGCGAGCAGGCGCTGGTTGGTCATCTCCAGATCGACCGTGCGCTCAGCAACCTTTCGCTCCAATTCAGCGCGCGCACGGCGAGCTTCCGTGATATCAATCGAGGACCCGACGTACCCCGCTAGCTCGTTTTCAGGATGAAACTGGGGAACACCAAAAGACTGCACCCACCGGTATTCGCCGTCGTGCCGGCGCAACCGATACTCTACAGCGAACGAAATCCGGTCGCGGATGGCCGAGCCGCATCGCTCGACAACGCCAAGCAAATCTTCGGGATGCACGCCATCCATCCAGCGGGCACCCAGCTGTTCGGCGAGGGTGCCGCCCACAAACGTCAGCCAGGAGCGATTGAAAAATGTGCCGTGCATCCGAACGTCCCACATCCAGATCATTACCGGCGCGGTATCAGCAACAATGCGGAAGCGCTGTTCGCTTTCGCGCAAAGCACGCTCGACGTGCACAAAACTAGTGACATCTTGCGCATGTCCCAGCACGCACGCCGGGCACCCAGGCTCCTCAAACCTGATATTGCGGTATGACCAGATGCGCTCCGTTCCATCGCGCGCGACCAGCCGCATCAAACCGGTATCGCTGCCCTGCCGGCGGATACGCTCCAGATACGCATCGAAGAGATGCCGGACGGAGGGCGCCAGAAATTCGCGAATGTTCCGTCCGCGCCCCTCGTCCGGCGTGAAACCCAGTGACGCTGCAGCGGCGGGGTTGATGGCGAGCAGGGTTCCGTTAAGATCATGTACGCACATCAGCCCCAGGCTGTGCTCCACCAGATGCCGATTCAGAGCCGCTTTCTGCTCCACCTCGGCGAGCTTGGCACGCGACTCCTCCAGGAGGTTTTCGAGCTCCGAAATACGGAGCTGCAGCTTTTCGAGGTTCCCAGTGGCGCGCAAGTTGTGCGGGATGCTCATGGCATCTTCCCGCTTCCATGCTTTTGTGGCACAAAGCCGCGCTAAAAACAAGCCGTCTTTCCGGTTGCCGGGCGCACAGGGCTCGGCAAGTGGCACGGAATCAGCAAAGTTCCCGAATTTCCGCTAGCGCCAATCGGCCACGAAGATATTGAATTCGTAACGTCCGGACGCGCGATAGTCGGAGGCGAACACGAGCTTCCGGCCATCCGGCGAGAATTCCGGGAAAGCCGTGAACCCGCCGAATTGGGTCACCTGCTCAAGACCGGTGCCGTCGAGATTGATCAAGTACAGTTCGAATTTCCGGCCGTCGCAGTTATGTTTATTGGAAGAGAAGAGAATCTTTTTGCCGTCCGGCGTAAAGGTGGGGGCAAAGCTGGCGCAGCCGAAGTCGGTGATTTTGCGCGCGTTGCTGCCGTCGCTCGCGGCCACCACAATCTCCATCTTCATCGGCGTAGTGAGATTCTGAGAAAGCAGTTCCCGATAGCGCGCCAGGG
>Ga0070741_10002968_pt1 | contig 43557 bp, 42 predicted proteins | sample Coa_R1_4_FD_66440 | JGI IMG/M metagenome (GOLD analysis project Ga0070741, IMG submission 66440) | Surface soil microbial communities from Centralia Pennsylvania, which are recovering from an underground coalmine fire - Coalmine... | ecosystem: Environmental > Terrestrial > Soil > Unclassified ... | reverse complement strand
CGCGCTTCGGCAACGGCGGCTCACCAATTTGATAATTTGAGAATCTGATAATCTGACAATCAGATTGATTTTTTTCATCATCATTCACGCGCCCAGTATGCCCGGGGGGGTAGGACAACCGTGGTCCAATCCCAAAAAGTACGGACGCCACTTAACCCCTTCACTACAAATCACCTCCGCAAAATCCAAAAAATTCTAGAAAATCCGCCTCAGCATTCACCCTCTCTGATTTCAAACCGCCTCATCCATTCAACTGAGTTTTTTCGGCAACGCCTCGGAACCCGTCCACAACTTACCTGCCCTTTACCTGATTGGCCCGCGCAGTCGCAAGCCCCTCGCGCCTGAAAAGCCCCGGACCACAATAATCCGCCTCTCCTGTCCAAAAGAATTCGCGTCAATTCGCGCAATTCGCGTCAAAGAATCGTGGTCGCTGAACCTCGGCATAGCTAGCCGAAGTCCCTCCATCTTCGTATTTTCCCCCGCCTCTTCCCCCTGAATCCCATCGTGGACAGCATCCAAACCACCCTGATATTTTCAAATGCGTGAAAGGATCGGCCACAAAAAAATCAGGTTCGACGCGAAATGCCGGCATTTGGAGGTTGATCGTCGCCCTGTGCAGCCTGGCAATATTTGCAACTGGCTGCGCCATCCCACACATCCACGCCGTTGTCTGGGAATACAAGGTCGTTACTGCCCCCATTGGCGATCCCCTCGAAACAGAGATCAACAAGGCAGCGGCGGATGGATGGGAATTCGTTACGTCCTCCGGCACAGGCAACACGAGCGATGCCTATGCAGTGATGAAACGGGCAAAAAAGTGAGCTCGACATCTCCGCCTCACCCGGGCCGGTCGAGCATCGGCCAGGCACCCCGGAGGGCTGCCAGCCGGATAGCCGGTGGTTGAGGCCAAGAGCCGATACCACCGGAAACGCAACAAAACACATTGCACCCGGAGGTGGTGCCACATCTCAAGTCCTTGTTGGCCGATCAAACGGTCATGTGAGACGGCTCACGAACCGAAACTCCACCGTGGACAGCATCCAAACCACTTTGTTACCGTCCGATCAAGTCAACAAATAAGCGCGAAAGAAGGATATTATTCGACTACTTTTATGGCACGCACGTACGAAGAAGTGGTGGCCGATTTCCAGGCTTTGGAGCCACGGGATTTTAAAACTGGTACTGATAAGCTCTACGCTTTGGGAGAAGAGTTGATGGCATTGCCGCATCCGGAGCGCGCCATCCGCACACTGTTTGCCGTCATCGAGAGTATGCCGGACACAGACATGGGTCATCCGGGACCGCTGGTCCATGCTTTGGAGAAAATGCGCGGACATTATGAGCATCAGCTCGTGGAATCCATCAAGCGCCGGCCGACCTTTTTGACAGTATGGATGGTAAATCGCATTCTGAATGCAACGAGCGATGTAGAGCAGCGTAGATTCTACCTCGACTTGCTCCAGTTCGCCGCGGAGCACGCCGCCGCGCCTGAGTCAGCAAGGCGCGAAGCACGTTATTTTATTAAGTATCAAACTGGAGCGGCCGCGTGACCGCACGCCGCCTCACGATCCTGCCGGCCGCCAAATGAATTTTAGGCCGCCAACCCGCCGCACTCTTTATGCCAAAAACACTCCGCAAGAAGCCAAAACACATCGTTGCTCGCTCGATCACGCTCGAAGACGCGAAAGGCAAGCCGCGCATTCTCCTGAATGCCGGCGACGGTGACGGATTGGTGAGCATTTGCCTTCTCGGCCAGGACGGTCGTTCCATTCAGATTTCCACGTCGCCGGAAGGCGGACTGCATATTTCATTATTCGGCACGAACCAAAAAGTCTCCGCTTCCCTCGGCATGACCCCCCGACGAAAATGCCGGTTTGAGCATTAGCGATCAAAAAGGACAACTGGGCACGATACTTGGTTCTACGTCCAAGGCAGGCGAACATGGGTTGGTTCTATTTCGCAACGGCCAGCCAGTTTGGAGAGCACCGAAGAATCGGCAGAAGAAATGATCGCCAGACACGGCACCGTCATTCCTGCATCATGCTCACACTTGCCAAGATTCGGACTTACGAGAAATTCCATGGTGACATTGACGGCTATGCTCGGGCTCGGGCTGGCGGCGACACTTCCGGCATAACTGAGGATGACTGGACGCTGATTGACCGGTTACGCCAGGCGATTTACCTCGTTGCAACCGGGCGGGCTGGAGGAAGTTTTCCCGTAAAAACAGAGCAGGAATTGCAGGCTGTCACAGCAGATGAGGCGACTCGTGAGGCATTGCGAGAATTGGCGGCGAGCTGGTCTAGATGAGGCATTCATCGGACAGTCAGGCGGAGCTTGATGAACTTCGCTCGCTTCGTGTTAAAATTCGTGTTGTTTCTTCTCGTGTGACTTGTGGCACCGCCTTCGAGGTGCATGCCTCTTTGGTCCAGATATCGGAGGTCTGCGCGTTCGCTTCGACGCTCCGGCTAGTCTATGGCAACCCTCCGGGTTGCGCTCCCATAAAAATTTCTTCCTCTTCTCCCTTCAAATTCCAACGTGGACAGCATGCAAACCAGCTTGCTACACTTGGATAACCTGAGAGGAAAGCATGAGCATACGGTTCTCCAAAATTCCGCTGGTTGTCTTTGCGTTTTTGCCCGTCCTTTCGATCTCCTCGCCGTCAGGTCCCGACCCTTCAACCCCACCTACAAAATGAGCAGACGCCAGAAACCGCCCGTTTACCGGCAGATGATTGATGAATTGGTCGACTCGTGCAGAAACGGCCAGGGCCAGATTGGAGCCCGTCGCGTCCGGTCGGGTTTCTGGAACGGCAATGCCACTCCCGACCGTGGGCCCGATCAGCACGCGATCAATCTTTTCCTCAAACGACTATCCGCCGACGAGCGCGAAATCATTGCCAGCATGCTGGTGCACGGGGTTGTCACCGGCGTGTTCGAGACACTAAAGGTTCTTGAAGAATTCCAGATTGAGCCATTCAAAGATGGCTACGAAGGAAGCCCCTTCAATGATTTTATCGGACGCCTTAATGATTGGAATTGGCCTGAAGCCTGATATTGCACGGGTTCCTGCGGCACAGCACATCGTGACACGCCACCTCAAAACAGCAGCCTTCCTCCTCGCCCTGACCGGCCTGGCGATCCTGGCATTCGCCGGCGACTGCGACATGAGGACTTTCCGTTTGAGTCCAACAACCTCTGATGCTGCCCATTCGGTCATGCAGGAATCCCACGGTGTTCAACGTTTCAAGACACCTGAACAGGCGAAGCTTTTTGTGGATCTTAACATTGTCGGGGTGGTCACATTCGCCATTGGCGCTGCATTGCTGCTTCTGGATAATCGTCTCAACAAACGCCATGCCTGAAACAAAAGGAAAGCTGATTCCCTTGACGATCATTCCCGTGACTTTCTGAATTCGCGCCCATTCCTGCAATTCGCGTCAGGTTTTGGGCTTTTCTTCGTTTGCTTTATTCGCTTTGTTAGCTTCGTGTTGAAAATCCGTATTTGTTCGTGTGAATTGTAGCACCGCCTTCGGGGTGCAAGGCTCTTCGTCCAGTCACCGGAGGTCTGCGCATTCGCTCCGACGCTCCGGCTACCCATGTGGCAACCTTCCAGGTTGCTTCCGCCTCTCCGCTTTCGTCCCCAAATGATAAAACCCGTATTGTATTGATTCGTGTCTATTCGTCATTGGCCGTGCGGAAGCACTTCGTGGTTGAAAATTTCCCCCGGCAGGATTTCATAATATTCAACCGTGAGCGCCCCCATGCCAATCACAGCCCGCATCATCGGCGGAACGTTGATGCTGCTGTCCGGCGGCGCCTTCGGCGCCGGCGCCATTTACATGCTCCGCAAAAGTTTCAACCGGGCGAACAACGGCGTCCGGACCCAGGGAATCATCGTCGGTTCCGACGTCAGCCGCAAGGGTTCCGGACAGCGGGTATACACTCCCATGGTCGAATTCGAAACTCGGAACGGCGAGAAGATCACCTTCACCGCCTCCATTGGCTCCACTGCCGAGCCCCGGGTGGGCCGCAAGGTCAAAGTCTCCTACTTCGCCGACAATCCGCAGGACGCCGACATCGTATCGCTGTTGCGTTCGTGGCTGCTGCCCGGGTTTGTGCTGTTCATTGCAGCAGCCTTTATTGTCTTTTCACTCATGTTTTTTACTGCATTCTTTGGAACGGCCACATGAAGGAACCAATCGAAATACCGCGCAACTCGGGTTTCGCTCACCCGCCCGAAGCCCATGTTTGAAATCCTCGGAGCCATCCTCGGCGCGATCCTCGGACTCGTGGGACCGTTTCTGTACGCGCAGTACTATGTCGCGCACGGAGGCGATCCCACCGCGGCCGGGGCCTTGTTCATCGTCTGTTTCATCACCGTTCCCGCCGGAGTGGTGCTCGGCGCTGTGGGTGGTTTCATCGTTCGCCTCTTCGTCAAAAGCCGGAAGGGCTAGCAAATTTGGGATTGCGGGGTACCTTGAGGTCGTCATGAATGACCCGAAGCAAGGTGAAGTCATCCAGGCTTTCAAGCAATACGTCGGCGCTTTCGAACAATTGGATCCTCGCGCCGTCGTTCCCTTCTATAACGAACCGGCCATGCTGATCTCGCAGCAGGGCGTGGTATCTCTTCCCACGGGCAGCCATGTGGAGCAGTTCTTTGCTCCATTGATGGCGGGCCTCAGGTCTCAAGGGTATGCCGGAAGCGAGTTCCCCAGGCTCGCAGAGCACTCACTGAGCGACAAGCTGGCGATAGTGAGCGGAGTCGGTATTTGGAGAAGCGCCACCGGAGAGCAACTTCGCCGGTTCGGACTCACCTACACTCTCTGTCGAACCTCCAACTCCTGGCGAATCGTCGTGGCCGTGATCCACGACGAGAGTTCCGTGCTTTCATTCTGAGGAGCTTGGCCTTCGTTACCTTCGTTTTAAAAGAATCCGCGGCGTGTTATTGAATTCCGGCGCCACCTTCGGCGTGCAGCGATCCGCATCCGTGTCATCGGCGTCGTCCGCGGTTAAAAATTCGCCTGACAGTCATTCCCTGACAATGGTTTTGTTCACGACGAGAGTGGGGTGAATTCGCGCCAAGCCTTTGTGTTAACGATCAGTATTCGTGTCTATTCGTGTTCAATCGCGGTTGCCTCCGAATCGAAAGAGGTATTCGTGATTGAATCTCCCCAGATTCTCGGCTACTAAACCACCATGCGATTTATCGGGCAGGTCTTCGAAAAACTGCAGCGGCACCCGAAACGGATTGTCTTCCCCGAAGGCACCGAACCCCGGGTCCTCCAGGCCGCGCGCCAGTTCTATTCCTTGCGCCTGGGCGTGCCCATCCTCCTCGGCGACCGCACCAAAATCAAGGAAGCCGCCCAAAGCCTCAACGTCTCCCTCCAGGGCGTTCGCATCATCAACCCCGTTGAGAGCGAGGACCTCGACAGCTTCGTCCATCGTTTCGAGCTGTTGCGCCGTTCCAAGGGCCTGCGTTCCCAGGAGGCGCGCGAAGCGATGCTGCTGCCCAATTACTACGGCGCGATGATGGTGGCCATGCACCAGGCCGACGGCCTCGTCTCCGGCACGAACCAGATCACCGGCAGCGTCCTGCGCCCGCTCTTCCAGATCATCAAGGTCGCGCCCACCACCACCACGGCCTCGAGTTGCATGATCATGGAGGTCGAGGACACGCGCTTCGGCGAGGGCGGATTGCTCTTCATGGCGGATTGCGGCGTCATTCCCGAACCGACCGTCGACCAACTCGCGGATATCGCCATTTCGACGGCGCAACTGGCCCGGCAGATTCTCGGCACGCGGCCGCGCGTTGCGTTGCTCTCGTTCTCCACCAAGGGGAGCGCCACGCATCCGTCCATCGGCCGCGTGCAGGCCGCCACCGCCATGGCCGTCAAACGCGCCCAGGAACGCCGCGTGGAAGCTGATTTCGACGGCGAACTCCAGGTGGACGCCGCGCTCATCCCCGAGATCGCCTCGCGCAAACTGCCCGATAGCAAGGTCGCCGGCCGCGCGACGGTGCTCATTTTCCCCGACCTGAACGCCGGCAACATCGCCAGCAAACTGGTCCAGCACGTCGCCCGCGCCAATGCCTACGGGCAGATTCTGCTCGGCCTCGACCGCCCGGCCGCGGACGTTTCCCGCGGTTCGACCGCGCACGACATCCTCGGCGTGTCGGCGATCGTCGGGTTGCAGGCAATCGAATACAGCTTGCTCTATCCGGGCGCCGGCGATCATTTGCCGGGCGAATAAATATCCACGCCTCTCCCTGCTGTGAATACTCAAACCCCGCGTGTTTTCATTGCCGCCACCCGTCAGAACGACGGAAAAACCACCACGTCGCTCGGCCTGATCGCCACCCTGCAAAAGTATTATCCCCGCATCGGCTACATCAAGCCGGTCGGCCAGCGCTTCGTGGAGATCGAGGAACAGAAGATCGACGAGGACACGGTGCTCATGGACAGCGTGTTCAGCCTCAATTGCCCGCTCGTGGACATGAGCCCGATCGCGGTAGAGCCCGATTTCACGCGCAAATATCTCGAGTCGTCGAACAATGACGCTCTGGTGCGCAAAATCCAGAAGGCGTTCGACCGCGTGGCGTGGGAGAAGGATTTCGTGCTCTGCGAAGGCTCCGGCCATGCGGGCGTCGGCTCGGTGTTCGATCTCTCGAACGCCCAGGTGGCCAAGACGCTCGGCGCTAAGGTGATCATCGTGACGCAGGGCGGCATCGGCAAACCAATCGACGAACTCGCGCTCAACCAGGCGCTGTTCGAAAAGGAGGGCGTCGAGATCATCGGCGTCATCCTCAACAAGGTGCTGCACGATAAGCTGGATTTCATTCGCGACTTCGCCAAACGCGGCCTCAAGCGCAAGGGGCTTGAATTGCTCGGCGTGATTCCGCACGAGGAAGTGTTGTCGAGTCCCACGGTGGGGCTCATCGCCGAGGAACTGCGCACCGAGAGGCTGAATCAGGCGAACGGCTTCCAGAATCTGGTCGAGGATGTCGCCGTCGGCGCAATGGGCGCGCACAACGCGATGGGTTTCTTTAAGCGCGGCATGCTCCTGATCACGCCCGGCGACCGCGAGGACATCATCCTCGCCGCCTGCACCAGCCTCGACGGCCACGCCCCCGACACGATGGCGGGCATCGTGCTCACCGGCAATCTCCGCCCCAGCAACAGCGTGTTGCGGGTAATCAAGGCCATGCCCATCCCCGTGCTGCTCTCGCCCGAGGACAGTTACCAGGTCGCCTCCAAGGTCCACGACCTCACGGTCAAGACCCGCCCCGGCGACTCGCGCAAGATCACCTTGATCCGCGACCTCATCGCCAAGAACGTGGACGTGAAAAAGATTCTGGCTTCGCTCTAACCGGTCATGACCAATCCGCTCCCGCTCAATCCCGCGCTCGACAAGCTGCCCGTTTATCAGCCGGGCCGCCCGATCGAGGAGGTCGCTCGCGAACTCGGCCTGCCCGCCGCGGACATCATCAAGGTGGCCTCGAACGAAAATCCGCTCGGCCCCTCCCCCGCCGCGCTCGCCGCGATCCAGCGCGCCGCGGCGCAGATGCACCTTTATCCCGACGGCAACGCCTTTCACCTCAAGCAACGCCTCGCGCGCAAGCTCGATCTCGATCCCGCGCACATCATTCTCGGGAACGGCTCGAATGAGATCATCGAATTCGTCGGCCACGCGCTTCTGCAGCCGGGCGCCGACGTGGTGGTGTCACAATATTGCTTCGCCATTTACCCGATCATCACGCTGATGATGGGCGCGCGCCCGGTGGTGGTTCCCGCGCGCGATTACGGCCACGACCTCCCGGCCATGCTCAAGGCCATCACGCCGCAGACACGCGCGCTGTTTGTGGCGAATCCCAACAACCCCACCGGCACGCTCGCGCCGCGCGCCGATGTGCTCCGCCTGGTGGACGAAGTCCCCGACCGTGTTCTGCTGATCATGGACGAGGCATACTTCGAGTTTCTGGACGACCCGGTGGACCTGCTGCCGTTGATCCGCAAGAAGTCGCGCCCCAATCTGCTGATCATGCGGACATTCTCGAAGATTTACGGCCTCGCGGGCTTGCGGATCGGTTACGGCATCGGCCATCCCGATCTCATCGCCGCGCTGGAGAAAATCCGGCAGCCATTCAACATCAATTCCGCCGCCCAGGCCGGCGCGCTCGCCGCGCTTGACGACGACGCCCACATCCAGCGCACCCGCGCCAATAATTTCGCGGGGCTCAAACAACTCGAAGCGGGCTTCCGCGCGCTCAAGCTGGAGGTTGTTCCCTCCGCGGCGAACTTTCTGCTGGTCCGCGTCGGCGACGGCGCCCGCGTCTTCAACGAACTCCAGAGGCTCGGCGTGATTGCGCGTCCCATGGGCGGATATCAACTGCCTGAATGGATCCGCGTGTCCGTGGGCACGCCTGCGGAAAACGAGAAATGCCTCGCCGCACTCAAGAAGGTGTTGTAAATGCGGGCGCGGAGAAAGCTCCAAGGTCCAGGATCCAAGATCCAAATAACCCCAAGCACCAAACTTCAGTCGGAACCGCTGGAACCTTCCCGCTGGCTTGGAGCTTTGAAAATATTTGTTGAATCCTGCCGCGAAGCGATTACTTATCAGAGGCATTAGTACCAAATTGACCAGAGATCAACGTGAAACCCACTGACCTGCGGGGCATCCTGCAATACATTCCGCGCTTCCGGGAGAAGACCTTCATCATCAGCGTGGATGGCGCCATCGTCACCGACGAGAATTTCGCCAACATCCTCCTCGATGTTGCCGTGCTCCGTTCGCTGAACATTCGTGTGGTGCTCGCGCACGGCGCCGCCGCGCAGGTCAAGGCGCTCGCCGATGAGCAGCACGTCAAGGCCTCCGACCTCGAAGGCAGCGGCATCACCGACGCCGACACCCTCAAACTCGCGCTCACCGCGGCGAACCGCCTGACGCACGAAATCCTCGAGGGCCTTTCCGCAAATGATCTGCGCGCCGCGAGCAGCAACGCGATCATCGCCCACCCGCTCGGCATCATCCAGGGCGTGGACCATCTTTTCACCGGCAAGGTGGAGCGTGTGGACGTCGAATTGCTCCAGACGCTCCTAGCGCAGGGGATCGTTCCCGTCATTCCGCCGCTTGGCTTCGATGGCGACGGCAAAACGTACCGCGTCAATTCCGACGCCGTGGCGGTGGCTGTTGCCGATGCGCTCAAGGCGACCAAGCTGATTTTCATCACCACGACGGATGGGTTGGTTCACCAGGGCGAACTCATCCGGCAGATGCTGGTGGCGGACCTGAACACGCTGTTGCAGAAGCCCGGTTTCGGGCCCGAGATGTTCAGCAAGGCGCGGCACGCCGCCGCCGCCTGCAATGCGGGCGTCCCGCGCGTGCACATCATCAACGGCCGCGTGGACGAAGGCCTGCTCGCCGAAGTTTTTTCCAATGAAGGCATCGGCACGCTCATTTACGCGAACGAATACCAGGCCGTGCGGGCTGCGAAGAAGAAGGACATCCGCAGCATCCAGGTGCTCACAAAGAATTCTGTGGAGAGCGCCGAACTGATGAAACGGACGCGCGCGATGATCGAGAAGCAGTTGAACGATTATTACATTTTCGAGATCGACCGCAACCCGGTCGCGTGCATCGCGCTGCACATTTATCCCGAGCAGAACAAAGGGGAACTTGCGTGCCTCTACGTCAGCCCGTCGCACGAAAACCAGGGCATCGGGCAGAAGCTGATCCAATACGTCGAGAACAAGGCGCGCGAGGCGGGGCTGGCGGAACTGATCACGCTCTCCACGCAGGCGTTCACCTATTTCCAGTCCAAGGGCGGCTTCGCCGAAGGCACACCCGACGATCTCCCGCCCGCCCGCCGCGAGAAATACGACCAGAGCGGCCGCAACTCCAAGGTGCTCGTGAAGAAGCTGGTGAAACCCGCGGCCGCTGCGAGTTCGCTGGTTTCTGCCACAGTGCCGGGTTGACCTCATCCCCCGGCCCAATGTCGCATCTTTGGACCTCAACAGCCGGCGTCTTTCGCCTATACTGATTTCATGGACAAAGAACTCACCGAACGCATCACGCGGATCGAATCGCACCTCGCGCACCTCGAGCATCTCTACGATCAACTGAACCACGTGGTCCTCGATCACAGCCGCCAGCTCGCCCGCCTGACTACGCAACAGCAGAAAATCTCCCAGACGGTCGAGACCATCGAATTGGATCGCATCAAATCCACCAATCCCAAGCCGCCGCACTACTCCACGTAAACCCGGGTCGGCGACAGCGCCGGCGCCATCCTTAACTGCTGCAGCAACCCGAACGCCTCGGAATAATCAGGCTTCAGGCGCAAGGCCTTTTCCAGATTTGCAATGGCCTCCTCCCGCCGTCCCATCTCCGCCAGCGCCAGGCCCAGTTGATATTGCGCCGACACATGGTCCGGCTTCAGCCGCAACGTGTTCTCAAAACAAACCACCGCCTGTTCAAATTTCGACTGGCCGGACAGCAGCAAACCCAGGTTGTAGTATGTGCTCACCTGCTCCGGGTCGAGTTGCAGCGCGCGATAGTAACTCTCGACCGCCTCGTTTTTGTCGCCGCTAGCGGCGAGCGCATATCCCAGGTTGTTGTATGCGCTCGCCAGATTGGTATCGAGCCGCACCGCTTCACGCAAATTTTCGATTGCCTCCCTGATTTCACCCTTCTGCAGGAGCGCGCCGCCCAGATTGTTGCGCGCCTGGGCGCGGTCAGGGCCAATCTCAACCGCCTTTCGATAACACACCAGCGCGTCGTCCAATTGCCCGTGCTCCATCAGATAACCTCCCAAATTTTCATAGGCCACGCGGTTGTTGTCCGTCACTTCCACAGCATGACGAAATAGTGTCTCGGTATTGCGCCAGTAACCGATCTGATTTCGCGCCATCACGATGCAGCCAACCATCACCAACCCGGCCGCCCCGGCCGCGACCTCCCGTCCCACGCGCAATCGCGCCAGCAGTTCATTCCCGCCCCATGCGATCACAATGAACACTCCGATCAATGGCACATAACTGAATCGATCCGCCATCGATTGGCTCCCCCACTGAATCACGCCGATCACCGGCACCAACGTGCCCAAGAACCAGAACCAGCCAACCGGCAGATAGGGATGCCGCCGTCCCCGCCAGACCGCAGCGCCACTAACCGCCAGCACCACAATGGCCGCGATCCCCACTTGCAGTATCGGCCAGTGTCCCGGGTGCGGATACGGCAGCGCCAGCCGGGTCGGCCAAGCGGTTTTTTCGAGGTACCGCAAATAAGCGACCAGCGCATTCGCCATCTTCGCTCCCAACGACAGTCCCGCCAGCGGCGCCATTGCCCCCGACGCCTTGTGAATGCGAAACGTGATGACGCTCGAGACCGAGCTCAGCGCAAAAAACGGAATCTTTTCCAGCAGCAACTGTCTCAAAGCCCGCCCTCCCGCTTCCCCAAGTCTTCCGAGCGGCCAATAGTCCATCAGCAGCAACGCAAACGGCAGCGTCACCGCCATCGGCTTGCTCATCAGCGCGCACGCAAAAAACCCCAGTGCCAGCAAATACCATAATTGTGCGACCGGGGTCCTTCTCCCTGATCCGCACTCCGCACTCCGCACTCCGCAATACTTCACATACGCTCCCATCGTGAGCATCCAGAAAAACGTGCTCAACACGTCCTTCCGCTCGGTGATCCACGCCACCGATTCCACATGCAGCGGATGCAGCGCGAACAGCGCCGCCACAAACGCGCTGCGCCACATTGCGCCCGTTAAACGCCGCAGTACCGCAAACAACAAAACCGTGTTCGCCAGGTGGAGCGCGAGATTTGTCAGATGCGGACCGATTGGCCCCTTGCCGAACAATGCCACGTCCAGCATGAACGACCACCAGACCAGCGGATTCCAATTGCTCATCGCGGTCGTGCTGAACGCCCACCGCAGCCCGGCCCAGGTCAGCCCCGCCTGCACGTGTGGATTGCCCGAAAAATAATCGGGATCGTCGTAGTTGATGAAATCGTACCCTGTCAGCGGCAGGAATATCCCCGCCGTCACCGCCACCAGCAAAAGCCCGATGGTCGCCGGATGGATCGGGCGCCCCTTCGGCTTGGGCTGCGCATCGGACCTTTCCGGCGCATGCGTGGCGGCCGCCGCCCCTTTGGCGGGAGACGCCTTGTGTTTTCGCGGGTGCTTGCCGGATTTGCTCATGGTCGTTACTTCAGCAGGGCTTCCGCATGCTTGCGCGCCGCGTCCGACTGCCCGCCGAGCATCCGCGCGAGTTCGGTGACGCGCTCCTTTTTGTTGAGCAGCGTGATCTCGGAAATCGTCCGTCCGTCCTTCACCTGTTTCGTGACCACATAGTGGGAGGAGGCGTGCGCCGCCACCGGCGCGAGGTGCGTGATGCACAATACCTGCCGCTGCCGCGCGATCTGTTCCATTTTTTCTCCGACGGCGTTCGCCGTTTCACCGCCTACGTTGGCATCCACCTCGTCGAACACCAGCACCGGCACTTCGTCCACCTGCGCCAGCACCGTCTTCAACGCCAGCATCACCCGGGCCATTTCGCCCGAAGACGCAATCGCCCGTAGCGGCCGCGCCGGCTCGCCGATATTCGGCGCAAACTGAAATTCAATCTCGTCCAAACCTGTCGCGGAAAACTGCGTCGCGCCTTCCGCCGATTCCCTGGTCGTTATCGCCACGTCAAAATGGCTCTGCGCGAACCCGAGGTCGCGAAGCTGTTTCACCACCGCCTTGCTGAGTTGCGGAATCATCTTGCGCCGTTGCGCGGACAAGTCCTGTCCTGCCCGCCAGATTTCGCCGTCCAGTCTGCCCAATTCCTTGTTGATGCGCGCGAGTTCCTCGTCGCGTCCTTCGAGCTGCTCCAGTTTTTGTTTTGCCTGCCCGCCAAACTCGATGACTTCCTCCAGCGAACTGCCGTATTTGCGCTTGAGCGTGTGAATCAGGTTGAGCCGCTCCTCCAACTCCTGCAGCCGCGCCGGGTCAATGTCCACCTTTTCCGCGTAATGCGACAACTCACCCTGCAGCTCGCGCAGGCTCGATACAATCTGCCCGTGCTGTTCCGTCAGTCCGGCGGCTCCCGCGTCAATCCTCTGCAATTCCTGCAGCGCGCGTCCCAGCAAGCCCGCCTGGGTCAGCAACGAACCCTCGTCCTCTCCCAGCAATCCGAGCGCCCCCTGGCTCAATTCCAGCAACCGCGCCGCGTTGCTCGCGCGCTGATATTCCTGCTGCACCTGCGCCTCCTCGCCCGGCTGAAGCTTCGCCGCCGAGATCTCGTTCACCTGGTGCCGCAACAAATCCAGCTGCTGCGCATACGTTCGTTCATCGACCACCAGTTCCGCCTTTTCGGACTCGAGGGCCGAACGCCGCCGGACCAATTCCGCAAACGCCTCCCGCCGTCCCTGCAAATTCCCGAACGCATCCAGGATGGAAAGCTGCCGCGAGGCGTGCAAGAGTGACTGGTGATCGTGAGGACCGTGAATATCCACCAGCCATTCGCCCAGCGACGCCAGCACCCCCAGCGTGGTCGGCGAACCGTTGACGAACTGCCGGTTGGTGCCCGCGGCCGTGAAGGTGCGCTTCAAAACGAGCTGGTTGTCCTCGCACGGTTCGAGGCCGTTCTCCTCGAAAAATGCCTTCAATGGCGCGCGCAATCGGGAGGCATCGAACACCGCCTCCACCGAGCACGCATCGCTGCCGCTGCGAATCAACGTCCGGTCCGCGCGCTCGCCGAGCACGAGGTTGAGCGCGCCGATGATGACCGATTTCCCCGCACCCGTCTCGCCGGTGATCGCCTGGTAGCCCGGCTGCAGCTCAAGCGTCAGGTCCGCCACCAGGGCAAGGTTTTTGATGCGCAATGTCGTCAACATGTTAGATTCGCACGGACTCAATCTGGCGGTTCGCCAGTGATCGGCAAAGAAAAATTTTGGCATGTCGTTTACGTTTACATTCCTGGGCTCCGGCACCTCGCAGGGCGTGCCGATGATCGGCATCGATTACCCGCCTGCATTCCTGGCGAACCCGAAAAACCATCGCACGCGGCCATCCATCCATGTCGCCACTGACAAGGTGAAACTCGTCGTGGACACCACGCCTGATTTCCGCACCCAGATGCTGCGGGAAAAAATCAAGTGGCTGGACGCCGTGGTCTTCACGCACCCGCACGCCGACCACATCATGGGCCTCGACGATTGCCGCCGGTTCTGCGATATCCGCGACGGCGCGCTGCCCATCTACGCCAACGCGCAAACCATGGACGCGTTGCGCCGCGTGTTCATCTACGCGTTCCACGACGGCCCGTGGCCCAAAGGCTATTTCATTCCCGAGCCGCATCTCGTCGAAGGCCCTTTCCGCCTGGGCGACCTCGAACTTGTCCCGTTGACGCTCCCGCATGGCAGCCTCAACACGACCGGCTATCTGTTCATCCAGGATGGGAAAAAGCGCCTCGCCTATCTCAGCGATTGCAAGGAGGTTCCGCCCGATGTCGTCCGCCAGGTCCAGGGCGTGGAGGTCGCGGTGCTCGACGCGCTCCGCCGCAAACCGCATCCCACCCACATGTCGCTCGATGAAGCCCTCACCGCCACGCGCCGCATCGCGGCCGGCCGCACTTATTTCACGCACCTGACGCATGATTACGATCACGACTCCGCCCAGGCTGAGCTTCCGCCCGGGGTCGAATTCGCCTACGACGGACTGCAGGTCCAATTCGATTCCGAACATTCCGCCGCGTGATTTGTCGAATTTTCGCAATCAACCGGCTTGAACTGGCGAACCAACGAATGAAGAAAGCTCTCCTCGGAATGGCGTTGCTTGGGATCGGACTGGTTGCCGCTTTTCCGAACATCCACGCCGCCGGCCTCGGCGATCAAGTCGCGGTGGTTTACAACACCCGCGTTCCCGAATCGAAGGACATCGCGGAGCATTACGCCGAGCGCCGCCAGGTGCCCGCCGGCCAGGTATTCGGCCTCGACCTGCCCAACGACGAAATCATCAGCCGCGCGGATTATCGCGATCTCCTCGAGAAGCCGCTGATCAAGGCGCTCCAGGCCAAACGGCTCCTGCGCTTCGGCGCCCAGACGATCACCACCAATGGAACCACCAGCCGCCTCGACGGCGTGGTGCTTTCCGCCAGGATTCGGTATCTGGTTCTCTGCTACGGCGTGCCGTTGAAAATCGATGCCGACCCCACGCTCAGCGAGCCCGGCACGGAAAAATTCCAGTCCGAGTTGCGCCGCAACGAAGCCGCCGTGGACAGCGAGCTTGCCTGCCTGCCTCTTGCGCAGCGTAATTTCCAGCGCGCCGGCCCGCTGATGAACCGCTATTATCGCACGACCAACGCCGCCGCCATGAATCCCACCAACGGCGCCGATGGCATCCTGCTGGTCGCGCGCCTGGATGGTCCCACCGCCGGCATCGCCCGCGCACTCGTCGACAAGGCCATGCAGGCCGAAGCCGACGGGCTCTGGGGTCGCGCCTACTTCGACCTGCGCGGCATTACCAACGGGCCCTATAAAATCGGCGACGATTGGATGCGCCACGCCGCCGAAGCCTGTTATCTCCTCGGCTTCGAAACGGCGGTTGACCAGCGCGACGGCACCTTTTCGCCCGGGTTTCCGCTGAGCCAGGTCGCGTTCTATGCCGGTTGGTACGATGGCAATGTCTCCGGCCCGTTCGCCCAGCCGACGGTTGAATTCATGCCGGGCGCATTCGCGTATCATCTGCACTCCTTCAGCGCCACGACGCTTCGTTCGACCACGCGCCAATGGGTCGGTCCGCTTCTCGCCAAGGGCGCCACCGCGACGATGGGCTGCGTTTACGAACCGTATCTCACGGGCACGCCGGACATCGGCACATTTTTCCCGCGCTTCATCTACTCGGGGTTCACATTCGGAGAGGCCGCCTACGCCTGTCAGACGTGTCTCTCCTGGCAAACGACCGTCGTCGGCGACCCGCTCTATCGTCCGTTCAGCCGAACGCTGCAGCAGCAATGGGCTGACCTGCAAAAGCGCCGCAGCTCGAATCTCGATTGGTGTTACCTCCGCATGGTGGATCTCCAACTCGCGAACCGCGAACCTGCCGAGCGCGTCGCCGCCGATCTCGAAGGCATGGACCTGACGCGCCACAGCGCCGTCCTCACGGAAAAACTCGCCGAACTCTACGCCGCCCAGGGAATGCCCGAATCCTCCGCCCACGCGCTCCAGCAGGTGCTCCAACTAAATCCCACGCCGCAGCAGCGCGTCCGTATCACAATGGAGCTTGGCCCCGACCTGATCAACCTCGGGCGCGAAGCCGATGCGTACGCGCTCTATCAGCAATTCCTGAAGGACTTTCCCGAATATCCCGACCAGGCTGCGGTGTATCACCAACTGCTCGCCCTCGCGCGCAAGCTCGGCAAAACCGACGACATCGCCAAGTACGAGCACGAGACCAGCCGGCTCGCCTCACCGCCGCCGCGCTGAGCGCGACGCCTTTCCCGCGTCCTTCCCCTTCTCAAACGCCGCGTCAAAAGCCGCACCGCCGGGGGCAAAATCCAGCCGCCGCACAAACTCCGCCGCCTCCGCCGCTCCGTGCTCGCGGTCCATTCCGGAATCCTCCCATTCCACCGACAGCGGCCCTTGGTAACCGATTTCGTTCAATGCCCGGATGATCCGCTCGAACTCCACGCGCCCGCGTCCCGGCGACCGGAAATCCCAGTAGCGCCGCGGATCCCCAAACTGCGTGTGCCCGCCGAACACCCCCGCCTCGGTCGGCTGGCTGGACCAGTAAACGTCCTTTACGTGCATGTGAAAAATCCGATCCGCAAACCGCCTCAAAAACGCAATATAATCCACGCCCTGATATCCGAAGTGCGAGGGATCGTAGTTGAACCCGAACTCCGGCCGGCCCCCGATCGCCTCCATCGTCCGCTCGGCGCTCACGATATCGAACGCAATCTCCGTCGGATGCACTTCGAGCGCGAATCGCACCCCGCATTTTTTGAATTCGTCCAGTATCGGATTCCACCGCCGCGCGAAATCGGCAAATCCATCCTCGATTTGCGCCGCGCTCACAGGCGGAAAACTGTAGAGCAATCCCCAGATTTTCGATCCGGTGAACCCGTTCACCACCTTCACTCCCAGATTCCGCGCCGCCTGCGCCGTCAACATCATCTCTTCCGCCGCGCGCTTGCGCACATCCTCCGGCTTGCCGTTGCCCCACACGCGTTCCGGCAGAATCGCCTTGTGCCGCTCGTCAATGTTGTCGCACACCGCCTGCCCGACCAGGTGATTCGAAATCGCCCACGTCTTCAACCCGTGCGCGGCCAGGATCGCCCTGCGCTCCTCGCAGTAATCCTTCTTCTGCGCCTTCACCACGTCCACGTGGTCTCCCCAGCACGCCAGTTCCAATCCGTCATACCCAAACGCCGCCGCCTTTTGCGCGATCGTTGCCAGCCTGAGATCGGCCCATTGGCCGGTGAATAGCGTAAGTGGACGAGCCATAGTGAATTCGGGATTGATCGTTCTTTGCGCAATCTTGAAAAAGCCCTCGTCCCGTGGCAAGTCCCGAATTCCCCATTGCGCAACGCCGCCCTGAATCGCACACTATTCGCGCGGCGTGCCTCGCGCAGGCGCGCAATCCTATGGCCACTTTTTACGACACACACGCGCATCTGGATTATCCTGATTACGCGGTCGACCTTCCCCAAGTGATCGAGCGCGCCCGCGCCGCGGGCATCACGCGCATGATCAGCATCGGCACCGATCTGGAAAGCAGCGCGCGCGCCATCCAGTTGAGCGAACGTCATCCCGAAATCTTCGCCGCCGTCGGCTGGCATCCGACCAATGTCACCGAAGCGCCCGACGATATCCGCGCCCCGCTCCGCGAGCTTGCCAGGCATCCCAAGGTCGTCGCCATTGGCGAAACCGGCCTCGACTACTACCGCCTCCCCAGCACGCAATCCGGCAAGACTCCCGCCGATGACGCCGTCTACAAGCAAAAACAGGCACTCATCTTCGGCCAGCAATTGGAAGTGGCGGCGGAGCTTGGGCTCAATTGCGTGATCCACCAACGCAGCGCGCTCGAAGATACGCTTGCCCAGATGCAACCGTTCGTCGGCCGTGTTCGCGGCGTTTTCCATTGCTTCGTGGATGACCCCGCCACCATGCGCCGCGTGCTTGCGCTCGGTTCGCTGGTGAGTTTCACCGGGATCATCACCTTCAAGAACGCCCAAAGCATCCGCGACACCGCCGCCGCGGTTCCCGCCGGCGAGTTCATGCTCGAAACCGATTCGCCCTACCTCGCTCCTGTTCCCTATCGCGGAAAGCGTTGCGAGCCCGCCTACGTGAAGGAAATCGCCGAACTCGTCGCACAGGTCCGCAAATGCTCTCTGGAGGAACTCAGCGAATCCACCTGCGCGACGGCGCATCGCTTTTTCCCGAAGCTAAGGTAAGCCGCGTCAATTAATGAGCGGGATCGTCCAGAGCAACGCCTTTGACCGCGCGCAGGTCCGCGACCGCCTGGCAGAACTGACTGGGCAGGGCGTCTTAATCGGCACCTCGTCCTGGAAATACCAGGGCTGGCGCGGCGTTTTCTACGAGGACGATCGTTACATCTGGCGCGGGAAATTCTCCGCCTCGCGCTTCGAACGACAATGCCTGTCCGACTACGCTGAAGTCTTCAAGACCGTCTGCGTGGACGCCGCCTATTACAAGTTCCCGGACGAACGCCACCTCCAAAGCCTTGTGTCGCAGGTTCCGGCCGATTTTCAGTTCACCTTCAAAGTCACGGACGAGATCACCATCAAGCGCTTTCCCAACGTGCCGCGCTCCGGCGCGCGGGCCGGCCAGGCGAACCCGGATTTCCTCAACGCCGATCTCTTTATCTCCCGTTTTCTGGCGCCGAGCGAACCCTTCCGAAAAAACATCGGTGCACTGATCTTCGAATTCTCGCGCTTCTATCCCGAGGACTTTGCGCGCGGCCGCGATTTTGTCGAAGTCCTTGACGCCTTCCTTGCCAAACTTCCCAGGGGTTGGGACTACGGGGTTGAAATCCGCAACCGCCATTTCCTTCAACCCGAATATTTTGCCACCCTCGCCCGCCATGGAGTCACGCACGTCTTCAATAGCTGGTCGGACATGCCGCCGATCGAGGAGCAACTTGCGCTACCCGACAATTTCCCGAATCCCAACTTTGCGGCCGCGCGTTTCCTGTTGAAACCCGGGCGAAGCTTTCAACAGGCTGTGGACCTGTTCCGCCCCTACGACAACATCAAGGAACCCCTGGACGACACCCGCGCCGCCGCCTTGCGACTGATCCGGCACGTGCTCAGGAGCAAAGCCGTCCGCAAACTCTATCTTTATATCAACAATCGTCTCGAAGGAAACGCGCCCCTGACAATTCTCGCGCTGCTCAAGCTGCTGGCGGAGGAAGGGAAGATTATCGCCCCGACGGCGCCCTGAAATACAGGCGCGGCCTCCCTCCACTTGCCCGGGGACTTTTCCCGGGCTACATTCTCTCGGTTGCACCGGAGTGATCCGGCGCGGGTGCGGGCCTTTCCGTTCGACGCGGCGGCAGGCCAAGGATGGGCAAGTGCCGGACAAAAAAGGTGCAGTCATGTGTCAGGAAGGCAGGATAAATTTCATTGGAACCGGGTGCGTGATGGCGCCTTTGAACTGGCTGTCTTATGGAACACGAATCCTTCGGAAAATGTAATACCTCGAACCTAAGCGTCCTCGCCTGGGTCGAGGAACAAGCCAAACTCTGCCAGCCCGACCAGGTCTTCTGGTGCGACGGCTCGGAAGGCGAAAAGGAATTTCTCACCGCCGAGGCCGTCGAGCGCGGCATTCTCATCAAGCTCAACCAGGAGAAACTCCCGGGGTGCTATTATCATCGCTCGAACCCGAACGATGTCGCGCGCGTCGAACAGTGCACGTTCATTTGCACGGAATCGCAGGAGGACGCCGGCCCCACGAACAATTGGGCGCCACCCCGCGAAATGTACCAGAAGCTGCACGGACTGGCCCGCGGCGCGATGCGCGGGCGCACGATGTACGTGGTCCCCTACCTCATGGGTCCGCTCGGTTCGCCGCTCACCCAGGTGGGCATCGAGTTGACCGATTCCATTTACGTCGTGCTCAGCATGCGCATCATGACGCGGATGGGCTCGGTCGCCTACCGCCAGCTTGGCGACAGCGACGAGTTCAACCGCGGCCTGCATTGCTCGCTCGATGTAAACCCGGAGCGGCGGTACATCTGTCATTTTCCCCAGGACAACGCGATCATCTCGGTTGGATCCGCTTACGGCGGCAACGCGCTGCTCGGCAAGAAATGCCTCGCGCTGCGCATCGGCTCGTATCTTGGCCGCAAACAGGGCTGGATGGCGGAACACATGCTGATCCTCGGCGTCGAATCTCCCGAAGGCGAAAAAACCTACGTGGCGGCCGCCTTCCCGAGCGCCTGCGGCAAGACCAATTTTGCGATGATGATTCCGCCCGAGCATTTCAGGGGCTGGAAAATCTGGACGGTGGGCGACGATATCGCCTGGATGAAACCCGGCCCGGATGGCCGTCTCTACGCCATCAATCCCGAGGCGGGTTACTTCGGCGTCATGCCGGGGACGAATTTCAAGTCCAACCCGAACGCCATGCGGACCATCCAGCGCGATACCATCTACACCAATGTCGCGCTCACTCCCGACCTCGATGTCTGGTGGGAAGGCAAGGACGGTCCGCCGCCCAAGGAATGCCTCGATTGGAAGGGCAACAAGTGGACCCCCGAGTCGAAGGAAAAGGCCGCGCATCCGAACAGCCGCTTCGCCGCACCCATGGCCAATAACCCGATGCTCGCGCCCGAGGCCAACGATCCCGGCGGCGTCCCGATCAGCGCCCTCATCTTCGGCGGCCGGCGCGCGGACACGATGCCGCTGGTTTACCAGGCGTTCAATTGGATCCACGGCGTGTACATCGGCGCGACGATGGGTTCCGAGATGACCGCCGCCGCAACCGGCGGAATGGGTCAAGTCCGGCGCGATCCCATGGCCATGCTTCCGTTCTGCGGTTACAACATGGGCGAATATTTCCGCCACTGGATTTCCATGCGGCAATACATCAAGCGGCCGCCGCGCATTTTCCACGTGAACTGGTTCCGCAAGGATGCCAACGGCGAATATCTTTGGCCCGGCTTCGGCGAAAACATGCGCGTGCTCAAATGGATCTTTGATCGCTGCCGCGGCCGCGCCAATGCCGAGGAAACCCCGCTCGGCTGGGTGCCCTATGCCGAAAACTTCGATCTCGAAGGGCTTCCCGGCTTCGACATCAACCGTCTCCAGCAGGCCCAGACGATCGATTACGAAGATTGGCGCCGCGAAATCCTCCAGCAGGACGAACTGTTCATGAAACTTTACTCGCATCTGCCCAAGGAACTCATCTTCCAGCGCGAGCTGCTGGTTTCGCGGCTCTGATACCGATTGGCGAGTGCACCGGTGGTTTCCTTTCTTCCGGCAGCGAGGTCATTCCACTGGCTGCCGAAGGCAAAGCCCGTTCCAAGACTCTTTCTGAACGGTTTTTAATCCTCGACTTGTTCCTTGTTGAACAAGGTGTGCAAAACAATGCACGCCATTTATATTTCTGAATTAGCGAGCACGGCATTGCAGCTTTGCTAATGTATTCATTTTGCCATTCTCCTTGTTCCAGTCGCATTGAGAAATGCCATGCCTGCTTGCGAAAATTGAATTCGTGTTCGCAGCCTGCCTTCAACCCTTCGGCACGCTCAATGCACATTTTACCCTGCGTAAGTCCTTTGGCACACGCGATGCTCGGGCGTCTTCCTGTCGGATAGCGATACGTGCGAGTGATCGGAATTTTCCGTCACGATTTGTCGGGCCAGCCTTCGGATGGGTGGGCTTCGGGGATGGATGTCCTCGCGCGTCCATAAACAAAAACCACTCATCATACCTACCAATGAGACCATCGAAACGCAGGAGTCGGGAGATCATTGCCGCAGGCGCCTGTCTGGGCGTCGCCCTCGGCGCGGGGACCAGTCTTCACGCGCAGACGGCGCCCGCTGACGGCGACAAGATCTCGCAACTGGAACAGCAGAATCAGCAATTGCAGAAGCGCCTGGAGGTGCTTGAGGACCTCGCGCAAAAGAGCGGCTTGCTGCCCAGCGGCAGCACCAATGCCGACCCGCCCGTCGCGGCGATGACCGATTTCGGGATCAGCGGCTTTGTTACGACATCCTATTTTCATGATTCCAGCGAGCCTTCCGCCGCCAATGGCCACATCAGCCCGGGTTATCTCTGGAATCGCGTCAACGATAACATCTCGATCAACAAGGTAAAAATCGTCTTCGCCAGCCCGCCCGCGGAGAAAAGCGGCGACAAGTTCGACGTCGCCTATCGCGTGTCGCTCATCGCCGGCCAGGATGCGCCCATTGTCAACTCCGGTTCCAAGATCACCGGCTTCGATTATCTCCGGGAGGCGTACCTGGAAATGAACGTCCCCATCGGCACGGGCCTCAACGTCCGGGCGGGCGAGTTGATTTCGCTGCTTAACTACGAATCCGGCGACGGCGGCGCGGCGAACGACAACTTCTCGCAGGGTTTCCAATGGTTCTTCACCGGAAACGGTCCCTCCACCGGCCTGCAATTGGGATATGACCTCTGCGACCAGGTCGGATTGAAATTCCGCGTGCAAAACGGCCTGTACGCAGGCCCGGTGGACAATAACAGCTCCAAGACGTTCGTGGGCGCGATCGACCTGAAGCCCTTCTCCAGCCTGTGGGTGAATTTGATCGGCTTCGGCGGACGTGAGGATGCCTTCGCCCGCGACGTGGTTGGCGGCGAGTTGCTGGCCGGATGGCAGGCGCTGCCTGCGTTGAGCTTCGGGACGGAGCTCGATTATTTCGACTTCTACAATGCGGCTCCGGTCGTGCCGAGCGGCGACAGCATCGTCTGGTCCATGGGCCTGTGGACCACCTACAACTTCAGCAAGGAATTGTGGCTTGGCCTCCGCACCGAGTTCCTCAGCGACCACAATGGCGTGGACGCCTCCGGCGGCGCCCTGGGTCTCATGAATCCGCCTGGTGTCGGCCAGGACATCACCAGCGTCGCCCTGACGCTCAACTACAAACCGCTCCCCCGGATCAAGATTCAGCCGGAGATACGGTACGACCATACGTCATGGTCGCACGGCTGGGACCCCGTTACCCCGGTCACGTTCAGCAAACAAAACCGTTTCATCTACGGTCTGGGCGCATCCTACCTGTTCTGATGAACCAATCCATAACCTGGCGACAAAATATCAAACAACCCGAATACCTTCGAAATCGTATGAAAAAATCGTTCAGTTCCCTGATTCTCGGCGCGGCCCTGCTGGCGGCAGGTCTCACATGCCGTGCCGCCGACACCATCAAAGTCGGCATTCTTCATTCGTTGAGCGGCACCATGGCCATCAGCGAAACGTCATTGCGCGACACGCTCCTCTTTGCCTTTGACGAAATCAACCAGGCGGGCGGGATCAAAATCGGCGACAAGAGCTACCAGATCGAACCGGTCATTGTGGATGGCGCGTCCAACTGGCCGCTCTTCGCCGAGAAAGCCAAGCAACTTCTCGAAGAGGACAAGGTGGCCGTCGTCTTCGGCTGCTGGACCTCCGTCAGCCGCAAGTCCGTATTGCCGGTGTTCGAGAAGGACAACGGCCTGCTCTTCTATCCCGTGCAGTACGAGGGTGAAGAGCTGTCGAAGAACATCTTCTACACCGCCGAGGCAGTGAACCAGCAGGCGACGCCCGCCGTGGATTACCTGCTCGCCCAGGGCAAGAAGAGGTTCTACCTCATTGGCACGGATTACGTGTATCCGCAGACCACCAACCTGATCCTTTACAAATACCTGCTGTTGCACGGCATCAAGCTGGAAGACATCGGCGGCGGCCTGCGCAAGGATGATTCCGGCAAGGTGATTTCCGCCGGCAAATACACGCCTTTCGGCCACACCGATTACCAGCAGATCGTCGCCGAAATCAAACAATTCGCGGCTGGCGGTGATGCCTGTGTGATCAACACGATCAATGGTGATTCCAACGTGCCGTTCTTCAAGGAAATCGCCGCGGCCGGCCTGACGCCTTCGGATTGCCCGGTGGTTTCGTTCAGCCTCGCGGAGGATGAATTGCGCGCGCTGCCGACCAAGGACCTCGTCGGTGAACTGGGTTGCTGGACTTACTTCATGTCGATCAACAGTCCCGAGAACAAGAACTTTCTCAAGCGCTGGAATACGTGGCTCAAGGAAGAGAACCATCCCGGCGTGGTCAAGGAAAAGCGCGCGGTGGACAGTCCCATGGTGCTCTCCTATGACGGCGTCTATCTCTGGAAGGCCGCGGTGGAAAAAGCCGGGTCGTTCGACGTAGACAAGGTCCGCGAGACGCTTGAGGCCGGCGTCACCTTTGCCGGCCCGGGCGGCACCATCACCATGCAGAAAAATCATCACGCGACCAAGAACGTATACATCGGCGAGACCCGGGCCAACGGCCAGTTCAAGATCCTGAAGTCTTTCGACAACGTTGAAGGCGAGCCGTTCCTGCTCAAGGGCCTGGACGAGAAGCTTGCATCTATGAAATGAGGTGAGGACGTCACAAGCCAGACGATCGCGAAACTTGAGGGAGTTTCCGCGGCCGTCGAGCCGGGGGCGGAGCCGCGCGCTCCGCCCCCCTTCCTGTCAATACACGTGAACCATAAACTCAGACCACTTGCCGCAATCCTGATTGGCGGTTTGCTGCTCATTTGCCGCCCGGCCTGCGCGGAGGCTGTTCCCAATGAAGCGGACGTTCGCCAGAAACTGGTTCAGGCGATTTCCGGCAGCGATTCCGATCGCACGAACGCCCTCTCTGCATTGGGCGACTCGGGGTCCAAGCTGGCAGGGGATGTTCTGACCGCCTGGACTCGCGATGGCGTTTATCTTTTCGACGGGCCGGATGGCTCGAAAGTCCCGGTGCTCCTGGAGGACCTACTGGACGCCGATGGGAAGGCCCGCGCGATCCGAGTTGCCGATGGGCAATTCCTGAAGGACCCCAAGGGTGGCGATCTGCGCTTCACCCCCAACGACCTGATCACCGCCGATCTGGACATGCGGTCGCGCAAATTCGTCCAGCAGGCAATCGACACGATTGCCCTTTCCGATCATAACGTCGATGTGCGCCGGTCGGCCGTGTTGAAACTGGGCAACTCGCAGAAGCTGCAATACCTGCCCGTCCTTCAAACTCGTATGGCGAAGGAAACCGACGAGACCGTCAGGAGGGCGATCGAAGAATCCATGGCGTCACTGCAACTCGGCGACCCTGACCCGCAAATCCAGGTCGCAGCCGTCAGGCGGCTTGCGCAACTGAATTCCATCGGTTCCCTGGAAACCCTGAAGCGCCTCGCCGTCAAGCCGGGTTGTCCGCCGGAGGTCGCCAGGAGCGCGAAGCTTGCCATTCAATCCGTCGAAGACCACATCTGGTGGGTGAATTTCATTGGCACGATTTTCCATGGTCTCAGTCTCGGCTCCGTCCTGCTCGTCGTGGCGCTTGGCCTCGCCATCACGTTTGGGCTGATGGGTATCATCAACATGGCCCATGGCGAAATGATTGCCGTGGGCGCCTACACCTGTTACGTCGTGCAGAACATCTTCGGCGCCGGCTTCGGGTTCTCCATTGTCCTGCCCTTCTACTTCGGCGGGAAACCAATCAGCTTCGGCCTTCATCTGCCGGGCCTGAACGCCACTGGTTGGTTTTATGAGAGTTATTTCCTGTTCGCCCTGCCCTTGAGTTTTCTCATGGCGGCACTCGCGGGGTTGGCTATCGAGCGCACCGTCATTCGCTTTCTCTATCGGCGACCGCTGGAATCCCTGCTGGCGACCTGGGGCGTTTCGCTGGTGATGCAGCAGTGTTTTCGCATGGTGTTCGGCGCGAATAATGTCCAGGTCAACTCCCCCTCCTGGCTCCTCGGCCATCTCTCCGCCGGCGACGTCGTTTTCGGCTATAACCGCATCTTCGTGGTTTGTTTCGCGATTGCGATCGTGATCGGCACGTGGTTGGTGCTGGCCAAAACCCCGTTGGGCCTCCTGATCCGCGCGGTGATGCAAAATCGCGCCATGGCGTCCTGCCTCGGGGTCCGCACGCGCCGCATCAACATGCTGACGTTCGCGTTTGGCTCGGGTCTCGCCGGTCTTGCCGGAGCATTCCTGTCGCAAATCGGCAACGTCGGCCCCAGCCTTGGCCAGACTTACATCGTGGACAGCTTTATGACCGTGGTCGTCGGAGGTGTCGGCAGCATAGCCGGCACGGTCTGCTCCGCGTTCGGGGTCGGCATGTCCGACCAGGTGTTGCAGCAACTCACCGGTTCTCCGGTCACCGGCAAAATTGTGGTCCTGTTGAGCATCATTCTTTTCCTGCAATGGAAACCGGGCGGACTCTTCTCGCTCCGCAGCCGCAGCCTGGATTGACCATGGAACGCGCCTCGAAAAATTACGGGAAGATGGGCACGGCCCTGGCCGCCCTGCTGTTGCTGGTGGTGCTGCCTTCTCTCAATGCGTTCACTCCCGCGGGAAGTTTCCTGCACGTCAGTGATTTTTCAATCAATCTTTACGGCAAATATCTCTGCTACGGCATCCTCGCCGTGAGCGTGGATCTCTTGTGGGGTTATACCGGGCTGCTGAGCCTGGGCCAAGCGCTCTTCTTCGCGCTGGGCGGCTACATGATGGGAATGTATCTGATGCGCATGATCGGCGACCTGGGACAGTATCACCAGGCGATCCCTGATTTCCTGGTTTTCCTCGGCTGGAGCCGGCTGCCCGCCTTCTGGCGGCCCTTCTCCAGTTTTCCTTTTGCGCTCATGATGGCATTCCTGCTGCCGGGCGTCCTCTCGCTCGCCTTCGGCCACCTGGCGTTCCGCGCCCGGATGCGTGGTGTTTATTTTTCCATTCTCACCCAGGCGCTCACCTACGCCGCGTGCCTGCTCTTCTTTCGCAACAGCCTGTTGCTCGGCGGCAACAACGGCTTCACCGATTTCAAATTCATCCTCGGGTACGATCTCCGGTCTCCCGCCACCCAGCGCGTGCTGTACATGATCACGGCCGCCGTTTTGCTGCTGGTGGTCCTGGCCTGCCGCCGGCTGAACCGCACCAAGTTCGGCCTGGTGCAGCGCGCGATTCGCGACAGCGAGAACCGCGTGCTTTTCAGCGGCTACGCCGCAGCGAATTACAAGCTCTTCGTGTATGTCCTTTGCGCAATCATTGCGGCCCTGGGCGGAGTGCTCTACGTCCCGCAGGTGGGCATCATCAACCCCAGCGAAATGGCGCCCGAGAAATCGCTCGAAGCCGTGGTCTGGGTCGCGGTCGGCGGACGCGGCACGCTGGTCGGGCCCGTGATCGGCGCGATCGCAATCAACGCGCTGAAAAGCTGGGCGACGCGCGCCTACCCGGACCTCTGGCTCCTTATCCTTGGAGGACTATTCATCATTGTGACCGTCTTCATGCCGCGCGGAATTGTCGGTTTGCCGGCGCAAATCAATGCGTTGAGGCGCCGCCGCTCCGCAGCGCGCGCCGAGAGTCCCGCTCTTGCCCCGGAACCCAATTCCGCGCAACCCAAGTAGCATGAGCCGCCGCGAATTCATCCTGATGCTCGAGGGCGTGAACAAAACCTTCGACGGTTTCAAGGCGATCTCCGACTTGAACTTCTACATGGACTCAGGGGAGCTGCGGATCATCATCGGTCCGAACGGCGCTGGCAAAAGCACGATGCTCGACATCATCACCGGGCGCACGCGACCCGACACCGGCAAGGTCGAGTTCGAACGCAACACGGACTTGACCAGCCTCAACGAATACCAGATCAACCGCCTCGGCGTCGGCCGCAAGTTCCAGACTCCCTCGGTTTACATCGACCATACTGTCTTCGAAAACATTTTGCTGTCGCTCAAGGGTCCGCGCGGCGTGTTCTCCTCGTTGTTCCACCGGCCGAGCCGCGAAGAACTCGACCGCATCGACGAAGTCCTGAAGACGGTCGGGCTTGCCGCGCGCTCCCAAAGCAAGGCTGGCGTGCTCAGTCACGGCCAAAAGCAATGGCTGGAGATCGGCATGTTGATCGCGCAGGATCCCAAACTCCTGCTGGTGGACGAACCCGCTGCCGGAATGAGCGATGAGGAAACCCGGAAAACCGCCGAACTCCTCCTGAGTCTTGAGGGCCGCCACAGCATCGTGGTGATCGAGCACGACATGACCTTTGTCCGCCAACTCGCGCGGAAGGTCACGGTCCTTCACCAGGGCACGGTTCTCTGCGAAGGTTCGGTCGAGGAAGTCCAGGGCAACGAGCGGGTGATTGAGGTTTACCTCGGCCGCAAACACGACCCGAAAAAGCACCTATGAACGGCGCGGCGCCTCTGCTCTCCATCTCCGGGTTAAATGCTTCCTACGACGGCTCGCAAATCCTGCGCGATGTCGCGATCACCCTCCCCGAAAAGCAGGTGCTGGCGTTGATGGGACGCAACGGAGTCGGCAAAACCACGACGCTCAAATGCATTGTCGGCCTGGTGAAGCCGGCGAGCGGCGAAATCCTGCTGGGCGATACTCCGATCACCGGCCTTGCGCCCGAAGAACGTGTTCGCCTCGGCATAGGATACGTGCCGCAAGGGCGCGACATTTTTCCCAATCTCACCGTCTGGGAAAATCTCCAGATCAGCCTTGTAGTCCGCGGCGCAAAACCAAATGGCGCGATGGATTATGTCTTCGAGCTCTTTCCCGTCCTCAAGGAGATGCTCCGCCGCAAGGGCGGCGTGCTCAGCGGCGGCCAGCAACAACAACTCGCCATCGCTCGCGCCCTGCTCACCCAGCCGAAAGTGCTGATCCTGGATGAACCGACCGAGGGGATCCAGCCAAACATCATCGACCACATCGGCGACACTTTGAAACGCCTCCGCGGCGAAGGCAAGATGAGCATCCTGCTGGTCGAGCAATATCTCGATTTCTGCCTCGAAGTCGCCGACCGTTTTTGTGTCATGGACCGCGGCGCGATCGTTGCCCAGGGACCGACCGCCACGCTCGACGAACGCATCGTCCGCCAGTATCTCACCGTTTAACGTTTGGTCCGGATTGGCCGCCCGCCTGGCCGAGTGTCGTCCAGGGCTTCTCCATCCTCTGCTGCGGAACACTGGCCAGAAAATGGACAGCTTGCGCGGGCTACGCGCGGTTCCACGCTAAATTCAGCCATTGGCACACTCCTTGCGCTCACAGAACTGAACGAAACAGCATATGAACGCCTGCCCATCAACCGACGAGGAAAACAAGCCCGCGAAACTGCCGGAATCCGCTCACCTGGTGTGCGGGTGGCCATTGCTCCTCACGGTGATCGGCGGAGCCATCGGGGGCGCCCTCAGCGCCGGCGCCTACGCCGTCAACCTTTCGATATACAAATCCAATCTGCCGGCGCCGACCAAGGTGGTGCTGAACCTTTGCACCGGCTTGACCGCTTTCTTTCTCTGGGTGGCCGCGGCCACGGCGATTCATTCCGTCTGGAAGTAACTGTCCTTGCGGACATGCACTCCCAGAATCATTACACTTTCGAGGCTCTCCGCATTCTCGTCGCGGCGGGACTCAGTATCGTCATCTTCCTGGTCCTGCTCGCGGGCACTGCTGCTTTGATTCGGCACGGTTCGTAGAATGAGAGCGTTCGTCAAGGGGCGTGGGTCTTCTCTAATATACGATCGGACCCTGATTATCGCGGTTCTTCGGCATCAAATTCCTCTTCCACACAGCGGGCAAATTCTTTGTTCAACCATGCTTGCCCGGAAGGGCTCGAGTGGGGGTGAGGCTGCGTCATCCTACATCGCTTGTGCATGCAGCCCAAACGGTTGGAACGGCGGCCCGGCAACGCCGCGTTACGTTTTTTTGTAGGACAGGCCAGTCCGTACTTTGCCGGAATTATTTTCCGTAGTCGTTCATCTCGCGTTCGTTCCGGGGAGCGGGTCTTATTTACACGATGAATTTGACGACTGCTCCCATGAATCTGACAACCCTGATCAAGCGCTCTCTCTTCGTTGCCCTGGCCTCTGCCGCGGTTTCCGCCTCCGCGCAGGGCTTCGTCAACATGGATTTCGAAACGGCCGGCCAGAACACCGTCACCAGCAATGCCGTTTGGGTGACCTGGAACAATGCCGCGCCGGGTTGGGCGCATTCGGGCGGCGGCGATTCCGCTTTCGTCTATCACAACACCCCAAATGCCAACGTGGGGCAGTATTATTTTCTCGCCGACCAGAACTCGATGAGCTGGCAGCCGCTCGCGGGAAATTACTCCATGGTGCTCGTCAGCGGACATTACAGTCCCTCTGATTCGACCACGCCCTGGATCAACGCCTGGATCGCACAGCAGGGGCAGGTTCCCGCCGGGAGTTCCTCCTTCGAAATGCTCGCCACGGGCAACTTCGGCGTGACCATCAATTCCACCGCCATTCCCATGATGAACGTCGGCGGCGATCATTATGTCGGTGACATCTCCCAGTTCGCCGGTCAAACGGTAACGTTGCGGATCATGAACAATTCCACGCAACCGCAGGACCCGGTGATTCTCGACAACCTCGCCTTCGAAGCCCAGCCGGTGCCCGAACCCTCCACGGTTTCGCTGATCGCGGTTGGCACGGTCGCCGCAATCGCCTACAGCGCCTCGCGCAACGGCACGAATGCCCCCGTCCAACCGCGGCGCTGAGCGGAAATCAAATCTCGATTTCGCCGTCAAACACGAAATCCGCGGGCCCGGTCAACTTCACATCCTCGAAGGCTGCGCCGTTTCTCCGGAAGCTGACCTCCAGTTGATCGCCACCCTGGACCTGCACCTTCACGGGCGACGGCAATTGCTGCAAGGTGGCCGCGATCAAGGCTGACGCCGTCACTCCCGTGCCGCAGGCCAGCGTCTCGCCTTCCACACCGCGCTCGTAAGTGCGCACGCGAATGGCTCCGCCACCCAACTCCTGCACGAAATTCACGTTGGTCCCCTTCGGAGCGAAATGCGAATGCCGCCGAATCTCCCGGCCGAGCTGCTGCACCATTGCCTGGTCGGCGTCCGGCACGAACAAGACCGCGTGCGGCACGCCGGTGTTAAGGGAATGGATCGTCTCGGCGCCGCGCGACAGGGCGACCTTCTCATTCAATTTCAAATCGCGCGGTTGAGTCAGACTGACCGTCACCCGATCGCCTTGAAATGCCGCGCTGATCACACCCGCGCCGGTTTCGACGGTGAAGTTCTTATTGGTGCCAGTGACGCGCTGGACAAAACGCGCAAAGCAGCGCGCGCCATTGCCGCACATTTCGGCCGCGCTGCCGTCGCTGTTGAAAAAATCCCACGCCCAGTCCGCCTTGCCCGACCCGCAGGGGATCAGCAGCATCACCCCATCCGCGCCCACGCCCCTCTGGCGATGGCACAGACGCGCGGCCTGCTCCGGGCTGAGCTTGACTTTCCGGTCCCGATCATCTATTAGGATGAAGTCATTACCCGCGCCGTTCATCTTGGTGAACTTCAACAGCATGCCGTAAACTAGCAGGCGGCATTTGAAAGTTCAAAGTTCAAAGTTATGTTGCTGAAGGCATTTGCCGTCGACCGGGGAAACGGCGAGGAAGGCCAATCATCCAAGGTAATGTGATAAAATACTTTACAGCCCTGAGGCCTGCTCGCACATTATCCGCCGTGGCAGTGACGTCGTCTCAGGACAGGCAATCAGAAACCAAACCGTTGCAGCAGGATCTCGGTTTTCAGCGCCGGACAGATCTGGAAAACGCGATCAAACGCGCCCAGAACAACCTGTTCCGGCTCCAAAAGCCCGAGGGTTACTGGGTTGGCGAACTGATGGTGGATTCGACCATCGTTTCGGACACCGTTGCCTACCATCATTGGAACGGGAAGGTGGACAAACACTGGCAGCGGAAGGCGGTCAATCACATCTTCTCGATGCAACTCCCGGACGGGGGTTGGAACATTTATTACGGCGGCCCGGCGGAGGTGAACGCCACCATCAAGGCGTATCTCGCCCTCAAGCTCGCCGGCATTCCCGCGACGGATCCGCGCATGCTCCGCGCCCGCGCCATGGCGCTCAGCCTCGGCGGCGTGCCACGCATGAACACCTTCTCCAAGCTCTACCTCGCGCTGCTTGGAATTTTTCCGTGGCAGTATGTTCCCACCATTCCATGCGAGGTGATGCTGCTCGGCAAATGGTTCCACGTTAATTTTTATGAGATGAGTTCGTGGAGCCGCTCGATGCTGGTGCCGCTCGCGATCATCAACCATTTCAAACCCACGCGCCCGCTCCAGACGCCGGTCACGCTCGACGAACTTTACCCGGCCGGCTATCACGAGCGCGATCTCGCGCTGCCGCCCGATCCCGAGCTGATCACCTGGCGCAATTTCTTCATCTGGCTGGACAAGCTCCACAAGTTCGCCGAGCTCTGGGTGCAGGCGGGCATTCATCCGTTCCGCAAACGCGCGCTCAAGAAGTGCGAGGAATGGATGCTCGAACGCCTGGAAGGCACCAACGGCCTCGCCGCGATTTTTCCGGCGATGCTCAATTGCCTCATCGCCTTGAAGGCGCTCGGCTACCCCGACGATCATCCGCAGGTCCGCCGCGCCGAACGCGAGTTGAAGGCGCTCGAACATGAGACGGAGGATTCGGTCCGCATCGAGCCGTGCTTCTCGCCGGTGTGGGACACGGCCATCGTCGCCATCTGCCTGCGTGAATCCGGCGTTCCCGCCGATCACCCGGTGATGAAGCAATGCGCCGAATGGCTCATGGAAAAGGAAATTCGTTTTCGCGGCGACTGGTATTTCAAGAATCCCGTGGACGTGGAGCCGAGCGGCTGGGTTTTCGAATACGAGAACAAGTGGAACCCGGACGTGGACGACACCGCCATGGTGCTGCTCGCGCTGCGGAAGATTCCCACGGACAATCCGCGCCGCCGCGACGAATGTTTCCGGCGCGGCCTCAAGTGGATGCTGGCGTTCCAGTGCAAGGACGGGGGCTGGGCGGCCTTCGACAAAGACTGCACCAAGGGAATTCTGGAGAAGGTGCCGTTCGCCGATCACAACGCCATGCTCGATCCCGAGTGTGCCGACATTACCGCGCGCATCCTGGAGCTGCTCGGGTACGAGGGCTTCAGCACGGACCATCCGCAGGTGAAGGAGGCCATCATGTTCCTGCGTGAAGAGCAGGAGGAGGACGGCTCCTGGTACGGCCGCTGGGGTGTGAATTTCATTTACGGGACCTGGCAGGCTTTGCGCGGCATGCGAGCGCTGGGGGTGAACATGAATCAGCCGTGGCTGCTCAAGGCCCGTGACTGGCTCGAAAGCGTGCAGCACGAGGACGGCGGCTGGGGCGAGCGTTGCAACACCTACGACGATCCCGTGTTCAAAGGCCAGGGACCGAGCACCGCATCGCAAACCGCGTGGGCCGTAATGGGCCTGTGCGCTTTCGACGACCCCCATCGTCCGAGCATCCAGCGCGGCATCCAGTATCTCATCGAGAACCAGAATTCCGACGGCTCGTGGACGGAAGCGGAAACGACCGGCACCGGCTTCCCGAAGGTTTTCTACCTCAAGTACGACATGTACCGGAACGCGTGGCCGCTGCTGGCGTTCGCCACGTATCGCAATATTCTTGATGGCATTCCCCAAGGGCGCATCGAGGCGGGGCCGATCAACGGCGTGTCGCACAAGCAGCACGAAATCCTGGAGACACGCTGATTTGCGCAGCGCGGTCCCGGGATGTGAGGACTTCGCCAAAAGGCTGCCCGCATCCGCTCTCGCTTTCCTCCGAAAGATTGCGATAATTTCGCCGCGATGACCTGGGCTTATCGGACTTTGCTGCGTCCCCTGCTCTTTCGACAGGACTCTGAAACGATCCACAATCGGACCATTCACCGGCTTGCGTGGGCCAGCCGACATCCCTGGGCGCTCGCGGCGATGGGTTCCTTTCTGCGACCGGCATCGATGCCGGTGGAACTCTTCGGCCTCAAATTTCCCAACCCGGTGGGTCTCGCGGCCGGGATGGACAAGGAGGGCCGGGCGGTTCCTGCGTGGGCGGCGATGGGCTTCGGATTTTCGGAACTCGGCGGCATCACCTGGCACGGACAGCCCGGCAACGACCGTCCGCGCGTCTTTCGAGCGATTCCCGACGAAGCGCTGGTCAATCGGATGGGTTTCAACAATCCGGGCGCCGAAGCCATGGCACGCCAGCTCGCGGATTGGCGCGCCCGCGGTCTTTGGCCGGATCACCCGGTGGGCATCAATCTCGGCAAATCCAAAATCACTCCCCTCACCGAGGCTGCCACCGATTACTCGAACTCCCTCCGCGCGCTCTGGCCGCACGCCGATTTTTTTGTCGTCAATGTCAGCTCACCCAACACGCCCAACCTCCGCCAGCTTCAGGACAAATCGGCGCTCGACGAGATTCTCGCCGCCTTGCAGGAAGTAAACTCACAGTCAGCGGGCGCATCAGCCCAGAAACCGATCCTGGTAAAGGTGGCGCCGGATCTTTCCTTTTCCGCGTTGGATGAAATACTGGAGTTGGCAGTTCCCCGGAAGTTGGCGGGTATCGTGGCTACCAACACAACTATTACCCGCCCGCAAAGGGCCAATCCTGACCTGCAACGAATTTACGGGGAAACCGGGGGTTTGAGCGGACGCCCGCTGACCGCCCGAAGTACCGAAGTAATTGCGCACCTATATCGCCAGACCCAAGGGAAGGTGCCGATCATTGGCGTGGGCGGTATATTCAATGCGGCCGATGCCTGGGACAAAATCGTCGCAGGTGCCTCACTGATACAGGTTTACACAGGGCTTGTATACGAGGGACCGGGCGTGGTTAGGAGCATTGTTTCGGGAGTTGATTCGCGATTACGGGCGGGGGGATTTCGGAGGTTTTTGGATGCGGTGGGCAGCGGGAACCGGGGTTCAGGTGTAGGATAACTGCCGCTAAGTTTTTGTATATTATATACTTGACCCGGCTCCAGGAGAGGACTATACCGACCACCAGCAGATGTTGTGTACGGTGGTGGATAAGCGCTTAAGTTTTCATAATCCTGACTACTATGACAAAGCGTGACTTGGTGATTCGTATCAGCAACGAGACCGGCTTGGTGCAGCAACAAGTACTCGACGTCGTTCAGAAGACGCTCGACTACATTGCTGAGGCCGTTTCCAAAGGGGACAAGGTGGAATTGCGCAACTTCGGCGTCTTCGAGGTGAAGATTCGCAAGGCTCGCATTGGCCGGAACCCGAATGCTCCGGCGACGGACGTGCCCATCCCGCAGCGCGCGGTGGTGAAATTCAAGCCCGGCAAGGAAATGCGCGCCGAGGTCCTGAAACTGACGCCCGCCCGGCCGGAAGGCAGCGCGAGCGCGAGCGCGACCTGAAGTTCCCGCCAGTTTTTGTCGGGCGCTCCCATTGGCGGAGCGCCTTTGTCTTTCTTGCGAAGTGTCGACAGATTTGGAGGTTGCTTGCACCGGGGATTTCCTGCTTGGCTGTAGCCGGTGCTGATTTATGGATCGTTTGCCCGGTTTTAGAGACTTCTACCCCGAGCCTCCGCCCCACCCCGATGTCTGGAGTGCGGATGCGCGGCAATACATTTTTGACAAATGGCGCTCGTCCGCCCGCCGTTACGGCTTTCGCGAATACGACGGCCCGCCCCTCGAACCGCTCGAGCTTTACACGCTGAAGAGCGGCGACGAGATCGTGGGCCAGCTTTATAACTTCACTGACAAGGGCCAGCGGGAGCTCGCGTTGCGCCCGGAAATGACCCCCACCCTGGCCCGCATGGTGGCCGCCCACGAGCGCCATTACAAAAAGCCGATCAAATGGTTCGCGATCCCGCAACTCTTCCGCTACGAACGCCAGCAGAAGGGCCGCCTGCGCGAGCACTTCCAGTTCAACGCGGATATCTTCGGTGAAGCCGATGTCGCCGCCGACGCGGAACTGATCGCGCTGCTCATAGATACGCTGAGGTCGTTCGGTCTGACTGCTAATGATTTCGCCATCCGCCTCAGCAGCCGCAACGCGTGGCAGGACTTTTTTGCGCAACGTTGCCAGGATCAGTCCAAGGCCTACGAATTCTTCCAGATCATCGACAAACTCGAACGCGAGGACGAGAAAGTAAGCCGCGAGAAATTGGCCAGGCTCGGCTTCTCCTTTGACGAAATTCGCTCGTTCATCCGGACCGGCCAGCCTACTGCTGAACTCGACTCCGTACTGAAGAACCTCGCCGCGCGCGGGCTTGGCGATTTTGTTCGTGTGGATTATCAGGTGATCCGCGGGCTGGCGTATTACACGGGCGTGGTCTTCGAGGCCTTTGATCAAAAGGGCGAGTTTCGCGCCATCGCCGGCGGCGGACGCTACAACAATCTCGTCAAGCTCATCAGCGGCGGCAAGGTGGACCTGCCCGCGCTGGGGTTCGGGCTGGGCGACGTGGTGCTCCTGGAGTTGCTCAAGGCGCGCGGCCTGCTGCCGAAATTCGACGCCGGCATCGACGTGTTCTGCCTCATCGAAGACGAGACGCTGCGCGCCGAGTCGCTGCGGCTCGTCAGTGAGTTGCGGGCGGGCGGCCTGGGTGTGGAATACGCGCTTACTCCCGCGAAGCCGGACAAGCAGTTCAAGCGCGCGCAGGAAATGAAGGCATTGCACACCGTCCGCCTGGAGCGCGCCGCTTCCGGTGACGTGGTGGCGAAAATTAAAGATCTCCGCACTCGCGAGGAGAAGGTCGGCAGCCCCGCTGATGCGGCTCAACTGCTGGGCTCCTCGAAATGATAATTTGATCATGTGAAACGCCGGCAGATGCTTCTGATGTTGGCGGCGGTTGCTTTGACGGTAACCGTGCTGCTGTGGAGCATCCGGACAGGGGATCCGTCTTATGGAGGCAAGAAACTCTCGGAATGGCTGCAAACCGTTCACTGGGATGATAACGCAAAGCCGATACTGGATCCGGACGCGGTGGACGCCTTGCGACACATGGGGCCAAGCGCCTATCCTCGGCTTGTCCAGATGGCTGCCGCCAACCCGCCGCGCCCGGGTGGTTTTGGTGCTCGTCTCGCCGGATTACTTGCCCCTGAGTTCAACAATGCGGAGATTCAGAACATGGCGGCGAAGGCGGCATTCCGGGGACTGGGTCAAGAAGCGAAAGGCGCGTCGCCTTTGCTCCTCAAACGATTGCGCGGCTTCAAGCCTTCGGCGAAGGTGCTCATGTGCCTGGCTTACGTTGATCCGACTAGCGCAGCGGCGGAAGTTTCGAACCTTGAAGACCGCCTGCAATCCCGCTGTGAGTTCATTCAGGATTTGGGCCGCAGCACAGGCAATTACCCGCAGGTTGTACCGCTCCTGGTTCAATGCCTGCGGTGGCGCGATCCAGATTCGCGCCTTCAGGCCACTGAATATGTTGGTGTCGCGGCGATCTCGGATCGAAGCGTTCCAGCCGCAGTGCCGGCTTTGGCGGGTTGCTTAAAAGATCCCGATTATCGCGTCCGCTTGAAAGCCGCCGAAGCATTGAAGTTTTACGGTGATGCTGCAAAACCCGCGATTCCCGCATTGATGTCGGCCCTCAGCGACCCCGATGAACACTTTCATATCGATGTCACCGTTGCCATAAAAGCCATCGATCCTGCCGTATTGACTTCGCTTTCCACCAATCGATCCGTACAAACCCAAACTCCCTGATCCACACAGGCCATGCCCGATTCCACCCAGCGCTTCTCCAGCCGAGTCGAGAACTACATCAAGTATCGTCCTGGCTATCCAGGCGAAGTCATCACGTTGTTGGAGCAGGAGTGTGGACTCACGTCCGCCGCAACGGTTGCGGACATCGGCTCTGGCACGGGCATTTTGACCGAGCTTTTTCTCAAGCACGGCAATCCTGTTTTTGCTGTCGAACCCAACCCGGAAATGCGCGCCGCGGCGGAACGTCTGCTCGCCGTCCGTCCAAATTTCCGCAGCGTCAACGGCACCGCGGAGGCCACCACGCTCGCTGATCACTGCGCAGACCTCATCACTGCCGGCCAGGCGTTTCATTGGTTTGATCCCGACCGCACGCGCCGCGAGTTCGTGCGCGTTCTCAAGCCGGGTGGCTGGGTCGCCCTTATTTGGAACGAGCGCAGGACCCTCTCCACGCCCTTTCTGAAAGATTACGAAAACCTGCTGCTCGCCTACGCCACGGATTACGCCGCCGTGAACCACGCGAACGTGGATGCGGCCGCGATCCAGGCTTTCTTCGCGCCCGGCACTGCCACACTTCGCTCCTTCCCGAATCGGCAGGTGTTCGATTTCCAAAGCCTGCTTGGCCGGCTGATGTCCTCCTCCTACGCGCCGGAACCGGGCCACCCGAGGCACGAGCCGATGCTCGCCGAACTCGCATCCATCTTCCAGGCGCACGAACAAAACGGCGCCGTTACTTTCGACTACGACACGCTGGTCTACTACGGCCGATTGCCGGATAGAGCCTGAGATTTGGAATTTGGAGCTTCTCTGGATCTTGGATATTGATCCTCGGGGCTTCTTAAGATTCACCGTTTCCCCCCGGTTGCGCGTGCTTCGACGCGGCTTATCTTCCTTCAATGTGACCGCCGAGGACCAAGCCCGATTTGACCAGTTCAATCTCGAACGCGAGAAGGCGTGGCTCGCCATTCTGCTCGCGTGGGTGGCCGGCTTCGTCGATGTCCTTGGTTTCCTTACTCTAATCCACGTCTTCACGTCGCACATGAGCGGGAACAGCGTGTCGGCCGGCGCTAATTTTGCGCGGGGCAATTTCTCCGAAGCCGGCCGCAGCGCATCGCCGGTGCCAGGTTTCGTCTTCGGCGTGCTGATCGGCACCATCCTTGGGATCGTGGCGGCGCGCTGTGGCATTCGCCGACGCGCTTCCATTGCGCTGGCGGTCGAGATTGCCTGTCTCCTTGCCTACATGCTCTACGGCAGCACGCTCCTGCACGCCGGGAATCTCAGTTCCATTTCCGTGCCGAACTTTGTCCTTCTCACTTCACTGCTGGCGTTTGCCATGGGCCTTCAAAATGCCACTCTCCGGCGCGTCCGTGGCTTCAGCGTCCACACGGGCTTCGTTACCGGGATGCTCACGCAGTGCGCGGAGGACGCCGCGATTGGGCTGGTTCACATTTACGACTGGTTGCGCCGTGCCTCCCCGGATTCCGCCGCCCGCCGCATGCATCGCCGTCGCATGATCCTGGCCGGCGGTGTCTGGCTCACGTTTGCTGTTGGCGGCATGTGCGGCGGGCTTTCCCAACAGCGCTGGAATCTTCACGCCCTGGTCCTGCCCATTGCCGTTCTCGCCATCGTGATCCTTTGCGATTTCTTCCATCCGATTCACGAATGACAGGAATATTCTGTCTGCGACGTCCGTACGCAAAAAAGCGGGGCCGCAGCCCCGCTCCTGCAAATCGATCCGCAACCCGCGCGTTACTTCGCGGCTTCGGCCGGCTCCGCGGCTTTCGCCGGCGCCTTGGTCGCAGTGGTGGTGGCGGCGGCGGTTTCTCCGCGGCCTTCCTTTTCCTTCACCAGGGTCGCGCCCTTGCCGAGACGCTTGCGCAGATAGGTGAGCTTCGCGCGGCGGACGGAGCCCTTGCGCTCGACCTCGACCTTATCCACGCGGGGCGAATGCACCGGGAACACGCGCTCGACGCCCTCACCGTAGCTGATGCGGCGCACCGTGAAGGTCGAGTTCATCCCGCGTCCGCGACGGCCAATGACGACGCCCGAAAAAATCTGGATGCGTTCCTTGTCGCCTTCGACGACTTTCGTGTGCACGCGCACAGAATCGCCCACGCCGAAGTCCACCGGCTGCTTGCGAAACTGTTCCGACTCAATCTTGTCCAATAATGCTTGGTTCATAAAATCACGCTTTCACTTACTTCAACAAATCCGGCCGCCGTTCCTGCGTCCGCCGCCGCGCCTGTTCCGCGCGCCACCTGGCGATCTCGGCATGGTTGCCCGAGAGCAGCACTTCCGGCACCTTCCAGCCCCGGAACTCCGCCGGCCGCGTATAATGCGGATACTCCAGCAATTCGCCGCTGAACGATTCGTCCTGCGAACTGCCATCGTCGCCCAGCACACCGGGCAGCAACCGCGTCACCGCGTCGACGATCACCATCGCCGGCAGCGCGCCGTTGGTAAGCACGTAATCGCCGATCGACAGCTCGTCGTCCGCGAGGTGCTCCCGGATCCGCTCGTCGAATCCTTCGTAGCTGCCGCAGATCAACAACAGATGTTCCTGCTGCGACAACTCGCGCGCAATGGCCTGCGAGAACTTCCGCCCAGCCGGCGACAGCAAAATCACCCGCGTGCCGTCCCGCCGCAAATCTTCCACCGCTTCGAACACCGGCTCCGGCTTCAGGAGCATTCCCGGTCCGCCGCCAAACGGCCGGTCATCCACGGTCTTGTGCCGGTCATGCGTCCAGTCCCGCAGGTTTCGCACCTGCAACTCCAGCGCACCGGTCGAGCGCGCCCGCTGGACGATGCTTTCGTCGAGCGGCCCGGCAAACATCCCAGGAAACAAGGTGAGCACGTCAATCTTCATGCCCGGCGGCGCCTTTCGCGCCCGCAACCGGCCGGCCGCAGCTACCGCCGCGCCGGCTCTTCCTCGACAATTTCCAGGCTGCACCGCAGCCCTTTGCGCGCGCTTCCCGCGACCAGCAGCGATCGCAGCGCGTTGATTGTCATTCCCTGGCGGCCGATCACCTTGCCCACGTCCTCCGGATTCAGCCGCAGCTCGTAAATCGTCGAGCCATCCCGTTCCACCGGCGTGACCGTCACGTCGTCGGGATGACGCACCAACCCCTTCACCACGTATTCCAGAAACGCCTGCATATACCCGCGCCCCAAAAAATTCTTCTGCGGACCGGCCTCGATCAAGCCGCCGTTGCCGGAGCCGCCGCGGCGGCCTTTGACGCCTTCTTGATGAAGCTCGCCACGGTGTCGCTCGGCTGGGCGCCCTTGCTCAGCCAGTAATTCGCGCGCTCGAGGTTGAGCACGAAATTGTTATCCTTCTTCAAGGGCAGATACGACCCGATCTCCTCGATGAACTTTCCGTCGCGCGGGCTGCGGCCGTCCGCCACCACAATGCGATACGCCGGCGTGTTCGTCGTTCCCACCCGCTTCATCCGAATCTTGACTGACATAAAACAATATTCTTCGCTTGTGGCGGCGGCGAACCACGGTTTCTTCCGCCCACCGGCGTTGCCGGCGTCCTTCAAAAAAGAGTGGAGAGCCTAGTCTTGCCCGCATCCCTTTGCAAGCCTTGTTTTTCCACTTTTTCGACCGGTTTTCCAGCCTTCATGACGCGGGCTTCCAAACCCGCAAGGCAACTCCCCTGCAAGCAGTTCCGGACCAACCAGAACCGCCCGCATTTCCCGTTTTTCATGACTGAAAACCGAACACTGGAAACTGACAACTCGCTTGCCCTTCCCACCCTTTCATGCTGTGCTAACCGCGTACTATAGCTCAAAAACGCATGCCCAGCGACACCCTCGAACTCCCGCTCGCCTTCCGCGAACCGCCGCCCGCCGCCCGACCCGTTTTTTCCACGCTGGCTGACGAACTTGCCGCCTTTAACGAATTCGGCAAGCCCACCCGGCAGCTCACTGTCCCCTGCCCGGCTCCCGACGGCCCGCGATCGGTCCCGGTTTTCGTCAACGAATACTGGACCTCCAAACAGCGGGCCGCCCACAGCCTGCACGAAGTCTCCTACCGCGCCTGTTTCAAACCCCAGCTCCCGCGGTTTTTCATCGAACGCCTCTCCCAGCCCGGCGATATCATTTACGACCCTTTCATGGGACGCGGCACCACTCCCCTCGAAGCCGCGCTCCTCGGTCGCGTTCCCTATGGCTGCGACATCAACCCGCTGAGCGCGGTTCTGGTCCGCCCGCGCCTGGACCCGCCCACAATTGACCAGATTGCCGAGCGGCTTTCGCAAATAGATTTCACCGCCCACGCCGAAGCTCCCGAGGACTTGCTGGTCTTCTATCATCCCGAGACCCTCAGAGAGATTGCCGCGCTCCGGCGCTACCTCCTCGATCGCCGGGAACGGAAGACCCTGGATGCCGTTGACGATTGGATTTGCCTGCTGGCCCTCAATCGGCTCACCGGCCATTCGCCCGGATTTTTTTCCGTTTACACGCTCCCGCCCAACCAGGCCGTCTCTGTCAAATCCCAGCGCAAGATCAACGCGGATCGCAACCAAACCCCGTCGCCCCGGAGCGTCCCCAAACTTATTCTGAAGAAATCGCGCCAGCTTCTCTCCGACTGTGACGCGACCTTGCGCGTGCGCTTGCATGAAGTTTCCACGCAAGCCCGACTTCTGACGGGCCCCTGTTCCGCCACGCCGCAAATCGCTTCGAACTCCGTTACGCTCGTGGTTACCTCGCCGCCGTTCCTCGATGTGGTGGATTACGCCGGGGATAACTGGCTTCGCTGCTGGTTCCTGGGCATTGATCCGAAGACGATCCAAATCACGGTTCCCAAAAAGCTCGAAGCCTGGCAGGAAGCGATGACCGCTGTGTTCCGCGAACTCCATCGCATTCTGAGGCCTGGCGGGCATGTGGCTTTCGAAGTCGGCGAAGTCCGGTCCGGCAAGATCAAGCTTGATGAGGCCGTCCTGCCCTGCGGTGTCGCCGCCGGGCTGGATCCCGTGCTTATCCTGATCAACGACCAGAAATTCACCAAGACTGCCAACTGCTGGGGCGTGGACAATAATTTCAAGGGCACGAATACGAACCGGATTGTTTTGCTGAGGAAGGGGTGAGGGCGGAAGAACGGGGGCTTGGGGCCGGTCTCGGGCCAATTACGGATGAAGGCTTGCGCTTTGCCGGTGGATAGGCATGGGTTGGAGATCGTTCTCCAGGCGGCGCGCACGGAGTGACGCGCCCTACCCTGCGGATCTTCTCACCGGACGCTCCGGCACAGTCGAACGCTCTAAGCCGGCTGGAAGCCGGCGTTCCGGAACGCCGATTTGCAATCGGTTTGGCGCATCCGACAACAAATCGCACGCTAATAATACTTAATCGCGACCGTGTGGCAGCGCGGGCCTACCGTGGCTCTTCGTTGCGTCCGCTGAACGTGGCCGGGGGACGTGGCAGCGCCCGTCCCTACCACGTCCAAAATCCATCGTGGACAGCCTTCAAATCAGTTTGTTACCGTTGAACCAACCAAACCCGCCTGATTCTTATGTGGAACAGTCCAGCAACAGCGCTTGAGCGGGAACTGGGTTCGGGCGAACGGCTTGTTTGGAGCGGGCAACCCCGGCGCGGCATTCGGCTGACACCGGCTGATATCTTCGTCATTCCATTCAGCCTTTTCTGGTGCGGATTCTCAATTTTCTGGGTGTATATGGCTTTGAAGGCCACCAAATCTGCAGGGCCGGCCGGAGTTGTATTTCCGCTTTTCGGCCTGCCGTTCGTTGCGATCGGCCTTCATATGGTGTTTGGTCGATTCATCGCGGATGCGCGGGTACGGGAGCGCACGTTTTACGGCATCACCAGCGAGCGGATCATCATTGTGAGCGGTCTGTCTGCGCGGC
>Ga0070741_10002967_pt1 | contig 43569 bp, 45 predicted proteins | sample Coa_R1_4_FD_66440 | JGI IMG/M metagenome (GOLD analysis project Ga0070741, IMG submission 66440) | Surface soil microbial communities from Centralia Pennsylvania, which are recovering from an underground coalmine fire - Coalmine... | ecosystem: Environmental > Terrestrial > Soil > Unclassified ... | reverse complement strand
CGAATCGTCGGCCGCCGTCGGCGACTGCGCGAAGGCCACTCCACTCAGTGCCGTCCACGCGAGGACGGCGCAAACCGATCGTGTCATTCGACCCTCACAACGATGTCCCAGATACTGTTGGTGACGACTTTCCCCCGCGACGCGAGGTACACGTAGTGGAGGCCGATCACCGCCTTGTCCGGCGGCGGATACCACACGGCTTGCGTCGGATAGCCGTTCGAGTTCATCCACGCGATCGCGCCGTCGGGATCCATGCCGCGATCGAGCAGATCGAACAGCCGCAGCATCTCGGCGTCGGGGCTCGGGAACGATACGTTCCCCGGCGCGTAGTAGAGCGTCTGCGGCTGCCATCCCGCCCCGAACGGACCCGCCTCGCCCATCGTCGCGTGGCCGGTCTGTCCGGGCGGCGTCGTGCCGGGCCACAGCGTGATGCCGATCTGCGCCGCGAGCGCCTCGGCCTGCGACTGCGTCGGCGTGAAGCTCTGGATCGGACTCGCGGTGCTCGTGACGTTGTTGGTCGCGTCGATCGCCGTCGCGCGCCAGTAGTAGGTCGTGCCCGGCGTCAGACTGGTGGTGAGAATATAGCCGGTCTCGTTGACGCCTTCGTTCGTCGTGACGCTGACGATGACGGGGTTGAACGTCGACGAGGTCGACACCTCGAAGCGATAGGTGATCGGTCCGGCCGGACCCGTGCGCGTCGCATTCGTCACGCGCAGCGTCGGCCGAATGCTCGTCGTCGCGCCGGTCAGCGGCGCGATGGGCGACGGCGCGCTGACGACGACCGCCGCGCCGATCGTGAACTTGGTCGGCGCGGAGTACGGCCCGGTGGTACCGTTGGCCGTCGCGCGCGCGCGCCAGAAGTAGTCCTTCGACGCGCCCAGCGCGTCGAGTTTCACGGTCGTCTGACCGCCGGTGACCTCGGTGACGCCGTCCTTCGTCTGCACGACGCTCGTGAATGCGGCATCGGTGGCGACCTGGAACGAGTAGGTCGTGCCCGACGACTGGGTGACGGCGGCGTTCTTGACGATCAGCGTGACCGGCTGATCGGCGAACTTGATTTGTGCGGCGGCCGACGGCGAGACGTTCGCCGGCGAGGTGACCGTCGCGTTGCCGCCCGTGGGCTGCGTGCTGTTGCCGGTGCACGCGGCGCAGAAGCCGGCGAGCACAGCGACAGCGGTCCCGAAAACGTAACGGAAGTTCAGCATGGATGACGCCCTTTATAGCATTAAATTTATGAAAAATCACGACTGAAGTTGTATTTCTTGCAATAAAATACCGGCTCCGTGCTTCGCATCCTTGCGGCCGTCACGGCGGCGCTGTTGCTGCTGGCGGCCGCCGTGCGTGTCGATCCCCTGCCGCAGGGGCTCGCGGCCACGTACTTCGCCGACGCCAACTGGTCGTCCACGCCGATCCGCCGCCTCGTCGAGCCGCGTCCGTCGACCGACAGCCTGCGCGCCGCGTGGCGCGGCCGTCCGCCCGACACGTTCAGCACGACGTGGGCCGGCTCGCTCCTCGCGACTCGCACCGGCGACTACACCTTCGAAAGCGATTCGGACGACGGCGCGTGGCTCTACATCGACGGCCATCTGGTCGTCGACGATGGGGGACGGCACGCGGATCTGCCGGTGCGCGGCACGGTCCACCTCGCGCGGGGCGTGCACGACATCTTCATCCGCTACTTCCAGGACGGCGGTGACTACGCGTACGGTCTGCGCTGGGCCGTCGGCTCCGAGGCGCTCTCGCTCGTGCCGCCCTGGGCGCTCTGGGCGCGCCGGGCCGAATTCTCGCGCGTGATGGCGAGCGCGCTGCTCCGCCGCGCGCAGCAGGGTGTGTTCTGGATCTGGTGCGCCGGCGTCGGCATCTGGCTGCTGGCGGCGCTGCGGCGGCCGGTGCGGCGCGCGGCCGCCTACGTCTGGGCCGATCCGTTGCGGCGCGCGCTCGCCGCGCTCGTCGCCGTCTCCGTGGCGCTGAACGTCGCCGGCATCTGGTGGGGATTGCCGAGCGCGTGGGCCGGCGACGAACTGACGCCGAAGGCGGTGCTGATCGCACTGTCGCGTCACTTCTCCGCCGGCTGGTACGATCGCTATCCCCCGTTGCACTTTTACGTGTTGACGCTCGCCTACAGCCCGTGGCTGTTGGTCGACGCGCTCGGGTGGGCACAGCTCACCGACCCGCAGCAGGTGACGCTGTTGTCGATTCTGGGACGGCTGGTCAGCGTCGCGGCGGCGGCGGGCACGATCGTCGCCGTCTACGTTTGCGGCGCGCACACCTTCGGCCGCCGCGCGGGGCTCTGGGCGGCGGCGGCGATGGCGCTCGTGCCGATGTTCGTGTTCTACGCGAAGACCGCGAATCCGGAAGTGCCGTACGTCTTCTGGTTCGCGGTCGCGCTCGCGTGCTATCTGCGCGCGCTCGAGACGGGCGCGGCGCGCGACATGATCCTGTTTGGCGCCTGCGCCGCGATGTCGATCTGCACGAAGGACCAGGCGTACGCCCTGTTCTTGTCGATGCCGATCGTGCTGATGTTCCGCTGGCGCGCTGTCGTCGATCGCCGGCTGGTGCTTGGCGGCGCCGCCGCCGCCGCCGTCTTCATCCTGGTGCAGAACATCCCGCTGAACGCGCATGGCTTCGTCGGCCACGTGCGCGACATCACCGGTCCCGGCAGTAACTACCGCATGTTCGCACCGGGCCTCGCGGGACAGGCCGGGCTGTTGGCGATGAGCGTCGGCCTCGACGTGCATGCGTGGGGATGGCCGCTGTTCCTGACGAGCCTCGCTGGGTTGGCGATTGCGCTCCGCGATCGACGCGGGCGCGCCACGACGCTCGTGCTCGCGCTCGTCGCGATCTCGTACTACGCTGGCTTCGTCGCCGTCGTCCTCTACGACTACGACCGATATCTGCTGCCGATCTGCGTCGTGCAGGCGCTCTTTGTCGGCGTCGCCATCGATCGGCTGGGCGCGTGGCGGATGCCGGTGGCGGCGCTCGTCTTCGGTTACTCGCTGCTCTACGCGGCGACCGTGGACGTCCTGATGATCCGCGACACGCGCTACGATGCGGAGAGCTGGCTGAAGGCGCACGCCGGACGCGAACGGCTCGTCGCGACGACGTTTCCGGATGTGGTCAACCCGAGGACCGGATCGTTCCGATCGGTCGACCTGCACACGGTCGACGATCTGCGGCGGTGGGATCCCGATTTCTTCGTGCTGAACAGCGATTACGCGCGCGCGCTGGCGCCGCACCGGCCGGAGTCCGCGCTCGTCGACGGCCTGCAGCACGGGACGCTCGGCTACCGCCTGGCCTACCGGCGCCGCACGGTGCCGCCGTGGACGTGGCTGCCGCTCGGCCATCCCGACCTGATGGGGCCGCGCGTCGACACCAACGTGTTGTCGTTTCTGCGCGACCTGAGCCCGACTATCGAGATCTACGAACGGGCGCGGTCCTGACGGCGGATTTGATCGCGGTCGACGTCGGCGTCGACGTCACTTCGAGCGTGCTCCGGAGCGACTTGAAGAACGTGTCGGCGATCACCTGATAACCGGCGGGCGTCGGGTGCAGCCCGTCGCAGTCGACGAGCGTCGTCGTATCGCCGCCGAACGCGGCGTTGACGTCGACGAGCGTCACGCCTTCCGACGCCGCCAGGCTGCGCAGGCCGCTGTTGTAGGGATCGACGAACGCCCAGTTGCCGCCGCGTTTGCCGCACGCGTTCGTGTTGGGATTTTCGGGCGGCACGGTCGCCAGATACGTGATCATGCTGCGGCGCTTGGCGTACTCGATCATGTTGCGCATCGCGCCGAGCCCGGATTGATAGTCGGGAAAGTCGTTCACGCCTTCCATCAGCAGCAGGACCTTGTAGGCGCCGCCGTCGATGATCGTCGGCAGCCGGTTGACGCCGTCCTGCGCCAACTCGCCCTGCTTCCCGGCGTTGGCGACGTTGAGCGCGCCCGCCTGCCCCGTGTAGCGCGCCTTCAGTTCGTTGAACAGCAGCGTCGGGTACGATTTCGCAGCGTCGATCTGCAGCGGCCGGATCCACGATGTCACGCCGCCGAGCGTCACGGCGATCGTGCTCTCGGACACGACCTCGCCGGCCGTCATGCTGTCGCCGAACGCAACGAACGATGTCTGGCTGATCTTCGGCGGCACCGTCAATGTGACGTTGAACGAGCACGACGCGGTCACGGCTTTCGAGTCGGTCGCGGTGCACGTCACTTTCGTGGTGCCGATGCCGAAGGTGTCGCCGCTCGCCGGCACGCAGACAGTCTGCGTCGGCGGCGTGCCGCCGGTCGACGTCGCCGGCGGATATTGCATCGGGATCGGCTGCGAGGTGGTCGATTGCTGCGTCTGATCGGCCGGGCACGTCAACACCAGCGCGGCGGGCGGTGGTGGAGGCGGCGGCGTGGACGCGGTTGGAGAACTGCCGCAGGCGGCCGCCAGCACAGAGATGACCAGCGCGCCGCCGCGGCGCCATGTGTAGAAAGGGCGATTCACGATCGGGAATCGCCCCTAGTGTATCTCAGCGACGGAGACGGAGCGTCCGCGCGAGCGAAAACGTAAAGTTCCCGTTGTCGCCGCCCGGCAGCGCGACGACGACGACGTTGGTGCGTTCGCGCAGCGAGGTGACGGTGGTGACGCCGCGCGCGTTGCCAGCGGACAGGAAGAATCCCATCTGCTCGCCCGCCTGCGGCTGGTAACCAGCCATCGGCCCCCACCGCGAATCGTACGCCCAGTTGCGCGCGAACTCCGCGAGGATCGGCGCCCCCGTGCTCGGACGTCCGCGCCACATCTGAATGAAGCCCGACGTGTTCCAGGTGCCGCCCTGATTCACGACGGCCCAGACCGTGTACTCGAGCGGACCGTCCCAGCCCGGAGGCGTGTAGTCCGGCCAGCTGTTGTAGGTCGAGAACTGGAAGGACAACCCCGCCGAACTCGACATCGTCAACTGCTGGATGCAGCCGGTGACCGCCCAGCTCGCGATATCGGGCGGCGAGTTGTAGACGTGCGCCGAGCCGAGGTTCATCTGATCCGAGCCCGCGCACGCACCGCCGCCACCGCCGCCGCCGGGCGGCGGCGTGACGACCGGCTGATCGAGCGTCGCGAACGCGTAGGTTCCCGAGAACGGTCCGGTGGTCGTCGGATCCGACGCGCGCACATGCCAGTAGTAGACGGTGCTGTACTGCAGATCCTGCGGAATCGTCAGCGACGTGTTGCTCGTGCTGGACCCTTCCGCGACGGTCCACACGGCGATCTTGTTCGCGAACGTTGCGCTGTCGGCGACTTCGATCAGATACGTGATGCTCCCGACCGGTCCCGATCGCGGCGCTGGGCTGACGACGAACGTCGGATGCAGCGAATCGGTCGTGGCGTTGGGCGCCGGCGAGACGAGGCCGGGCGCGCCGATCACGATCGGCGTGAAGACGTCGAAGTTGATCGCGGCGGTGAACGAGCCCGTGTTCGCCCCGTCCTGCGCGCGCGCGTGCCAGTAATAGGTGCGGCCGGTCGCGAGCGGGTCCGGCAGCTTGATGCTCGTCTGACCGTCGCCCGGCGTCACGCTGTCGCGCGTGAAGACCTTGTTGGTGAAGTTCGCGTCAGTCGCGACCTCGAACAGATAACTCAGCGGCCGGATGCCGTTGGTCGTCGCGTTGTTGACGGTGAGCGTGATCGGCTGTTTGTCGACCGCGATCTTCGTGCCGGCGGCAGGGTTCATGACGCTCGGCGCCGTGATATTGACGCCCGGAATCGGTCCGGCAACGGTCGGCGCCAGTGGATTCGAGCTCTTCGACGTTTCGCACGCCCCCAGCGTCATGGCGGCGCCCACGAGTACAAGGGTACAGAGAATCCTGACCTTCATAGGTTCACACCATTGCGTATCGGTTCAAATCGTCCGGAGGATTAGACCAGGCTGGGAGCTGGACCGCCCTCGCGGGTAGACGCCGAGTCGTGCGGGAGGCGGTATGGTACCATACGCGCCGGTCCCGTGAAGCGCACGGCGCTCTTCGGCCTCGCGATCGCGCTCGTACTCCTCCGCGCGTTCGTCGCCACCCGCTACGAAGGATTCTTCTTCGACTCGGATCAGGCGATCGTCGGCCTGATGGCGCGTCACCTCAGCCGTTTCCATCACGTTCCGGTTTTCTACTACAGCCTGAACTACATCCTCGCCGTGCAGGCGTGGATCGCCGCGCCGTTCTTCTGGGTGGCGCGGTCGTCGGTCACCGTGCTGCGGCTGCCGTTCGTGCTCTTGAACGCAGGCGTCGCCGTGGCGCTCGTCGCGATGCTCTCACGCGAGATGGCGCTCGCTCCCGAACTCGCGTTCGTCGCCGCGCTCCCCTTCGTCATCCCGACGCCGGCGACGGCGAACGAGATGCTGGAGCTCGCGGGAGCGAACGTGGAGCCGATCGCTTACGTGCTGGCGCTGTGGGCGCTGCGGCGGCGTCCGATCGCGTTCGGCGTGCTCCTCGCGATCGGATACCTGCATCGCGAATTCACGATCTTCGCGCTGCCGGCGCTGCTCGTCGCCGACTGGCGCGAATGGACGCGGTCGATGCGCGTCAGCGTACGGCGCGGCGGCGTGATGCTCGCCGCCTTCGCGGTCGTCTACGTCGTCGTCGGTTTCGCAAAGGCGCGGACGGGATCCGGCGGCATCGGACTGCAGGCCGCGTCACTCGCCGGTCAGATGTGCCTGACGTGGCGCGATCTCGTGGAGCACGGTCACGCGCTCGTGAGCGAGGCGCTGCCGACGCTCTTCGGCATGGTGCCCGCGCCGCTCAGCGCGTTTCGCATGACGACGGATCTGGTCGCCGGCGCGTTCTGGGTGTGGTGGGTGGTGATCGGCGGCCTGATCGTGATGCTGGCGCGCACGCTGCTGACGGCTCGCCGCACGCCGACGCGTGCTCCCGCGCCCTTCGCGGCCTACCTGACCCTGTGCGGCCTCTTCACCGCCCTCGCCTATCCGCTCTCGTGCAACGTCGCCCTGCACACGCCGCCGCTGCTGCGGTATCTGCTGCTCGCCGTCCTCATCCCCATCGGCCTCGGCGCGGGGTTCCTGGCGCGCGAGCGCTCGCCGCTCTGGCGCGGACTGGTGATCGCCGCGCTGCTCGTCTGGTCCGCCGCGAACCTCACCGACAACGTGCGCCTGATCCGCGCGGCGGCCGCGGATCGGCCGGTCAGCGAACACCGTCTCCTCGCCGACTACCTCGTCGCGCATCGCATCCGCTACGCGCGCGCCATCTACTGGGACGCGTATGTCGTCGACTTCCTGTCACGCGAACGCGTGACGGTGGCGTCGACCGACATCATTCGGATTCCGGAATATCAGGACGAAGTGGAGGCGCACGCCGCGGACGCGGTGATGCTTCAGCGGGTGCCGTGCAGCGGGGACGAACGCGTGGCGTCCTGGTGCGTCCAGAAACCCTGAACGCACCAGGATCGAACAGCGCTTAGTGGCGCTTCAAGCCGAGCGTGCGACCGCCCGGCAGCGTGAACGTATAGAGCGCAGGGTCGTTGTTGTGCCACTGCACCATGGCGACGTTCGAACGCTCGCAGACGCGCGGGCACGAGGCCGCCGTGTAGGCCTGACCGCGCAGGTTGCCGGCGCCCACCCAGATGCCGACCGTTTCACCGTCCTGGGGCTGGTACCCGAGCAGGCCGCCCCAGCGCGCGTCGTAGAACCAGTTCTGCCCGACGTAGGACGGCGGTGTCGACGCGCCGAGGTCGCGGCCGTACCAGAACTGCACCACGGCCGAGCACATCCACGTGCCGTTGCGATTGCCGCACAGGCCGAGCGTGTACTGCAGGCTGCCGTCGCCGAACGGCGTGTCGGGCCAGCGATCCGGGCTGTCGCGCTTGTCGAAGTCGACGAGGAACGCGTCAACCGTGAAGTTGACCGACGTGATGTGCGCCGTCTCCGGCCAACTGCCGACGTCGGGCGGGTTGTCGAAGATCTGCGCCTGACGCATGTCGAACGGCACGTACTTGAACGACCACACATCCGAGAACTGACTCTGGACGTTGTTCGTGCTGTCGATCGCCTGGACGCGCCAGTAGTAGGTGGCGTTCGGCGTCAGGTTCGCGCTGACCGTCGCCGTCGTCTGTCCGCCGCCGCCTTCGGCGACGACGTTGGACGCGAGGATCGAGGCGAACGCGCTCGAGTTGGAGATCGCGAACGAATAGACCATCGTCCCGACCGGTCCCGTTCGGGAGGAGTTCTGGATCGTGAAGGTCGGCGACGAGCCGCCCGACTGCGCGCCGTTGGCCGGCGACACCAGCGTCGGCGGTTGGATGACGATCTGCGGTCCGACGTTGAACGTGCGCGCCTTCGAGTACGGCCCCGTCGCACCGCCGGCCACCGCACGCGCGCGCCAGAAGTAATCCTTGTTCCCGGCCAGCGTGTCGATCTTCAGGCTCGTCGTCCCGCTCCCGGCCGCGACGCCGTCCTTCGAAAAGACGACGTTCGAGAAGCCGGAGTCGCTGGCGACCTGGAAGGAATAGGTGATCGTCCCGGACGTCGCGGCGGCGTTGTTGATCGTCAGCGTCAACGGCTGATCGGTGTACTTGAATTTCGTGCCGTCCGCCGGGGTGACCGGCGTCGGCGAGGTGATGGTGATGCCGGTCGCGGCGTCCTTCACGGACGCGGTCGCGGCGTCCGCCACGGACGCGGCGTCAGTCGGACGCGTCGGGCTGCTCTTGGTGCAGGCCGCCGCACCGACGGCGAGAACCAAAGCTGTACACACACAGAGATTCAGTTTCATCGTGCTCCTACCAAATTCGTCGAGCGATGCCGGATTCGTTCACGTCGCCGCGACAAAGGCTGGGAGGCTTGCCGCCGGCTGTGCGGGAGACAGTAGGATACGGGTAACCTCGTATAAGGTCAAGCGTTTACCGAGCTCAACGAGGCTCGATCCAGGCGCCGAGGAACCGGACGTCCGGACTCCCCGGCTCGAAATCGGCCGGACGCGCCCCGTTCGCGACGGTGACTCGAATCCGCGGCGACTTCAGCGCGACGACGGCCGACGCGCCCGCCGCGAGCGTCAGGTCCTGACGCCAGCCGTCGCCTTCGATGCCGACACGATTCGCGATCGGCGGCGTCCGAACCAGCAGTTCCACCGGGCGGCCGTCGTCGCCGAGCACGGCGAAGTCCGCGGACGCGCCGCCCTGGACCCACGTCCCGTTCGGTTCCATGAACGCGCGGCCGCCGAGCAGGAACATCAGCGTGTGTCCGTATCGCGCCGCATGATCCGCTTCGCCATCGGCGATGCGGTGACGCGAGCCCGGCACGACCGTCGCGCGAACGGTGACGCGATCGATCGCCGCCCGCAGCGCGGGGTCGGCGTCCACGATCAGCGCGGGTGACGCCACCGGCACGACGAATTCGCGCCGCCACACGCCCGCGGCGCCCGTCACGTCGACGGTCCACGCCGGACCCAGCGCGCGATCGAGCGCGGCTGTCAGCCTGCCGTTGGCGGGATGCGAGAGCGTCAGCTCGATCGCGTAGGTCGCCGCCGGCACGTGACGCACGTCCGCGAGCGGCGCATCGTGGTGCGGCGGCGCGTCGACGAGCGCGAGCCGCGGCGGCACGTCGACGCGTCGGATACGGCGCAGCGGCGACAACGACACGGCGAACTGCGGCGCATCGCCGTCGTACGCGCGCAGATAGCCGAGAGCGCCGCCGTCCGGCGTCACCGGGCGCGCGTCGTTCATCTGCCACACCAGCGTCGCCGCCGCCATCGTCAGCAGCAGGACGGCCGCGCCGAGCGCGAGGGTCTGCGCGTCGCGGCGCAGCCGCAGCACGACGGGAAGATGCGCGAGCGCCATCGCCACGGCGGCGACGCCGAGCCACACGAGCGCCTGCTGTAGCACCTGACGCGGCTCGCTCCGGAACAGGCTCGGCACCGCCGCGGTCAGATCCACGATCGGCGAGAGCCAGGCGATCAGCCGCGACGCGCCGTCCCGGAAATTGAGCAGCAGCGCGCCGCGGTCGACGGCGACGACGGTCAGCGTGACGGCGCCGCTCAGCGCCAGCGCGGCGAGCGCCAGCGCGCGCGATGTCGGCCGGCGAATCGCGTCGAACCACGCCGCCGCCGGGATCGCGAGCGGCAGCAGCACGGGCACGAGGAATCGCGCCGGCGTCGTGTAGCCGCCCCACCACATTTGAAACGCCGCCACGGCGATCGCGTACGGCGCGAGCGAGACGACCAACTCGAGCGCGACACGCGTGTGGCGTTTGATGAGCGGGATGAATCCGAGCGCCGCAAAGAGGTAGACCGGTGCGTTCGTCAGCAGGCCGAACTGCTGATCGAACAGCAGGCCCGCGCTGCCGCGCGGCAGACTGGCGAGCGCCATCTGCGGCGCGCCCCCGTACGGCGCGCGCGGATCGGGCGTGCCGTAGATCGCGTAGAAGAACGCGAACCACGCCACCGCGCTGACCGCCGGCGCCGCCAGCAGCGCGGCCGCCCGCGCGAGTGCCGATCGGATGGCCAGTGTGTCGGCCGGGCGGAACTGCCGCGCGACGATCACCGCCGCGAGCGGCGCCGCCAGCAGCACGTCGCGCGTGTGCAGCCACGGCAGCAGCGCGAGCGCGACGCCGGTCAGTGCGAGCCTCCGCCGCGTCGCCTGCGACCCCGCGAGCGCCGTCGCAATGGCGAGCATGACGATTGCACCCGCCGGCGCATCGGGATACACCATGAACGTCTGCACGAAGAACGGTTCGGACAACGCGACGACCGCCCAGCCGAACCACGCGGCCTCCGCGTTGCCGGTGATGCCGAACGCCGTCGTCCACGCGAGCGCGGCCGCCGCGGCCGCGACGAGCGCGAGGAACACCATCACGCCCGGATAACCGGCGACCGCAAACACCGGCGCGACGACGGCTGGGAGTCCTGGCGCGTGGATCGAATAGATCTGATCGTTCGTGCCGCGGCGCAGGTAGTCGGGCCGCAGCTCGCCTGGGAAGTACGCGTGGTAATCGCCGCGGCGGTGGTTGTTCTCGATCTGCAAGTCGTGATCGGTCAGCAGGCTCTGCGCGATCACCAGATAGTGCGGCTCGTCGCCCGCCGGCAGTTGCGGCGACACCCGCCACGCGGCGGCGAGGAACAACACGGCCGCAGTCCCGAGCGCGATCCACGGCGCGCGGCGCGGATCGACGGCCATCCGCCGCGTCAGCACCGGCGCCGCGATCGCGGCGGCCACAATCAGCGCAATCCACCCCGCGGCATGCCCCGTCCAGACGAGAAACGCCGGCGGCACGCGCATCGGCATCCACGGCAGCAGCAGGACGAGCGCGAGGAGCGCGGCGACGCGCCGCCGTACGAGCACGGCGACGCCGACGCTCGCGACGAGCCACCAGATCGACGGCGTCAGGCCGAAGCGCGCGTGCGCCGCGCCGTACGCGATCGCGCCGCCGCCGAGCCACGCGGCGAACGCGATGCTGAGGATGCGGACGATCACGCTATCGCGTGGAGAAGATTCGCTCGACCGGCTGCGTCTCGCGAATCTCCCGGATCACGTAGGTCGGCTTGTTCTGCGATTCGTGGTAGGTCCGCGCCTGGATCTCGGCGAGGAGGCCGAGCGTCATCAACTGCACGCCCGTCATGATCAGGACGACGCCGAGCAGCAGCAGCGGATAGTGGGCGTTGAGCGAGATCACTTCGCGCAGGCGTTCGACGGCGAGCCACGCGCTGATCACGCCGCCGACAAGCGTCATCGATCCGCCGACGAGGCCGAAGAGCTGCAGCGGCCGCGTCGAGTACGTGAGCAGGAACTTGACCGTCAGCAGATCGAGGACGACGCGCACCGTGCGGCCGATGCCGTACTTCGACCGGCCGTACTTCCGCGCGCGGTGGTTCACCGGCATCTCGGTGATGCTCGACGTCTGCTCGCTGGCAATCGCGGGCAGGAACCGGTGCATCTCGCCGTACAGCTTCATCGGTTTGACGATCTCGGCGCGAAACACTTTCAGCGAGCAGCCGTAGTCGTGCAGGTGCACGCCGGTGACGCGGGAGATGAGCGCGTTGGCCAGCATCGACGGCAGCCGACGCGACACGAACGGGTCCTGCCGATCCTTGCGCCAGCCGCATACGATGTCGGCGCCGCGCTCGAGCTCGGCGATCATCGCCGGAATCTCCGCCGGATCGTTCTGCAGATCGCCGTCCATCGTCACGATGTAGCGGCCGCGGGCGTGGTCGAAGCCGGCGGCGAACGCGGCGGTCTGGCCGAAGTTGCGGCGGAAGCGGATGACGCGCAGCCGCGGATCGGCGGCCTGCATCCGCGCGAGGATGTCGAAGCTCGTGTCGGTGCTGCCGTCGTCGACGACGAGGATCTCGAAGGGACGCCCCCAGCGGTCGAGCGTCTCCGTCAGCTCGCGCACCAGCTCCGGCAGCGACGCCGCTTCGTTCCGGACGGGAATGACGACGGAGAGATCCACCGCAGGCATTTTATCGGCTTTTCGCCGCGTGCGCTTTGGTCCAGAGCAGGTACGCGACGAAGCCGCCGGCGAGCACCCCCACGGTGACGAGCGACACGAGCACCGCGTGCTCGCTGACGAACGTCATCGTGCGGTCGCCGTATTCGATCGCGAGCAGCCCCAGCAGCAGGTAGCGCGCGCCGCGGCCGATCACGATCGCGAGCGTGAACTGTCCCGCGCTGATGCCGGTCACACCAGCGAGCAGGACGAAGATCTTGAACGGCGCCGGCGGCGGAAGCAGCGACGGGATGAGCACCGTCATGACGCCGTGCCGCTGGAACGCCGCGCGGGCCTTCTCGACGCTGCCGCCGGAGAAATGCCGGCGCACGAGCGCTTCCCCGCCCTTCAGCCCGATGTAGTACATGACGAGGCAGCCGGCGAGCGAGCCGGCCAGCGTCGCCGCGACATACAGCAGCATGCGCGACTTGTGCTGCGTCACCATGTAGACGACGAGGATGTCGGCGATCTCGGGCAGCGAGAGAAACGACGAGTCGAGGAACGCGATGAGGAAGAGACCGGGTGCTCCGAGCGCCAGCGCGAGCGCGCGCAGTCGGCCGACGAATCTGCCCATTAGAATAAACAGGTGATTATACCGTTCGCGATCGTCGGCGCCGTGTGGGGCGCGATCGTCGCGTGGCACTATCACCGGCTCGGGCTCACGCTGACGCACTACGACGCACGCGGACACCTCGTCGTCGCGCGGCGGATCTTCGACAGCATCACACCCGGCTGGCAGCAGATCGGCGCGGTGTGGCTGCCGCTGCCACACCTGCTGAACGCCATCCCCGTCCAGGCCGATCGCTTCTATCGCACCGGCGCCTCGGCGGTGGCGATCTCGATCGCGTCGTTTGCGATCGCGGTCGCCGCCATCGCGTGGATCGTGCAGCGCGTCACCGGATCGCGTCCCGCGGCGGTCGCCGGCGCAGCCGTCTTCGCGCTGAACCCGAACGTGCTGTACCTGCAGTCGACGCCGATGACCGAGCCGCTGCTGCTCGCGTCGACGACCGTGGCGATTGCGATGCTGATGGCGGACGCCGCGACCGGCGCGCGACGCTCGAGCGCACCGAGCGCGGCAGCCGCGGACGGCACGAGCGCCTTCAGGCGAGCGACCTCGATCGCGTTCGCGCTTGCGTGCCTCACCCGCTACGAAGCGTGGCCCGTCACCGCGGCGGCGATTGCGGCCGGGCCGTTCGTCCGCTGGCGCCAGGGACGCGCGCTGGTCGATGGCTGCCGCGACGCCGCCTCGCTCGCGCTCTATCCGGCCGTCGCGATCGCTGGCTTCTCGCTCTTCAGCCGCGTCGTCGTCGGTCAGTGGTTCGTGAGCGGCGATTTCTTCGTGCCGGAGAACAAGGCGCTCGGCGATCCGGTGATGGCGCTGAAAGAGATCGGGTGGGGCACGCAGATGCTGAGCGGATCGCTGCTCGCCTGGATCGCGGGCGCTGGCCTGGCGTTTCTCGCCGTGCGCGCGCTGACGCGCCGCGAGGATGCGCCGAATCTGTTTCCGCTGGCGCTGCTGGCGATGGCGGCCGTCGCGTGGTCCGCGTTCGAGAAGGGGCACCCGTTCCGGATCCGCTACATGGTGCCGCTGATGACCGTCGAGGCGATCGGCGCCGGCGCGCTGGCCGGTGCCGCACGGTCGCTGGATGCGTCGCGCGCCAGAATCGTCTCGTCGGTGATCGCGCTTGCCGTGCTCGCGACGACGGTCTACGAGCTGCGGCCGCTCGACGCGCAGGCGCCGATGGTGGTCGAAGCGCAATGGGACCGGCCGAACCTCGCCGCCCGCGCGCGCGTCACCGCGTGCCTCGGCACACCTGGAGACGGCCGAAAGATCATGGCGAGCATGGGCTCGCTCGGTCACTACATGCAGGAAGCGTCGGCACAGGGCTTCGCGATCCGCGACTTCCTGCACGAAGGGAACGGCGACATCTGGCTCGCGGCGCTCGAGTCGCCGCGGCCGTTCGCCGATTGGATTCTCATCGAGGAGAAGGCCGAGGGCGGCGACATGCTCGCGAAGATCGCGCGCGCGCGGCCGTCATTCCTCGACGGCTACACGCGCGTGTGCGAAGGCGCGGGCATGGCGCTCTATCGCCGCGAACCTCAGAAGCGGTAGCCGATCGTCACCAGGTAGTTGAAGCCGGTGAGATCGATCTTCGACCCGAGGAACTGATCGGTCGGGAGATCGCCCTTCGCGTTCTGATACCGGATCTCCGCGCCGACCACCGCCGACCCGACCGGGATGCGAACGCCGCCGAGGACGACCGGCCCCGTCGCGGTCCCCGAACCGACGAAATTCGCCGGGTAGATGGTGTTGTCGGTGAAGTCGACGAAGTTGCCGGTCTCGGTATAGCGGAAGGCGAACACGCCGACGCCGCCGCCGATGTACGGCGTGACGCCGTGGCGTCCGAGCGGCAGCCACCGCACCGTCGCCGTGAACGGCACGACGCGCAGCCGCAGATCCTGCGTGATCTCGCCGCCGCTCTGATCGGTGAAGTCGGCATAGCTCGTCGTCACCGTCTTGCCGTAGTAGCCGAGGCTCGCGCCCGCCTCGAACATCGGCCCGAGCCCGACGAGCCACTCGCCGCCGAAGGTGAAGCCGTTCAAGTCGCTGACGTTGATGCCGTTCGACTGGTCGAACGTCGCGAGAATCGCGCTGTCCTGGACCAGCACGTCGTCGTTGCCGCGCGCGTCGAGCGTGCGCGGCATGAAGCCACCGAGGAAGAAGTTCACCTGTTGCTGGGCCGACGCCGTGGACGGAAGGAACAGGGCGAGCCCGAGAACTGCAGCAATCGAAGTCGTCAGTCGGCGCATGACCGCTTCCGAAGCACGACGAATGCCAGAGGTCAGGCCGTTCCTTTACGCGCCCGCTTCGCCCGAAACGCGCGGATGACCTCGACCATGGGTCCGTGGAGGTGAGCATTGGCGGCGAGGACATGTCCACCGCGGGAGACGAACGGCTGCCCGTCGGTGTCGGTCACGACACCGCCCGCTTCCGAGACGATGAGCGCGCCGCCCGCGATGTCCCAGGCTTTGAGATCGGTCTCCCAGAACCCGTCCATGCGCCCGGCGGCGACGTAGCAGAGGTCGATGGCTGCGGACCCGAGTCGACGAACGGCGCGCGCCTGCCCGACGAACTCGCCGAACAGCCCGACGATCTCGTCGACGCGCGTATGGACGTCGTACGGGAAGCCCGTGACCAGCATCGCGTCGACCAGCTTCTCGGCCCGCGAGACGTGAATCGGTTTCCCGTTCAGATACGCGCCGCCGCCGCGTTCGGCCGTGAACAGTTCGCGCCGCGACGGGTCGTACACCGCCGCGACCTCCGGCACGCCGTCGATCTCGAGCGCGAGCGACGCGCAGAAGATCGGCAGGCCGTGCGCGTAGTTCGTCGTCCCGTCGATCGGATCGAAGATCCAGCACGGGCCCGCCGGCGCCTCTTTCGCGCCGCCCATTTCCTCGGCCAGAATCTGGTGATCGGGAAAACGCTCGGCGATGAGGGCGCGGAACATGCGCTCGACGGCCACGTCGACCTCGGTGACGAGATCGATCGTGCCTTTCATGTCGATGTGGAGATCGCTGCCGAATTTTTCGAGCTGGAGCTCGCCGGCTTTCACGACCGCTTCGACCGCGGTCGTCATGAAGATCGGATCGGTCACGCGCTGGCGGGCTGCACGCGCTTGACCATGTGGATTTCCATGCCGCCTTCGGGGACGCGGTGCAGATGGACGTCGTCCATGAAATTGCGGATGAGGAAGATGCCGCGCCCGCTCGACTTCAGCAGGTTCTCCGGCGCGAGCGGGTTGGCGACCAGGTCGGGATCGAATCCTTCGCCCTGATCGCGCACCCGGATCGACAATTCGGGAACGTCCACCGTCGTCGTTTCGAACTCGACGAAGACGCGCTTGCTCGAGTCGTTGCGGTTGCCGTGCTTGATGGCGTTGATGACCGATTCGCGGATGGCGACGCTGACCCAGTGGGCGGCGTCCTCGTCGAGCCCGACGCTATGCGAGACGTGATCCGTGACGACCTGGACGAAGTCGACCATCTCGAACACACTGCTGAACTCGAGCCGGACGATGTGGTGACCGTTAGGCGCCACGCGACCCTTTTGTATCATAGTTGGGCTGGAAAGATGCCTCCGCTTGTTTCCGCCGCCATCATCCCGGCCCGACGCGTGCGCGGCCGGCTGACGGTTCCCGGCGACAAATCGATCTCCCATCGCTACGCGATCCTCGGTGCGCTCGCCGATGGCCGATCCGAGCTGTCGAACTATGCGCCCGGTGCCGACTGCCACTCGACGCTCGCATGCGTAAGCCGGCTCGGCGTCGAGGTGAAGGAAGGCGCGTCCGGCTCCGTCACTCTACTGGGACGAGGGTTAGGGCGTCTGCGTTCAGCCGACGGTCCGCTCGACGCCGGCAACTCCGGCACGACCATGCGCCTGATGGCGGGCGTGCTGGCGGCGCATCCCTTCACGTCGACGCTGGTCGGCGACGCGTCGCTCTCCCGTCGGCCGATGCGGCGCGTGATGGCGCCGCTAGCGCTGATGGGCGCGTCGATCGAGGCGGTCGACGGCCACCCGCCGCTGACGATTCACGGCGCGCGCCTGCACGCCACCCACTTTCGTCCCGAGACGCCGAGCGCGCAGGTCAAGAGCGCCGTCCTGCTGGCCGGCCTCCATGCCGACGGCACGACGCGCGTCACGGAACCGACCGCCACCCGCGATCACACCGAGCGTGCGCTCGCCGAGTTCGGCGTGTACGTCGGCGTCGACGGCCTGACGATCGCGATCGACGGCGGCCAGCCGCTGCACGCGCGGACGCTCGTGGTGCCCGGCGACTTCTCATCCGCTGCGTTCTGGCTCGTCGCCGCGGCGCTGCGGCCGGGATCGGCGATCACGATCGAAGACGTCGGCCTGAATCCGACGCGGACGGCGCTGCTCGGCGTGCTGCGGCGGTTCGGCGCGCGCGTCGACGCCGCGACGACGTCGACGACGGCCGGAGAGCCGCGCGGTACGGTGACGGTCGAAGCGGCGAACGCGCGCGCGATCGACATTGCGCCCGGCGAGGTGCCGGCGCTGATCGACGAGCTGCCGGCAATCGCGGCGCTCGCCGCCGGCGGCGCCGACGTCGTGGTCCGCGGTGCGGCCGAGTTGCGCGTAAAGGAGAGTGATCGCATTGCGACGCTCGTGCGCGGATTCCGCGCGCTCGGCTTCGAGGCCGACGAAGCGCCCGACGGCTTCGCGATCCGCGGCAACCAGCGGCCGATCGGCGGCGTCGCCGATGCGCACGGCGATCACCGCATGGCCATGGCGTTTGCCGTCGCCGCCCTCGCGGCTCAGGGTCCCTCCACGATCGACGGCGCTGACGCCGTCGCCATTTCTTATCCCGGGTTCTTCGAGACGCTCCCGCGGCTCGTGGCGTCGTGAAAGCGGACAAGATTTACCTGGTGGGGTTCATGGGCGCGGGTAAGACGACGCTCGCGAAGGCGCTCGCCAAACGCCTGGACTGGGAGGCGGTGGACATCGACGAGCGCATCGAAGCGCGCGAGCACGCGAGCGTGTCCGATATTTTCGCCCGACACGGCGAGGCCTACTTCCGCGCCGTCGAGCGGGCGGTGCTCGCCGACGAGCTCGGCAAACCCCATCGCATCGTCGCCACCGGCGGCGGCACGTTCGCGGACGTGCAGAACCGTGCAGCGATTCAGCGCGACGGCGTCTCGGTCTGGCTCGACGTCCCGCTCGACCGGCTGGTCAATCGTGTGCCCGCGGACGGGCGCCGTCCGCTCGCCGCCGATCGCGTCGGGTTCGAACGCTTGTATCATCAACGGCGCGCCGCCTACGAGCAGGCGCATGTTCGGCTGGATGCCGGTCGCGTGGGAGTTGACGCGCTGGTGGAACAGCTCGTCGACTGGCTCGGGGCATGAGATACCTCGTCCTCACGGACATCCACGCCAACCTCGAAGCGCTCGACGCGGTCGTCGCCGATGCGCGGGCGCGCGGCTACGACCAGACCCTCGTCCTCGGCGATCTCGTCGGCTACGGCGCCGACCCGAACGCCGTCGTCGAGCGCGTCCGCTCGATGAAGCCGACGGCGATCGTGCGCGGCAATCACGACAAGGTCGCGTGCGGCGTGGAGCAGGCGGACGGCTTCAATGCGGTCGCCAAGAGCGCGGCGCGCTGGACGCTCGACGTGCTCCTCCCCGAGTACCGGCAGTGGCTCGCCGCCCTGCCGGAAGGGCCGATCGACGTCGACGACACGGTGCAGATTTGCCACGGCTCGCCGTTCGACGAGGACGCCTACATCTTCGACGAGCTCGACGCGCTCCGCGCGCTGAAGATCGCGTCACGGCCGCTGTGCCTGTTCGGGCACACGCATTACCCGGTCACCTTCGAGTTGTCGGCGGATGGGTTCGACAGCATCGGGGCGTCCGGCGCCGCGGAGTCGGTGCTCAAGATGCGGCCCGGGGTGAAATATCTGATGAATCCAGGCTCGGTCGGCCAGCCGCGCGACGGCGATCCGCGCGCGGCCTACGCGATCGTCGACACCGCGCGGCAATGCGTGGAGCTGATGCGGCTGAAATATCCGGTGGAAGAAGCGCAGGCGAAGGTCATCCGCGCGGGCCTGCCCGAAGTCCTGGCGCAGCGACTGGCAGTGGGACGGTAGAGAGAAAGGTAAAAGTTAGAAGTTAAAAGTGAAAAGTTAACTGTTAGCTTTCTGTTTCAACTTGGCCGCGCGCTCTTCGCGGCGGCGCAGTTCCGCGGCGTAGGCGTCGCGCGCGGCGCGCGAGCCGAGAATCCACCCGAGCACGACGCCGACGAGCAACACCGCGGGGATGAAAATGAAATGGCCCGCGGTCATCGCCCGCCCTTCACCGTTCGCTGCTCGAGCGCGCGCATGTCGGCTTCCACCTTGTTCAGGCGCCGCGCGACCGTCCAGATGTAGAACACCATCAGCAGCAGGAACACGGCGTACGCCGTCACGAGCAGCGGCGCCGCCGGCAGCTTCTCGGTCTCCGGCAGGCCGTTCACGGGTACGAACTCGCTCTGTCCGGCGGACGACTGCGCGTACAGCGGCGCGGCCAGGAGCAGCATCGACATCAGCGCGGTGAAGAAGCGGCGGATCATCGGTCAGTCCTCATGAGCAAGATAGAGCTCGTCGAGCGCGTCCTGGCGCTCGGCCAGGCGGACGCGCAGATTCAACAGCAGCAGGAACAACAGCACGAACGCCAGCATGCTGATCAGCAGCGGCGCCGCCATCCCTTGCGGGTTGGCAACGATGTCGGGGACGACGCTCGTCTTCGGGTGAATGGTGCGCCAGATGTTCACCGACACGTACAGGAACGGCGACACGGCGGCGCCGAAGATGCCGACCGCGGCGGCGAGCTTCTCCGATCCCGGGCCGCCGTACTTGCGGACCATCAGGTAACCGCCGAAGATCAGCCACAGCAGCAGCGAAATCGTCAGCCGCGGATCCCACTGCCACCAGACGCCCCACGCCTTGCGCGCCCACAGCGGCCCGCTGATCAGGCCGTTGGCGCCGAACAGCAGCACGAGTTCCGCCGCCGAGACGGCATAGCGATCCGCCACGCGGCTTCCCTTGAACAGGTACACGATGCTGCCGACCGCGCAGACGGCGAGGCCGCAGTACATCGCGACCCACGACGGCACGTGGTAGTAGAAGATCTTCTGGATCAGCAGCATCGTCGATTCGTACGGCGCGTTGGCGATCAGGAACGGCGTCGTGACGAACACGAGCGCGGTGACGATGGCCAGCGGCGTGAAGAGCTTTCGCATAGTCCCTACTCGTTCATCAACGGTTCGAACGTCCAGAGCGCCAGCGTGAGGAAGACGACGTCCATCGCGAACAGGATCGACAGCCACATCGTCGCGGTCGGCAGATCGGCCGGCGACTCGAGCAGCGCCGCGGTCCCGCGGACGCCACAGATGATCACCGGAACGGTGACGGGATACAACAGAATCGGCAGCAGCACGTCGCGCGTCCGCGAACGCATGAGCATCGCGGCGAACAGCGTCCCGACCGCCGCGAAGCCGATCGTGCCCGTCGCCAGGAACGCGGCGAGAAACAGCGGCCGGTCGAACATCGGCGACGCGAACAGGAACGCGATGAGCGGCACCAGGATCACCTCGTCGAGCGCCAGCAGCACGATCATGCCGAGCAGCTTGCCGACGTAGAGCGCCGGCCGCGGCGACGGCGCGAGCAGCAGCGCCCGCAACGTCTCGGCATGTCGCTCGCGCTCGAACGTCCGCCCCAGCGCGAGCGTTCCGGAGAAGGCCACCGCAATCCAGAGAATCGCCGGCGCGGCGTCGGGCGGCGCCTGCCCTTCTCTCACGAACGCGAACGAAAACACCAGCACGCACGCGACGGCGAAGAACAGCGTCGTCATCACGATCTCGAGCGTCTTGATCTCGATCGCGAAATCTTTGCGGAGCACGAGCAGCGCGGTTCGCACGAACATCGGCGTGCCGCGGCGCGGGGCGGCCGCGTGGCGTTCGTCGAGCGCGACCTCGGTCGGCGAGCCGTTCATGCGGCTCCTATGGCGCTGCGATAGCGGGAGCGCAGGCCCGTGGCGGCTGGTTCGTCCGCGAGCAGGCGTCCGCCGCGCACGAGCGCGACGCGCGTGACCAGACCGTCCGCGATGTCCAGATCGTGCGTGGCGACGACGACGATCGCGCCTTCGGCGGCAAGCGCGATCAGCCGCCGCGACACCAGGCTGACCGCCGCGTCGTCCAGTCCGGTGAACGGCTCGTCGAAGAGCACGAGGCGCGGCCGGTGCAGCAGCGCCCGCTCGAGCGCCAGCCGCTGACGCATCCCGCGCGAAAATCCCTGCACGTCGTCGTCCGCGCGGTCGGCGAGGCTGGCGCGCTCGAGCGCCGCCGGCACGGCGGTCGCGGCGTCGACGCCGTAGATGCGCGCGAAGAAGTCGAGGTTCTGACGCGCGGAGAGCTCGGGATACAGATACAGCTCGTGCGCCAGCAGGCCGATCCGATCGCGCAGGGCGGCGCCCGCGTCCTTCGCGAGGTGGCCGCCGTAGCGGACTTCCCCGCTGGTCGGCGCGGCGAGCGTGGCGAGCAGGCTGATGAGCGTCGATTTGCCGGCGCCGTTCGGCCCGAGCAGGCCGACGATGTCGCCGGACCGCAGCGTCAGCGAGACGTTGGACAGGGCGCGTCGGCGTCCGAAATGCCGCGAGACCTCGTTGACGTCAACCGCATTGAAGTCGAATGTACCCACGTCAGGCTGCGAGCCCCGCACGGTCGGCCGGGCCGGGTCCGGCGTCGTCGCTGTCGAGCGCGCCGTACACCTGCTCGAGCGATGCGACGAGCTCCTCGCGGCGGAACGCGTAGCGGCGATCATCGACGCGCCCCTTCGCGTGATCGTGCTCGAGACGCACGAGCTCGTTCAAGAGCTTGTCCTTCTTCGCCTGAAGACGCTTGCGTTCGGCCGCCGCCGCCGCGGTGTCGTCCTCCGACGAGGTGGACGCCCACCCGCCCACCGCGAGAATCGCGACCGCGAGCGTGAGCGCGATCCAGCGCGGCGCCGCGCTGTGATGCGGAATGCCGGTGACGTCCAACTGCACCGGTGTCCCGGCCGCCACCGCGCCGCCGCTGCCGGCGATGTACTGTTCGCCGTCCGCCGGCATCTCTTTCTGCGTCGGCACCTGCGGCGAGGTGAACGCCGTGTCGCCGACCTTCTTCACCACGACGCCGAACTGCTCGATGTTCGCCGGAAAGACCTGCGTGATGCTCGCGGTGCCGTCGGTCGACGGCAGCTCGTAGGCCACCTGCACGAACGTGTGGCCGGGCGGGAACGGTCCCGGGATCGCCAGCCGGTTCTTCTGCAGCGTCGCGAGCGGCGACGAGCCTTCCATGATCGTCGCGCTCTGCGCGCCCGGCGGCAGGTTGAACGCGAACACGGTCGGCGGATTGACCGGCACGCGCGCCGTGTTCGACACGTCGAGGAGGTAGTAGACGTCGATCGCCTCCTCGGTCGGCTGCATGACGATGCGCGATTCGTTGGTGATGACGACCTGACCGCTGATCGGCTTCGCGTCGGGCTCGGTCGCCGGCGCTTTCGACGTGTCGGTCGCAACGAGCATCAGGCGCACGCCGCCGTGCTCGGGCACCGGGAACTCTTGCGAGTCGAGCTGCTCGCCGTCGACCGTCGTGCTCGCCTTGACGGTGTCGCCCGGCGTGAGGTCGGTGAATTCGGCGCGGCCGCTCGCGCCGGTCTTGACCGTGAGGGTCTTCGAGCCGACGCGGAGCTGCACCGGCTGATTCGTGATGTTGTTCGACAGGTCGCCGCGGATGACGCGCACCGAAATCGCGCGGTCCGGCAGATCGGTGACGGGCCGCGGGATGCCGGACATCTGTTTCATGTCGGGCATCGCGAAGCCGCCCGGCTGCGCGAACGACGCGGTGCACGTCAGCAACTCGAGGACCGCCAGCGCGACGAGCACCCTGGTCTTCACAGCTTCGCCCCGCATCCCTTGCAGAACTTCGCGTCGTGATCGTTGACCGTCGCGCAGCTCGCGCACAGGCGTTCGGCCGATGCGTCGCGCTCCGACGCCGCCTCGCTCTGGTCTCCGACGCCGGAGCGCGAGGCGTTCGCCGAGCGTCCGCCCAGGCGCGCGGCCAGATCTCGTTCGATCTGCTCGCGGTATCCGGATCCGGCGTCGAGCTGTCGCATCAATCGCGCGGCGCGCGCGCGAAGGCGGCCCGACATCTCCGTGAAATCCGATTCGGCGAGCTTGCCCATCGCGCGGTCGAACTCGAGCTCTTTGATCGCGCGCAGCGTGAGGTGCTTCTCGCGCTCGAGCGCGGCGCGCGTCCGATGGCCGATCATCGCGACGCGGTCGTCGTCCCCCGACACGAGCGGACGCAGGGTCCGCAGCGCCGCGATGCCGACGAGCACCGTCGTCGCCATCAGCACGCCGACGAGGACGACGGTCGTCACGCCCTGTCCGCGGACGAGGAACGTCACCGCCGTGGCGCAGCCGAGCCCGGCGAGGACGAAGAACTGCCAGGGCTGGAGCCCTTCGGCGCTCTCCTGTTTGTTAGTCAAGGTCGCGGAGTTCATCGTCGATCCGTTCGCTGACGTCGGCGTCGAGCGCCGGCGCCTGTTCGTGCTGCTGCGCGCCGTCGTGATGCGACCACTTCACCGCCGCGAACCCGATCGCCACGATGCCCGTCGCGCCGAGGACGTACGGCAGGAGCCACGCCACGCGATTGAAGCCGCGATCGATCGGCGCCTGCAGGAACTGCTGGCCGCCGTAGATGCCGACGAACGCCTCGATGATCTGATCGTGGGTCTTCCCCTGGTCGATCTGCGCGCGCAGTTGATCGCGCATCTCCTGCGCCTGGCCGCACGTGCACGTCGTCAGCGGCTCGTGCGCGCAGCCGCCGCACGTGCACCCCATCTCGCGGCGCAGCTGATCCTCGAGCGCGTTCTTCGGCGGCGCGATCGCGAGGCTCGCGTTCGGCTGATGGGCGCCCGTCATCTGCGCGGACGCCGACGGCGCGCCGCACAGCACCAGCAGCAGGACCATGGCAACCGTCGTCGCCGCCGCGCCCGCTTCGACCGGCAGCTTCGCCATCGCGAACGAGTACGCGCGCTCCGGCAAGAGCGCGATGCCGGTGCCGAAAGCGAGCACGCCGAACCCGAGCCAAATCCAATCGACGAGCGGGTTGACGAAGACCTGATAGCTGACCGTCTGCGTCCCGAAGTCGACGTCCGGCGTGAGGACGATGTAGAGATCCTCGGCGAGGCCGCGGCGGATCGCGACGTCGCTGCGCGCTTCTTCGTTCTCGTGCTTCCGGAAGATCGAGCGGCCGGGATACATCGTGTCGATCTGCTTGCCGTCCTTGAACACCGAGACCGTGCCGGTGGTCATCTGCCGCTGCCCGTCGTCGCTCACCTTGACGCCGTCGTGCCGCAGCGTGAAGTCGCCGATCGTGATCGTCTTGCCGCGCTGCACCTGCTCGGTCTTCTCCAGCTTCGATCCGTTGCCGCCGAAGCCGAGGAAGATCAGCACGATGCCGACGTGGACGATGTATCCGCCGTAGCGCCGCTTGTTGCGTCCGACCAGGCCGATGATCGCCGTGAAGATATCGGTGCCGGTGTTCTTGCGGCGCACTTTGCCGCCGCGCCAGAACTCCTGGACGATCGTGGCCGTGACGAAGCCGCACAAGGCGAAGCACAGCCCCGAGGACCAGAGCCGCACGCCGAGCGTCCACACGAGCCCCGCCGTGGCGGCTGCGGTGATCGTCGGCCACATGAATTGATCGACGAGATTCGAGAGCGTGGACTTCCGCCACGCGAGCATCGGGCCGACGCCGGTGAGGAACAGCAGGATCAGCCCAATCGGGATCATCCACTTGTTGAAGAACGGCGTGGCGACGGTGAGCCGCGTGCCGGTGACCGCTTCGCTCAGCGTCGGGAACATCGTCGCGAAGCCGATGAACATCGCCGAGAACAGCAGGATCCAGTTGTTGGCGAGGAACGCCGCCTCGCGCGACATCCACGAGTCGAACTCGTTGCGCGCCTTCAGCAGCGGCAGTCGGTAGATCACCAGGCCGAAGCTGAACGTGAGGATCGCGACCATGAAGATGCTGAACAGTCGCGCCAGCATCGGATCGTCGCCAAAGGCGTGCACCGACGCGACGACGCCGGAGCGCGTCATGAAGGTGCCGAAGATCGTCAGGAAGAACGTCAGGATGACGAGCGAGACGTTCCAGACGCGCAGCATGCTGCGCCGCTCCTGGACCATCACCGAGTGCAGGAAGGCGGTCGCGGTGAACCACGGGAGCAGTCCCGCGTTCTCGACCGGATCCCAGCCCCAGTAGCCGCCCCACCCGAGTACTTCGTACGCCCAGATCATCCCGAGCGTCAGGCCGAAGGTGAGGAACAGCCATCCGATCATCGTCCAGCGGCGCACCGCGCGGATCCACGAGTCGTCGAGATTGCCGGTGATGAGCGCCGCCATGCAGAACGCATACGGGATCGTCATCCCGACAAAGCCGGTGTAGAGCGACGGCGGATGGATCGCCATCCAGTAGTTCTGCAGCAGTGGATTCAGCCCGCTGCCGTCGGCCGGCACTTTCGTCAGGAACGTCGAGAACGGATTCTTGTGAACGACCATCAGGTACAGAAAGAACATCTGCACCATCGAAATGGTCGTGACGACGTAGGGAATCAGCTCGCGCTCGCGCTCGCGGTTCACGTACACCGCCGCCGCGCCGAAGAGCGCGAGCAGGAAGACCCAGAACATGATCGAGCCGTCGAGCCCGCCCCAGTACGACGTGATCTTGTAGAACAGCGGCTGCACGCTGTCCGAGTAGTGCGAGACGTATTTGATCGAGTAGTCGTCGGTCAGGAACGCGTTGATCATGACGGCCGACGCGGCCGTCATCAGTGCGGCGACCATGTAGAACGCGCCGACGCCGCTCTCAATCAGCCGCCGCGATCGCCGGCGCGCGCCGACGACCGACACCGACGCGGCGTACGCGGAGACGACGAAACTGGCGAGGAGCAGAAACGATCCGAGGGATGCCATCAGGCTCCTGACTTCGGCTCATATTTCGAGGGGCACTTCGCCATCACGCCGTTCGGATCGACGTGGAATCCGCCGTCGGGCGTGAGCTGGCCCTTCAGCACGACTTCCGCCTCGCCCTTGAACGTGTCGGGCACGATGCCCGTGTACGACGCGTTGATGATCGATCCGGATTCGCCCGCACCGCCCTTGGCCGGATTGTTCTGGACCTTGAAGCGGTACTCGAGCGCGTTGGTCTTCGACCGGTAGATCGAATCCGGGACGACGTAGCCGTGGAGTTGCAGCTGCTTGCCGCGCCACTCCACCGGGTTCGTCATCACTTCATCGAGGTTCTTGTAGTACTCGGTGCCGTCGCGCAGCGTCGACCACACCATGCCCGCGAAGGCGAGCGCGAGAACGAGGACGGTCGCACCGATCTTGATATATCGATGTGTCATAAGGACTTCCGGGATCGCAGTTCGCTTGTCAGGATAGCCCGACGTTGCAGGAGATGCAAGGATCGGTGCCAGCGGAAAACGGCCTGATTTCGAGGAATCGGACCGCGAGCCAACGTAATTTTTTGTGTCGGCTGCGAAAACTCCCGCAGCCGAGCGGGCACGCCCGCGCGACCCGCTCGTCTGCGCCGTCTCGGGCCTGCTCAGCCCTTCCACGTCGCGCAGCATGAACACGACGCGGTCGCTCTCGAGCCACGCGGCGACGGTTGGGCTCGGCGAGGTGTTCTCGAATGATCCACCGTCTGTTCCGGCCTGGTCGCTCCGCTCACCGTCGTCACGCCGGCGGCGCGTCGACCGACACGCCGCGAGGCGCGCGGCTTCGACCGCAGCATCAGCGAGCACGCCGAAGCGCTTTTCCGCGACGGCGCGCGCATCATTCCCCTACGACACCTGCGGCGACGAAGCGTTGTGGACCGGCACCCTGCAGGTCAACGACCTCGTGGCGTCTCTGCAATCGCTGTGAGGAGCTCGCACACCGCGGCGATCGGCAAGCCGACGACGTTCGAGTAGGAGCCGTCGATGCGCGGGATGAAGCGCGACGCGAGGCCCTGGATGGCATACGCGCCCGCTTTGTCCCGCCCTTCGCCGCTCGCCACGTACCACGCGATGTCGGCGTCGGAGAGGCGCGCGAATTCGACGCGCGTCGTCTCGACGCGACCGAGCTCGTAGGCGCCGCGGCGCAGGCTGATCCCGGTCAGCACGTCGTGCGCGCGTCCCGCGAGCTTGCGCAGCATCGTCGCGGCGTCCGCGTCGTCGATCGGCTTGGCGAGGATCTCGCCATCGACGACGACCGTCGTGTCCGCGCCGAGCACGACGGTGCCTGGCACGTGCCTGGCACTTGCCTGGCACTCGCCTGGCACCGCCGCGAGGGCGGCGGCGCTCTTCTCCGCCGCGAGGCGCCGCACGTACTCGCGCGGCGTCTCGCCGTCGCGCACCGACTCGTCCACGTCGGCGACGACGACGTCGAACTCGAACCCGGCGGCGCGCAGCAGCTCGGCACGCCGCGGCGACGCGGACGCGAGGATCAATCGCACATCGCAATGATAAGATCGACCGGATGAAACCTCTCGCGCACGCCGTGCCGGGCGGCTTGCGGCAGTTGCTGCACAACGCGCCGCTCAGCGACGGGAAGGTGGCGTTCGCGTGGCGGATGGTCGTCGGCGCCGCGTTCGATCGCGCGACGGCGGTCAAGCTGGAAGACGGCGTGCTCGTCGTCGAAACGGCCAGCGCGCAGTGGGCGCGCGAGTTGAAACGCTCGCAATCGGTCATTCTTCCCCGGCTCCAGGCGATGCTCGGCGACGCCAACATCGCGCGCATCGTCGTCCGACAACATGTCTGAATCGGTCATCGTTTCCGCGGTGCGCACGCCGACCGGCAAGTTCCTCGGCGCGCTGAAGTCGTTCGCCGCGCCGCAGCTCGGCGCGATGGTGGTGCGCGAAGCCGTGCGCCGCGCCGGCATCGATCCCGCGATCGTCGACGAATGCATCATGGGCAACGTCGTGTCCGCCGGGCTCGGCCAGAATCCCGCGCGGCAGGCGGCGCTCAACGGCGGCCTGGCCGAGCACGTCGCCGCGCTGACGATCAACAAGGTGTGCGGCTCGGGTCTCAAGGCGGTGATGCTCGCGGACCAGGGCATTCGGAGCGGCGACATCGAGGTCGCGGTCGCGGGCGGCATGGAGTCGATGAGCAACTGCCCGTACATGCTGCCGCGCGTCCGCGACGGGCTGCGCATGGGCAACGGCGAGGTCGTCGACTCGATGATCAACGACGGCTTGTGGTGCGCGTTCGAGCAGTGTCACATGGGCCATTCGGGCGAGGTCGTCGCCGAGCACTACCACGTCGGGCGCGCCGCGCAGGACGACTACGCGGCGAAGAGCCATCAGAAAGCGGCGCGTGCGATCGCCGAGGGCGCGTTCAAGGACGAAATCCTGCCGATCGCGATCGCGCAGCGCAAAGGCGATCCGATCGTCGTCGACCGCGACGAATCGGTGCGCCCCGACACGACCGTCGAGACGCTCGCCGCGCTGAAGGCCGCGTTCAAGAACGACGGCACCGTCACGGCGGGCAACGCGCCAGGCGTCAACGACGGCGCGTCGGCGCTCGTCGTGATGTCCGCGTCGCGCGCGAGCGCGCTTGGCCTGACGCCGATGGCCCGCATCGTCGGTCAGGCGACGAGCGGCCTCGCGCCCAAGTTCGTGCTGATGACGCCGGTCGAAGCGGTCCGCAAGGTGTCGCAGAAAGTGGGCTGGAACCCGAAGGACGTCGATCTGTTCGAGCTGAACGAAGCGTTCGCAGTCCAGGCGGTGGCCGTGCTGCACGAGCTCGGGATCGATCCGGAGCGCGTGAACGTCAACGGCGGCGCCGTCGCGCTCGGTCACGCGATTGGATCCAGCGGCTCGCGCGTCCTGACGACGCTGCTCTACGCGCTGAAGCGTCGCAAGCTGACGCGCGGGATCGCGACGCTGTGTCTCGGCGGCGGCAACGGCGTCGCGCTCGCGATCGAACGGCTGTGACGATCAAGACCGTCGGCGTCATCGGCGCCGGGACGATGGGCAACGGCATCGCGCAGGTGTTCGCGCAGGCGGGCTTCACCGTGAAACTGGTCGACGTGGCGCAGCCGATGCTCGACCGCGCGCGCGCAACGATTGAGAAGAGCCTTGCGAAGTTCGTCGAGAAGGGCAAGCTGACGGCGAGCGATCGCGCCGCCGCCCTCGGCCGCCTGAAGACCACCACCGCGCTCGATCACCTGGACGACGCCGACTACCTCGTCGAAGCGATCGTGGAGGATGCGACGGCGAAGACGGAGCTGTTCTCGGCGCTCGACGGCATCGCGCGGCCGCATGCGATCCTCGCGTCGAACACCTCGTCGATCTCGATCACGACGCTCGGTGCCGCGACCAAGCGCCCCGACAAAGTCCTCGGCATGCACTTCATGAACCCGGTGCCGCTGATGACGCTCGTCGAGATGATTCGCGGTCAGGCGACGTCGAACGAGTCGATGCAGGTCGCCTCGGATCTCTGCCGGCAGCTCGGCAAGACGCCGGTCGAAGCCGCCGACTATCCCGGCTTCATCGCGAACCGCATCCTGATGCCGATGATCAACGAGGCGATCTACGCCGTCATGGAAGGCGTCGGCACGCCCGAGGCGATCGACGCCGTGATGAAGCTCGGAATGAACCATCCGATGGGACCGCTGACGCTCGCGGATTTCATCGGCCTCGACGTCTGCCTGGCGATCCTCAACGTGCTGCACGACGGCCTCGGCGATCCGAAGTACCGCCCATGTCCGCTACTCCGGCGGATGGTCGCGGCCGGCCATCTCGGACGCAAATCGGGGCGCGGTTTTTACACGTACTAACCACAAGAGCGCGACGATCGGCGCGAGGATCGCGATCTCCTGCGCGACGGCGAGCGCGTTCTGCCGGATGATCGGCGGCGTCAGGAAATAGCGCCGCGCCGTCTGGCGGAACACGTCGAGGTTCGAGATGAACCAGCGATCGCTCCACGGCCAGAAGAGCTGAATGCCGTACGGCGGAAAGTTGTCGGCGCCGAGCCAGTCGAGGAGCAGGTGCGACGCGTACGCGAGGCTGCCGACAATCGAATTGACCTTCCCTGTCACGACCATCAGCACAATGAACGTCAGAGCGGCGGCGGTCACGCTATGGGTGGCCGTTCGATGCGTGCCGGGCACGAGCAGGTCGGCGTCGGGCAGCATGGCCAGGCCGGCGCAGAGCGCGACGAAGCGCGGCGACGATCGCCGTCCGTCGACGAGATCGGCCGCGTAGACCACGGCGACGCCTGCGAGCGCGTGGCCAACGGGACTAGGCATTCAGAAACACGCGGCCGATGGGGGCGAAAGTGGCCGATTCTGTAAGATATTCATCTACTATCATTTGAGGCGACGCATGCGCGAATTTGCGGGTAATTCGGTGTTTCACAAACCCAACTCCCGCTTGCGTATTCCTCTGCGCCTTGCGATAAAATCGGCCTCAAATGCCGTGGCGGTGTCCGGCGTGTCAAACGCAGATACAGCACAACGACCTAGACCCGCGTCCGCGTCCCAAAACCATCTACCGGTGTCACATCTGCCGCTTGGAACTGGTGCTCAACGAACGCACCGGCCACCTGACTGTCACACCGGTTATCGATACGGCGAATGACCGAAAGCGGTCCACCGAGTAGGGCCTAGCGCCGTTTCCGTCTCTGCGCCCAATCGACCACGAACACTGCGGCCACCAAAGCGGCCACGAACAGTAACGTCCCCCACGCCACGGCCTAGCGCGCCTTCGCTTTCTTCCGCTTCCGCAACCCCTTCACCGGCGCGCTCTCGTAGGCGTAGGTGCCGACTGGCGCGCGCGGCGCGTTCCGCCGTCGCTGCTTCTTCCGCTGCGGTTTCGGCGGCTTCTGGACCGTCTTCCGGCTGCCGGGACTACCAGCCGGGACTGGCGGGGTTGCCAGTAGCGCCCGCATGTTGCCCTCGAAGTCGTCTGGCAGCTTCAAGAGATCACGCTTCGCCATGTGCCCCTCCCCCTGTGTCTCAAAATTGAACATTGCAGCTCTTGGATGATATGATTGGGTTTGTGATTTAGAATCCGCGACCGGTGCCGTATACGTCCGGCTTCGCGACCGCGGCGAAACTGACTGATCACTTCACTAAGCATCACGCACTGCTGGGCGTAGCGACCGAAGCCGATTACCTGAGCAAGGCTGACACTTTCATGGGTGCGCCACTTGCAAACGGGATCTTGGAGTGTTATCGGGCGTCCGACGGAGACAAGCTGCGGTTCTGTCCCGCCACTCAAGAGTACGGCGTGCTTCGACCCGATGGCGTGATCCGAACGTATTACATGTGCAATGGCGTGCGGCCGCGGCGTGACGCGCGGTGGTTTAATAGTCGCTGCAAGAGCTAAACGATGATCCTCTACGCATGTCCGGTCTGCGCATACCCTGAGATGGACGAGCCTGTCCATGAAGGAAACATCTGTCCGTGTTGTGGCACGGAGTTCGGGTATGACGACGATCTTGACGTCACTTACCACCAGTTGCGACTGATGTGGATCGAACGCGGCACGCCTTGGTTCAGCCAAGCGATCGCGCCGCCGCGTGGTTGGGATCCGTTCGTCCAGTTGCTTGAAGGCGGCTTTTCCGATTTCGATTATCCTGACGACGATACGACGAACGACGTCAGCGACATGCACGTCGAATTGGTCGCCTAGAACGTGCCCAGGCTCATTCTGTTCGTACCGTGCGAGAAGCCGTTGATCGGCGCGGACAATTCGCTCTCGCTGATCAACGTGCTCCAAAGCATCACATTGATCCCTGCCTCCGATGAAGCTAAAGAGGCTGGGACGCCTGTCAGCCCGTGGCACATTGTCGCTATGTGGATGCGCGAAGCTGGCGATGATAGTGAAGGCGTCCGCTTTCAGCAGCGCGTGACCATGACCGGAGCAGACGGTCGAGTGCTGCTTCAGACACTTACCGAATTTGCGATGCCGAAGCTTTACCATCGCAACATGGGACGAATCGAAGGCTTCCCAGTGCTCCCTGAGGGCGAATACACCCTTGCAGTATCCGTGAAAAACGTCAACGACACGGAGTGGATTGAAAAGGGAACGTATCCCATCAGGATCAATCCACACAGGTCTCTGGAGCACAAATCGACCACGCCTCCGTCTAAGCTAGCTACCCACTAACTGGTTCGTCGTCTCTCAAATCGAACAGCAGCCTCGGCTGCTTGTGTATCGGTTTGGGGGACGGCTGGTCCCGTCGCTGCACACTGGTCGCAGCAAGGCGAGGGGTTCGAGTCCCCTGTCCTCCACCATTCCGCTCCGGTCGCCATTTCCACCGACGACCACGAAAGAGCAACCGCTCAATTCTGGCTTTCTCCAACTGGCTGCTTATAGGTCAGGCGCTTGCCTTCACCGGCCGTCACTATTAACGCGGGCCGATCCTTGTCGGCCAACTTCCGCGCGTTATAGCGGAACTCAAATTCCGAAACGTACTTGCCGAGATGCCCCTTGCCGACGTGATGGAACGTGCCGACGATGCCGCGCTTCAACAGGCTGATGAAACCTTCCGCCGTGTTCGTGTAGACATCGCCGCGCACGAACTCGCCGCGACCGTGATTCACGGAGTGCCGTTCCATGTCCGCGATGCGCTGATGCCCGGGCACGCGCACGTTGTGGTAGATGTTCGTTTCGTCGGTCATCAGTCGCGACCCCGGCTCAACGTAGTTGCGAATCTCGCGCTCCATCGACATGCCGTCGATGCGCTCCATCGGCATCGCCTTCACGTTGCCGTTGCGCTCCACCAGCACCGCGACCGCCGCTTTCCGTCCACCGTCCGCAGGACGACGGCCTTTGCCGCCCTTGCGCTTGCCGCCGATGTAGCCCTCGTCCACTTCGACCGTGCCCGTCAGCTTCGCGGCGAGCGGTCCGCTGCTCATCGCGTGCCGCAGCCGGTGCGCCATGAACCACGCCGCGCGATACGTGACGCCGAGCATCCGGTGCAGTTGGTGCGCGCTGATGCCCTTCTTCGACGCGCCAACGAGGTAGATCGCCTGAATCCATTTCGTGAGCTTGACGTGCGAATCTTCGAACACGGTCCCGACGGTGACGGTGAACTGCTTGCGGCACGCGCGGCACTTCAACACGCCCTTGCGCGTCTTGCTGCCAGCCTTCGGCGTCAGACGATACGGATCGGCACCGCCGCAATGCGGGCACGACGGGCCAGCGTTGCCCCACCGCAGGAACTCCATGTATTCGCGCGCTTTGTCCTCATCGACAAAGTGCTGCCCGAGTTCCGACCACGAAAGCGGCGTCATCGCGTCCATGCAGAAAGTATAGACTTTCGCCTTGGGTGTGTCAAGGCGTAGTTTTGGAGTGACCTACTATGTCACGTCTCCTGTTAGACTTACGTTGGGTTTGTGAAACACCGAATTACCAATTTGCGCTTGACTTTCGCCCGGCACGTTTTTAGGATAGCTGAGCCGTCCGAAGGAGACACCTGATGCCATCAGCGGAACGAGATGATAGGGCCAAAGACGACCGGATCGATAAAGAGCGCCTGAAGGCCGTCGAACTGGCCGTCGGCCAGATCGAGAAACAGTTCGGCAAGGGTTCGATCATGCGCCTCGGGCAGAAGGGCGCGATCCAGACGATCGATGCCATCCCGACCGGCGCGATCAGCATCGACTATGCGCTCGGCATCGGCGGCGTCCCGCGCGGCCGCGTGATCGAGATCTTCGGGCCGGAGTCGTCGGGCAAGACGACGCTCGCGCTGCAGGTCATCGCCGAGGCGCAGAAGATGGGCGGCATGGCCGCGTTCGTCGACGCGGAACATGCGCTCGACGCCTCTTACGCGCAAAAACTCGGCGTCGACATCGAGAACCTGCTCGTCTCGCAGCCCGACAACGGCGAACAGGCGCTCGAGATCGTCGAAGTCCTCATCCGCTCCGGCGGCGTCGACGTCGTCGTCGTCGACTCGGTCGCGGCTCTCGTCCCCAAGGCCGAAATCGAAGGCGAGATGGGCGAAGCGCAGATGGGCCTGCAGGCCCGCCTCATGTCGCAGGCGCTCCGCAAGCTCACGGGCGTTGTCTCGAAGTCGAAGACGTGCCTCGTGTTCATCAACCAGCTCCGCGAGAAGATCGGCGTCATGTTCGGCAACCCCGAAACGACGACGGGCGGCCGTGCGCTGAAGTTCTACGCGTCCGTCCGGATGGACATCCGCCGCATCGCGTCGATCAAGGACGGCGACGTCGTCGTCGGCGGCCGCACGCGCGTGAAGGTCGTCAAGAACAAGGTGGCGCCGCCGTTCCGCGAGGCCGAGTTCGACGTCATGTACGGCGAAGGCATCTCGCGCACCGGCGATCTCCTCGACCTCGCCGTCGACAAGCGCATCATCGAGAAATCAGGCGCGTGGTTCGCGTACGGCGGCGAGCGCCTCGGTCAGGGACGCGAGAACGCGAAGGCCTTCCTCAAGGAACATCCCGACGTCTACAAGGCGATCGAGGATCGCGTCCGGCGCGAACTCGGCATGGCGCGCGAGACGGAAGCTGCTGCCGTCTAACGCGTGATCAAAGCCAGGATGGCGGCTACAATGCTGCCATCCTGCGCTTCCGACTTTCAGCGGCAGTCTTCCTCGTCTACGCGCTTCTCGCGATCGTCCTCACCTACCCGCTCTCGTTCCACCCCGGCGACCACATCATGTCGCAGGGGACCGACACGAACCTGTTCATCTGGACGCTCGCCTGGGACATCCACGCGTTCCTGCACCACCCGCTGTCGATCTTCCAGGCGAACATCTTCTATCCGTTCCACAACACGCTCGCGTTTTCCGAGAATCTGATCGGCAGCGCGCTCCTCGTCGCGCCGGTGCTCTGGACCACGGGCAATCCGGTGCTGACGATGAACGTGGCCGCGCTGGTGACGATTCCGCTGTGCGGCCTCGGCGCATTCGTGCTGGCGCGGCAGCTCGGTACGAGCGTCGCCGGCGCATTCGTCGCCGGCGTCGTGTTCGCGTTCTCGCCCCCGCGCTTCTTCCGCCTCGACCAGCTGCACCTGACCAGCGTGCAGTGGATTCCGTTCGCGCTTGCGTCGCTGCACGCGTATTTTCGCGACCACCGTCCGCGCGACGCGCGCCTGGCCGCGGCGTTCTTCTCCCTCGAGGCGTTGACCAGCGGTCATGGCGCCGTGTTCCTGATCGTCGCGGCCGCCGCGCTGAAGCTTTTCGTCTTCGCGTCGGGCGAGCCGCTCGACCTGCGCCGCCGCGTGCGCGACGTCGGCGTCGCCGGGTTCGCGCTGCTGCTGCCGGCGGTCCTCGTGCTGCTGCCGTATCGGGCCGTGCAGATGGACATGGGACTGCGGCGCAATCTCGAAAACTGGCACACGCCGTGGACCAGTTGGATCGCCGCGCCGACGATCGTCGACACGTGGATCGTGCATCGCCTGCTGCCTGACGTCGACGTGTTCAATACGGCGGGCGCGTACCTGTTTCCCGGCGTGATCGCGCTCGTCCTCGCCAGCATCGGCTGCGTCTGGCGCGACGAGCGTGATGTGGCGTGGCGTCGTGCAGCGGTCGCGCTGGACGCGGTCTTTCTGATCGAACTGGCCGCCGCGCTCTACGGCACTTTCGCGGCCGATCCGCGCATCCGCGTCGCCGGAATCGTCGTCGCGTCGACGCGGCATGCGTGGCGCGCGTGGGTGATCTGTCTGGCGGCCGCGGGCGCGCGCATCGCGATCGTCAGGCGCGTGCCGCTGGCCACGCGCCCCCGGCTGCGACGGGGCGACATGGCATTGTTCTACACGCTGCTGCTGATGCTGTGCGTGTGGCTGTCGATCGGACCGCCGTTCGGTGTGTGGCAGTACGTCTACTGGCTGCCCGGGTTCAACTTCATCCGGGCGCCGTCGCGGTTCACGATCCTCGGCGTGCTGGCGCTGGCCGTGCTCGCCGGATTCGGCTTCGACGCGTTGACGCGGCGGCTCCGCGGCGCGGCGCGCGACGCCGCCGGCGCGGTGGTCGCGGCGGCGATGATCGCCGAATTCGCGGCGATGCCGCTGCCGATGACCGCACAGTCGCCGCAGCTCCCGGCCATCGATCGCTGGCTCGCGTCGCAGCCGGCGCCGTTCGTCGTCGCCGAGGTGCCGGTGCCCGATTCGCCGAACATCACCGTGCGCGAGGAGCAGGAGTCGATCTACATCCTGCATTCGATGGCGCATTGGCAGAAGACGGTCCACGGGTACAGCGGGATCCTGCCGGACTTCTCGGACGAGCTGTATGCGTCGATGGCGCATTTTCCCGATGCCGACAGCATCCGGCGGCTCTCCGCCGTCGGCGTCACGTACGTCGTCGTCCACGACCCGCGGATCGCGGCACGGTTGGGTCCGTTCCCCCAGCTCACGCTCGAGCACGCCGAAGCGGACGGGCAGGTCTATCGTCTAGCCACGCCGTAGCCCGGAGGGCGAAGGCGGAAGCCCGTATGGCGGAGGCGGGTCAACCAATCGTCCGCGCGCGCCATCCAACGGCGTATGCGCATCCTGATCATTGCCGCCGCGCTTCTCGTGCAGGCCGCGGGCGGCGCCGGCCAGACCGACGAGGTCCACGGGACCTGGACCGCCGAGATTCATGGCGGCCAGGTGTATCTGCAGACGCGAACCGCTCCTCCGCCGGACTCGAACCGTGCCGGCGACTGGCGCGGCGACTGGAGCATGGGCCACAGCATGCCGATCGAGGAGATCGCCGGCCTCGCCAACGACGACCATCTCACCATGGCGGCGTTGAAGTTCGAACTGCACCGCGAAGCCGGCACGCTGCTGTTCGACGGCGCGTTTCGCGACGGACGCGGCGCCGGTCTCTTTACCTTCGCGCCGCGCGCCGAGTTCACGAACGAGATGAAGCGGCTGGGCTACAACGACGATCTGTCCGCATGGCGTCGCTACCAGATGGCGATGCAGGACGTCGGGCCGCGCTACATCAACGCGCTGAAGGCGGAAGGGTTCGACAAGCTGACGCTCGACGAGATCACGCGCGCACGCAACCACGGCGTGACGCTCGAGTACATCAAGGCGATGAAGGCGGAGGGCTACAAAGCCGCCACGATCGAGGATCTGGTCCGCACGCGCGACCACGGCGTGACGGCGGCCTATGTGCAAGAGATGCGCAAGGCGGGTTTCACCGGCGCTACGATCGAAGACCTCGTGCGCGCGAAGGATCACGGCGTCAACGCGGCGTACGTCGCCGAGCTCGCGAAGAACGGCTACAAAGACCTGCCGCTCGCCGACGTCGTCCGGGCGCGCGACCACGGCGTCAGCGCCGATTACCTCTCGGACATGAAAGCGATCGCGAAGGACGCGACGCTTGCGCAAATCGTCCGCATGCGCGACCACGGCGTCACGCCCGGCTTCGTGAATCACGCGCGGGCGCGCGGCTTCACGACGACGGATCCCGACGAACTCGTCCGGCTGAAGGACCGCGGGCTGCGCCAATAGCGCGCGCCGCCTCTTCCACGGCGGCGGGACGAACTGCTATGATGACGGTTCGTCCCACCGAGTGGCGAGGTAGCTCAGTTGGTAGAGCATACGACTGAAAATCGTAGTGTCGACAGTTCGATTCTGTCCCTCGCCACCATCTAAACCCTCATCCGCCGGGTCGTTTTCAGCATCAGCTTCATCGGTCTGCGACGCCGGTTTCGGCGAGATTGACCAAAACTTGACCGGTTGACGGGGACCGGCGGCGAAAGTCTTGCCGTCGTCGAGCTTCTTCGACGCGGCTTGCAGCGGCTCGAAAGTCTGGTTGTCGTAGCGTTCGGTCGTCACGATGGACCGATGGCCGGCGAGGTCACGCACCTGCGACAGCGGCACGCCGCGTTCGACAAGCCGCGAGCAGAATTCGTGACGCAGGTCATGCCAGTGCAGGTCGATGCGTTTGAACGCGGCAACCGCCTGCGGCGCGAGCGCATGCTGAGCGCGGTCCCACGTCGGCGCGATGCCGTGCGCCCGCAGCACTGTCGTCTCCCACGCGGTTCGCGGGAAATACTTCACTGGCTCGCCAACCTCGTTCGAGAAGACCGGCGCGTCGTCCGGTTTGTTCTGGCCCGATACGTCGAGCCGCAACCAGTCGAGCACGGACAAAAATCGAACGGTCGCAATCGGCACTTGCCGGGTCCGACCGCTCTTGGTCGTCTCGCCTCGCAGGGTGATGACGTGTCGGTGCCTGTCGATGTCTGCCCACCGCAAGGCAATCATCTCGCCCCACCGCATGCCGCTGTCGAGCGCCGCGACAATCATCGCGCGGACCATCGGTGGTGCGTGGTCGAGTAGTCGCTGCTCTTCATCCTCGCCGATGCGTCGGCAGCGCGCGCGGCGGCACCGCGGCCGAACTCTTCGAGTTCGATCAGAACCTGAAGTTCGTCAAGATGTGGGCGCCGGACAGCTACGCCGCGTCCTTCGCCCATGCCGTCCGCGTCGACAAGTACGACAACGTCTGGTTCGTCGACGAAGGCTCGAACATGGTCGTCAAGATGGATCCGAACGGCGTCGTCAAGCTGACGCTCGGCCGCAAGCCGGAAGCGATCGACTACTTCGAGCGCTTCCTCGAGCGAGGCGAGAAGGATTCCGAACGCTATACCGTTGGCACGATGGGTACCTTCAACCGGCCGACCGACGTCACGTGGGACACGCAGGACAACATCTACATCAGCGACGGATACGGCAACTCACGCTTCGTGAAGATCGCCAGGGACGGCACGTGGGTGAAGGCGATCAAGGGCGCGTGCTCGGTGTGGAACGTGGAGCGGATTACGTTCAAGGATGCGCCGGCGACGCACTCACGCGTCGGCATGACGTCAGAGGCGCGCTGCGGGCCGATGCACTCCGCTCGCAGCGCGCCGTGTCGCTCGGCGGACTGACCACGCCGCGACCAGGCTCTCGCCACGCTGCCGGAAATCCGGCACGAACCGGACCTTCGTTCGAACGATCCTTCAAAATCCCAAGTACACCGGCCTCGTCTGCTTTGGCTCTGTGATTGCAGCCGGACGCGGCATGGGCGGTTTCAAGAACGGCAGCCATTTGCTGCGCGTCGTCGTGTTCTGCGCCGCTGGCGTCGCCGTGTTCCTCGTCGCGCGGCAAGTCGCGGTCCCCAAGGATTTCGGCAAGTACGGTCACTACCGCGCCGGCGCGCTCGACGATGCGCGCGCGAAACCGGTCGTCTTCGCCGGCCAGAAGGCCTGCGGCGAATGCCACACCGACATCGTCGAACTCCGCAAGACGTCGAAGCACCAGAAGGTGTCGTGCGAGGTCTGCCACGGTCCGCTGGCGAAGCACGCATCGGGCGACGACACCACGACGCCGAAGCGGCCCGACGGGCGAACGGCGTGTCTGACGTGTCATCTGAAGAACGTGTCGAAGCCGGCGGCGTTCCCGCAAATCGTCCTCAAGGATCACGCGGACGATGGACCGTGCAGTGCGTGCCACCAGCCGCACAACCCGAAGATCTCGTGAGGGCGTGATGGATCAATCGCGACGCGACTTCCTGTTGCAGACCGGTAAGGCGATCATCCTGACCGGCGCCGCGTCGATCGCGTGGGACGCGGTCGTCGCGGGCGCACCCGAAACGGCGCCGAACTACAACATGGCCGATCACTGGTGGGCCATGATCATCGATATCGAAAAGTGCATCGGCTGCGGCACGTGCGTCCGCTCGTGCAAGGCCGAGAACAACGTCCCGCTCGATGCGGAGCACTTCCGCACGTGGGTCGAGCGCTACGTCGTCAACGTCGACGATCCCGAGCACCCGCAGGTCGATTCGCCGAACGGCGGCTACGACGGCTTCCCGGACCTCGGCAATCTGTCGCCGACGATGAAGACGTTCTTCGTGCCGAAGCTGTGCAACCACTGCGCGCACTCGCCGTGCGTGCAGGTGTGTCCGGTCGGCGCGACCTTCGTCAGCCCCGACGGCGTCGTCCTCGTCGACAAGGATCGGTGCCTCGGCTGCCGCTACTGCGTGCAGGCGTGCCCGTACGGCACGCGCTACATCGACCCGCGCACGAACACGGTCGACAAGTGCACGCTGTGCTACCACCGGATCACGAAAGGCTTGCAGCCGGCGTGCGTCGAGACGTGCCCGACGAACTCACGCATGCTCGGCGACCTGAAGAACCCGAACGATCCAATCCACGAGTACCTGCGCACGCACAAAGTGCAGGTGCTGAAGCCGCAGATGGCCACCGGCGCGAAGGCGTTCTACAACGGCCTCGACGGCACGGTCAGGTGAACGTAGTGTCCGGGTTCAGCCGGACGAGGTGAGGACGAGATGCACGGGGTCCAGGGCTATATGTATCCGAACGAGGTGGAGCTCCAGTGGAGCATCCTCATCGTGCTCTATCCGTATATCACCGGGCTGGTGGCCGGCGCATTCATCCTGGCGTCGCTCGAGCGCGTGTTCAACGTCCACGTCGTGCGGCCGACCTATCGCCTGGCGCTGCTGACGGCGCTCGCCTTCCTGATCGTCGCGCCGCTGCCGCTGCAGCTGCACCTCGGACACCCGGAGCGGTCGTTCGAGATGTATCTGACGCCGCACACGACGTCGGCGATGGCAATGTTCGGCTTCGTCTACCTCTGGTACCTGATGGGGATCCTGCTCCTGGAGATCTGGCTCGACTACCGGAAAGAGCTCGTGCTGCGCTGGCGCGCGAGCCGCGGCTTCGCCCGGCAGTTCTATGGCGTGCTGACGCTCTGGTCGGATAACATCACGCCGGCCGCCCTCGCGCTCGACGACAAGGTGGGCCGTATCGTCACGATCATCGGCATCCCGTCGGCGTTCCTGCTGCACGGCTACGTTGGCTTCATCTTCGGATCGATCAAGGCGAACCCCTGGTGGTCGTCGCCGCTAATGCCGATCGTCTTCATCTTCTCGGCAATGGTGTCGGGCATCGCGCTCGTCATGCTGATGTACATCGCGCTGTGGAAGGGGTCGGGGCGGCGCATCTCGATGCCATGCGTCGACACGATCGCGAGCTATCTCTTCTACGCGTTCCTCGTCGACTTCTCGCTCGAGATGGTCGATCTGATTCACCGCATCTACGAAGCCGACGAGTCGTTCCACGCGCTCGACTTCATGGTGCACACGCGGCTCTTCCTCTCGCAGATCGTCCTGCAGCTCCTGCTCGGCACCGCCGTGCCGCTGACGCTGCTCGCGCTGACGCAGATCGCGCGCTTCACCGATCGCGCGCGGCTGCGGCTGTACGTCGTGGCCGGTTGCCTGACCCTCGTCGGCATCTTTGCGATGCGCTGGAACGTGGTCATCGGCGGCCAGCTGTTCTCGAAGTCGTTCCTGGGCTACACGACGTACAAGATGCAGCTCGGGACACGCGAGGGGCTGCTGCCGTCGGTCTTCCTGATGATTCTGCCGTTCGGCATCCTCTGGGCGCTCGTGAAGCTGCTGCCGCCGTGGCCGGAAGGCAGCGAGGACGCGTCACGGCACGCGTCCGCCGCGCGCGGTTGATTCAGCCTCAGAGCGCCGAGAACGCGGAGCAGCGCCTGCCGTCAAGACTTGCGCAGGAGTTTAGGCGAAATTCGAAGCGGCATTCCGCTTGCGGCGGCGTCCGGCTCGCTTCGGATCACTCCCGGGCGCCGACCACCACTCCAGACCATTCGCCTGCCGGTGAGTCGTTCGTCGACTGAATCTGCCACCCGTTCAGGGTCAGATCCTCAACCTCGCGGGTGAACAACATGACGGCTCGCTCCACGCGATGCCAGTCGTGATACCACGCGTGCTTCCTGACTGCGTGATCCTCTTCGCTTCTGACTTCCCAACCAGCCGCCGACTGATTCGACACGAAGTACTCGCGGACATGATTGCCTTGACGCAGACAGACAGCCAACATGATGCACCTCGGCTCAGCGCACAATCCCGCTCGATCTGTCGTCCCCGCTTTACCTTGCGCGAGCTGCGTCAACGCCGCCATGCACTTTCGGCAGCGCAGTGGACGACCCGACGAGCGTCGCGCCCGCCGGCCGCGACGCACTCACAGCCCGCCGTGATCACGCGCGCGAACCGCGGTGGATCGGTCGACGGATCGGCATGAGGCATCTTGGCGCATCTCTTGCCCCCAACCCTCACAAATGGAAGACGCGATCCGTCTCGGAATGGAGTGGTCGGCGGTCGGCATTGAGGTAATGGCCGTTGCCGTCATCGTGCTGGCGATCGTCATCGGCACCGCGCGCTTTCTAATGCAGATGAATCAAACCGGCTTCGACGCGTACCAAGCCTACAAGACGCGCCTCGTGCGGGCGCTGCTGCTCGGACTGGAATTCCTCGTCGCCGCTGACATCGTCAGGACCGTCGCGCTCCGGGCGTCGATGACCAACGTCGCCATCCTCGGCGCGCTGGTGGCCATCCGGACGTTTCTGAGTTGGTCGCTCGTCGTCGAGATCGACGGACGCTGGCCGTGGCAGGCTGGCCCCGAGCAGCGCCAGGCGGACGCTCGTCGACAGGCGGCGTGATGGCCGACATGCTCGCGCGAGGCGATCCGTGCAGGCATGGACCACCTATGACCGACATCAAGACGCCGCTCGATACGGGAACGCGACTCGCCATCGAGCGCACGCAGCTCGCGCACGAGCGGACATTGATGGCGTGGATTCGGACCGCCACCGCGATGATCTCGTTCGGCTTCACCATCTATAAGTTCTTCGAGTTCGAAATCGGCAAAAACCTGTCTGAGGCCACGAACCGTGTGATCAGTCCGCGACTATTCGCGCAGATTATGATCGGCAGCGGTCTGGTGGCGCTGCTGCTCAGCACCATCGAGCACCGGCAGAGCGTCCGCAGGCTCGCAGCCGATCAGGGTGGTGCGCGACCGACGGTGGCCGGGGTGATCGCCGCATTCATCGCCGTCCTTGGGCTGCTGGCGTTCTTCGCCACGCTGCTCCACCAATGAGCGAGCACCCGATGATGACCCTTTAGTCCGTCGTGCACCGTGGCCGAATCTGCATAGCTGCTTCTCCCCCCGGGCCCGTACCCTCGATCAGACGGAACATCACGGTCCAAGCATCGTGGTGCTGCTCGTCTTCGCCGTCCTGGCCGATCACGCTCGACGTGGCTGACGACGGTGGTCGGCTGTTCGCGGTCGGACGGTTCGGAGGGTACTCACGTGTCGTACAGATTCAACCAAGGCCGGTCCCTGACGGCTGACGTGCGGGGGATCGCCGATAAGCAACTGGTGACCGCCATCAGCAAGCTTCGCTCCGCGGGCGAACACAAGAGCGATCAGATCGTGCACGAGGCGCGCCGGCACGTGAAGAAGGCGCGCGCCCTGATCCGGCTCGTGCAGTCGGCGCTCGGCGATCCGTACTACGGATCGAACCGGCGGCTGCATGTCGCAAACCGCATGCTGGCGGGAATCGCCGACGGCGAGGCGATGGTCGACACCATCGTGCGTCTCGGCCAGAAGTACCGCGATCGGTTGCCGCGTCAGACCGTGACAGGGCTGCGCGCCGGGTTGATCGAACGCGAACGGCGCGTCGGCCGCAAAGCGATGCTCGATCGGCTCCTGCCGCGCGTCGCGGA